>Ga0180219_1001488_pt1 | contig 15117 bp, 11 predicted proteins | sample eDN3rd30CBELigMG_FD_151338 | JGI IMG/M metagenome (GOLD analysis project Ga0180219, IMG submission 151338) | Enriched Miracle-Growth compost microbial communities from Emeryville, California, USA - eDNA 3rd pass 30_C BE-Lig MG (version 2)... ...
AGGTGGACTCCATCGAAGTCGCTCACGGTGACGGCCTGCAAGGCTCGTCCTTCAACTACGGCTTTGGCGCCCACACCGATCTGGAATGGATCGAAGCGGCAGCCGACGTGGTGAAGCACGCCAAGATTGCCACGCTGCTGCTGCCGGGCATCGGCACCATTCATGACCTGAAGAATGCCTACAACGCCGGCGCCCGCGTCGTGCGGGTAGCGACCCATTGCACCGAAGCGGACGTCTCCAAGCAGCACATCGAGTACGCCCGGAAACTGGGCATGGATACGGTGGGCTTCCTGATGATGAGCCATATGCAGACGCCCGAAGGGCTCGCGCAACAGGCGAAGCTGATGGAAAGCTACGGCGCCACCTGCATCTACGTCGTCGATTCCGGCGGCGCCATGAACATGGACGATATCCGAGCGCGCTTCCGCGCCGTGAAAGCCGTGCTCAAGCCCGAAACCGAAACCGGCATCCACGCCCACCACAACCTCAGCCTCGGCGTAGCCAACTCCATCGCCGCAGTGGAAGAGGGCTGCAACCGCATCGACGCCAGCCTGGCGGGTATGGGCGCGGGCGCCGGCAACGCGCCGTTGGAGGTCTTCATCGCCGCCGCCGACAAGCTCGGCTGGCATCACGGCACTGATCTCTATGCGCTGATGGACGCGGCCGACGACCTGGTGCGCCCCCTGCAGGACCGTCCGGTACGCGTCGACCGTGAAACCCTCGCCTTGGGCTACGCAGGCGTCTACTCCAGCTTCCTGCGCCATGCCGAAGTGGCCTCGGCCAAGTACGGCATCAAGGCGGTGGACATTCTCGTCGAGCTGGGCAAGCGCCGCATGGTCGGTGGCCAGGAAGACATGATCGTCGACGTCGCCCTGGACCTGCTGGCCAGCCGCTAGGGGCCAGCGCCTATGCGCCCGTAGGATGGGTTGAGCGAAGCGATACCCATCGCCGCGGCCGCATGGGTTTCGCAGGCTCAACCCATCCTACGAAAAGCCACGCCTCGTGGCCCCGCGCGCCACGCCCACGCATCACCTCCGGCGGCCCTCCACTCGCCGCCGTTTCCATGCCCGCCTGGGAGGCGGGCTTTTTTCTTTCCGGCCCCGGGAGTTCCCGCCTTGAACCACTCCGCATCCGCCGTACGCCCCGTTCCCGCGTTGCTCATGATCCTGCTCGGCAGCCTGGCGGCCATCGCCCCGCTGTCCACCGACATGTACCTGCCGGCCTTCGGCGCCATTCGCCAGGAACTCGACCTGGCCGCCGGCCAGGTCGAGCTGAGCTTCTCCTCCTACTTCATCGGCATGTTGCTCGGCATGCTCTGCTACGGCCCGCTGAGCGACGTGCTCGGGCGCAAGCGTCCGCTGCTGGCGGGGCTGGCCCTGTACGTGCTGGCCGGCGCCGCCATCACCCAGGTCGAACACCTGGCCGGGCTGATCGGCTGGCGCTTCCTCCAGGGCCTGGGCGGCTGCGCCGGGGCGGTACTGACCTTCGCCATCATCCGCGACCGCTGCGACATGCGGCAGAGTGCGCAGAACATCTCGCTGCTGATCCTGATCATGGGCGCCGCGCCTGTCGTCGCGCCGCTGCTGGGCGGCTGGGTGCAGGCGCTGGCCGGCTGGCGCAGCGTGTTCGTCAGCCTGACCCTGTTCGGCGTGCTGTGCTTCACCTATGCCCTGGTCTTCCTGCAGGACGTGCCGAGCCAGCATCCCGGCGACACCAGCCTGGCCGGGGTGTTGCGCGACTACGGCGAACTGCTCGCCAGCGGACGCTTCATGACCCTGGCGCTGACCCAGGCCCTGGTGATGGGCGCGATGTTCGCCTACATCGTCGGCTCGCCTTTCGTGCTGATGGACATCCACGGCATATCGGTCAGCCACTTCGGCTATTTCTTCGGCGCCAATGCCATCGGCGTGATGCTCGCCGGCCAGCTCAACCGCGCGCTGCTGCGCCGCCTGGACCCGACGCGTATCCTGCGCCCGGCGCTGTGGCTGCCGCTGCTGGGCGGCGCGCTGCTGGTGATCGACGCGCAACTGGCAGCGAGCACGTTGTGGCTGGTGCTGCCGGGTTTCTTCCTGGCGGTGTGCAGCGTCGGCTTCGTCAACCCCAACGCCACCGCGCTGGCCATGGCCGAACAGGGCCGCCGCGCCGGCAAGGCCTCGGCGATCCTCAACAGCGGCGTGTTCGGCTTCGGCATGCTGGCCGGTGTGCTGCTCAACCTGTTCTACAGCGGCGGCGTGGCGCCGGTGGCCTGGCTGATCTTCGCCGCCGGCCTGCTGGCGGTGCTGATCGGCCGGCGCGTTTGAGCCACTCAGGGGGCTCGGTCTTGCCGGCTGCGCCACGGCGCTCTTCGTAGGATGGGTATCGCTTCGCTCAACACCATCCTACGACGTGGCAGCTCCGCCCGGCATTGCGCGTAATGCTGTTCACTTAAGCGATATGTAGTGGTTCAGCGAAGGTGCTCCAGCCTGGCTTCGCTCCCTCATCCTAGCCCTCTCCCGCAAGCGGGAGAGGGGGCCGTTCGTGCCACCGGGGTGTCCGGCGGGGCGTTGAGTCCAATCGCGGACAAGGTCCGCTCCTACGCCCGTGCTTCCTGGAACCGTAGGAGCGGACCTTGTCCGCGATTCGGACTTCCAGAGAAATAGCCGAGCGCACCGAAACGCCCCTTCAGCAGGCCGAGCGAAACCGGCGCTCAGGAGGTCATGCGACATGGATGTCGCGAGAGCCCCGATGGGCTACAGGGACGTACGCTCGGGGGGGGACGCCTAGTTCGGGCCTCCGTGGCGGGGGAATTCGCGAGGGTAGCCCGACTGTGTCGGGCCCGTATGGCGGGGCAAGCCTTTTTGGTTCCTTTTTGCGGGGGTGGCCTTCCACCGTTTGACAAAAGGGACTCGCCCGAGGGGGCGAAACAAGAAGGTCGGGCAGACTCGGTGCGGCGCAGGAACACCCAAGCCAAGGCAGCTGGGTTATCCAGCGCCGCCGCTGAAGCCCGCCACCGCCGCGTTCAGGTCCTCGCCCACCCTTGCCAGTTCGCGCACCGAGCCCTCCAGCTCGCCACCCGCTGCGCGGCTCTGCGTGGCGATGGCGCGCACCCGCTCCATGTTCTGGCCAACCTCTTCGGCCACCTGGCTCTGCTGCTCGGCGGCCGCGGCTATCTGCTCGTTCATGCGTTCGACCGTGCTCACCGCTGTGGCGATTGCGCGTAGCGCCCGGGACGTCTGCGCGGCCAGTTCGACACTGCCGTGGGTCAGCGTGCGGCTGTCGAGCAGGCGCGTGGCGGCGCGTTCGCTTACCTCGCGCAGGCGCGCCAGCATGGCGGCGATCTCCTCGGTGGAAACCTGGGTACGTTGCGCCAGGTTGCGCACCTCGTCGGCCACCACGGCGAAGCCACGGCCGTGCTCGCCGGCCCGCGCCGCCTCGATGGCGGCGTTGAGCGCCAGCAGGTTGGTCTGCTCGGCCAGGGTGTCGATCACCTGCAGCACCCGGCCGACGCCTTCGCTTTCTTCCAGCAGGCGCTGCATGGCCTCGGCGCAGCCCTCCATTTCGCCGGCCAACCGCTCGATACGCGCGGTGGCCTGGCCCATCAGCTCGTCGCCCTGGCGCGCCGCTTCGCTGGCCTGCCGCACGGCGCCGAAGGTATCGCTCGCATAGCGCGCCACTTCCTGGGCGCTGCCGGTCATCTGGCGCATGGCGGTGGCGGCCTGCTCGGTCTCGTGGTTCTGCCGGTCGACCTGCTGGCGGGTGCCCTCGGCCACCCGTACCACGCTGCCGGAGACACTGTTGAGCCGGCCCACGCCACGGCCGATGCGGCCTACCAGATCACGCAGGTTGGCGAGCATGGTGGCGCTGCTGTCCAGCAGTTGCCCCAGCTCGTCGCGCCGGCCGCCAGCGTCCAGTTGTGCGCCCAGGTCACCTCTGGCGATGCGCTGAGTCGCCTGTACCACCTGTCGCAGCGGTTGCAGGATCAGCTGGCGGATCAGCGCGGTGGCGCCCACGCCGATGACCAGGGCCAGCGCCAGAATGCCCGTCAGCAGGCGGACGACGCGCTGGTTGAGCGCGCGCCAGGCTGCTTCCTGTTGGCTGCTGGCGGCACCGAGCAGGGCGCTCACCTGGTCGGCGGCGCGGGCCATTGCGGCTTGGGCCGCGGCGGCGCGCTGGCGGCCGGCGACGAAGCCGAGGAAGGCCTGGCGGTACGCCTCCAGGGCCTGGCGCGCCTGGCCCAGGGTGTCGCCCTCGGCGCCCTGCAGCTGGCGGGCGAGACTGTCGAGGTAGGTGAACATCTCGGTCAGCCGGGTTTCCCAGTCGTCGCGGGCGCGGGCGTTGCCGTCGAAGCTGAAGTGCAATTCGCTGTCGCGCAGGTTGGCCAGCTTGTCGGCGAGCATCGCCGCCTGCTCCAGCAGCATCAGGCGTTCCTCGTCGGCGGCCTGGCCTCGCTCGGCCGACTGCCCCAGGGCATCGAGCTGGTCGAGCAGGACGGCGGCGAAGCGCTCGCCGGCGGTCTGGGCGAGGGCCTGCATGCGCAGGCGCGCGGCGCGTTCGTCCTCGCGTGCCTGGACGTAGTCGTGGAACTGCTTGCGGTAGGCGTCGGCCGCCTGCCGGGTGCCGGTGTCGCCGGCCAGGCGCGTGTCCAGGTCGCCGAGCAATGCGCCGACCTTGCCGGCGGCATCGGCCGAGAGCGCCAGGCCGTAGCTCTTCTCGGCTTCCCGGGCCTGCTGCATGAGCGCCCGGGTGACGCCCAGCTCGCGGATGTGCTCGCCGCGCAGCTGCAACTGCTGCAGGGCGTGGAAGGCGGTGACGGCCACCGCCAGTGTCGACAGCAGGACCAGGCCGAAGCCCAGGGTGAGCTTGCGGCCCACCGACAGATTGCCCAGTACGCGGGTGAACATGCGGAACATCCTTCCTGGCAGGTGGGGGATGCGGGCGCGCGGCGGGCTGGGGGACCAGGTCCGCCGCTGCGCCGGCGGCGGGGTGCGGAGCGGCTAGCGGCGGCCGTGGTCCGAAGGTTGGCGGGGCATGGCTGGCGTTTCAGCCAAGCAGGCTCTTGAGCTGCACACTGGCATCGGCCACCGCCGCCTTGTCCGGCGAGAGGCCGGCGGCGAGCAGCTTGCGGCTCGTGATGTGGTCCAGCGGCTGGTTGATGGAGTCCACGCCGATCAGCTCGTCGCCGCGGTAATGGAACACCGAGAAGCGGCCGCTGGCCGGCTCGCCGCGCACGACGCAGTCGGTGCGATCGGCGCCGAGGCCGACCATCTGCAGCCTGACCTCGCCCTGGTCGGACCAGAACCAGGGCACCGCGTGATAGCGTGCGCCGGCATCGCCGTGGATCACCTGGGCCACCACCCGCGCCTGGTCGTTGGCGTTCTGGATCGACTCGAGGCGGATGCGCGCGTTGCCGGCGTACGGGTTCTCGTGGGCCGCGCAGTCGCCGATGGCGAATACGTCCGGCGCCGAAGTGCGCATCTGGCCATCGACGAGGATACCGTTGCCGCAGGCGATGCCGGCGGCCTCGGCCAGCTCGCTGTTGGGCCGGGCGCCGGCGCCGACGATCACCAGGTCCGCCGGCCATTCGCCGTTCTCGCCCAGCACTGCGCCTACCTGGCCACCGTCGTCGCGGAAGGCGCTGACACGGCAGCCGGTTTCGATGCGGATGCCCTTGCCGGCGTGACGCTGCGCGACGTACTCGGATACCAGCGGCGCCACCGAGCGCTCCATGATCCGCGAGGCGTTCTCCAGCACAGTCACCTGCTTGCCCAGCGCGGCGGCGGTGGCCGCCAGCTCCAGGCCGATGAAGCCGCCGCCGACCACCACTACGCGCTGGCTTGTGGCCAGGCCCTGGCGAATGCGCCGGGCATCGGCCAGGGTGCGCAGGGTATGGATGCCCTGCAGCTCGGCGCCGGGCAGCGGCAGGCGCCGCGCGCGGGCGCCGGTGGCGAGGACCAGATGGGCGTATTCCAGGCGTTCGCCGTTCTGCAGCACCAGGCCATGGCTGGCTGGCTCGATGCTTTCCACCGGGCTGCCCAGCAGCAGATCGATGCCTTTCTCGGCGTAGAACTCGGCGCTTTCCAGCTGCAGGCGCTGCTCGCTCTGGGCGTCATCGCCGGCGGCCATGAACGCCTTGGACAGCGGCGGGCGGTGGTAGGGCAGGTCGGCCTCGTCGCCGAGCAGCGCTATGCTGCCGGCGAAGCCGAGGTTGCGCAGGGCGAAGGCCAGGCTCACGCCCGCGTGCCCGGCGCCGACTATGGCCACGTCTTTTTTCATTGTCGTTGTCTCCGTGTCGCCGTGTCGGCATCAGCCGGCGAAGAAGTCGTCCAGCAGGCGCTGTACCTGTTGGGGGGCCTCGTGATTGACGATGTGCCCGGCGCCTTCCAGCACCGCCAGGCGGGTATGCGGGTTGCAGGCGGCCATCTCGCGCATGGCGTGCACCGGGCCGCCGCCGTGGTCGTGCTCGGCGGCCACCAGCAGGGTCGGCGCCGCCAGTTCGGCGAAGCGCGCGCTGAAATCCATCTCGATGAAGGCCTCGACGTAGGCGAGGTAGCCGGCCAGGCTGGTGGCCTTCATCATCCGCCGCAGGCGCTCGTCCACTTCCGGGTGGGCCAGGCGGAATTCCGGGCGCAGCCAGCGGTCCACGGTGACCTCCGCCAGCCTGGCGATGCCCTGGTCGCGGGCGGCCTGGCAGCGCGCACGCCAGAAGTCGCGCCGGTCGTCCGGCTGGCGCGGGCGGCAGCAGAAGGCGGCGATGCGCCCGATGCGCCGCGGCTGCTCCAGGCCCAGGGCCAGGGCCAGCGAACCGCCGAAGCCCAGGCCCACGACGTGTGAGCGTGGGATGTCCAGCTCGTCCCATAGCTGAACGATGCCGGCGAGAATGTCGGCGAAGCGGCAGCCCTCCGGTGGTTGCGGGCTCTGGCCGTGGCCCCAGGGGTCGAAGCGCAGCACGCGGAAGCGTCCGGCCAGGGCCCGCGCCTGTTCCTCCCAGAAACTCGCGTCGTTGCCGATGCCGGGAATGAAGGTCAGCCAGGGCGCGCCTTCAGGCCCCTCGACCAGGTAATGGAATGTCGGCAGTCTGTTCATGCAATGGCTCCTCTGACTGTCGCGCAGGGTACGAAGCGCCCGGCGCCGGAGATAGCCGATAGGCGGCATGGCTGCTATCCGGGGAATGCATGGCTGGACGCCCGCTGTACGGAAAACAGAAAGCTGAGTTGCCGGCGGCGGTGCTGAATGCGGCGGCGTTCGCCGTTACCCTGCACCCAGGCCGTACGCTCGGCCCGCAGCTCGAATCGACAACAACAACGCATGGCCACGGGAAGCGCCCGTGGACCTGGGGAACCGCAATGACGACTCTCGTTCGCAGCGTCCTGGTAGTGGGTGGTGGCTTTTCCGGCATGTCGGTGGCCATCGAACTGCGCAAGCGCGGCATCGCCGTGGACCTGGTGGAAATCGACCCGGACTGGCGCAACTATGGCGCCGGCATCAGCATCGGCGGGCCGACCCTGCGCGCCTTCGGCACCCTCGGCGTGCTCGAGCGCTTCCTGGCCGAAGGCTACGCTTGCGATGGCCTGGATGTGTTCGACGCCGCCGGCAACCTGTTGACCCAGGTGCCTACCCCGCGCATCGCCGGTGACGACGTACCCGGCAGCGGCGCCGTGATGCGCCCGGTGCTGGCGAAAATCCTCGCCGACGCCACCCGTGCCAGCGGCACAAGCGTGCGCCTGGGCTGTAGCGTGCTCGACCTGCGCCAGGACGCCAATGGCGTGGAGGTGGATCTCAGCGACGGCAGCCAGCACCGCTACGACCTGGTGATCGGCGCCGACGGCCTCTACTCGACGATGCGCGAGCGCCTCTTCCCCGAGGCGCCCAGGCCCCGCTACAGCGGCCAGGGCGTGTGGCGGGCGGTGTTGCCGCGCCCGCAGCACATCACCCACACGCTGCTGTGGGTCGGCCCGAACCTCAAGGTCGGGCTCAACCCCGTCTCGCAGCAGGAGATGTACCTGTTCGTCAACGAGGATCGCCCGACGAACGACTACGTGCCGCCGGAGCGCTTCCTGCCGCTGCTGCGCGGCCTGCTGGAGCGTTTCGAGGCGCCGGAGGTGCGCCACGCGGCCTGCCAGCTCAACGAGCATTCGCTGGTGGTGTTCCGCCCGCTGGAGGGCCTGCTGGTGCCGCAGCCCTGGTACCGCGGGCGGGTGGTATTGATCGGCGACACCGTGCATGCCACCACGCCGCACCTGGCTTCCGGCGCCTGCATCGGCATCGAGGATGCCATCGTCCTGGCCGAGGAGCTGGCGCGCGGCACGAGCCTGGAGGCTGCCCTGGCGGCCTTCCAGCAGCGCCGCTGGGAGCGCTGCCGGTTGGTGGTGGAGAACTCCGCGCGGCTCGGCGAGATCGAGATCGGCGGCGGCGACAAGCAGGAGCACGCACGGATCATGCACGAGTCCTTCCACGCCCTGGCGCAACCCATCTGAGGATGTTTCATATGCGAATGCTCGACGACCACGTGGTGCTGGTCACCGGCGGCGGTTCCGGCCTGGGCCTGGGCGTGGCCCGGCATTGCCTGGCGGAAGGCGCGCGCCTGGCGATCTTCGAGATTTCCCCGGACAAGGTGCAGGCGTTGCGCGAGGAGTTCGGCCAGGCGGCGCTGGTGGTGCAGGGCGACGTCAGCCGCCTGGACGACCTGCGTCGCTGCCGCGCGCAGGTGCTGGAACGCCACGGCCGGCTCGATGCGCTGATCGGCTGCCAGGGCATCTTCGACGGCAAGCTGCCGCTGGCGGAGACGCCGGAAGAGCGCCTGGACGCGTTGTTCGACGAAGTCCTGCGGGTCAACGTGAAGGGTTACGCGCTGTCCGCGCGGGTGTTCCTCGACGACCTCAAGGCCAGCCAGGGCGCCATGGTGCTGACCACCTCCACCGCGGCCTACGCTGCGGACGGCGGCGGCCTGGCCTACACGGCGAGCAAGGGCGCGGTGCGTAGCCTGGTGGGCCAGCTGGCCTTCGAGCTGGCGCCGCATGTGCGCGTCAATGGCGTGGCCCCGGCGGGCATCGCCAACAGCCAGTTGGGCGGGCCGAGCGCATTGGGGCTGGACGGACAGAAGCAGTCGGATATTCCGAAGGACGCCTTCCTGGCGATGTTCCGCTCGCTGAGCCTGCTGCAGGAGCTGCCGACTCCGGAGGACCATGGTCCGCTGTACGCCTTCCTCGCTTCGCGGCACAACCGCATCATGACCGGGCAGACCGTGGTCGCCGACCAGGGCCTGCTCAACCGCGCGGTGCTCAGCCGCTGAAGTCGACGGTTATCGCTGCGCTCAACGCTCTCCTGCGGTCGTGCTCCACGTAGGAGAGGTGGGGCGCAGCGATGCCCCTGCCGTCAGCTGCGGTTTTTCAGCAGCAGCGGGGCTTCCTGCTCGATGAGCTTCTGCACCGTGCGCGTGGCCAGGGTGCTGGGCCGACGCAGCGAGCTGGCCAGCACCACGCTACGCAGCAGCTCCGGCTTGACGATGCGCGCCGCGGCGAAGCGCGGGTCGTCGATATGCTCGAACATTCCCGAGGTGATGGCGTAGCCGGCGCCGGCGGCGACCATTTCCCATTGCAGGCGGATGGAGTCGGCTTCCACCGCGCACTCGAAGTGCATGTCATGGGACTTGGACAGTTTTTCCAGGCGCAGGCGCAACGGGTGGGGCCGGCTCGGCAGCACCAGCGGCAGGTGCTGCAGCGCTTCGAGTTCGATGGTCGCTTGCGCCACGGGCGGGTCGCTGGCGCGGCCCACCAGCATCAGCTTGGGTTGCACGAGCACCGACTCCTCGATGCTCGAGGCATCGCCTTCACGCAACAGGACGGCCATGTCGATGCGGCCTTCGTTGATGAGCTCTTCCAGGTGCGTGCTGCTGCCTTCGCTGAAGTGCAGCTTGATGCGAGGGAAGCGCTCGCGCACCAGCGTGTACAGCGGCCCGGCCAGCTGCGCCACGGAGGAGGGCAGCAGCCCCACCCGCACCTCGCCGATGGGCACGCCGCCGGACGTGCGGATCACATCGGTGATTTCCTCGGCCTCGTCGGTCAGCGCCTCGATGCGCGGCAGCAACTGGCGGCCGAACTCGGTGAGGGTGACACCGCGTCCGGTGCGGTTGAACAGGCGCACGCCGCAGGCCATCTCCAGTTGCGAGATATGCCGGCTGATCATCGATTGCGGTACGTCCAGGGCGACGGCGGCCTGGGTCAGGCTGCCGAGCTTGGCGACCTTGATGAAGTGCTGCCATTTGGGATCTACGATCAATTCCCGATCCTCTTGTTGATGAAGGAGCGCAGGCATAGTGGCCTTCAGCGCCGCTGGATTATTCCATCACGGCTGGATGGGCGCCATGCGCTTGACTGCGCCAGGCCTGTCATCGGCGTCGTGGTTTGCCCGAAGTCGCCGGCCGGCCTTACCCGTCGAGCCCGGCTTCATCCCTGAATTCGCGGAGCACCTCCAGGAAGCTGCGCAGTACCGGCGACTGATCGCCCTTGCGGTACAGGCAGATCGGTTCGTCCGGCGATACGAGCGTAAGCCGACAGGCGCCGGGGCCCACCGAGGTTCATGGCCGAACGGGCGGGTTGCGCGGCCGAAGGCTCAGACCGTGACCACGATCTTGCCGATCTGCTGGCCCTGTTCCATGTAGCGATGCGCCTGCACGATCTCGGCGAGGGGGAAGGTGCGGTCGATGCGTGGCTTCAGCTGCCCGCTGTCGAGTTTTTCGTACACATAGCGCTCGGCCTGCCGCAGCGTCTCGGCGTCGCCGGTTATCGCGAACATCGTGTAGCCCATCATCCTGAAGGGTTTGCCCTGGGCGCCCTGGGCCCAGGCCTCGAAGACCGGGAACGGCGTCGGTTCGGGCGCCAGGGTGCCGTAGACCATGATGAGCGCGTCCCTGGCCGTGGCCTTGGCGAGTTCGAGGAGCCCGGCCCCGGCGACGGCGTCGAAGATGATTTTCGCGCCCACGCCCTGGGTGATCGCCATGATCCGCCCGGCGACGTCGCTTTCCTCGTTGGTCACGATCACGTGGTCGGCCCCCGCGGCGAGCAGTTCGTCGCGCTTGTCCGCGGTGCGGGTGGTGGCGATGGCGATGCCGCCTTCGGCCTTGACGATCTGGATCGCGGCGATGCCGACCGAGCTGGTGGCCGCGGTCAGGACGACGTGGTCGCCCCTGGCGATGCGCCCGTTGTGCACGATGGCGCCGTAGGCGGTGATGTACTGCATCCAGATGCTCGTGCCTTCCTCGAAGGACAGGCGCTCGGGATAGGCGGCGAGGGCGGCGGCGGGGACTATCGCCACCTCGCCATACACGCCGTACCGGTTCAGGGGGAACGCCGGCACGGTCGAACGCACCTGGCCGACCAGGCCGGCGTCGACGCCCGGGCCGACGGCCTCGACTATGCCCGAGGCTTCATAGCCGATCTTCGACGGCAGGTCGGGGGCGAGGAAATACTGGCCCTCGCGGAACATGACCTCGGCCCGGTTGAGGCCGATGGCCTTGACCCGCAGGCGGACCTCGCCGGGCCCCGGCTCGGGAAGCGGCAGTTCATCGATGCGCAGTACCTGCGCATCTCCCGTCTCGTGGAAGCGTACGATTTTCACCAGGTTCGGCATTTCGATTCTCCATGCTCGGTGGTTGGGCTTTTGCCGGGGAGGGGCGGGGACGCGTGGAGCCCGGGTTCGCCCCCGGCTTTGGTCGTGCGTGCCGCTTCGGTGCGCGGCGGGGGATGGGAACAGCCTGTCCCGGCAGGAGATACAATCCCGGCCGCGACAGGTGCTCGATCCGTAGGGCGTGACTCTACAGAAGAATATGACTCTACAGAAAACGTTTTCGAAATGCACCGGGCAATTCAGGCATACTCAAGCGAACGTCGGCGGTGATGGGGGAGAGATGAAGCAGCGGATCAATATCGTGGAGCTCGCGCGGCAGCTGGGGTTGTCGGTTTCCACGGTCTCCAAGGCGCTCAATGGCCGGGCCGACGTGAGCGACGCCACCCGCCAGCGGGTGCGCGAGGCCGCGGACCAGTTCGGCTTCTCGCCCGACCCCGCCGGCCGGCGGTTGCGCCGGCAGTCTTCCGAGACCATCGGCTTCGTCCTGTCGCCGCCGCAGAGCCACTTCGCCCATCCTTTCTTCCTCGACCTGCTGACGGGCATCGACAGGGGGCTGGAGAAGACCGCGCTGCAGCTGGTGATCGTCACGGCGCGCACGGTGGAGACCGAGCTGGACAGCTTCCGCCGCCTGGTGGAGCAGCAGCGGGTGGATGCGGTGATGTTCGGCCGCACGCAGCGCGACGATGCGCGCATCCGCTACCTGCAGGAGCGCAACGTGCCGTTCGTCACCCTGGGCAGGAGCGAGACCGGCAACCCGTTCCCCTTCGTGGACATCGACAGGACGGTGGCCGGCCGCAACGGCACCGCCCGCTTCATCGGCCTGGGGCACCGGCGGATCGGGCTGCTGAGCACGCCGGGCTTCCTCATGATGAGCCACTACCTGCAGGAGGGTTACCGGGCGGCGCTGGCTGCCGCGGGCGTGCCGTTCGACCCCGGCCTGGTGATCGAGACCGCCTTCGACGAGGAGGGCGGCTTGAACGGCGCCCGGCAGCTCCTGGCGATGGCGCAGCCGCCCACGGCGATCATGTGCGGTCACGACCTGATCGCCAGCGGGGCGCTGCAGGCGATCGTCGAGACCGGCCGGCGCCCCGGCGTCGACGTGGCGCTCATCGGTTGCGACAACCATCCGCTGGGTCCCTACCTGAACCCGCCCCTGAGCACCTTCTCGGCCCCGACGCTCGACGCGGGGCAGCGGATGGTCGAGCTGCTGCTGGCCTCCATGGAGGGCCGCCGCGCCGAGGAGTTGCAGGAGGTCTGGGCGCCGGAACTGATCCTGCGGTCCTCCCACGGCTTGCCGCTGGATAGCGTTCGCCAGCGCTGAACCGACAGGCTGTCTCTTGACACCGCACCTTTGCATGCATAAGTTTCGAAAACGTTTTCGATCATTTTGCCGAGAGGAGGGTGTTCACATGCGCGATCAAGCTGGCGGGTGTCTGTGCGGGGCCGTGCGCTTCGTGCTCAAGGCCGAGCCACAGGCGGTGGTGATCTGCCACTGCACGCATTGCCGGAAGCAGAGCGGCAGCGCCTTTTCAGTCAACCTGCTGATGCGTGAGGGCGATGTCGAAGTGAGCGGCGAGACGCGCTTCTTCGTCGATCACGGCGACAGCGGCCTGCCGTCCCATCGGCACTTCTGCCCGAACTGCGGTTCTCCGCTCATGACCCGGGCCGAGAACCTGCCCGGCGTGGCGATCGTGAAGGCCGGCGCCCTCGATGACCCGGCCGCGGTGCGGCCGCAGGCCGAGATCTATACCGACCATGCGCTCGGCTGGTTCACCCCGGTGGCCGGTGCGGCCCGGTACGAGCAGGCCCCGCCCCCGGCCCGCTAGCGGCGTGGCGGCGGATTTTTCCAGAATCGAACCCAAGGAGCAGACCATGAGCTTTCAGGCGATCAACCCGGCCACCGGCGAAGCGGGGCCGGAATACCCGTTCATTTCCAACGAAGCAGCCTTCGCGGCGCTGGATACGGCGGACCGCTGCTTCCACGACGACTGGCGCCGGCGTCCGGTCGCTGAGCGGGCCCGCATCGTCGGCCGCGCGGCGCAGATACTGCGGGAGAAGCGCGACGAGTATCAGGGCTACCTCACCCAGGAGATGGGCAAGGTGACGCGCTTCGGCTACATGGAGGTCGACCTCGCCGCCGACATCCTCGACTACTACGCCAGGCACGGCGAGCGCTTCCTGGCGCCGAAGGCGTTGCCCGACGTGCCCGGCGCCACCCTGGTGTCCGAGCCCATCGGCGCCATCCTCGCCATCGAGCCCTGGAACTTCCCCTACTACCAGCTCGCCCGCGTCGCCGGCCCGCAGCTGGTCGCGGGCAACGTCGTACTGATGAAGCACGCACCCAACGTGCCGCAGTGCGCGCTCGCCTTCGCGCGGCTGTTCGAGGAGGCCGGCGCGCCCAAGGGCGCCTACACCAACCTGTTCTGCAGCGTGGAGCAGGTCGCCGGGCTGATCGACGACTTCCGCGTGCGTGGCGTGGCATTGACCGGCAGCGAAGGGGCCGGGGTTTCCGTCGGCGAGCGCGCCGGGCGCAATCTCAAGAAGGTGATCCTCGAACTGGGCAGCAGCGATCCCGCGCTGATTCTCCCCGGCGCGCCGCTCGATCACGCGGTCGAGCAGGTGGCGATGGGGCGGACCTTCAACTCCGGCCAGGGCTGCGTCAACATCAAGCGCGTCATCGTGGTCGGCAGGGCGCGGGGCGAGCGGATGCTGGCGGCCCTGAAGTCGCGGTTCGCATCGATCCGCGTCGGCGATCCCGGCGACGCGGCGACCGACATCGGTCCGGTGGTCAGTGAGCGCGCGCTGGACACGCTGCTGCGGCAGATCGCTTCTGCGAAGGCCGCAGGAGCGGAGGTCGTCTTTGGCGGCAAGCGGGTCGAGCGCCCGGGCTTCTTCCTCGAGCCGACGATCCTCACGAATATCACGCGCGACAATCCGTTGTTCGGCCAGGAAGTGTTCGGGCCCGTGCTGTCGTTCCACGTGGTCGACAGCGAGGAAGAAGCCATCGAGTTGGCGAACGCCACCCGCTTCGGCCTGAGCGGCTACGTCTTCGACGCGGATACCCGGCACGCCCAGGAGGTCGCGGCGCGGATCGATTCCGGCATGGTGTACATCAACACCTGCTTCATGGATGCGCCGGAAACCCCCTTCGGCGGCGTCAAGAACTCCGGCTTCGGGCGCGAGCTCTCCGAGGTGGGCATCGGCGAGTTCCTCAACCTCAAGCTCATTCGGGTGACCGAGATCGCGTGACGCAAGTCCGCTGCGGGCGAAACCTGCGGAGCCCGGCGCCGTTGCGGCGCCGGGCTCCGTCCTCGCGTCACTCCGTCTGCGGATCGAACTGCTTGTCGCGGATCAACAGGGCGGGAATGATGCCGCAGACGAAGTAGGCCGCGCCCATCACCAGGAAGCCCGCGCCGATGGACACCTGGGTGGCCAGGAAGCCGATGGCCGCCGGGGCGATGGCCGCGCCGATGCGGCCGATGTTGTAGGCGCCGCCCACGGCGGTGCCGCGGTAGC
>Ga0180219_1001490_pt1 | contig 15108 bp, 12 predicted proteins | sample eDN3rd30CBELigMG_FD_151338 | JGI IMG/M metagenome (GOLD analysis project Ga0180219, IMG submission 151338) | Enriched Miracle-Growth compost microbial communities from Emeryville, California, USA - eDNA 3rd pass 30_C BE-Lig MG (version 2)... ...
CCGAACGACCTGCTCCCGGCGATCGAGATCGCACTCGCTCGCTACGAGCAGATCATCACGCTCGAGGCCGAGGTCGCCGACATGGTCGAGCGCTTCGAGACCCGCAAGCTCGTCGACCGGGCGAAGGGCCTGCTCAACGAGAAGATGGGCCTGTCCGAGCCGGAGGCGTTCCGCTGGATCCAGAAGGCGTCGATGGACCGTCGCCTCACGATGCAGGACGTCGCCAAGGCCATCATCGAGCAGCTGGCCCCCAAGAAGTCCTGACCTGCGTCACCGGCTCGGGGGCGATGACCGCCCCGGGTCAGGATGCCCGGCGGTCCTTGATCATGTTCGTGATGCGGACGGTCGAGCAGCGCCGGCCCTGATCGTCCGTGAGGACGATCTCGTGCACGGTCATCGAGCGGCCGAGGTGGATCGGCGTGCACACGCCGGTCACGTAGCCGGTGGTCGCCGAGCGCGTGTGGGTGGCATTGATGTCGACCCCCACCGCCAACCGGCCAGGTCCGGCATGGAAGTTCGCGTGCATCGAGCCGAGCGACTCACCCAGCACGACATAGGCGCCGCCGTGGAACAGTCCCACCGGCTGCGTGTTGCCCTCCACCGGCATCCTGCCGACGGCCCGCTCGGCGGTGAGCTCCAGCCATTCGAAGCCCATCTTCTCGGCAAGCGCGCCGATGCCCCGGCTCAGCGCCCACTCCATTCCATCGCGGGAGGCAAGTCCGTCGCGGGAGGTCGTCGGGTCGACAGCGGTCATCGCTCACCTTTGATTCGGTCCGGATCGGGTGTCCGTGGCGCTGACTAGGCTGTCAGGGTGACGGACTCCGGAAAGCCTACCCTCCTCGTCGTCGACGGCCACTCGTTGGCCTACCGTGCCTTCTTCGCGCTGCCGGTCGACAACTTCTCGACGAAGGACGGACAGCACACCAACGGCATCTACGGCTTCCTGTCGATGTTCGTGAACCTGCTCAAGGCGGAGAAGCCGTCGCATCTGGCCGTCGCGTTCGACACGTCGCGACACTCGTTCCGCACGGACCAGTACCCCGAGTACAAGGCGACCCGCTCGGAGTCGCCCGCCGAGTTCAAGGGACAGATCCCGCTGCTGCAGGAGTGCCTGGCCGCGATGAACGTGACCGTGCTCACGAAGGAGGGCATCGAGGCCGACGACATCCTGGCCACGCTGGCCACGGAGGGTGCTGCCGCGGGCTTCGATGTGCTGGTCTGCTCCGGCGACCGCGACACCATTCAGCTCGTCACCGATGACGTCACGCTGCTGTACCCGAGCGTGCAGGGCGTCTCCCAGCTCAAGCGGTACACGCCTGATGCCGTCGTGGAGAAGTACGGACTGCCGCCGGCGAACTATCCCGACATCGCCGCACTGGTCGGGGAGACCAGCGACAATCTGCCCGGCGTGCCGAAAGTGGGGGAGAAGACCGCGGTCAAGTGGCTCACCCAGTTCGGCTCGCTCGATGAGCTGCTCGACCGGGCGGACGAGATCAAGGGCGTCGTCGGCGGCAACCTGCGTGAGCACCTCGATGACGTGCGTCGCAACCGGTCGCTGAATGCTCTGCTGCGTGACGTCGAGCTCCCCGTCACGCCTGCGGACCTGGAGCGTCGGCCGATCGACGCGCAGGCCGTACGCGACATCTTCGCCCGCCTCGAGTTCCGCACGCTCCTGCCACGCGTGTTCGAGGCGACGGATGCTGTCGACACGCCGACGGAGGAGGCGCCTGTCGCGCAGGCGCCGACTCCCGCCGAGCCGGATGCCGCGGCCATCGCCGCGTGGGCCGCGTCTGCCGACAGCGAGGTCGCCGTGACGCTGACGGTCGCCGGCGGGCTGCCACAGCGCATCGGGCTCGCAACGCTCGCCGACGCGGTCGAGGCCACCTGGACCGACGAGCTGGCGGCGGCGCTCGGCCCGTGGCTCTCGTCGGATGCGCCGAAGGTGATCACCGACGCCAAGCCGCAGGTCAAGGCGCTGCGCCGCGCCGGCATCCGTCTGGGCGGGCTGGTGTTCGACCCGATCCTGGCTGGCTGGCTGCTGCGTCCCAGCTTCCCCGACAAGTCCCTCGCCGATCTCGTGGACCGCTACCTGGGGGAGAAGCTCCCCGAGGCCGACCCCTCGCAGCTCGTGCCGGAGACGGACGGCGCGACTCCGGGTCAGCTGTCCTGGTACGCGTTGCGCGTGACCGAACCGCTGCGGGCGGAGCTGCCCGAATCGGTCGCACGGGTCCTCGGCGAGATCGAGCTGCCGACCCTCGACACTCTCGCCGACATGGAACTCGCCGGTGTCGCCGTCTCGCACGCCAAACTCTCCAGCTTCTCCGCCGAGCTCGCCGAGCGCGCCGAGGCCGTCGCCCGGCTCGCGTACGCCGAGATCGATCGCGAGGTGAACCTCGGCTCGCCAAAGCAACTGCAGGAGGTGCTGTTCGAGCACCTGCAGCTGCCGAAGACCCGCAAGACGAAGACCGGGTACTCGACGGATGCCGCTGCCCTCGCGGATCTGCAGGACAAGATCGACCACCCGTTCCTCGCTTTGCTGCTGCAGCACCGCGAAGCGACCAAGCTGCGCCAGATCATCGAGTCGCTCGATGTCGCGATCGCGTCCGACGGGCGTGTGCGCACCACCTATCTGCAGACCGGCAGCCAGACCGGGCGACTGTCCAGCACCGACCCGAACCTGCAGAACATCCCGATCCGCAACGAAGAGTCGCACCGCATCCGCGCTGCCTTCGAGGTCGGCGCAGAGCACGAGACGCTGTTGACGGCCGACTACTCGCAGATCGAGATGCGGATCATGGCGCATCTGTCCGGCGATCCCGGCCTCATCGAGGCGTTCAACTCCGGGGAGGACCTGCACCGCTTCGTCGGCGCACGCGTGTTCGGCGTCGAGCCGGCGGACGTGACGCCGGCCATGCGCACAAAGGTCAAGGCGATGAGCTACGGCCTCGTCTATGGCCTGAGCGCCTTCGGCCTGTCCAAGCAGCTGCGCATCGAGCAGGCTGAGGCCAAGCAGCTGATGACGGAGTACTTCGCGCGCTTCGGCGCCGTTCGCGACTATCTGCGCTCATCGGTGGAGCAGGCTCGGATCGACGGATACACCGAGACGATCTTCGGCCGCCGGCGTCCCTTCCCCGACCTGACCAGCATGAATCGCGTGCTGCGCGAGAATGCGGAGCGGGCCGCGCTCAACGCGCCGATCCAGGGCAGCGCCGCCGACATCATGAAGATCGCGTTGTTCCGCATCCACGATGAGTTCCTCGCCGAGGGGCTGTCGTCCCGGATCCTGCTGCAGATCCACGATGAGCTCGTCGTGGAGGTGGCGACGGGGGAGTGGGATGCCGTGGAGCGCATCGTCCGGGCTCGGATGGGTGATGCGGCGGAGCTGACGGTGCCGCTGGATGTCCAGATCGGCCGCGGCTCGAACTGGGACGAAGCCGGTCACTGACGTCGGCATCCGAGTCGGCAGGTTTAGGCTCGAAGGATGACTGAAGCACAGCGCACTCCGTCGGCGATCGACACGATCGCGGACCGCTGGGTGGATACGGTGGCCGAACTCGCCCCGACACTCGCGACCTACATCGGCCGGTTCGAGCACAACGACAGGCTCAACGACCTCTCGCCGGCGGGCACGGCGCGCATCCGTGACGCCGCGCAGCAGACGCTGTCCGAGCTGGACGCGGCAAGCCCCGTCGATGACGTCGACGTGGTCACGAAGGCCGACCTGAGCGCCGAGCTGCGCCTGCAGATCGAGCTGCACGACGCCGGTGCCCACCTGCGGGACGTCAACGTCATCGCCTCGCCCGCTCAGGAGCTGCGCAACGCGTTCGACCTGATGCCGACGGACACCGTCGACGATTGGGCTGTGATCTCGCGGCGCCTCGCGGCGCTGCCGCAGGCGCTCAGCGGCTACGTCGAGACCCTCCGTGACGGCATCGCGCGCGGCACCGTACCCGCCCGCCGCCAGGTGCTCGAGGTCGTCGCCCAGATCGGCAGGTACACCGCCGACAACGGCTACTTCGCGACCTTCGCGGGGGAGGCGGCACCGGCCGAGGGGCACCTCCCGGCATCCCTCGCCCGCGACCTCGCCGACCACGCCGGTGCGGCACGCGTCGCGTACGACCAGCTCGCTTCGTTCTTCCAGTCCGAGCTTGCGCCGGCCGCCACTGAGGCCGACGCTGTGGGCCGCGAGCTCTACGCGCTGCACTCGCGCAGCTTCCTCGGGGCGACCATCGACCTCGACGAGACGTACGAATGGGGCCTCGAGGAGCTGTCCCGGATGGTCGCCGAGCAGGAGGCGATCGCGCACGAGATCAAGCCGGGCGCGTCGGTGGAGGAGGCCGTCGCGCTGCTCGAGGCGGACGAGAGCCGCAAGCTGCACGGCACCGAGGCGCTGCAGAGGTGGATGCAGGAAACGAGCGATCGTGCCGTCGCCGAGCTCGGCCGCACGCACTTCGACATCCCTGAGCCGATCCGCCGCCTGGAGTGCATGATTGCGCCGACCCAGGAGGGCGGGATCTACTACACCGGCCCGACCGACGACTTCTCGCGTCCCGGCCGGATGTGGTGGTCGGTACCCGAGGGGGTCGAATCGTTCGACACGTGGCGCGAGCTGACGACCGTCTACCACGAGGGGGTGCCCGGTCACCACCTGCAGATCGCACAGGCGGTGTACAACCGTGCAGAGCTCAACTCGTGGCGCCGCCTGCTGGCGGGGTCCAGCGGGCACGCCGAGGGCTGGGCGCTGTACGCCGAGCGCCTGATGGCGCAGCTCGGCTACCTGGACGATCCCGCCGACCGTCTCGGCATGCTCGACGGACAGCGCATGCGTGCGGCACGTGTCGTCCTGGACATCGGTGTGCACCTGGGCAAGCAGCGCCCCGACGGCGGCGGAGCGTGGGACGCCGACTACGCCCTCGACTTCATGCGCCACAACGTCAACATGCCCGACGAGTTCGTACAGTTCGAGGTCAACCGCTACCTCGGATGGCCGGGGCAGGCGCCCTCTTACAAGGTCGGTCAGCGTATCTGGGAGCAGATCCGCGACGACGTCGCCGAGCGGGAGGGCGCCGACTTCGACATCAAGCGCTTCCACATGCGTGCACTGCGCCTGGGTGGCGTGGGTCTCGACACTCTCCGGATGGCACTCACGCAGGGCTGACGCCGTCCGTGCGAGGCTCATCGCGGCGGTCGCGAAGCAGACTCACGACCTCGGCATCGGTCGTCTGCGCGAAGTCGTCGTAGAAGGCTCCGACGGCCCAGAACTCTCGTTCCCGATGCGGGCAGACGTAGTCGTCGACGAGGCCCGGCACGGGATGCCAGCGTGCGGGCGCGACCGGTACGGCCAGCACCACGCGGCGGGCACCGAGCTTTCGCACGGCGCGGCAGGCGGCGATCGCGGTGGTGCCGGTCGCGAGGCCGTCGTCGACGACGAGCGCTGCCCGTGCCTCCACCCCGGGCCCATGTGTGAACAGCTCGGCGCGGCGCCGCAGTTCGGCCTTCTCCCGCGCCTCGACCTCCGCGATCTGTTCGGCGCTGACACGCTCCGCGCGGACGGCGTCCTCGTCGACGACGCGCACGCCTGCCGCGATCGCGCCGAGCGCGTACTCCTCGCGGTCAGGAGCGCCGAGTTTGCGCACGGCGATGGCGGCGAGGGGCAGCCTCAGCCGATCGGCGACCGTCGCTGCGACGACGACGCCGCCGCGCGGAATGCCCACGACGACCGCATCCGTGCCGCGATGCGCAGCCAGTGCATCGGCGAGCTCCACACCTGCCGAGACGCGATCGACGAACAGTGCCATACCGTCACGGTACGCTCCTGGCATCCATGCGGGAATGCCGACGAGCCATGCCGGGTTCCATTCAAAAGCATAGAGAGGATGCCGAGATGAGCACCGTGCAGCTGGGGCTGGACACCTTCGGAGACATTACACTGGACGATCGGGGAGAGCGGGTCACTGACGCGCAGGCGATCCGCGACACGGTCGACCAGGCGGTGCTCGCCGATGAGGTCGGCCTGCACTTCTTCGGGGTGGGGGAGCACCACCGCCCCGACTTCGCCGTGTCGAGCCCTGAAATCGTCCTGGCGGCCGCCGCCGCGCGAACCTCGCACATCCGGCTCGGCACCGCGGTGACCGTCCTCTCCAGCGATGATCCGGTGCGCGTCTTCGAACGGTTCGCAACGCTGGATGCCGTCTCCCGCGGCCGCGCCGAGGTGATCCTCGGGCGTGGTTCGTTCATCGAGTCGTTTCCGCTGTTCGGCTACGACCTGCAGGACTACGAGGTGCTGTTCGAGGAGAAGCTCGACCTGTTCTCGCGTCTGCTCGCCGAACGACCCGTCACCTGGCAGGGCACCACACGGTCACCTCTGACGGACGCGAACGTGTTCCCGAAGACCGAGCACGGCCTGACGGCATGGGTGGGAGTCGGCGGCAGCCCGGAGTCGGTCGTGCGCGCCGCGCGCCACGGCTATGGGTTGATGCTGGCGATCATCGGGGGAGCGCCCGCACGGTTCCGCCCGTTCGTCGATCTCTACCACCGCTCGCTCGGCGAGTACGGCAGAGACCGGACGCCGGTCGGTGTGCACTCGCCCGGGCACATCGCCGACAGCGACGAGCAGGCGTGGGAGGAGCTCTACCCGGCGATGGAGGCCAACCGCAACGCGATCGGGGCCGAGCGCGGCTGGCCGCCCTACAGCCGCCTCCAGTTCCAGCACGACGTCGGACCGGAGGGATCCATCTACGCGGGCTCGCCGGAGACCGTGGCACGCAAGATCGCGTCGACGGTGCGCACGCTGGGTGCCGACCGGTTCGATCTGAAGTACTCGAACGGCACTCTCTCGCACTCCCGCATGCTGCGTTCGATCGAGCTGTACGGGACGAAGGTCGCACCGCTCGTGCACGACCTGCTGACCTCGTAGCCGCTGTCACGCCCGCCACGGCAGCGGCGGGCGTGACAGCGGTGCCACGGCATCCGTACGATCTGTCTATGACCGCCGTCTCGACGCCCTCCGTGGCGTCTCGTCTTGACGCTCTGCCGTTCACCCGTTCGCACCTGCGAATCCTCAGCGGTTCGGGCGTGGGCTGGGCGCTGGACGCCATGGATGTCGGCCTCATCTCGTTCGTCATCGCCGCGCTCGTCGCGGAGTGGTCGCTGACGGGTGAGCAGGCTTCGTGGATCGCGTCGGCCGGCTTCGTCGGCATGGCCGTGGGCGCAACCCTCGGCGGGCTGCTCGCCGACCGCTTCGGCCGACGGAGCGTGTTCGCGATCACGCTGCTGGTGTACGGACTGGCCACGGGTGCGAGTGCGCTCGTCGGCGGCCTCGTCGCGCTGCTGGTGCTGCGGGTGGTCGTCGGCCTCGGCCTCGGGGCGGAGCTGCCGGTGGCCAGCACCTACGTCAGCGAGTTCGCGCCCGCACGAATGCGCGGACGCCTCATCGTCATTCTGGAGGCGTTCTGGGCCGTCGGCTGGACGGTGGCGGCGCTGATCGGCTTCCTCGTCATCCCCAACGTCGACGGCGGATGGCGGTGGGCGTTCGCGCTCGGCGCCGTGCCTGCCGCCTATGCGCTCATCGTGCGGTGGGGACTGCCGGAATCGGCGCGCTGGCTCGACCGCCAAGGACGCCGATCACAGGCAGAGGCGGTTGTCGCGGTTCTGGAGACGTCCCCTGCGCTCGGCTCGTCCGCCCGCCACCGGGTCACGCCGCTGGCAGCGGCACCGGCGGGTGCGGCTGCCGCGTCCTCGGCGGGCGAGCGTCTGAGCGCACTGTGGTCTCCCGAGTTCTCGTTGCGCACGGCCTGCCTGTGGCTCGTCTGGTTCTGCGTCAACTTCGCGTACTACGGGGCGTTCATCTGGATCCCGACCCTGCTGGTGGCGCAGGGGTACGACCTGGTGCGATCGTTCGGGTTCACTCTGATCATCACGCTCGCCCAGCTGCCCGGCTACGCCGCCGCGGCCTGGCTGATCGAGACGTGGGGGCGTCGGACGACGCTGTCGGTGTTCCTCGCCGGTTCGGCCGTGTCCGCCGTGCTGTTCGGCGTCGCGACGGGGCCGGGAATGATCATCGGCACCGGCATGGCGCTGTCGTTCTTCAACCTGGGTGCCTGGGGTGCGCTGTACGCGGTCACGCCGGAGATGTACCCGACCTCGCTTCGCGGCACCGGATCAGGATGGGCTGCCGGCGTGGGGCGCATCGCGTCGATCATCGCGCCGCTGACCGTGCCGGTGCTCGTGAGCTGGGGCGGCCAGCCACTCGCCTTCGTGGTGCTGGCCGCCTTCTTCATCGTCGCGGCATCGGCCGCGTGGGGACTGATCGAGGGACGAGGGGTCGCGCTGGACGAGCGCTGACGTCGCGGCCCGCTGCGGTCACGACGTAGTGTGGATCGGTGACATCAGCGGCATCGGTGCGTTACGTCGCCATAGGCGACTCGTTCTCTGAAGGCGTCGGCGACGAGCGGCCGGACGGCACTGTGCGCGGCTGGGCAGATCTGGTCGCCCAGGGCTGGGCGGCGTCACGCGGGGAGCCGATCGACTACGCCAACTTCGCCATTCGCGGCAAGCTCGCCTGGCCGATCGTGCGCCAGCAGCTCGAGCCTGCGCTGGCGCTCAGACCCACCCATCTGTCTTTCAACGGCGGCGGCAATGACATGCTGCGGCCGCGCACGGCGGTCGCGTTCATCGCCGACGCGTTCAGTCACGTGCTGCGCCGCTGCGACGAGGAAGGCGTGCGGCTCATCGTCCTGTCCGGCGCGAATCCGTCGGCCCAGCTGCCCGCCGGCCGGCTCATCCAGCGTCGCGGAGATCAGCTGTCGGCGGCCGTCGAGGAGCGCATCGCGGATCGTCCCGACGTCGTGCGCGCCCTCAACTGGCCGGACGGGGTGCTCAGTGCGCCGGGTTTCTGGTCGGAGGACCGGCTCCACATGAACAGCCGCGGGCATCATCGCGTCGCCGCGCGCGTGCTGGAGGCGCTCGGCGAGCGGGTGCCGGATCAGTGGTGGGCGATGCCCGAGCTGCCGGATGCCGCGACCGTGTCCGGTCGGGATTATCTGCGCGAGCACCTCGGGCCCTGGGTCAAGCGGCGCCTCACCGGGACATCGTCGGGCGACGGGCGCGAGCCGAAGTTCGGCGGCGGCTGGGCGACGATCGACCCGCCGTCACCGTGAACGGCGGGGTGTGCGGGGCGGATCCATTCCGATGTGGATGCGAGTGCGCTTGCGCTCGATGACGATGAATGTCCCGCCGATCAGCCACAACGGCACCTGCGCGAGGAAGGCCAGCCGGAACGCGTCCAGCGTGTAGGTGGCGGGAGTCCCGGCCCCCTGCAGGTCGAGCGCCAGACCGATCAGGAAGATCGCGATGAGCGCGGCGAGGAACCCGCCGACATTCGTGATCCCGGTGGCGGTGCTGAGCCGGTGCGCGGGGTTGTGCGTGCGGGCGTGGTCGAAGGCGACCATGGATGCCGGTCCGCCCATGCCCAGGGCCACAGCGAGCGCGTAGAGCAGCCAGATCGGCGCGGGCCCGGGCCACGCCATGACCACGAGCCAGGCGACGAACTGCGTGATGACTGCGGGCAGCACGAGTGCACGCGACCGGACGTTGGGCACGCGCCGGGAGATCTCGCCCATCACGGGACCGAGTGCCATTCCGACAACGACGTAGGTGGAGGTGACCCCGGCGGCCTGCGCGGCAGACAGGCCCTCGCCGGCGGTGAGGAACGGCATACCCCAGAGCAGGATGAACGCGGTGCCGGCGAACGGCGCGGTGAAGTGCGACCAGAACGCGAGCCGAGTGCCTGGGTGCGCCCACGCGGCGCGGAAGCCCACCGCGGTGTCGATCGACGACCGCACGACGCGGATGGCGCCGGTGTCGGTGTTCACCGAGACGTCGGCAGCCCGCTCCGGCGGATGATTGCGGATGAGGGCGACGGTCAGGACGGCGAACAGCACGCACAGGCCGGCAATGGATCCGAAGGCGATCTGCCAGCTCGTGGCGTGCAGCAGCGCGGCCAGCGGCGCAAGGGCGAGAAGCTGCCCGACCTGGCCGACGAGGCCGGTCAGCTGACTCATGATGGGGCCGCGCTGCGCCGGGAACCACGTGGCGACGAGGCGGAGGACGCCGGGGAAGATGGCCGCGTCCCCGGCGCCGATGAGCGTACGCGCGAGGATCGCGACGCCGACACTGGGGGACAGGGCCATGGTCAACTGCCCGAGCGCCATCAGGATCATGCCGATCGTCATGATCGGGCGGGCGCCGTAGCGATCCAGCAGCATGCCCACCGGGATCTGCATCCCGCCGTATACGGCGAGCTGTACGACCGCGAACATCGACAGGGTGGCGGCATCGGCCTGGAAGCGATCGGCCGCATCCACACCCACCGCCGACAGCGAGGTGCGGTTCACCACGGCGAGCATGTAGCCCGCGACCCCGACGCCCCAGATGAGCCAGGAACGAAGGCCGGGGCCGGAGGTGGGGGCACTGAACGTCACCCCATCAGTCTGACCGATAAAATGGGTGCCTTATGGAATTCGTCGTGCTGCTCATCGGCCTCATGTTCGCGACGGTGCTGCTGGCGGGGCTGGGGGAGCGGATACGACTTCCGTACCCGGTCCTGGTGCTCATCTTCTCCGCTGCTGCGGCATGGTTGCCGTTCATCCCCGAGCTGCACATCGAGCCCGACCTGATCCTCCCGCTGTTCCTGCCGCCTCTCCTGTTCGCCGTCGCGCAGCGCAGCTCGTGGGGCGTGTTCCGACTGCGCTGGAAGACGCTCGTGCTCATGGCGGTGCTCCTGGTGGCGCTCACGGCAGTCGCGGTCGCGGGTGTGGCCTGGTACTTCATGCCGGTGCTCTCCTTCCCTGCGGCTATCGCTCTCGGCGCGATCGTGGCGCCGCCCGACCCGGTGGCCGTCGAAGCGGTGGCGGGGAAGGTGCGCATGCCGCGTCGCATCATCACGATGCTGCAGACCGAGGGTCTGTTCAACGACGCGATGGCGATCGTGATCTTCCAGACTGCGGTGTCGGCGGCGTTGAGCGGCAGCGAGATCGGCTGGGACCTCATCCCATCGTTCCTTGCGGGCGCCGCAGGCGCGGTCATCCTGGGATTCCTCATGGCCTGGGTCGTCGGTGCGATCAACCGCGTGGTACCTGACCGCACCGCGCGCACCGCGATCACGCTCGTCGCGCCGTACGCGGTGTACATGCTCGCCGAAGAGGTCCACTTCTCCGGGGTGGTCGCCGTCGTCGTCACCGCCGTCGAGCTGGTGCGTCGCGACCGCCCGCAGGACTCGCAGGAGCGCTTGACCCGCACATCGTTCTGGGAGGTCGTGGAGATGCTCACGACCGGGGTCGCGTTCGGTCTCGTGGGCATCGAGATGCGCTACGTCATCGAGGATGAGGGTGCCAACCTGCTCGGCTGGATCCCGGCGATCATCGCGATCTGTGCGACGGTTGTGCTGGCTCGACTCGTGTGGGTCGCGGGCGTCCTCGGTGCCGGCTGGCGAGCCGAGGGGATGCCGGAGGAGAAGCGCGTCTCACTCGCATCCCGCTTCAAAGACGTCATTCTCGTGACGTGGTGCGGCATGCGCGGCCTCGCCACCCTCGCGCTCGCGCTCGCGCTTCCGACGGGAGTGGGCGAAGGCCGCAACTTCGTGATCACGACGGCGTGCGCCGTGCTGTTCGTGACGCTCGTGATTCCCGGCCTCACCCTGCCGGCCCTGGTCAAGCTCCTCAAGCCGGTCGACGACCACGCGCTGGTGGAGAGCGAGGAGCGCCAGATCGCCCTGCGCGCCGAGCGCGCCGCCGTCACGGCGATTTCGGCCTCGCCGCATCTGCAGGGCCTCGACCCGGAGGTCGTGGCACGCGCCCGGGCTCGGGTCAGCGGACTGCACTCCGTGCTCGAGCACGACGACGACGTCGTCGACGACGAGTACGAAGCCGAGCAGCGCGCGAAGATCCGCTCGGTCGAGGTGATGCTGCGCGACGCCCTGGCGGCCGCTCGACGCGAGGTGCTGAGCATGCGAGGGGAGAAGGGCGTGGACCCGGAAGCCGTCAACGCGGTCCTTCGCCGACTCGACCTACGGACCGTCTCTCTCGACTCAGCTCCGCACTGACGCGACCGGGGCATACTCCGACCCCGATCGCGTGCGCTCCAGCAGCTCGTGATCGACGAGGTAGCGACGCAGCACGGCGACGTCTCCGTCGGGCGCATAGGGTCGGAGTCGATCGTTCACCTCCGCCTCGGTGAGGACGTCGGCGGGTACGAACGCCCGGTGCGCGACCCAGGCGAGCAGTTCACGCCGGTCGGCCGCACTCACGGGATAGCGGTCGATACGGCCCGCACCGTCCAGAAACCGCGTGATGGAGTCCCGTGCCGGCTTGGTGCGCGGCGCGCTGCGTCGCCAGAGACCCCTGTCATCGCGCGAGCCCGCCTCCCGGAGGAAGCCGGTGGCGACCGCGGCCTGCTGGACGGCCGGATCTGCGCTGTCGATGACGTACTCTACGTCAGGTCCCCAGAACGCCTGCCCGAGCATCTGACCCAGCGCGCCCTGGGCGCTCTGAGTCCCGTCCGCGCCCGATCCGTCTTCGGAGAGCGCCAGGTTCAGTCGCACTTCGTCCCCGCTGCGAACGCCCTCCAACGTGCCCACGATGCGACCGGCGACCGCGACCTGCCAGGTGCGGCGAGTACCGGCATCCGCCACGATGTCCGGCTCAAGACGTACACGTGCCATGCACTCACGCTAGCGCGCGACGCGTCAGGAGCCGAGGCGTCCGGTCAGCCGCCGGTGGAAGCCGGTGCTGCGCTCATCGAGGCCGTGGATCGTGACGGTGGCGCCACGACGGCGGTACTTGTTCGCGATGGAGTCGAGTGCGGCCACGGTGGACGCATCCCAGATCTGGGCGTTCGTGAGGTCGAGGGTGACGCGTGCCGGGTCTTCCGCGTACATGAACATGTCGACGAGGTCGTTGCTGCTGCCGAAGAAGAGCGGACCGGTCACGTCATAGCGCACGGACTCGCCGTCCGCGGCGACCTGGCGGTCGACGGTGATGACGTGTGCGACGCGGCGGGCGAACAGCACCATGGCGAGCAGAACACCCGCGACGACTCCATAGGCGAGGTTGCGGGTGGCGACGACGACCACGATCGTGACGACCATCACGGCGGTCTCGGACAGCGGCATTCGGCGCAGCGTCGAGGGGCGCACGCTATGCCAGTCCACCGTCGTGATCGCAACGACCATCATGACCGCGGCGAGGGCGACCATCGGGATACGCGCCATCACCGAGCTGAGCCCGGTCACGAGGGCGAGCAGGAACAATCCGGTGACGATCGTGGAGATGCGTGTGCGCGCGCGGCCGGTCTTGACGTTGAGGACGGTCTGGCCGATCATCGCGCAGCCGGCGATGCCTCCGTAGAATCCGGCGAGGACGTTGGACACGCCCAGGGCCCAGGACTCGCGGCCCTTGTGCGAGGGCGTGTCGGTCATCTCGTCGACGAGCTTCGCGGTCAGCAGGGTCTCCATGAGTCCGACGAACGCGACGCTGAGCGCCGTGGGCAGGATGATCTGGAGGGTCTCGATGTTCAGCGGGACCAGCAGGGGGGTGATACCGGGGAGTGCGCCGCCGAGCGGACCTTCGTCGGCCACATCGGGCACGGCGAGGTTCGCAATGATGACGACAGCGGTGACGACGATGATCGCCACGAGCGGCGAGGGAATCGCCTTCGTCAGCCGCGGAAACACGACGATGATCACGATGGTGATCCCGAACAGGGCGTACGCCAATGGTGGGACGTCCACGATGTGCGGCACCTGCGCGAGGAAGATCAGGATGCCGAGGGCGTTGACGAACCCGAGCATGACCGATCGCGGGATGAACCGCATGAGTCGGGCGAGCCCGGCGAGCCCGAAGACGACCTGCACGATGCCGGCGAGAATGACGGTCGGCAGCAGGTACTCGACGCCATGCTCGTGCACCAATGGTGCGATGACGAGGGCCACTGACCCGGCCGCGGCGGTGATGACGCCCGGTCGTCCGCCGAGGATCGACATCGCGAGGGCGAGCACGATGGAGGCCACGAGACTCACCATCGGGTCGACCCCGGCCACGATCGAGAAGGAGATGACCTCGGGGACGAGCGCGAGGGTCGTGACCATGCCGGCGAGCACCTCGCGGGTGAGCAGGCGGGGGGAGCGGAGGACGTCGAGCACGGTGAACCATTCTCCGGCACCGGGGCGTGTGATACTTCCGGGGTGATCGATCTCGAGCTGGCATCCCTTCCGGCCGGCACCGTGACGCTCCACGACGCCCGACGCAAACTGTGGCGCACCGTTGAGCTCGAGCCGTTCCGCATCGGCGTGTTCGCGGTGACGGAGGAGCAGCTCGCGGAGCTGTTGGGGGAGCCGGCATCCCATCCCCGTCGCCCTGCCGCCGATGTGAGCTGGCTGCGCGCCGTGCGCGCGTGCAACGCCGCGTCGGAGTGGGAGGGGCTGGATGCCGCGTACACGTTCGAGGGCGAGGAGGTGACCTGGCACGTGGATGCCGATGGGTATCGCCTGCCGACGGAGGCGGAGTGGGAGTTCGCGTGTCGGGCCGGCTCGACGGGGGCGCACTACGGTCCGCTCACGGAGGTGGCGTGGACGGCTGCCGATGGCTTGTCCCATCCGCACGACATCGGCGGCAAGATGCCCAACCTCAACGGGCTGTTCGATACCCTCGGGAACGTGTGGGAGTGGTGCTGGGATCTGCTCGATCCGGCGCGATATCGGGACTACCGAGTGTTCCGTGGCGGCGGGTTCGCCGATGATGCGTGGAGCGCACGCGCAGGCACGCGACGCGGCGGCGCGCCGCGGATGCATCACGACGACGTCGGCTTCCGGCTCGCACGGGGTGGGTTCGATGCGGAGGATGCCGCACAGGGTTGGTCTGCGGCTGCCGACCGCGAGCGGGCGTTGGATGACGGTCCGCTCCCGGTTGGATGGACGCCGCTACGCTAGCCACGGCCGCACAAGACCGACGGAGGAGCCGACGACGTGTCCATCCAGCGCATCGAGAGCACGTTCAGCATCGATCCGGGGGGAGTTCACCTGCGGCGCGCTACGCGCATCACTCGTGAGGGTGG
>Ga0180219_1001491_pt1 | contig 15095 bp, 16 predicted proteins | sample eDN3rd30CBELigMG_FD_151338 | JGI IMG/M metagenome (GOLD analysis project Ga0180219, IMG submission 151338) | Enriched Miracle-Growth compost microbial communities from Emeryville, California, USA - eDNA 3rd pass 30_C BE-Lig MG (version 2)... ...
CACAGGCTGCCGGCTCTGCCCAAGAGGACTCGGGCTCGACCTCTCGTTATTTCGATCTGGATCGATTCGAGCGGGACGACGACCGGTTCTAAGCGCCAAGCACCGTCTGGCTGCCCGCATCGGCCAGCTTCACTTCAGGCGGCCTTTGCACATGGGGGGCCGCCGATGCGAGAATCTCTGCGCGATTTCCGCTTAGCGGCGGGTAGATCCTGCGGCAGTTGATGGTCTGCTTGGTGTTTTTCGCCGTTTCGCCAGAAGCGATCACCTGGCGGTCCCAGCCTGCGGTGTACACCGCGCCCCAGGGTCCCAGGTCCAGAACGGTGGTGTACCAGTCGATGTGCAGCGGCAGCATGGGCTTGCCCAGCAGGTCGGCAGCCACGTTGTGCCCGGCATACCGCCCCATGGGCCGGCCGTGCTGGCACGACATTACCGTGGTGTGGGGGTCGTCCAGCATGGACCAGGCCGCATCGCCCGCGGCAAAGACGTTTTGCAGCCCCTTGACCCGCATGAATTCATCGACGGCGATGCGTCCCAGGCGGTCTTTTTCTACGGGAAGCAGTTTTCCCAGCTCATTGGCCTGCATGCCCGCGCACCAGACGACGGTGGGCGTGGGGATTCTTTCGCCGCTTGCCAGGGTGGCGCCCGTGGCATCGATGGAGGTAATGGCGACGTCTGTGCGGGTTTCCACGGCAAGTGCCGCCATGGCTTGTTTGATGACGGCCATGGCTTGCTCGCCCATGTCCGACCCGATGGACGAATTGGAGTCGGCCAGAATCACGCGTATGGGCTCGTTGCCATGGCGCGCCGCCCGTATGGCCTCGAGCCGGCCGGGAAGCTCCGAAGCCAGTTCTATGCCGGTCAGCCCGGCGCCCACGACCAGCACCGTGTACTTGTCGCGATTGTCGCGCTGCGAATCGGGCAGGCCGGCAAGATGCTGCTCAAGCCGCTTGGCGGCCCGGTAGGTGTCGATATCGAACGAGTGCTCGGCCAGCCCCGGAATGGCGGGGCGCCGCAATTGGCTGCCCAGGGCATAGACGAGGCGGTCGTAGGCCAGGTATTGGCGGCCCTCGGGAGTATCGATCGCAACCGCTTGCCCGCTTGCATCGATATCGCTGACGGTGCCTTGAACATGACGGACTCCGATGGGATCAAGCACCTTGGCCAGCGGGATGACGGTGGATTCCAGGTCCTCCTCGTAATTGCGGACCCGGATGCTGTGGAAATCGTTTTGATCCACGATGGTTATGCCGACCTCTTCGGCGCCTACGCCCAGCTCATCCAGTTTCCTTGCCGCCCCGATCGCACTCCACAGGCCTCCAAAACCACTGCCGACAACCACGATGTTCTTCATTTGGACAACTCCTTTGAGATTGTTGCTTGCATAGCCCGGACGCCGGATGCGGCCGGCCCGGGCAGATGTTGTTTCGCCTACATGCCGATGTAGTGGTGAACGAGATCCGGATTGGCATGCAGTTCTTCCGAGGCGCCGCTCCATACCACGACACCTTTTTCCAGGATGTAGTGCCTATCGGCCACGCGCATGAGCGCCGACAGGTTCTTGTCGATGACAAGCAGCGCCAGGCCGCGGCTTTTCAGCAGCGCGATGCAGCGCCAGATGTCCTTGCGAACGATCGGGGCCAGGCCTTCGGTCGCCTCGTCCAGGATGAGGAGCTCTGGATTGGTCATGAGCGCGCGCCCGATGGCCAGCATTTGCTGCTCTCCGCCCGAAAGATTGCATCCCAGGTGATGTTCGCGTTCTTGCAGGCGCGGAAACAGGGCATAGATGTCGCCCAGCGACCATGCGGGGCCGGCGCGGCCGGATTGCCGGGCGGTCGCCACCAGGTTTTCCCTGACGGACAGGTTGGGGAATACGCGCCTTCCTTCGGGCACCAGCCCAATGCCGGCGTGCGCGATCTGGTGGGGCCTGAGCCGGTTCAGGCTGGAGCCGCGCAGTTTCACCTGCCCTTGCACGCAGGGCTGCAGGCCCATGATGGTCTTGACGGTTGTTGATTTCCCCATGCCGTTTCGTCCCAGCAGGGCAACGCACTGGCCGGCCTCGATTTCCAGGTTGACGCCGAACAGCACCTTGCTGTCGCCGTAGGACGTTTCGACACTGTTCAATTGCAATAGCGGCGGTTGCGGCGCGGCATGGGGCCTGGCCTGTTCAGAATTCATCGTCGTCTCCGAGATAGGCGTTGCGGACTTCCGGATTCTCTTGTATTTGCCGCGGGGTGCCGCAGGCGATGGCCGAGCCGTACAGCAACACGCTTATGCGGTCGGCCAGGGCGAAGACGGCGTCCATGTCGTGCTCGACGAGCACGATGCTGTAGTCGCCCTTCAGGCGCTGCAGAAGCTCCACCAGGCGCGCGGACTCTTGCTTGCTCATTCCCGCCATGGGTTCGTCAAGCAGCAGAACCCGCGGCCGCATGCCAAGCGTCATGGCGATTTCCAGCTGCCGCATCTCGCCGTAGCCCAATGACCCTGCGCGGCGATGGGCCGATTGCGCCAGGTCGACTTCATGCAGGGCCTGAAAGGCGGGTTCGTAAAGCGCTTTGTCGCTGCGCACCGGCGACCAGAACCTGAAGCTGGAGCCGAGGCGGGCCTGCACCGCGAGCATGACGTTTTCCAGGACGGAGAAATCCTTGAATATCGACGTGATCTGGTAAGAGCGGCCAATGCCTAGCAGGGCGCGCGCGTCGACCGTCTCGCGGGTGATATCCATGCCGTCGAAGACGATCTGCCCCCGATCGGGCAGGACTTCTCCCGTAAGCTGGTGGATGAAGGTTGTCTTTCCCGCGCCGTTGGGGCCGATGACGCCGTGCAGCTCGCCCTCGATCAGCGTCAGGCTCAGGTCGTTGGTCGCCTTCAGGGCGCCATAGTGCTTTACCAGCTTGTTCACCTGCAGGATTTCAGTCATGGCGTGCCCCCTTTGCCGTGAACGAACCATATAGGCCGCGCCTCAGGAACAGGACGACCAGTACGATGAATACCCCGAAGAAGCCGAGCCAGTGCGTGGTGATGAGCTCCGTCGCGTTGCCCAGGTCGATGGGCATGGTGGACAGGAACTCTTCGAGCCCCACGAAAGCGATGGCGCCTATCAACGGACCCAGCAGCGTTCCGAGGCCGCCCAGCACGCACATCAGTATCAGATCGCCCGAAAGCGTCCAGCTCATGTAGGAAGGCGCGGCGAACAAGGCGAGATTGGCAAGCAGCACACCGGCCAGCACCGAGATCTGGGCCGAGATGACATAGGCGAACAGCTTGTAGCGGCTGGCCGGGAAACCCAGGGCGTACATGCGGCGTGTGTTCTGCTTGCAGCCGCGGATCACGGTGCCGAACCGCGAGTGGACGAGCCGATACAGAAGATAGGCCGCCGCCGCGAGTATCGCCAGTACCAGCAGATAGAACTGGTAGGGATTCTCGAGATCCATGCCCGGCAGGGTGCTTCTTGCGGCAATCGGCAAACCGTCGTCCCCGCCATATTGCTTCAGGCTGATGGCAAGGTAATAGAACATCTGGGCGAAGGCCAGCGTGATCATAATGAAGCCCATGCCGTCGACCTTGAGGCAGATATAGCCGATCAGGTATGACACGATCGTGCCGACGGCAATGGCCACCACAAGCTGGGTCAGGGCGGACTCTACGCCATGGGTCGAAAGCATGCCCACGGCGTAGGCGCCGATTCCCAGGTACAGCGCATGCCCGAAACTGACCATGCCGCCATAGCCGAGAATAAGGTTCAGCCCCATGGCGGCCAGGCCCAGGATCATGGCGCGCGAGACCAGGTCCAGGTAATAGGTGTGGCCCAAAAACAGGGAAACCACGGGAACCAGGACAAGGGCGAGGAATATCGCCGCGATGGGCAGCAGTTCGCGGATGCGGCTCGTATGCAGTGCGCCTGCCGCCCTGGCGATTGTGTCGTGTGCTTGCTGCGGTGGGGCGCCGATGCCGTTCAGCGGCAGTGCCTGGCGTGTTTGTTCAGAGAGCATGAGTTCACCCGTTCCTGACTGGAAACAGCCCGTGCGGCCGGATGGCCAGCACGAACGCCATGAGAAGATAGATCAGCATCGAGGCCACGGCGGGGCCCGCCGCCTGGGCCAGCGACTTCGCCAGCAGTTCGTTGAAGGCGGCCGGCATGAAGGCGCGCCCCAGCGTGTCGACCAGGCCGACGATGAGCGCCCCGTAGAATGCCCCGCGTATCGAACCGATGCCGCCCGTGACGATGACGACCAGGGTAAGGATGAGTATGGGTTCGCCCATGCCCGGCTGCACCGACAGGATGGGGCCGGCCATGACGCCGCCGAGCCCGGCCAGGCCCGCCCCAAGCCCGAAGATCAGGGTATTGAGCCTGCGTATGTTGGTGCCCATGGCGTCGACCATTTCAGCGTCGGCGGCTCCGGCCCGTATGAGCATGCCGACCCGGGTCTTGTTGATGAGAAGGTACAGCCCAAGCCCGCACAACAGGCCCACGGCGATGATGAAGACGCGGTAAGAGGGATATTCAAAACCGAAGAATTCCAGGGTGCCGCGCAATGCCTGCGGCGCATTGATATAGATCGGGGCCGACCCCCAGAAGTAGCGCACGATTTCGTTGAACACCAGGATCAGCCCGAAGGTGGCAAGCACCTGGTCCAGGTGTTCACGAGAGTAAAGCCCGGCCAGCACGACGCGGTCCAGGATGATGCCGATCAGGATCGCGGCCGGGACCGCCGCCAGCAGGGCAAGCAGGAAGGAGCCATAGGTATTGAAGACGGCCGCCGCCACGTAGGCTCCCATCATGTACAGCGAGCCATGCGCCAGGTTGACGAAATTCATGATGCCGAAGATAAGTGTCAGCCCCGCCGACAGCAGGAACAGCAGGACACCCAGCTGCACGCCATTGAGAATTTGCGTTGCCAGAAGTTGTAGGTCCATTTCTCGGTACGCCTGTCGTTATTGCATCGGGCAATCTTGGTGATAGGCGTCTTGCTGCGCCTTGAGCGGAGTGGCGATTTTCTTGAGGTTGAACCTGCCCTGGTCGTCCTTGACGACTTCAAAGATGGACAGATCCTGGATGGGGAAGTTGTTGTTGCCGAACTTGAAGTCGCCGCGCACCGACGGGAAGTCGGCTTGCTTCAGGGCCGCCATGAAGGCGGCTTTGTCCTCGACGTGGCCCTTCACCTTCTTTATGGCCGAATCGAGCAGTTGCGCCCCGTCATAGCTTTGCGCGGCAAAGTCGGAGGGGATGCGCTTGTATTCCTTCTCGAACTCGGCCACGAATTTCTTGTTGGCGGCGTTGTCCAGGTCGGGCCCCCAGACGGGGCTGGTGACCACGCCCAGGGCACTGTCGCGCTGGGCGGGCAGATTGATGGCGTCGGTCGTCGAGGTGGACAGGACCGGAATCTTGCCCAGCAGGCCGGCCTGCTGGTATTGCCGCAAGAAGTTCACGCCCAGCCCGCCAGGGTAGAAGACATAGACGGCGTCGGGCTCTTCGGAGGCGATCTTGGCCAGTTCGGCCGAAAAGTCCTGTTGATCGAGCGGCGTGTAGATCTCGTCGAGCAGCGGGGCCTGGTAGTAGCGCTTGAAGCCGCTGACAAAGTCGAAACCCGATTGGTAGTTGGGCACCATGGTGATGATTCTTTTGTACCCTTGCGACTTGGCGTAGCTGCCCATGCTCTCGGCCTTCTGGTCATTCTGGTACGAGGTGCTGAAGAAGTAGGGCGAGCATTCCTTGCCGGCTATCTGGCTGGGCCCGGCGTTGGTGCCTATCAGGAAGACTTCTTTTTTCGTGATCGGCCCATGCACGGCAAGCATCACGTTGGAGAAGGTGACGCCGACAATAATGGGCACGCCGTCTTTGTCTATAAGCCGTTTCGCCTGCTGCGCGCCGACTACGGGCTTGATCTGGGCATCGGCCTTCAGTACGTCCACGGGACGATTGCCCAGCTTGCCGCCATTGTTCTTGAGATAAAGCATGAACCCGTCGTACGAGTCCTGGCCCAGGGCGGCCTGGCCGCCGGAAAACACGCCCATGAAGCCGACCTTCAGCTCATCGCGGTTTTCTTCCGCAGGGGCGGCGTTGGCCAGCGCCATGGACAGGCCCAGGCCGGTTGCGGCGATTGTTTTCAAGAAATGCTGTCTCATGCTGTCTCCTTGTTCCACCCGAGGGGGCTGCGAACCTTGTATTGATTGTTTGTGGCTGCACCATTTTTTAATCTGGATGTTTATTATCTAGATTAACGCTTGAATTCTAGGGCCGCGGAGAAAGCTAGTCAACAAAAATCTGGACATATATAATCCAGATTATGAGGTATGAGGATTAAATTATTATGCGGATGAACGAAGGCGTGGAGTGGGGGCTGCATTGTTGCGTGGCGCTGGGATGGATAGGCCAGAACGAAGTCATTTCCACCGCAAAGCTGGCGGCGAAATTCGGCTTGCCGGCGGCGTATCTCAATAAGACGCTGCAGGCCCTGGCCCGCGCAGGCATTCTGGTTTCGTCGGCGGGGCCCAAGGGCGGGTTCAGGCTTGCCCGTTCACCCGACAAAATCACCCTGCTGCAGGTGGTCGATGCGATAGAAGGGCCCGAGGCGGTATTTCGCTGCACCGAAATCCGCCGTACCGGCGATGGCGCTTCGCCCGCCAGCGAGTGCCGCAGGCCGTGCGCCATAACCTCGGCCATGCGTCGGGCCGAGGCGGCCTGGAGACGCGAGCTGTCCATCCAGACCGTGGCAGGCATTATGGACGATGCGCCGCGCACCGCCGCCGAAAGGGCGGTTCGATGGTTCGAAACCATACGAACCGCGCCGGCTGGCGAACGAGCCGGCTAGGGCCGGCCTGAGCCATGGCTGATGCGGGCCTTGGTTGAAGCCTAGGCAGGCATGAATTCGGCTTTCAGTATGCCGTGCAGCTCGCTGTATGGAATAGTGAGCTCGGGCTGCCCATGCGAATACGGCGCCAGCTGATAAGAATCGTACTTCACCACCAGCCCCGCGTCGGTCAGCGCAAAATTGTCGCTGGGCTGGAAGGGCCAGAGCCGGTCGTAGCCCGCCCGATCGCGCTGCGCGTCGGGGTTCGACGCCAGCCAGCGCCCATGGGCCGCCCGCAGCGCCTGCTCGTAGCGATCATGGGCGCCGGGTTGCAGAATGTCGGCCATGCCCAGCACCTTGCGCGAATTATTGTCCCAGTTCAGGAACTGCGTGGCTGAAATGCCATGGGCCGCGCCCGTAAAGTACTGCCACGTGTTCAGTTCGATTACGGTCAGGTGCTGGTTGCGATAGCGAGCCTTGGCCGAGAACATCGTTGAATCGCGCGGGGCGGCCGTTTGCCAGAAATACTCTTCGTATTGCCGGATGGTGTCATAGGGCTGCGGGTGGTCGGCGCTGGTGCCCGTCATGACCGCCAGCGCGTGGTCGACCAGCTCTGTCAGTATGGGCACCCCCGGAAAGACCAGGGAATCGACCTCGATCTGCGGGCATTCGCCCTTGCAATCGGGCTTGCTGTGCTTGTACTTGAGCGGCTGCGTGAAAAGGCCTTCTTTGCTGCTTTCCTGGGCGATCTGGTCGGCCGGAATCAGCGTGATGTTGTCGCGCGGGCCGCTGGCGCAGGCGGCCAGCATGGCGGTGCACACGGCCGCGAATGCGGTGCGCAGCGGAAGGCGGGTGGGCATGGGCGGCATATGGGGCATGGCTTAGCGCACCGTCTGGGCGTTCTGGCCGAACAGAATCTTGCGGGCTTCTTCGTCGTGCACGGTGGGCTGGCTGTTGACGGTTTTGGCCACTTCGTAGGCGCGGACGGTGGCCGGGCGGGCGGCAATGGCCTCGAACCAGCGCTTCAGGTGGGGAAAGTCGTTGAGGTTCTGGTTTTGCCTTTCGTGGGACACGATCCACGGATAGCACGCCATGTCGGCGATGGAGTATTCGCTTGCAATGAATTCGCGGCCGGCCAGGTGCTTGTTCAGCACGCCGTACAGGCGCCCCGTTTCACCCACATAGCGATCGATGGCGTACTGGATTTTTTCAGGTGCATAAGTGCCGAAGTGGTGGTTCTGGCCCGCCATGGGGCCCAGGCCGCCCATTTGCCAGAACAGCCACTGCATTACCTGGGTGCGCTCACGAATGTCGGTCGGCAGGAAGCGGCCTGTTTTTTCGGCCAGGTAGACCAGCATGGCGCCCGATTCGAACATGGCGATGGGTTCGCCGCCGTCGGCAGGCGCGTGGTCGACCATGGCCGGTATGCGGTTGTTGGGCGCGATCTTGAGAAAGTGCGGCTGAAACTGCTCGCCCTTGCCGATGTTGATGGGCAGCACCTTGTAGGGCAGGCCGGCCTCTTCGAGGAACATGGTCATTTTGTGCCCGTTGGGCGTGGTCCAGTAATAAAGATCGATCATGGGTTTCCTTGAGGTTGAAGCTTGGGTTTCAGGCAAGCGCCTTTTCGATGTCGGCGCGCAATTCGTCGGGCGTGGTCGAAGACCCATAGCGCTGTATGACCTGGCCGTCGCGGCCGACGAGAAATTTGGTGAAGTTCCACTTGATGGCCTGGGTTCCGAGCACGCCGCTTTTTTCTTCTTTGAGCCAGTTGTACAGCGGATGTGCGTGCGCGCCGTTGACGTCTATTTTTTCGAACAGCGGGAAGCTGGCCTTGTACACGGTAGAGCAGAAAGTAAGGATGTCGACGCTGTTGCCGGGCTCTTGCCCGCCAAACTGGTTGCAGGGAAAGCCAAGCACGGCAAAGCCGCGCTCTTTGTAGTCGTTGTACAGGGACTCGAGGCCCTCGTATTGCGGGGTGAAGCCGCACTTGGAAGCCACATTGACGACCAGTGCGACCTGGCCCTCGAAGTCTGAAAGGTCGACGGGTTCGCCGGTGATGGACCGGGCCTGAAAGGAATGTAGCGAAGTCATGATGCCCACATGCGATAAAAAACATCATAGGCCGGGGCGCGGTGATGGAACACGCGGTGCCGACGGAGCTGACTGTTTACTTTACCAGTGGGCGAGGCCCGGGGCAATGCGGCCGCCGGCCGGCTATTCAGAGGGATGCCTTTCGTCTATATGGACAGGCCGGAGGCGATCCGTTGGCGAGCGCCGGGTTGCGGCCGGGCGGCTTTGCGCCAGGCCGTCATGCCTGTTCCTTGAGCAGTTTTTCGAACCACCATCGGGGCGATTTGCCCTGGTCCGGCCCGAGGACGGAAAAGCCACCGTCCACCGGAATGTCGACGCCGGTGATCCAAGACGCCGCGTCGCTGGCCATGAAGGCGACGGCATTGCCGATTTCGGCGCCGTCGCCCACGCGGCCCAGCGGGTGAAGGGCCGCCGCGACCTGGTCGGCGTCTTCGCGCGAACCGTTGCTGAAGCGTTCGACCGAGGGCGACCATGTCCAGGCGGGCGACACGGCGACGGCGCGCAGGCCGTCCGGGGCCAGCGTAACGGCAAGGTTCTTGGTGAACTGCAGCATGGCGGCCTTGGAGGCGGGGTAGAGCGCGCGGCCGGCCGCGCCGAATTTGCCGCCCGTGCTGCCCAGGTTGATGATGGCGCCGCCCGGCTTCATGTGGACGCAGGCCTTCTGGGCGAAGATGGCGGCCGACACCAGGTTGACGCCCAGCGTGTGATGCCACTGCGCGCGCGTGGAGTTCAGGCCTTCGTCCTCATAGACGCAGGCGTTGTTGACCAATATGTCGAGCCGGCCGAAGGCATGCAGTGTTTGCTGTATGCAGCGATCGATGTCTTCGTCCTGCTGGATGTCGGTGGGGCAGTACAGTGCGCCCGCCCCCTGGCTGCGCAGCTCGTCGACCAGTGCTTCCCCCTTGTCGGCGTTGCGGCCCACAATCACCACCGAGGCGCCGCAACGGGCCAGCACCCGGGCGATGTCGGCGCCCAGGCCCTGGGTGCTGCCGGTGATGATGGCGGCCTTGCTGGCAAGATCGACGGGTGGGCGGGAAGAGCTCATTGATTCGGTCCTGAAAGGTAAAAGGGGGAAGGACGCCTGCTTGTTCAGGCCAGGGGGTAGCTGCGCTCCAGCGCCTCGGTGTCGAGTATTTGCGCGATCAGGCTCATGCTGTGCAGCGAGGCCCGGTGTACGGCCGGGTCGGCGGCCGAACAGGCGTCGGCCGCAACGCTGGCTTCGAAGCCCATGTCCACCGCATGGCGCACCGTGCTTTCGACCACTGAGTGCGTGGCCACGCCCGCCACCAGCAGCCGCGATACGCCCAGCACCCGCAGGATTTCTTCAAGCTGGGATCCGAAGAAGGCGTTGATGCGCGAGTGCTTGACGACGAACTCGCGGCCGTTGTCCACCATGGGCGCCAGACTGGAGTAGAACTGCGCGCCCCAACTGCCCTCTTGCACCGCTCCGATCTTGGCGACGTTGCGGAATATGGGCGCGTTGGTGATGATGTCGGCGCCGTCCTCACGGTAGGCCACGCGCACGTGGACAATGGGCATGGCGCGCGCCCGGGCGCGGTTCAGCAAGGCTTCGGCGGCCGCCACCAGCCGGTCGCGCGTCGGGCTGTCGGCCGCCAGGCCCACGCGTATCTTGCCCTCGGGGTGCAGGACGTCGTTCTGGTAATGCAGCGCAAGCAGGGCGGTGCCGGCGCCCGGCGGGGGACGGCTCATAGGTACACCTGGATGGCGCCGTGGACGTCGTCGCAATTGACGAGATTCACCTGCTTGAGCCTGATGCGCCAGCTATCGTCGTGCGCGACCAGCTTGTGTATATAAGAGCCCGCCATGTGGCGCAGGGCGTCCTTGCGCCATTCCGTCAGGTGAAAGGCCGAGCGCACGATCAGGCAGCCGTCGGCATCGGTGCCGTCTATCATGACACTGCCGACCACGCGGCTGGTATGGGTAATGGGCTGCTGGGCCCAGTTGCGCGGGTTTTCAAGGGTGCGCATGCGCAATTCGCGCAGCATGCCGTTGTCCCAACATAGCGAAATATGGTCGAAGGGGCTGGCCTGGCCGTGCTGCTGGGGAATCCAGTACATGCCGTCTTCGGTCCAGAGGTCGAGCCAGCGCTGCCATTGGCGCTCGTCGAGCAGGCGCGCCTCGTTGTAGATGAACTGCTGCACGCGGTGATGGGTTTCGAGCGGGACGGTGATGTCTTTTTTTTCGTCGGTCGAGACGTCGAAGTCGATGTCGAATAGCATGATGAAGAACTCCTTATATCTCGCCCAGCATGTATTGCTTCCAGGCCTGGAACTGGTTGCGCATGGGCAGCTCGCTGGTGCCGTTGATTGAGGTCATGCCACCCTCGATGGGCTTGTCGGTGCCAGCGTAGCGGTGCTGGCTGACCCAGTCGCCGCCGCGGGTCTGGTTGCCCTGCTGGCAGCGGCCGTACAGTTCGATGTCGTCGGGCATTACGTTGGAAGAGGGCGAGTTGATGAGGTTGGCGTACATCAGCCCGCGCTTGAAGATCGCCTCGGGGGCGCCCTTTAGACGGAATGTCTGGATTTCGACCATGGTGCGGTCTACCGATATGGGTCTTATCACGCGAAACTGCTGGAACACCGTGTGCGGCGACCCGCTGCCATAGATGATGGTGTTGTGGCGGTTTTCGCCCAGAATGGCCAGGGCGCGCTCGCGCCCGTAGGCGGCCTCGAGCGACTCGAAGTGCGAGCGGGTGATGGGGTCGGTTTCGATGGCGCCCGGGTTGAAGATGCCTTCCATATAGCCGTGGCCATAGTCAAAGGCCATGAGCGAAAGTTTTTCCCAGAAGTCGTAGGGTTCGCCGTTGCCGTCCATGATGTGCAGCTCGAGCGGCATGCTGCCATAGGCCTCGGCCTGCTCGCGCGCCGAGGTGTATGAAGATTCGTGCGTGACGTTGGCGTGCATGGTGTCGTGCAGGTTCTCGTAGAACACCTTCCAGTTAGAGGGCTGCATGACCTTGAACACGCCGCCCGCCACTTCGACCTCGCCCTCGGGAGAGCGGTCGCACAGATTGTCGATGGACGAGCGCACGCCGCCCAGGAAATCGCTTAGCGACGGCCCTTCGGCGGCCTGGCTGGCGAACACGAAGCCGCGATAGTTCTCGACCCGGGCCAGGGCCCGCATCGAGAACTCGGGCGAGGCCGGATCGAAGCGGGTGCCTTCGAAGCCACGCCTTATGGGCGCGGCCAGATGGCTGCCGTCGAGCTTGAACGTCCAGGCGTGGTAGGGGCAGCGGAAGAACTTGCCCGCATTGCCGTCGCCCCGGGCGACCAGCATCGCTCCCTTGTGCGGACATCGGTTGTACAGCACGTGTACCTTGTTGTCGGTGCCGCGCACCATGATCACGTCCTGGTCGCCAATGCGGGTGGTGTGGTAATCGCCCACCTTGGGCACCTGGCTTTCGTGGCCGGCGTATATCCAGGCATGGCCGTATATGCGGTCCATTTCCAGCTGGAAGATCTCGGGATCGGTATACACCGACTTGTGCACGCTGTCGGGGCGTACGAGCCCGGCAATGCTTTCGTTGCTGTAAGACATGGTGTTGCTCCTGCTATGACTGCCCCATCTTGCATTCGGCTGCGAAGGGGTCGTGGTAGTCCTCCAGAATGGTGCTGACCTTTTTGTTGGTAATGCGCCCTTGGCCGTCCTTGACGACTTCGCGCAGGTAGTAGTCCTGGATGGGGTACTGGTTGGTGTTGAACTTGAAATCGCCCCGGACCGACTTGAAATTGGCCGCCTTGAGCGCTTGGCGGAAGGCGTCCTTGTCTTCGATGTTGCCCTTGACGTCGCGCACGGCAGAGTCGAGCAGCATGGCCGCGTCATAGCCCTGAGAGGCGTAAAGGGTGGGAATGCGGCCGTACTCTTTCTCGAAGTCGGCGACGAACTTCTGGTTTTGCGGGTTGTCCAGATCGGGAGACCACTGCGACGAATTGAAGGTGCCCAGCATGGGCTCGCCCACTGCCTTGATGGTGTCCTGGTCGCCAGAGAATCCGGGCATGTAGATCTTCATGTTCTTGGCCAGGCCGGAGCCTTCGAGCTGCTTGATGAAGCTGATGCCCATACCCCCCGGCAGGAAGAAGAACACCGAGTCGGCCCCCGAGGCGCGGGCCTGCGCCAGTTCGGCCGAATAATCCAACTGCCCGAGCTTGACATACACCTCGTCGGCGATCTTGCCTTTGTACAGGCGCTTGAAGCCGCCGATGGATTCGCGGCCGCCCGGGTAGTTGGGAGCGATCAGGAATACGCTTTTGTGCTGTTGCTCGGATACATACTTGCCCATGGCGGCCGGAATGTCTTCGTTCTGCCATGAGACCACGAAGAAGTTCTTGTTGCAGTTTTTGCCGGCGTAGTCTTCGGGGCCGGTGTTGGTGGAAATATAGACGGTGTCGCTGCTTAATATGCTGGGCATCAGGGGCAGCAGCACATTCGAGAACACCATGCCGGTCATGACGTCGACGTGATCGCGCTTGATGAGACGGTCGGTGGCCTGGCGCCCGACGTCGGCCTTTTGCTGGTCGTCCACCACGATGACTTCGGTGTCGAGGCCCCCAAGCTTGCCGCCGGCATGCTTGAGCGCCAGCTGGAAGCCGTCGCGTATGTCGATGCCCAGGGCGCCCCCGGGGCCGGATAAAGTGGAAAGGAACCCCACTTTGATCGAATCGGCTGCGTGGGCGGGTGAAATGCTCAGGGCGGCTGCGCACAAGGCGGCGGCGAGGGTGCCCAGCTTCAGAGTGGCCGGTTTCATATGCTTGTCTCCATTTTTTTATAGGTCGTAACCAGGGGGGCCCTGAACGTTTGGCGCGGCGGGCGTTTGCATGGACGCCGCTTGTCCGGAGCTTCCCTATATGATGTTGGGGAAGGGATGGGTGGGGATATCCCTTTCTGGCAATTTTCAGCCAGCTCGTGCAACATTTGCCTGTCAACCGTCATCCGCGCCAGGAGCCGTACGATGGAACCATGGTTTAGAGGGGGCTTGGCCCCGCTGTACGACGCACCACCGCTGTTTGCTTCCCGCGATCCGCAAGAGGCCAAGCTGGCCACGGCGGGGGCGCTCAAAGAGCATGACCTGGTCTGGCGATCCGGCAAGGTCGATTCCTTCCTGCGCCACCTGCAGCTGGGCGAGGTCTCGCTGTTCGTGCTGCGCTACGGCGCCGCCGTGCACATCGCCCCGGGCGAACTGCGGCATTTTCTGCTGTTCCAGGTGCCGCTCGAAGGTTCGGCGCGCATCGCGGTGGGCGACTCGGTCGTGTCGGCCGATTCCCGCACGGGCGCGCTTATCTCGCCTACCTTGCCGCTGCGGCTCGACTGGAGCGAAGGCTGCGAACAGCTGCTTCTGAAGGTGCCGCGCGAACGCGTCGAAGCGTCCTGTAGCACCTTGCTGGGCGCCCAGCTCGACCAGCCGGTCGAGTTCTGCCCGCAGTTTGCGCTGGACACGCCGCAGGGCAGGTCGTGGCAACATCAAATAGGCGCCTTGCTCAGCTGGTTTCAGGCGCCGGGCGCGGCGCCGCCTTCAAAATGGGTCAGGGCCCAGGAAGAAACCCTCATTCAGCACCTGCTGCTGTGCCAGCGCCATAATTATTCCGAGCTGCTGCAGCGGCGCTCGGGCGCGGCCAGGCGCAATGTGCGCATGGCCGAAGAATACATCCGCGAGCACCTGCAAGAAGCCCTCGACCTGGCGGGCATTGCCCAGGCGGGGGGCTCAAGCGTACGCAGCCTGTGCGCGGCGTTCAAAGAGCAGCACGGCGTTTCGCCCATGGTCTACGTACGCGAGCAGCGCATGGCCCAGGCGCATGCCGAGCTGCTGGCCGCCGCGCCGGGCACCCGGGTGACCGATATCGCCCTGCGCTGGGGGTTTACCCATTTGGGGCGTTTTTGTACCCGCTATCGGCAGCGCTACGGGCGCACGCCGCTGCAAACGTTGCAGCGATAGCAGGAACCGCCACTATCTGGGTTCTTTAGCGCCGCCGCAGGCGATGCCGTTCAGGACGGGCGGTCGGGCGGTTTGTGGCAGCGCCCTCCAACGCCCGTCCTGAACGGCATCGCCCACGGCGGCTTGCATTTGTGGCTTGCTGGGATTCGCAAACCTAGCACAGCAGAACGCCAGCGGGCGACTTGCTCAGGCACGGGCTGGCTGCCAATGGCACATGCACACATGCTTCAGACACCGATGTATCGTTCCCACACATCGGGCGATTG
>Ga0180219_1001492_pt1 | contig 15095 bp, 16 predicted proteins | sample eDN3rd30CBELigMG_FD_151338 | JGI IMG/M metagenome (GOLD analysis project Ga0180219, IMG submission 151338) | Enriched Miracle-Growth compost microbial communities from Emeryville, California, USA - eDNA 3rd pass 30_C BE-Lig MG (version 2)... ...
GTGACGCCGCGCGCATGATCGACGGTCGAGCAAAACACCACACTCTGCCGATCGGCGGCCTTGTCTTTCCAATGCTTGACGACTGCATCGGTGACCGGCGTGCGGTTCATGATGCGCTCGACTTCGCCCATGTCGAAATCGCTGGCGGTCTTGCGCACTTTGACCAGTTCTTCCTTGACGCCGACGTCGATGATGAAGGAACGGGGTGGCACCAGATGGCCGGAACGGATCAACTCACCGATGCGGATCTGGTCGGAGACATTGGAGAAGACCTCGCGCAAACCCTTGCGATCGCCACGATTGGGTGTCGCAGTGACGCCGAAAATACGGCAGGCCGGATTGGCCTTCAGTGCCTGATCGATGATGCGCCGGTAGCTGTCGGCGGTGGCGTGATGCGCCTCGTCGATGACCAGCAGATCGAGCGCCGGCATGCTGGCAAGATTGGTGGAACGCGACAAGGTCTGCACCATGGCGAAGGTGACACGTCCATTCCAGGATTTGTCACTGGCATCGACAACCGAGGTGGTAATGGCAGGATTGACGCGGGCGAACTTGTCCCGGTTCTGAGCGGTCAGTTCATCACGATGGGCGAGCACAGCCGCCTTTGCGTCAGTACCGCTAATCATCTTGCCGGCGACGGCCGACAGCATAATGGTCTTGCCGGCACCGGTTGGAGCGACGCCGAGCGTGTTGGTGTGGGTGTTGAGCGCAGACAGGCTGCGCTCGACAAAGAGTTTTTGACGCGGACGAAGCAACATTGCACGGCCCTCGCTCTATTGTGCCCATGACGGGCGGGCTGAAGGTGTGCTGCCATGCTGCTTGGCTTCGGCATAGGCATTGTTCTGCGAAGCGCCAGCCTGTGCGGTGTTGGTCTGCGGTGTTGCCCTGACCAGGCCCATGATCGCAGCGTAGTCCTTGTGATCGGGCGTCACGGCGGCGCGGACCTCGTTCTTGTCGTCACCGTTGGTGTCGGTGCCTATATCGATGCGGGCGACAAATTCGAGCCCGTCGAGGTCAGCAAAGCCCGAGATGCGGCGCGCTGCCTGTGCTGCCTCGCTTTGGTCCTTGTCAGAAAGGCCACGAGCCGAGTTGAGCATGCCGCGCACGAACGCCCGACCCATATTGGCCCAATCCGGACCCTTTGGGCTGTGAAGGCCGATCAGCGTGAAGATCTTGCGGCGGGCGTATTGACCCTCCAGCACCGTGAACTCGCCATTGAGATAGACAGCGCCGGTCGAACCGCGCGTGGCATAGCCACCGGTCCAGCCCTGTGAGGGGTCGTCGAAACCACCGGGGCGGATGGTGAGCTGCACCTTGGCGAGCGTGCCCTTGGGGATCAGGTTGGTATTGGTCTGTGCGTCGTTGAAATCGTTCCATGCCGACATAGTCAGGCTCCTTGTTCTTGAGCTGCATTGGAGGAGGATTGGGTAGAGGCGGCTGCAGCCGGCGCAGCAAAAGCCTGGCGCGCGGCATTGCGGATCTTGTCCATCAGCTGGCCGAGATCGGGCTCTTCGATCATGTCGAGACGACCGGAGCGGTCTTTGGCCGGAAAGCCGAACGGGTTGAGCGTCTGGCAAATGAAGGCGCGGTAGGGCTTACCTTCATCGTCCTTTAGTTCGACCATGCTGATGACTTCATCGACGATGCCGGGCAGTTCGAGGCCGGTCTTGGCGCCCTCGATCTGCGGAACGAAGACCTTGCGATTGAAGTCGTCGAGCTTCTCGTCGAGAATGCCGACAAACCAGATGTTCTTTGAGCGCGTGTGCTGCAGATGCGTCAGCCAGGCGATCATCTCGCGGCCATGCAGGCCGTAGGCGCCGCGAATATCGGGCTTGCCGGTCTTGTCGGAGAACGCTTCCGGCTGGCCCTTGGCCCACTGGAAACAGAGCCGCCCGGCCACCGTGATGGAATCGATGAACACCGTCTGATAGCGATCGAGCTGGCCCGGCTCGCCGAGCTGCTCGACGATAGCGTTGTAATGTGCCTGGCTATAGGCTTGGTCGTCGCGCAGCGCCGGGTTGGGGCCGCCGATGAAGACTGCGAAGTCGCGGCACTGGTCCCAGGTCTTGGGCCGGATCGTGTCGCCGGTCCAACCCTCGATGGCGAGGTCGCCCGCTTCCAGGTCCATGAACAGCGTGGTGGCGGGATCAAGCGTCCACAGCAGCGAGGTCTTGCCGATGCCGGACTTGCCGAAGATGCAGCCCTTGATGCTGCGGGGCGCTGCCATCCGTTCGTCGATGGTGATAATGGGAAATGTGCCGGTCATTGCGCACCCCCATTCAGCTCGAGCTTTACCTTGAGCGCGCCGGTCCTGACGGTACGGGCGGGTTCAAAGATCTGGCGGGTCGACTCGGGCCAGGCGGTATATTTGCGTTCTGGCACCTTGAAGCTGACATCGACATATTCGGCAGGATCGTCGCCGGCGGCGCTGATGCGCTCAACCAGAGCGGCCAGCTGCGCCTGGTCCCAATCGACGCGCTTTGGCAGGTCGGCGATCACAGTGACTGCGCCATCATCAAAGCGGACGGTCCCAGTGTCCTTGCTCGCCTCCATGCGTGCCGTCACGATGCGGTCGGTGTATTTGAGCGCGATGGCGCTATCGAGCCAGTCGCTGATTGCCTTGGCACTACGCAGCGCCTCATTGGCTGCATCCTGTAAAAGGGCGAGTTGTTCGGCCGGCAGAGCAACAATTGCGCCAATTTGCATGTTACGCAGATCGCCAAGGGTGATGTGGTTGGAAATCATCATCATCCCCCTACGCCGATGCCTGATAACTGCGACCGGGGGTGCTTTGGCGGATCTGCTCCGCTTCAAACGCCTCGACATCTTCAAGGCGATAGACCACGCGGCCACCGAGCTTGACGAATTGCGGGCCTTCGCCCGTCCAGCGCCAGCGTTCCAATGTGCGGTGTGAAATGTTCCAGCGAGCAGCAAGCTCAATCTGGGAGAGGTGTCTGGTAGTCATCCGTTTCTCCTTGGGGTTTGACGAAAACCTGCGGAGATGAAGATGGCAGAGGCTCTGGTAGGGCTTTGGAAGGGGAATGGTAGGGGAAGTGGTAGGAAGTCAACAAATACAAAAAAGCCGCCCAACGTGGGGCGGCCTGCTTATCGTTTCAATTCCCTACGTCAGGCTTCGATCCAGCAATTGCCTTCGGAGTGTTTGATGAATCTCTGCCAGTCGTCCCGGCCGCTAAAGGCTTTCGATAAGCTGTTGGTCTTATCGGAGAAACCAGCTTCCGACAGTGTTGGGATGACGCGCAGGACGGGTCGCTTTGCCCAATAGGCTTTGAACAGCAGCTCGAGAAGATTCCGGTGATTGTGGCCTCGGAATTTGAAAGTTTCATCCCCGAGCCAAACAATCCCATAATCGTCCGAGTGGTCTATCGGCAAACGGCGCCGGATCTGATCGGGAAATACCCTTTTGGGCAGTGTGTGCGGCGAGATCACCAATCGATCCGCAGCCTCGAGTACGTCAGCTACAGCTACCAGCACATGCCGCCGGTCCGGTGCCGGTGGCAGGCGGTCGCCACGGGTGGAGGTGAGGATCACGCGCGTCTCCGCCGGGGGCTTTCGCTCTGCGAGATTACTTATCTGAGCCCAGAGCTGGGAATCGGTGAGCCGTCGCCCGAACCAGACAGGTACTGGTTTCCTCGCTCCTGAAATCCTGATCGCGCCGACATCCCATAGATGATCGGCGATCAGCGTTGTTGCTCCCGCGGGCCCCTGCCGTTCGAATGACAGAAGCATGGCGGCAAACAGCCGAGCATGATCGACGTGGTAAGCGGCAATCGCACGCTCCTCAATTTCGATCCATCGTCCGGCGCTGTTATGGTAGCCGAACGCCCGGTGGTCCGGCGACCAGACGGCCGGTATCGGTTCGTCCTCATAGGCGTCCATCGCCGTAACAATCGGCACATGTCCGTGCGCAAGCAGCAGGCCGGATGCAAGCAGTGTTTTCGCCGCTTGTGGGAAATACTCGGTCAGTGTAGCGCCTGCGATCTGTGTGCCACGGGCTTCCATCACACGGAACAGAAGGTCGATGGCGGGCTTACTCAACGGAATCGCGGACATCGCCATCACCCTTCAAAATACCCCACCGGCGCAGATATTTCTCGCCCACCAAACGCTCTCGTGGAGTCATATCCTTAAGGTCACAACCATGGGGCATGGTAACAGTCAGCGTTAGCCACTTGCCGCGACCTCTCTTGGGTTCTGGACGGAATTTGATCGTGAAGCGCGCACGAGTGATCAACCATTCGGGCGCTTCGCCGAAGATTGCTGGGAGATATTCTACAGCGCCGCGGTCACCAATATCGAGACCGATGCGATGTTGAGCCATCTCCCAGATCGAGCGATCGGCACCCGACATCGCTTCCAATGTGATGCGTTCCTTGGGATCACCCAAATCCATGAAGCGCAGTTCTTTCACAGTAACACTTTCAATGCCGTCTGCAGGATCAGTGGGAAAATCGAACGGCTTGAGCAGGACGCTCAGGTCGTATTCGCGCAGTTCGACCGGCTTCTCCTCAAAATCGATGCCAAGGAGATGCTCGGCCGTGAGGTGTGCCAGCTCTAGCCGAGCGTCACGAGTATTGGCGACGACCTCAATCACGCCAGTGGCAGCCTCATAGGTCAGAGCGGCCTCGAGCACGGGCCTGACGATACGCCGAGCGAGCTTGCTATTGGCATCGAAGCGTAGCATGTCCTCCGGCCGGCCTTCACGATAGATCGCTACCTGGACCAGTTCGCAGTCCTCCCCATCGAGAATAACGCGGTGGCGGTCGAAGATATCGATATGGACGTTCGGCGTCTCGAAGTAGCGTCGAATGGCTGCGGTGAAAGCCGCTACCGAAATCGAGTCCCTTCTGACTGCGCAATCCTTATCGACTACAAAGCCGCTCCAGGAGCGCTTGCGGCGTTGCTCATCGTTGTAGCGCACCTCTTCCGCTAGACGGAACCGATCATTCTCATTGAGGAAAACCCATAGCGAACGATTGTTCGCCCCTTCGAGCAGGTCGAAAACGGCGCGGTTGAGGACCACATTCTGGAGAGCGCTCTGCCCGGGCTCGTCGGCCAGTGACGTCACGCGGTCGGCATCGAGGATGACACGCTGGCGTTCGTCATCGTTCATTGCATCCACCGCCTTGATCAGTGGCCCGACCACTTCCGACTCGGGCTGAGTCCAATCGACGGGAGGAAGGGATACAAACGCTGATGCGGAGAAATAATCCTGCAGGCGGGTAATTGGGGTCTTGCGGAAGAAGGCGGCGATCGAAGTCATATCTGCTCCTTATCAGAATCGCGGCGTAACACGCCGATCTGCTAAAGAGCGTAGTATGAAGATAATAGGAGTCAATCGTAAAAATACGCAGTTTAGCGGATTAGCGGGGAAAGCTCAAAACGACAGTGCAGATTGCTGTGTGGCACCGGACAGCAGCTTCAGGGCCTGCAGGCGCACCCGCGCGGCTTCTTCCGACACCTGAAACTCATCCTTGAGCGAATGAACGAGGATCTGGCCGTGATCCGAATTGAGCGCGACTGCGCCAACGATGCCCTGCGGCGTGCAATATTCGTCGACCAGCTTTCGGACAGCTGAAACAGGCATCAGGATGGCGCCGCTGATATAGCCTGCCTGCCATTCCATCCAGTCGCTCTGGCGCGCATTCAAGATTGTGTCGCGCTTGCAGATCGCCTTGTTATCATCCTCTTTTTGAACAGCGAACAGATCGCTTGTGGCCAGCTTTTCTGCCCACAGATGCCGGTGAAAACGGACATGGCCAAACTCATGAGCAAGCGTGGTGCGCAGCCGGTTCTCGCGACGAGGGTTATTTGCCAGCCGGTCAGAAATCATCACGTCCGGCTCCCGGTCGACGTAGAAGGCCGTCACTCCTTCGACGTCGTCACCAAGATGTGACAGGTCCACGCATGAATCGAGATCCGCCCCTTCCAGCTCGATGAGGAGAGAAAGCTCGTCGGTGGTGATCGGCAGACGGACATTGCCGTGCCGGGCAGTCAAGAAGGCTGTGACGATCTGCTCGCATTCGTGGTCCAGCTCTTCGGCAAGGTAGTAGGGACGTTGCGCAAAGCGCCCCGTCAGATCACGAACCATCTTGACCATGCACGAACTACCTCTTTGCTATCGTCTTCCGGAAATTCATGAAGGCCTCCCCAGCCTTTGCCGGATCCACGAGATCACGACGCACCTCGTCTGGAATCTTTCCCGCAAGGACGAACAGCATATCTTCGGAAAGGTCGAGGGCAACCGCGAACTGCCGAATGAGATGATCCGAGGTAGGGCTTCGTCGATCGTGCTCGATATCATTGAGATATTGGGGCGAGATGGCCTTGCCATCTTCCTCCTTCATGATACGGCCAGCCAGATCTTTCTGGCTTAGTGCCTTTGCTTTTCTGGCTTTGGCGATCGACTGTCCGAGAGTCGATGTCATCTTGATCGCATGGCGGTCACCATTCCCTTTTATCACGCATCTATGCGGATTGACGTAGAGTGAAATGCAGTGGCCGTCAATGCGGCGCCTTGTACTGCAGACGAACCATCTGAGCCTGAGCCCTGATTCGCACCAATACGCCGCCTGCCGGTTTGGCGCAGTCACCGAGGGCAGCAATTTCCACTATTCTTTGGCACGCAGAGATGCGGATGATTTCGCGCAAACATAATAAGTAATTGATAGTGCTTGTGGTTTCCAATTTCGCACCTACTGTTCCCTTATCAAGATTAGATTGCGAACAACACCATGCACGACACTTCTTCCGCACCGAACCCCTTATCGCCCGAGCGCATGTCGGCAGATGAACGGCTTGCCGAGATTGGCAGGATCTTGGCTTCTGGGCTGAGGCGCATCCTGGCCGAACAGTCCAGTCATTTATCTGCCGCCGGCCGAGACAGTTCATTGGACATTCTCGCCCTCAAACGCCGTGTTGGTCGTCGCAAACCGAGCTACCGAGTTGGAGAGTGATGATGTCGGAAGCGATGAAACGGGCTGGGCCAAGACAGAGCCAGCAACATGAAAACGCCACAGCGGACGCGTCGGTGCTGGCCAGGCTGGCAGCGCTGAAGCGCATGTCGGTCAAGGAACTGAAGGCCGAGTGGGAGGCGCTGTTCGCCACACCGGCGCCAAACAACAGCCGTGGCTATCTCGAGTTGCGGCTGGCCTGGCGCATTCAGGAACTGAGCCTCGGCGGGCTTTCCCGCGAAACCCGAAAGGTGCTGGACTTGCTGGCCGATGAAATTGACGGGAAATCTGACCGCAAGGCGATCATTGCCGATCCACGCAATCCGGTCGCCGGCACACGTTTGGTCCGGGAATGGGATGGCGTCGAGCACACCGTCACCGTGATGAAGGACGGCTTCGACTGGCAGGGGCACAAGTTCAAATCGCTGTCGGCTGTGGCCAAGGCAATCACCGGAACACAATGGAACGGCTATCGCTTCTTCGGGCTGGCCGATGCGCGGAGGGGTGAACGATGACCATTGCACAGACACCGCGCCGTTTGCGTTGCGCGATTTACACCCGCAAATCGAGCGAGGAAGGCCTCGACATGGAGTTCAACTCGCTCGATGCGCAGCGCGAATCCTGCGAGGCCTATATCGCCAGTCAGCGCTCGGAAGGTTTTGCTGCCATCCGTGAGCGCTATGACGATGGCGGCCATTCCGGCGGCACGCTGGAGAGGCCGGCATTGCAGCGGTTGCTGGCCGATGTCGAGGCGGGACTGATCGACGTCATCGTCGTCTACAAGATCGACCGGTTGAGCCGGTCGCTGATGGATTTCGCCAAGCTGGTGGAAATCTTCGATCGCAATCAGGTCACCTTCGTGTCGGTAACGCAGTCCTTCAACACCACCACCTCGATGGGGCGACTGACGCTCAACATCCTGCTCTCCTTTGCCCAGTTCGAGCGTGAGGTGATCGGAGAGCGCATCCGCGACAAGATCGCCGCCTCACGCAAGCGCGGCATGTGGATGGGCGGCTTCGTGCCGCTCGGCTACCGGGTCGAAAATCGCAAGCTGCTGATCGAGGAAAAGGAAGCCGCCATCGTCCAGATGATCTTCGAGCGGTTTGTTGCCATCGGCTCGGCCACCGTGCTGGCAAAAAGCCTCGCCGCCGAGAATGTCCGCACCCGGCGCGGCAAGCCGATCGACAAGGGCTTTCTCTACAAGCTGATCAACAATCGCATTTATATTGGCGAGGCTGTTCACAAGGGGACCAGTTATCCGGGCGAGCATGAGGCCATCATCGATCGCGAGCTGTGGGACGCGGTCCAATCTGTGCTGAAGACCAGTCCTCGGCTGCGTGCTGCCGCATCAAGAGATCAGACACCGGCGATGCTGAGGGGGCTGATCTTTACCGACACTGGCACCGCGATGACGCCGACCGCAACGAAAAAAGGCAGCAAGCTCTATCGTTACTATACTTCGATGGACCTTATCCGAAACCGACCCACCGATGCCGCAGGACCGCAGCGCCTTGCCGCTGGCATGGTGGAGGATGCCGTCATCGGCGAAATCCGCCGCATGATCGCGACGCCCGAGATCCGGGCCCGGGCGCTCGCCGCCCTGCAAGCCGACAGGCCGGACATTGATGACAAGGCCATCATCGCCGCACTGGGCGAATTCGACACGCTGTGGGCGTCGCTGTTTCCGGCTGAGCAGGCGCGCATCGTCCAGCTTCTGGTGGCCCGCGTCACGGTAGGAGCGGCCGGCATCGCCGTCGACCTGCGCCATGACGGCATCGGTTCGCTGGCACGCCAGATGATGGCGCCGCAGACGGAAAAGGACGCAGCATGACCGAAAACACCATCCGCGTGGTGATCCCGCTCTCTGTTCGCCGGAAGAACGGCCGCCCGAAAATCCTGCCGCCAGCAGATCACACGCCGACCGAAGCGCGGGTGCAGGACGCGCATGTGCTGCGCGCTATAGCTCGCGCCTGGAACTGGCGGCGCAGGATCGAACGCGGCGAGGCCTCGACCATTGCCGACATTGCCGCCGCCGACAATGTCAGCGATCGCTTTGTCAGCCGGATGATGCGGCTGGCTTATCTCGCGCCGGAGGTGCTGGAAAAGCTGCTTATCCATCGCATTCCGCCGGCATTGTCGCTCAACGATCTGATGGCCGTCGCCGAACTGCCATGGAAAGAACAGATGGAGACGGTGTTCGGCGCTTTATGAGAGATCCTAGTTCCTGAGCGCTAACTAAGGGAATTTGAGCTTCCTTTCACGTTAGCAGTTCTCGTGGATAGGTCATTTGGGATCATCACTTCGATGCCCACCGGGATTCCGCTGCCGAAGGCGAGCTCGCGAACGTCGACAGCAATGACCTCTAACGTCGGTCGCTCTTCCGTCATGAGCACGAATTCCGTGACCTTGCCTGGCCGGCAATCTACCGAGGCGGGGTAGACAAGCGCCAGCCGATTGCAGCGGTAGCGGTTGGCATAGGCGTTCATCTGATACGCGTCTCCACTCGAAACCCCCGAGTTCGGTTCGCCCACATCGAGACGCTTCCATTTCGCATCGAGGATGGCGACGCTCTCGTTTCCAGTCTGAATGGTGATGTCGGGCCGCAGGTGGAAGCCCGACATGGCGAGGTGCTTCATCGGGCTTTGCAGTCCGACAGAAAAGTGACCGCTCGCGCGCGCCTGACACGCATGCCTGACGCGTAGTCCGAGCACTCTCTCGAAGAGCTTCTCCATGTTGAATAGCAGCGCCGAGCCAGCGGCGTCGCCTGTGCGGACATCCGGATAGAGGCCTGTCAGCAGCCAGCTGGCCCGCGCAAACACCGGCTCCCAGTGTCGGATGATGCGATCAAACCGCAGGGCGCCGACGTCGCGAGCCCTGAACCTGCGATCGGTCACCTCGACAAAGCGATGGAGGAACGCCGCCACCATCGCCTGGGTCCTCGGGCTCAGTGCGAGCCCTAGAAGGATCCTAAGGACCGCTTTGAGCGCTTGATTGTAAGGGTTGTCGATGCTGCGCTCGTCGAAGCGACAGAGTAGGTGAGAACGGTCGAAGGCGTTCGTGCGCAGGTGCTCGGTCAGCTCGAGCCGTCCGCGGATGGCATTGAGGTTGTCCGTCCTCTCCGAGTACCGGGCGATGGCCCCGCCTCGGAGCGCGGATTTCACCTGGCTGCAGAAATCCTCGATGAAGACGTCCAGGAGGTGGCTGTGCTGTTGCCCGAGGCCGGCCTCGCCTACGCGCTTCGATCCGAGCTCTCCAGCACGAGCAAGCATCGCCACCAGAAGGCCCCGCATGTCTTCGCTGCTATCGCTGCCATGGTCAATCTTGGGAAGTATCTCAATCGCCAGCTGCTCGGTCTGCAAGACCCCACAGAACGGCCCGAACTTCAGGGCGCGGTGACCCCATGCGAGGGCGCCGGGAGGCAGGCATCCGGAAAGCTTCGCGATGCCTTCCGCTTCCAGCTCGCTGATTTGGCCGGTCGGGCCAATGCTGACGCTCTCCCTCTCACGAAAGGACAGGCGCCTCATTCCGGTGGCTCGTAAATCTTCCGGATTGCGTCCGGGGTGATGTCATCCTCTCGAACAATCTCGAACGCCTCACCGTCGCCGATTTCGGTCGGGTCCGCCTTGGGAAAAAGCACAGCGGCATTCTGTGTCCGCGCCCGGACCAATTGCAGCTCCTCCTCGACGGTTTGGTCGGCGAGGACGTATCGGATCTGACGCCAGTCGTCGTAGAATGCCTCTTGCAGGAACGGCAGTATCTCCCGCGCAAACACACGGCGCAGCTCGTCGAAGGACTTCACGTGGTAAAAGTAGCTGTGGCCGAGGGTCTGGTCGCGATGCAGCAGGCGGGAAAGACGCGCATTCAGTGCCTGCAACAGTTGCCGCAGGTCAATTGCGTTGCCCTCACCGTCGGCGATCGATTCAAGCAGCTCAGGCTTCGGCGTGAGTTCTTCGAACCTGAACCTGCGCCGCAAGGCGCTGTCGAGTAAAGCGATCGATCGATCCGCGGTGTTCATGGTGCCGATCACGTCGACATTCGCAGGTACCCCAAAACGCTCCCCGGAGTAAGGGAGCGTCACTTCCAGGCCCTTACAGCTCGCCAAGCGTTTCCCCGCGGCATCGGTGCGGATTCGCTTGTCCACCTCGACCAGCGTGATCAGCTCGCCGAAGACCTTGGCGACGTTCCCGCGATTGATCTCGTCGATGAAGAGGGAGAACCGCTTATCCGGTGCTTTCCGGGCGCGATCGCAGAGCCGCTTCAGCACCCCCGGCCGAACCTCATAGGTGACGGTGCCGTTCTCGGTGACAGGACGTATACCCTCGACGAAGTCCTCGTATGCGTAACTCTGGTGGAACGTGACGAACTCGAAGCGATCTCCCGCCTCATCTTGGTATCGCGGCAGGTAATCGTTCTTGAGACGGTAGGTCTTCCCGGTGCCGGGTGGGCCGTAGAGAATGAGGTTCAGGGGCGGCGCGAGTTTCTTTGGAGACGCATCCCCAGACCCGGCGTCGTCCCCCGGCGTAGTGGCGCCCGATGCGATCGGTGGGAGCGCCTTCCATAGGCGCTCCAGGATGCGGGCAGCCTTTGCCTTGATCTCGATCCCGGACGACTGCGGGTTCCATTCCTGGCCGGGTTCGCGACTTTGTAGCTCTTCAAGAGGGACGATTTCGTCCGTCGTGGCATCTCGGACTGAGTCGAACGCCACGTCGATAAAGCGCGTCGTCTCCCCGGCGTCGCCGCGGGCCCGCTCCCAATGCTCTGCCTCGTAGGGCGCTCGCGTGACCTTGCCCGCAGCCACGACGCCCTTCGGCGGAGTACCAGTCCTGATTAGGAAAACGCGGTCGCCCTCACGTGGTTTGCTCGAGCTGCAACGCCAGCGGTTGTCGGCCTTCTCGCCGGCAATGGTTGCAGCTCTGTCGGCAGCGAGAGAATCCCATTGCCATCTGGTTGGGTTCCAGCTGAGGAGCCAATTCTTTGTCTGGGTCTTCCATTGGGATGCGAACTCTTCCTGGTAGAAATCGATGTCCGCGCCATGCTCCTGTTCGAGACGACGGCGCAGCTCGAGCAAAGCGCGATCGATCTCGACAGTGCTCCATTTCCGGCTCTCCTTCGCTGGCGTGTTACCGAACCCAGCTAGGATCAGCCGCTTATCGCCTTCGGAACTGATCCGCTCGAAGGTATCGGGAAACAGTAGGTGTGGAAGGATTTGGATCAGTTGTCTGTTCCGCGCGTCCGGTAAGCCACTTAGCCAGGCGGAGAATGCCCATGGGTCCGAGAGGATCTGGTCGCGGTCGGAGACGTCGCGAACCTTGAAATCACGTAAGGCACCGATGAGGAAGACTAACTCACGCCAACGGTGTGTGTTGTAAGCGGTTCCGGCGGAGCCGATGCCCTTCAAGACAGCATCGGCTATAAGCGGGTGCGATGCATCTAACTCCTCATTCGACCAGGACCAGATCTCCAGCACGATCTCCCGCTTTTTGGCGGCGCCCACGTTGGAAGGGAATAAGAGCAACAGCCACAGGCACTCCGCCATCAGCTGGCGGCAATCGGGAGAGCCATCTGAGAGCTGTACCTTCAATTTAGAGAGAAAATCACCTTCGCCCACATCAAGGTTTCTAACAAATCTCTGATCGAGCTCAGCGAGTAGAACGCTCGTCCAAAGATTTTTTCCTTCCGTTAACACCGATCTATCCATGAGAAGAGAGTGATCTTTCCATGAAGCAGCAGCGTTGTAGATGGGCGTTACCTTGCGGTTCGGGTTGTAAATTGACATTCTCTTCCCTTTAACGGTCCCGCTGAATCCGTGCTAACGAAGTTTGCTTGACAAACCCTTATCAATAACTCAGGTCCTATTCAAAGCCAACTCCTACAATTCACCCCGACAATCTCTACTCTATCTTAGTTAGAGCTCAACCCGGATGTAACACGGTTGCTCCCCGGGGCCTTGAGCGACCTTGGGACACCGTGACCGCTGCGGAGCCCCGTGGAGCCCGTTCAAGTTTTAGCCGCGTACAGCGTCGTGCTGCTTAGGGCTACGCTTCGCGGCGCTCGGAAACGCCTACCTCGGGTGTCTCTGTTCAGGGTGTTGGGCGGACGCACCCGTTACAATATGGGCGTATTGCCAAAACTGTAATGCCTTGAGATAAAAACATATTTTCCGACCGAACCAAATCGGCCGAGGTTCGCATGGTTTGAGACGAAAGCCATTCAGAGACTGAAATCTAGCGTTCCGGCAGTCTTAGAGGTTCGGTCGAAACCGCTAACACCCTTTGAAATCAAAAGGAATTTCGGCGCTCAAATCGGGCTGGTGGGAGTTTGCAATTTGATAGTGGCGGAGAGAGAGGGATTCGAACCCTCGATACGGTTTCCCGTATACACGCGTTCCAGGCGTGCGCCTTCAACCACTCGGCCACCTCTCCGTCTGCCTTGCTGTCGGGGAAAACCGCGTTAACGGCGAAATCTGACTGCAAACGAGATACCGCATTTCGTCTGGCGCTGGTTATTCGCCAACATGCGGTAGCGGCGCGCAATATAGCCAGAATACGCATATGTTCAATAGCTCTTTGCAAGTTTTTGCGCCAAATCGGCAGGAGTTATGCTGGTAGTCTCAATCTTCTCATAACTAACTGTTTTTAAATGATAAATTTATGTGTATAATTTAGAGGCGCAATGGGTCGAGGCGTAATGGCTTCCTTCCGTGAGGATTTGGCGGTATGAAAAGGACAGGTCAATGACGTCGGGATGTGCCCGACGCGCTTGAATATGTGCCTGAATGTCTGGGGCAGGGAATCGTGATCCGGTTTGTGTTGCGTAGTTTCGCGGTTGTTTTTCTGGCATTGGCGGTGATCTTCGCCATTCTCGATGGCGCCCGTTCGGTCGGCGCGTCGAAGTTGGTGGCCAAACCGCTGCTTTCCATGTGGTCGCGTAACGCGCCGGAAACGTTGGCCGATGCAGAAACGCTCGTGACGCACTATATAGGAGCTACATTCTGGAACACGGTCTGTGTTCCTTTGCTCGGGCAGCCGGGATGGCTCTTCTTCGGTGTGCTCGCTTTGTTGTTCTATGTGATCGGTCATCGGCGCGGACGTCCCCTGGGGCGCTTCACTGCCTGACGGTCAATCCCACCACAGGGCCATAGGAGGTAGAAATCTATGAGTTTCCTCGACAGCTATCGCAAGAAAGTACAGATGCCCTCCACGGATGAGGCTTTGCCGGGCCGCGCAACAGCCATTCCTACATCCGCGACGCATTTCGTCTCCGGCCATCCGTTGAAAGGCCCATGGCCTGACGGCCTCAAGCAGATCATGTTCGGGATGGGCTGCTTCTGGGGCGCGGAACGGCTGTTTTGGCAGGTGCCGGGCGTCTATGTGACGGCGGCAGGCTATGCGGGCGGCATCACGCCAAACCCGACCTATGAAGAAACCTGCACCGGATTGACCGGCCATGCCGAAGTGGTGCTGGTGGTCTATGATCCGAAAGTCGTGAGCCTTGATGAGCTGCTGACCCTGTTCTGGAAGAGCATGATCCGACGCAGGGCATGCGACAGGGCAATGATATCGGCACGACCTATCGGTCGGTGATCTACACTTTCGATGACGCGGATCGGGCGGCGGTTGAAAAAAGCCGTGATGCTTATGCAAAGGCGCTGGCAGCGCGCGGTCTGGGCCCGATCACCACGCAAATCGAAGATGCGCCGGTGTTCTACTATGCCGAGGATTATCACCAGCAATATCTGGCGAAGAATCCGAACGGATATTGTGGCCTGCGCGGCACTGGCGTGAGCTGCCCAATTCCGCTGGCACAGTAAAACGGTCTCAAAAAAAATCGCGCGATCCTATCGCGCGATTTTCTTGTTCAGGATCAGCATGTCGGCATAGTCGCCGTCGAGCTGTTCGCAATCCTCCCAGCCGATCTGCCGGTAGAGGTCAGGCTTGTTCGTATAAAGAAAGGCCTCGCCGTGACCAAGCTCTGCCGCGACCTTCTCGATGGCCCGGACAAGGCTCTTGGCGATGCCCCGACCACGATAGGCGGGCGAAACGAAAACGCTCGCCACCCATGGCTTCAAATGGGCATGCGTCTCCAGATCATTGTCGATCAGCAGTGCAAATCCGGCCAGTTCTC
>Ga0180219_1001494_pt1 | contig 15054 bp, 17 predicted proteins | sample eDN3rd30CBELigMG_FD_151338 | JGI IMG/M metagenome (GOLD analysis project Ga0180219, IMG submission 151338) | Enriched Miracle-Growth compost microbial communities from Emeryville, California, USA - eDNA 3rd pass 30_C BE-Lig MG (version 2)... ...
CGCGAGGATGTCGTCATTGTTCGCGAAGGCCGGGGGGGGATGGCGTGCGTCGGCACCCGCTCGTTCGTTCGGCGTCAGTCGAGGTTCTTCCATCTGGCGTGGAAAAAGACGTGCATGGGGACGTGCCGCGCGGCGGCCGTCACGGCGTCCTCAAGCCCTGTGCGCCATTCCTCGGGGATCTCGACCATGATGTTGGTGCCGCAAAGGCCGCCCTCGGGCTCGATCGCGATCGATGCTTCGCCATTCCAGGCCTCCGCTGGGATGGTCACGCTCGATGCGGGCTCGGTTTCATCCGGACCAGACCGGACGATCGTATGCCGTCCAACCAGGCTGGATAGCGCAACGCCAGATGGAGTCCGGGACCGCGGTCGGACGTCGCGCCAACCGAAGCCGTCAAGTGCGACCAAGGCCCGCGGACTGTCGATCCCCGAGCCGTTATCGAGGACGGAGAGGATCGGACGTCCTTCATAATCGAACGTCTCGACATGGACACGGCAGGCACCGGCTCGTTGGGCGATGCACAACAGTTCATGGAGAATCGTATCAAGCGGCGCGGCCGGCTTGTCGGCCTTCACAACGCCGGAAGAGCCGTTGATCGTGCGTGTTGGGGTGGAAATCGACATGGGAGTCTCCTGACTTGCAGCGAACCCCTCGCCGCACCCATCTCCCGCCACCTTCCCTTCACGCCATCAGGGCGAATGAGCCGTTCCGCTGACCGAGCCCGTCAACGCTGCCCGGTCATCCTGGCCCGGACGCGCTCGATCCATTTCTCCGGGTTATTGTGGTGCTCAACGAACTCGTGCGACCATTCGAACACCGTCTCGGTGTCGGGCTCGATCGTGTCGAGCGCATCGCCATAGTCGGGATGATGCCCGCCTTTGCACGAGTTGCGCATGAATATGAGCGCACCTGCGCACATGGCGCGGGCATCGGTGCCGTCGCCCGGAATGGTCTTGTGGCACGGCAGCGGCGGCCCATCGAACTGGATTTGCTGCGTGAAGTCTTCCGGCCGATAGCCGCCAAGCCAACCGGCAGGATGATCGCGGCGCCAGGGGCACTCGTTGCACGGCCGTTTGAGCAGGGGCTTCACGTCCCACCTGCCCGTAAGGTTTGCAGCGTCTCCTTCATAAGCCACCGGGTCGGGCCGCCGAATATCTCCGTATCGGATATGACATAGTATCCGCCGGCAAAGGAACGGAAGCCGTCGTCCTCCTCATGGCCTTCCGCCCATTGGAACCCGAAGGGCAACGCGGATTTGCAGACCTTCTGGATCAGCGACGCAATTGACGGGACGTCGACATCATGGCCGCTGATGAATGCGAACTGCGCCTTGCCCTCCGGATCGCCCCGGATACTGAGGTTGGCGTCAAACCCGAGAAAGCCGGGATCAGACCAGAGATCGAAGAACCCGGCGAAAGGGTCGTCTTCTTCCGGCTTCTTCGGGAAGGTGGTCTTGAATGCCCCGCTGCGGGATGCGTAGTAGGCTTTCACCGTCTGCATGCCGTCGATCGGATGTTCGGCGAAATCGCTGGACAGTTCATCGGCCACGGCAAAGCATTCTTCAAGCAGCGCGGCTTCCTCCGGCGTCACCGGAATAGCGAACGCCGTTCGCAGAAAATCGTTGGTCATGTTTTGGCTCCTTGGTGGAAATGGCGGGATTTGGCTCGACCAAGTGAAGCCCGTTCGATCACCGACCGCGTCATCGGGATCTGTGGGCGGCCCCGGCGGAGCGGAAAGCCTCGCAGACAGAGCTAGATCGTCGGCCCGTGTGGCAACCGGTCGGCGATCTCGGCGCCAGTAAGATTTTCGAGAAGCTTCTGGACCGTGCCGACGCCAGGTTCATAAACGAGGATGACCCGCTTCCCGTGATGCTCGGCATGCCAGGCATCAGGATCGAACTCACCGGCGAGACTGCGAAAATCATCCTGTGTGCGCTCCCAGATCAAATCCAGGGCGGCGTCTCGCGACAAGTTAGCCACGGCCGCCTCCTCATGCTCGATGATCGCCGCCCGCATCGCGTCGGGGCTGCTACGATCGCCGAGGTTGCAATATCCGGTGAACCAACGGCTGCGTCCGGCGATGATGATGGCGAAGAAAACCGATCCTACGAAGCCGGCCTTGAGCTCGGACAGGGCGAACATCCCGGCTCGCATGAAGAGCGGCGGCAGCACCTCAAGCATAGTTTCATAGCCCTCGCGATCCAGCTCGAACCACGTATATTCGTAAGCTTTCCCCGAGATTCGATCCTCGAACGAACAGTCGGGAATCCGGTTGAACAGCTCGAACATCTGCTTGCGCGTCGCAACGCCGTCGAAGATTTTCGTAAAGGGTGGATTCTGGATCATGGCTCGGTTCCTTGTGGGCGCAGCCCGGCGCGTCGCGCGAGACGACGCGCCGGACATGCGCGTAAGAGGAAAGGTCGGCTACTCGGCGGCGTCGACCGAAGGCGCGTCGTCATTGTCCGCGAAGACGGCCTCGACCAGATGGTTGACCGCGTGCATGCTGATCGCGCGATCCTTGGGGATCAGCCAGGTGACATGCTGGCGCATCGCCTCGCGGACTCGCTCGAGGACCGCTGCATCCTCGCCGAGCAGCAGCATGTTCGCGGCGAAGCGGGCCTGCATCTCGAATGCTGCCTGTTGGGTATAGTGGCTGTCGGCGTCGCAATCCTCATCCGGCCAGAAGCAGGAGGCTTCGAGCAGCGAGGCGAGTTCGCCGGGCGTGATTGCGCAGTCGGTGCCGAGCAGGATGGCGACGTCGTCGAGGTCGCTGTAACAGTCGGTCGGAACGATCAGCATATCGGCAGGGAGTGCGAGGATGTCTGCGGGCTCCTCGGAATCCGCGGTGGCGCGCACTGCCAACTCAAGCGTGATCGTGCCGACGCGGCCGGAGCTGAGGTCCTCGGGAACCGATGCACCTTCGTCATAGTGGAAGGTCTCGTCGTCCGTCTCAACCTGAAAGGAGAGGCCCAGGACGCGGGGGAGCGCATTGTACCAGCCATATCCAGCAAATTCGGGCATGGCGCGAACGGGTGAGCCGCCGAGACCATCGCCGGATTTCAGCACTCGGTCGACGCACTGCTCGATGTTCGCGGATTGCGTGGGCATGATGACCATCGGCTCCCCCGCGATCCGTTCACCCGGAAAAATGTCGTTCGTCTCGGCGATGCGGGGTGTCCAGAGGTGCAAGAAGGGCGCCGCCTCGGGCAGCGAGATGCCCAATTCTCGCGCGCGCAGCCATTGGGCGTAGGAAAGCCGATGATGACCCTCACGGGCGATAGTCCGGAAAATCGCTGCTTCGCAGGCTTCGCGCAGAGCCTCTAGCGCCGGATTCTGGACCATTTCCTTGCGTGCAGGAAGCACAAACTGCAAATTTGGCGCGTCGACGATGTCGACCTTGGCATACCAGCCCCGACCGCCATCGGCGTTATTGACATCCGGCAGGCGGCACGGGACGGTGAGGCCATGGAAATTGATGCGGGCCTGTTCGCGGTGGGGCGCGTGCTTGTCGAGGAAAACACCAATGCGGCATCCGTTCCAGTTTTCGACGCGCACGGCCTCTTTGAGAAAGCCTTCATGGGCCTGCCGCTCGTCGCCATAAAAGACCGGAAGCGGATAGAACCGCGCGGCATTTTTGACGGCTTGTCCCAGCTCGTCCGCCCACGCCCCGGGCAAATCGATATCGATTTCGGTTCCCTTCACGATCATTGCAGGGACAAGATCGAGCGGCTCCCCGCTCTCCCATGCTTGCGGCGGGATCGTCACTTGCCATCCGTCTTCGGCGTCGGCGGTGCGCGAGCGGATGACGACATGGCGACCGGCAAGGCTGAAGACACCCATGCCCGCCGGATCTTCCCGGCGGGCAATGTCGCTTTCCCAGTCCGAATCACCGAGCGCGAGAAGCTTGGCCGGATCGGCAATGCCTTTGCCATCGTCGCGGATGCGCAGGATCGTGCCTTGGTCCTGGTCGAGCCGGCGGATGTCGACACGGCCGGCACCGCCTCTGCGGGCATTCTGGAGAATCTCGTGGAGAGCGTCGGCCACACAGCCAGCAAAAAGACGCGTCGCCTTGTGGATCATCGACTGGCCGACGGTGGCGTGGATCGTGGTGGGAAATGTCATGTGAGTCTCCTGGATTGCCGCGACCTCATCGCCGCACCCCCATCACTCTCCCTTCGCTCCACGGCCCGATCGCGCCGCCGAACGGTCGGGATTCGGCGGCATCATCCTGTCGTCAGATATTAGGAAGGACGCGATCGGGAAGCGGCGCCGTCAGGCAGCAATCCGTTCAAAAATCGCCTCGCCGTTGGAGAACACGCCTAAGCGAACGAGGGTCGCGAACCGCTTCTTGAAGCCGACCGCGATCCGGTCGAGCCAGCGTTGTGCCAGTCCTTCCCGGCTGGGATCGATATCGTCGCGCAGGACCACCCAGTAAGCGATGCAGCCGCAATATTCGGAAATGCCGAAGCGGGCGTAGCGGTTCATGGCGACAATACGGTCTTCGCGGCCGATCCAACCGTTCGCGGTCCATGCGGAAGGATAGAGGGCGAGCACTTGTTCGCAAAAATCCTCAACGATTAAGTCCCAATCGTCCTGTGCCGCGTGTTGATCGAAATGGCGGGTATCGGGATCGTCGTCGTCTTCGATCCAGCCCGCGTCCCAGTGCGAGAACGCGACATGCGCACCGCTGGGGTAGGATACCGAGCGCCCCATGGTCAGTTCCCCTCCTCGGCAGGTGACTGCAAGTCGGGCGGTAGCGTGGCAACAGGCCTGGCGTTCGCGGGCGGATCGGGATCCGGCTGCAAGGGGTCGTGCCTGATCGTGGGGTGGGCGGGATCGGACCAGGCGATATGGTCGATGATCCAGCCCGGGACATAGTCCCAGTCAAAACAGAGGTTGTAGCCGTCGGCGACCGCGCTCCAGGCCGCCTCGACGGCGCCGGTCCAGCCTATGACGGTCAACCGGAGTTCAGCGGTGCCGATGGCATTGCAGGTTTCCCTGATCGCAAGCGCCAGGGCGATGGCGTCCGGATCGCTGGCGGGATGGTCGCGCAATGTCAGCACCGCCTCCCAGAGACAGGCGGCGGTTTCGAGCGCGGATTCGAGAGTGGCCGCCTGCATGGCGCCGTCCTGGTTTTGCGCAGCGGGCGTGATCTCGACCTTCTCAAGCTCGCTGGGCCATGGGACCGCGATGGGCGATGATATTGCGGTCTGCGTATTGACGCCGGTCTTCATGCTGCGGCCTCCTCGTTCGCGGCTTGGCGGGCGCCGGTCTCCAGGGTGTCGAGGTCGATCGGCAGCGGTTTGGCCGGCTTGTCAGTGATGATCACCAGCGCGTCGGGCTTGTAGAATTCACCGCCGATCGTCGAGATGCGGATGCGGGCGACAGGTTCGCCGGACCGCACGCGCTCATGTCCTCTCCATTCCATTCGGACGCGGCGGCCGTCGGCGGCGATCTCGACGGTCTTGAACGGATCGTAGTCGCCCTTCGAATTGGCCGAATAGGTGGCCTGTGTCGTCGCGTAGACCTCGTTGGCCTTGGCGGTGCTGCGCTTGCCCTTGCAGGCCGCGACCATGCGCAGGTTCCAGATCGCCTGGAGCTGCTCGGCCTGTTCGCGCGATGGGTTGATGAGAGGCACGGTGTCCGGCTTGGCCGAGGCCCGGCGGGCCTTCTTCTCCGGAACGGTGTAGCCGCACGCCTGCATCAGATCGCGCCAGTCGTCCCCGCTCAGCTCGAGGGAGCTATCCGATGCGATATGCGCCGGGAGCGGGACCGGGTTTTCGAGCCGGAAGCGCCCGGCCTCGATTGCAGTTGATTTGGGGGTTTCGGCGCCATGTTCGCGGGCGAAAGCCTGGATGATGACGGGGGTCAGCCCGCCGTCATAGCGCAGCACGTCGCCGAGCAGGGAACGCTCGAAGGCAAGCCGATGCAGGATATGTGCGATCCACCGGCGGCGGTTGGGGCCGCCCACGGCAAGCGTGGCGCCCTCGATACAGAGCTGCCGGGCATCGGAGGGTGCGATCTCGCCATTGTCGACCTTGTAGTAGAGATTGTAGTTCGACCAGAGTGTCGGGGAATCCATGTTGCCGAGCGCATGGCGGATCTGTTCGTCGGTCGTGATCTCCTCCCAGATCGCGAGTGCCGCATGGGCACTATTGATGCCGCGCTGAAGGTCGCGCAGTTCGACCAGCAGGGTCTTGATCCGGTTGGCCCGCGTGCGCGGGTCGTTCTTCATGTTTGCGAAATGCTCGACGCCGCTCGCGCGATAGAGCCAGTAGGTCGCGGCCTTTTCGGCGTTCACGACGGCACTCGATGCCGAATGCATGCGCTCCTGCGTCCTGCGCGCCTGACGTTCGCTATGATGGCCGACGAGGATGGGCTGGCCCATGTAGAACGCCTGCGAGAGCTCGTCGGCGCGGCGCGCGAAGGCATTGGCCTGCGCATGCCGCCTGTGCGAAAGGCCTTCGAGCCGCCCGGCCTTGATGGCGGCGCGCTCGGCCAGCGTCATTTCCTCGGGCTCGATCTCACCGGCCAGTTCGACGGCGAGGTCTTCGCGCTGCGGAGTCCATTTCGGTGCCACGAAAAGTTCCTGTTTCGGAGCCCATTTGAAGCCCACTTCCTTGACGTGGGCATAGGTCTCGGCATCGAGGCGGGACGATGCATAGAGGCGGATCTTGTTGTCCTCCGGGCTGTATGTCGCGGTGAAGCTGGTCATTGATGATCCTTTCAAGCGCCCGCCAGCATCCTGTGCCGGGGCAGATCGGTGCATGTGCATGTTCCCAGAATCACGAAGCCCGGCGCGATGGCCGGGCTTCGTGAGTGGGCAGAAATGTCGGTGGGGAAGAGCTATTCGCGCAGGTCCCCGGCGGCTATGTCGCCGACCCAGGAGGCAGCCTCCTCGAAATCGGTATCGTCTTCATCGACCAGCGCGGCGAGCGCGACGGCCCCCGTTCGGCCGAGCTGACCGAGACGCTGGAGGGCGGCATAGAGGAGCGGCGCAAGCTGCTCGGGTGTTGCGGTGTCGATATCGTCCGTGTTCATGCAAATGCTCCTGATTATGGAGGGATGGTGATCGGCAACTGCCCGCGGCGCGGGCGATACGATCCGGCGCGCCCGACCATTCGCACCGGAAACGTCGGGAAGATCGGCCTCAGGCCGTTTGTGCGGCGGGTGATATGTGGGCTAATTTCATCGCAATCAGCGGTCCGTTGTTTCGGGCTTGTCGAGTAACAGGACAGCGATCGACGGCTTTTCGGATATGTCGGATTTGCGGCTGTCGTAGGTGTGGCGGCCCTTCTCGGAGATTGTCAACATATCGAACACCGGCACTGGCGAGCCGCCGCCATCGGGCACTGACATGGCCGAGTCGTGATAGCGAATGTCGATGCAGCGTGGCGGTCCGCCCGTGCGGTATGGCCCAAAATAGAGGGTGACGCGCAGCCCCTCGCTGGTCTTCGCGCTCACCGTAAAACCGCCGTCCGGAACGTCGATCGGTAGGGTCGGGACATGGTTGAAGATGGCAAAGCCGATGCTCTCGGCATCGGCGCTGGTCATGACGGGCAATTGGCAGATGCTCGCCGGTGAAGGTTGGCGATCCATGGCACGTCCCCTTGGTTGCTTTGATGGTCTGGGTGACCGCCTGGCGGCGAGCAGGCGATCATTCGTTCCGGCGGAAATCTGAAACTGTGCCGCGGTCAGGAACGCCGACGCGTCTTCTCGTCCGGCGTTTCGATATGAACGTAGCGCCTGCCGCCGCTGCGGCGCTTGCGGATCCGGCCGTCGACGAACGCGTCGGCCCATCGCTTCGCCTCGGCCGCGCGGGCGCCGTCGGCGCATTCATTGGCCTGTTCGAAGATCGCGTATGCGAGGGCATATTGCTCCCGCTCCGGTAGCGCGAGGAGCGCCGTGGCGATCGGCAGGGCGCTCTCGCTGAATTCGAGAACATTGCGCCCGCCCCCATGGTGCATGAGAATAGCGAGCCGGTCCTTGCTTCCGATACCCGTCGGTCGAGCGATCCGAACATCGTGCGATGCGTAGGTGACGGAGACACCAGAGGTATCGGAGTCGCCACGATGGAACACACGATCGTCGCGGTTGGGAAGCGGATGGGCGAGAACTTCATAACCATCGAAGCTCTCGACCCGGCGGATGTGGTTGTGTCCGATGACGCTCATGGCGGTCATGCTCCTGCCATCGGCGCGACGTCCCGGCTTTCCGGAGCGCTCGCTGCGTCGACGCTGGCAATCCATTCCGGATCGATACAGTCGCCCTCCACGGTCCAGCCGCTGACCGATGCGGGAACGGGATCGCCGTCGTCTCGAGGGAGCATGACGAGGTCATCGGGATCGGCACCCTCGACGTCGTAGTCGACGACGCGCAACGTGATCGGCCGGTCGGCGGCGATCCCCTGGACTAGACCGCCGTCGAGCGTGACCACGACATTGGCTTCGGGCGGCAGCTGCGTGCCTTCGTTGATCCGCATGCAGAGAACATCGATCTCATCCGGGGACAGCGGTTCGTGTCGGCCGAGGTTGCTGGCGATATCGGCAAGATCGGCCGGGCAATGGCTCCGTTGGTGGTCGCGCAATGCCGCAAGTACGGTCGACAGCTCCTGGTCGTCGAGAGAGAGGACCGACATGCCCTGAAGGTCGGCCTTTTCGAGCCGGACATCGAGTCCGGACAATTCGGCAAGTTCGCTGCGACCGAGTTCGGCGAAGTTGAAACCGGACACTTCGACCTGGAGCAATTGTAGCGCGCTCAGCCCCAGCTGCCAGCTGCTTGTATCGACCGGTGGCAGTTTTTCGGGATCGAGGTCGGCGCGAAGCGCGTTCACCCGCTCGGTTGCGGCGATATGCGCTTCGCGCTCGCTAGCGTGGTAGCTGGCGACCGCCGACGCGTGCGCGAAGTGGGATGCGGTTACGACGAAAATATCCATGTTGGGTTCTCCCATGGTGATGACGAATGTCGGGTGGCGGGGATCACGCGGCGCGGCGGCCGTCGTCGTGGCGAAGTCCGAGATCGGCGACGGTAAGAAGGTCGGATCGGGGTTCGAGACGATCGAAAGCGGCGGTCAGATCGTCGATATCGGTCCAGATGCAGGCATCGCCCGGATCAATGTCGAGCTGGAACACGATCGGCGTGGAGGCGGCGGTCATCTCCGGAAAGCTGGTTCGGATCACCAGCGCCTCGATCCGGCGTGCAAGCGTGCCTATGCGCGGGGCAAGCCCGCTTCGCTGGTGATGAGCCATCTCGAAATAGGGCTCGGGCGCAAGCAGCGGGCCGATGCGGACGCATGGGATACGACCGACGATCGTGGGACCGGCAACCGTACCGGCAAGTGCCCGGCGTTCGGACGATACCTTGTCGGCGGGCACCAGCGCGCGATAGACATAGTGCGGTAGCGTCCCCGCGATGCGGGAACGGGTGACGATGATTTCCATGATGATTGTCCTCAGGCGACAAGCCGCGTGGGCGTGGTGTCGGGATCGGAAAGATGCAGTTCGCGGCAGATGCGAGCCGCGAGAGTGTCGGGCGACATCAGGTCATGGACCGATGCGAAATGGTTGCGGTCGCCGACATAGTCCTTGCGGCCGGCAACCTTGCGGAACATGACTTCGCGGCCGGGTCCCATTGCGCCCAGGCTGAGCTGGACGTAAACTTCATCACTGTGCAGAGTCACCTCACCGCTGATCGCGACGCCACCCTTTTGGGAGCGCAGATCATATTGCCCTTGGGGTAGCCTCAGAGCGTCAGCGAGGCGTTTCAGCGCCTTGCGCCCGTCGCTGTGAAACAGCTTCTTCGCGGGTTCGTCATAGGCGACTCCCTTGTGGGCCAGTGCGATGAGCGCGGGCTTGCGCCTAAGACCGGCGATGGCATCCATGCAGGCGCACCGCAGTTCGACATTGGGACGCTCGATCTGCGAGGCGATGGCGCCAAGGTGACGTGCAAGCAGAATTACGGCGGGATCGCTTTCGTGAGGCCGCCCGGCGTTGCGGCAATCCGCGATCGCGGCATTGAGGGCGTGCAAGGCGGTCGGCAGCGTGATCAGCGCCGAGGGATCGAGCGCCTGCTGAAAGCGAAAGGCGATGTCATAGGACATGGGGACAGGCTCCTGAGGACCGGGCGCATCAACACGCCCGCCTCAATCCTTCCCCCTCCTCCCCAGTCGGGCCGTCGCGGGAGCACCATGGTCGAGGATCAGTTTGTCTTTGTGCGCGCCCGGAATAGCAGCCGGGTCAGCTGATGCTCGCCGGCGCAGACCACTGACAGGATATGGACGCCGCGACTGAACGACCCGCCAACACCGTTCCGGGCCTGATAGGCGTCGATCGCCTCGAATGCGGTCTCACCCAATTCACCGACACGCTCGACCGCCTGTTCGACGATCGGAGCGAGCCGCGCGGCATCAATTTCCATGATCTCCGTTTCCGGCCCGGCGAGTATCGGAACCGTTTCCATCGGCCCGTCCTCATTGGAGGTTATCCGGGGCGGTAGCGGAGCGGGTTCGAGGATCTCTGCGCTATTCCCGTTCGGCTCATCAATTGCGGCGCGGGCGAGAGCGTCTCGCAGCGCATCGATCTGGCGCTGCATGTCGTTCGCCCAAGCCATCAGCTCTGGCTTCCCGGTCGGGATATCGATCCGGGTGACGTCCCGGTTGATGGCGCGGGCATCCGCTTGGGTTCCCACTATCCTGGTGTGGAGAGTGCCGGGTTCGACGGCGGTGTAGAAGATCATGGGTTTGAATCCTGGTCGATCGCGTCGAGGCGCCAGCGGTGAAAGTGGTCGGCTTCTATTGATCGGAGCCCCATCAGCCCGGCAGGTAGCCGGAGAAGAAGGCGTTTCGCTCGGCGTCGGTGCTCAGTTGCACGAAGCGGCCGGTAGGCTGGAGGTAGACGGTGACGGGACAGCCGCGATCGCACAGCCGCCGAATGTTGGCGAAGCTGCCTTTGCTTGTGCCATCCCAGATCACGAGACCGGCGCCTGCGAGAAGGGACATTTCGCGGTCTTTCGCGCCATACCAGTCGCATGTGCCCGGACGCGCAACGGCCTTTACGCACCTGACTGGCCAGCCCCCGATATTGTTCCGGGGCGCTGATCCGTTGCAGAACACGGTCACCTCGTCGACGTTCCAATCCGAAAGATAGAGCTGGACGGCCGTATCGACGCCCGGGGCATCGCCGACCAGCACAGGAAAGCCTTCGTCGACGATCTTACCGAGGCGAGCCTTCACTACTTGGGGAAGTTGCCGGATGGAAAGCGAGCCGGAAACGAAAATTGGCTGTGCGTGCCGACGATGGTCGGGCGCGATCGTGTGAACGGCGGTCATGGCGATGGTCTCCCTATTGACTCACCATCAACCACCCCCTTCTCTCCTCCGGCGCGGCGAGGCGACGGCGGTCGGTCAAGCGGTCCCCAACAAATCGGCAGCCCACTCGGCGACCCAGGCGTCGGTAATTTGATCATGTGCGATCTCGCCCTCAATCACGAGCGTTCGGATCTCCTCACGCGCGGCGGCGATGGCGGCTTCCCAGCCTGTCAAATGGGGTTCCGCGGGCGGCGGAAGCGGCAATGACGATTGGAATCCGCTCTGCGGACGCGCGAGCCGGACATATTGCCGTTCGGTCCAGAGTTGCATGTGATCGGCAACGAAATGGTTGGTCTTGGCGTGTCCGTCGAACAGCGCGGACATGCGCGCTGCATAGGAGAATGCGCTGCTGTCGACCGTGATCGCGCGATGTTCGAAAGCGCGCAAATGACTGAGGGCCGGGCCTTTGATGCCGAAACCGTGGAGCCGGTACGTGGGATCGAGATGGCGGTCGAGCGTTTCGAACACGGCAAGGAGGCCATCCTCCCCGTGCACAGCGCGCCGACAGGTCGAACCGATCGCGACCGTCTGTCCCGGGCGCAGGATATGGGCGATGCCATCGAGGCAGCGCAAGTAGTCCGATGGCCGGCGTCCTTGCAGAACTGGCATAAAATTCGAGACGATGCCGGCATCGATCGCGCGGGCAGAACATTCGATATTGAGGCGAACAGTGCGCGCGATCCGGTCGAGCACCTCTTCGCGGTCGCGCGCGATTTCGGGTTCGACGCAATGATCGAGGCTTGCCCAGAGCCGCCAAGGATAGGCGGCCGCCAGTCCCTCGACATAATCTTCGACGGTCCATGGGAGTCCTCGATACCGTGATGCAAGCACGAACCCAGCGGAATCGAGCATGATCGAGGCAAGACCGCGGGCATTGGCGAGCTGCCTCAGCCGCCAACCGGCCCATTCACGCCCGCCGTCGCGTTGCCGCCAGCGGGACAGGCTGTTCGCAGAGATGAGGACTGGAAGCTGGAGCGCACGCGCTCGGGCGAGCAAGGGGCCCTCCGACAGCCCAGGAAGACCGACGATGATCTCGATGGGCATGGCCTCAGCCGGCCGAGGCGTAGCGTTCGAAGAGCGCGCCGATAATAGGTCCGCCTGGGACAACGCGGAGGAGACGGGCGCCTGCTGGAAGTGAAAGGGGATGTCGTAGGGCATCGGGCCTGCTCCTGCCGTCCGGGCGCATCAACACGCCCGCCTCGATCCCTCCCCCTCCTCTCCGGTCAGGCCTTCGCCGATAGAGGTTGGGCGGCCGGCGGTTGCCCGAGCGGGAACAGCTCGCAATCGTCGCTTTCGCCTTCCGTGGGCGGCGTATCATCGTCATTGTCTGCGTCGAATTCCCCCTTGCTGCTCGCCAACTCGGCCTCAAGTTCAGCGAGTTCATTGAGTTTTTCATCGAGCAAGGCGGCATCGGGAAATGCTTGCCCCAAGCGTGCCTCGAAGGCCGGGAGGCGGCGTTCATTGGCTTCGAGGCTGGCGCTCACGGCAGTAAGATCGGTGTCGAGATCGCGGATGGAAGACTCGATCCGGCCGATCACCGTGCTCGGCCGCGTCTTCTCGGTAATCTCGAAGTCGGCGTGTTCGCCGTGGTGCTGCATCACGATCACGGTGCAGAGGTAGCGCCTTCCGTCGGTGTTGAGGGCCTCGTAGCCCGAGAGTTCCAGGCCAATGCCGTTGAAGGTGCCCAGCGTCCAGCGAGCCTCCGTGCGACCTTTGCGCATCCGGTGCGCATATCCGAGGAGCCGTTCGCCGGCGGCTTTGCGATCGGTGATCATCGTGCCGTCGCAATCGAACAGGATTTCATCAACCTTCACGGGAACACGATGTGCAAGATCGGCCTCCAGCATGGCGATCTGCTTGTGGCAGTCCTCGATCTCGCGCGTCGTTCGCGTAATGGTCTTGCGAATATTATACTGATCGTCGGTATGGGCATCGCGCAGGCGCAGGAGCCGTGCGACCTCGGCGTCGAGCCCGGCCTTTTTCATCAGCCGGTCGTCTCCGGACGCGAGAGCCTTGGCCAGCGCGAACTGATTGACGTTGGAGCTGACGTCCTCGATCCGGCGGATCGAGCGGTCACCGGACATCGCCATGTTGATGAAGCGGGCCTTGCGCTCGAGCATCTGCCAGTTGGTGGCATCCATCGAGCCGCTGGTGGCGTAGCCGTAAAGCTCGATCTCGTCATTCTGGTTGCCCTGGCGCTCGATCCGCCCTTCCCGCTGCTCGATATCGGATGGCAGCCAGGGAACATCGAGATGATGCAGGGCCTTGAGGCGCTGTTGTGCGTTGACGCCGGTTCCCATGGTCGCGGTTGAACCAAGAACGAACCGCTTGCGGCCCTGGTTGAGGTCGTTGAACAGCCGCTGCTTCGCGCTGTTCCTTTTGTAATGCTGCATGAAGGCGATCTGCTCGGCGGGAACGCCCATCGCGACGAGGCGATCGTGGATCCAGACATAGGCGGAGAAACCGCGCGTTTCGATGGCGGCCTCGGTGCCGAGATCGGAGAAGATCATCTGCACGGCGCCGGGGAGCGGATAAGGTTTCCCGGTTTCCGGATCCGTGTAGCGATAGTCGGCCGTTTCCTGCCAGATGCGATGGGCGTTCTCGATTAGGAGATTGAGCTTGTTGCCTTCCTCGTTGCCCATCATCGGCTCGACGAAACGCAGGTCGATCGCGGAGTGGCGGCCATCGGTGATGACCGAGAGCAGGATGTCGTCGCCCTTTTGCGGACGCCCGCTACGGTTCTCGATGGCCTTGATGCGCTTTGCGAGCATCCTCTGATAGGCTTTGAATGGGGCGCCCGACTTTGCGACGATGATTTGACGCTTCCCGCCTTTGATGGTGGGGAGCTTGACGTATTGGCGTAGATCGTCCTTCAGCACGACGTCTGCGACCGAGCGATACATCGCCATCAGGTCGGCGACATTCACGAATTCGCAGAAGCGGGTGACGGGTTTGTAGCTGCCGCTCGGTTGGAGTTCGAGCTCGGTGCGCGTGTCCCCGAACGCGGCCGCCCAGGCGTCGAACTCGTGCAGGCCCTTGGCGTAAAGCTCGTCGGGCTGCATGAAACGTTGCAGCGTATACATCTCGCCCAGCGTGTTGGTGATCGGAGTGCCGGACGAGAGGATCAGTTCGCGTCCGGGATTGGTCCCGGCGAGATATCGGCTCTTCACGAAGAGGTCCCAGGCGCGCTGCGAGCCGGCCGGGTCGACACCCTTGAGATCGCCGAGATTGGTCGCGAAGGTCAGCTTGCGGAACTGCTGGGCCTCATCGACGACAATCTGGTCGATGCCAATCTCGCCGATATGGACGAGGTCGTCCTTGCGGGACTGGAGGTTCTCCAGCCTTTGCTTGAGTCCTTCTTTCAGGCGTTCGACGCGTTTGCGCGACACACGGTCCTGGCTGTCTATGCCGGTGATCAGCACCTCGTAGCTGTCGAGCTGGTGCTCGATCAGTTGCTTCTCGAACGATGACGGCGTGGGCACGAACTTGAACGCATCGTGCGTGATGATGATCGCATCCCAACTGCCGGTCGTCGCCCGCGCCAGGAACCGCTGGCGCTTTTCCTTCACGAAGTTCGTGTCGTCGGCGACCAGGATGCGCGCGGTGGGATAAAGCATCAGGAACTCGCGCGCGATCTGCGCGAGGCAATGGTTGGGCACGGTGATCATCGGTTTGTTGGTGAGGCCGAGC
>Ga0180219_1001495_pt1 | contig 15048 bp, 13 predicted proteins | sample eDN3rd30CBELigMG_FD_151338 | JGI IMG/M metagenome (GOLD analysis project Ga0180219, IMG submission 151338) | Enriched Miracle-Growth compost microbial communities from Emeryville, California, USA - eDNA 3rd pass 30_C BE-Lig MG (version 2)... ...
GCCGCAATCTTCATCCATTGCGCCTCGCTCAACTCATAACGCTTCACGCCCATCCATAGCCTCCGCTCAATCGCGCAGCCCTATGAATCAGCACTTATGCCTTTTGGGAATCCTGAATGTCGATCGGCCCTAGGGCGGCGACGGGTCCGCCCTACCAGTAGCGCCGGCTCGCGATCGCCGCGCCCTGCGCCAGCGCCGCGAGCTTCGCCCACACCACCTCGCGGTCGATCATGTCCGAGCCGGCATGCACCGAGAAGCCGCAATCGACCCCGGCCATCACATTGTCCCGCCCCACCCGGTCCGCATAGCGGTCGATGCGCTGCGCGATCAGCTCGGGATGCTCGACATAGGGCGACTGGCATTCGACCATGCCGGGGATGAGCAGCTTGCCCTCGGGCAGCGGCACATCCTCGAACACCGCGAACTCATGGGCGTGGCGGGGATTGGCCGCCTCGAACTGGATCGCCGCCGGCCGCGCCCGCCAGACCAGATCGATGATGTCGCGCATCGGCACGTCGCAATGATGCGGCCCCGGATAATTGCCCCAGCACAGATGCATGCGCAGCTGCGCGGGCGCGATGTTCGCGGTCGCCCGGTTGAGCGCCTCGATGTTCAGCATCATCCGGTCGCGGAACTGGCTCAACGTCAGATCGCGAAACTGGGTGTGCCGCCCCATGGCGAGGTCCGGGCAATCGACCTGCAGGATGATCCCCGCCGCCGCGATCGCCTCATATTCATGCGCCAGCCCGTCGGCGAGCGCGAAGAGATAGTCCTCCTCCCGCGCATAATAGTCATTGTGGAAGAACAGCGCCGTGACGCCGGGCGAGGCCGCGCTCATGAAGGCCTGCCGCTCGGGATGCGCCGCCAGCGCGCCCTTGAGCGCCGCCGCGTCGCGCGCCACCGCGCTCATGTCCTTCACGCCGATGGGGCCCGTGCAGGCCGGCGCGCGGCGATGCCTGCGCCCCTCGTCGCCAGCCATGCGCAGCCTGGCGCCGGGATATTCCTCCAGATCCTGGAACATATAAGTGCCGCTCTCGCCGCCGAAGCCGGTGAGCCGGTGCTTGATATAAGTGGCGTAGCTCGGCTTGGACTGCTCGCCGTCATTGACGATGTCGAGGCCCGCCGCCACCTGCCGCGCCACCGCGTCGTTCACGCCCGCCGCGATCCGCTCGGCCAGCGCCGCCTCGTCGACCGCCTCGCCATCCTCGCGCGCATAGATCAGCGCCTTGAGCGCATCGCCGCGCGGCAGGCTGCCGACATGGGTGGTGAGGAAGCGCCCCGCGCTCATGCGGCCCCCGCCCCGGCCCGCGCCGGTGAACCGTCCGCGCACCGGGCGAAGGGGAGGCCCGCGGACGCCACCCGGCTCAGTGCGCCGCCTCGGCCCGGAAGGGATTGTTGTTGTGGTGCTGCCCGCCCAGCCAGCGCCTCAGCTCGGCATGGGCGCTGCCGCGGCGCGCGGCGTCCAGCGCCGGATCGAGCGCGCGCGGATCGTCGCAGGTGAACTCCACCGTCATGCCGTTGGGGTCCTTCACATAGACCGAGCGGCAATAGCCATGCTCCAGCGTGTAGGTCTCCGGCGGCCGGATGCCCGCCGCCGCGATCCGCCGCTCCAGCTCCGCCTGCCCGTCCGGATCGACATGCAGGGCGATGTGGTGGAAGGGCGTGTCCGGCATGGCGGGGCCGAACAGGCTCTGGTCCGCAGCCTCGGCGAACTGGAAGAAGGCCAGCGCTCCGCCGTCGCCAAGCTCGAAGAAGCAGTGGCAATAGGTCCGCTCCTTGCCGAACAGCTCGTCCTTCTCGCAATAGGTCGCCATCAGCGGAAAGCCGAGCACATCCTCGTAGAAGGCCCGGGTCTTCTCCAGATCCTGCGTGACATAGGCGGTATGATGCAGGCGGTTCGCCAGGATCCTCGACGCCATCTCTCTCTCCTCGACTCAAGGCGGCGTGCGCGCCGCTCTCGCCGGCAAGTCTAGGCCCGATGATGCCGCCAGGGCGACCCCGGATTTTCATCCGCCCCGCACCGGCGCCCGGCCGGCGCTTGACTTGGCGTCGCGGGGCTCTGATGACCCTCGGGCAGGCGATTTCCGCCGCGAGGAGAGGCCATCATGCGCATCGGCAGGCAGGACAATGCCGTCACATCCATCTGCACTTCCGATGCGCAGAGCATCACCGTGCGCGGCCTGGACCTGTGCGAGGCAGTGATCGGCCAATGGGATTTCACCAGCTATTTCTGGCTGCTGGTCACGGGCAAGGCGCCGAGCGAGACGCAGCGCTTCTTCGCCGACGCCACGCTGTGCGCCATCGCCGAGCATGGGCTGGTGCCGAGCGTCGCGGCGGCGCGCATGACGCTGGCGGCGGGGCCGGAGGCCTGGCAGGGCGCGGTCGCGGCCGGGCTGCTCGGCTGCGGGTCCGTGGTGCTGGGCAGCGCGGAGGCGGCCGGGCGCTTCCTCGCGCAACTGATCGCGCAGGCCGATGCGCAGGGGCTGGGCGACGACGCGGTCGCGCGCGACGCGGTCAAGGCCCTGCGCGCGGTGAAGAAGCCCGTGCCCGGCTTCGGCCATCCGCAACATGCCGGCGGCGATCCGCGCGCGCACAGGCTGCTCGACCTCGCGCGCGCGAAAGGCGCGGCCGGCCGCCATGTCGCCATGCTGGACGCGGTGCATGCAGCCCTGCCCGAGGCGCTGGGCCGGGCGCTGCCGATCAATGTGAACGGCGCCATCCCGGCCGTGATGCTCGATGTCGGCTTCCCGCTCGCGGCGCTCAAGGGCATCGCCCTGCTCGCGCGCACGGCGAGCCTGATCGGCCATCTGCAGGAGGAAAGCGAGCGGCCGATCGGCTTCATCATGGCCGGCGCGGCGGCGGACGGGATCGATTTCGCCGAAAGCTGAGGCCCGGCGCCTTCAACGCCGGCCGGCAACCTGCTACCCCGGCGCCATGAAGACCATCGCGACCCTCACCATGAATCCCACGATCGACGTGGCCTATGAAGTGCAGCGCGTGTTCCCCACCCACAAGATGCGGACGGAGCATGAATATCATAATCCCGGCGGGGGCGGCATCAACGTCGCCCGCGTGTTCGTGCGGCTGGGAGGCACGGCGCAGGCCTGGTACATGTCCGGCGGGGCGACGGGCGTGGCGCTGGACGGCCTGCTCGACCATCACAGGCTCGACCGGCAAAGGCTGGCGATCGCCGGCGAGACCCGCGTGAGCACATCCGTGCTGGAGCGGGAGAGCGGGCGGGAATATCGCTTCGTGCCGCCGGGCCCCACGCTTGCCGAGGCGGAATGGACGGACGCGCTGGCGCGGCTCGCCCGGGTCGAGTGCCATTATCTGGTCATCAGCGGCTCGCTGCCGCCCGGCGTGCCGGAGGATTTCTATGCCCGGCTCGCCGCGCTGGCCGCGCCGCGCGGCATCAAGGTGGTGGTCGACAGCTCGGGACCGGCGCTGCGCGCGGCCGTGGCCGGCGGGGGCCTGTTCCTCATCAAGCCGAGCCAGGGCGAGTTGCAGCAGCTTGTCGGCCAGCCGCTCGAGGATCGGGACGCGATCGCCCGCGCCGCCGCGCGGATCGTCGCGGACGGCGGGGCCGAGCATGTCGCGGTGACGATGGGCCATGACGGCGCCGTGCTGGCCAATGCGGACGGCACGCTCTACCTCCCGGTCGTGCCGATCGAGGCCCGCAGCGCGGTCGGCGCGGGCGACAGCTTCCTCGCCGGCATGATCCACGGCATCTGCGCGGGCCGGCCGATCGCCGAAGCCTTCCGCTACGGCATGGCGGCCGGCTCCGCCGCCGTCCTCACCCCGGGCACCGATCTTGCCCGGCCCGACGATATCGAGCGCCTCTTCACGATGATGAGCGCGGCGGGCTACGCCGAGGGCAAATAGGGTCTATTCCAATTAGGCGGAGCGCAGGGCGGTGCCGCTTCCACGCAAGTTGAAAAGACGCTAATCCGCCAGCATCGCGGCGAGCGCGGGGCTCAGCCATTCGCGCGTCATGGCCCCGTCGCGCGAGAGGATGCGGGCGGCGAGGCCCGCGCGTGTCGCCATGGCTGCGCCCTCTTCCCGGCCGAGCACGGTGAGCGCCGTCGCCCAGGCGTCCGCCTCCATGGCGCGGGCATGGAGGACACTGACCGACACGACACCATTGCGCACCCGGCCGCCGGTGCGCGGATCGAGGCTGTGATCGCCGCGCACATAATTGCCCGAGGTCGCCACCGCGAGCTGGTGCAGCGCCACGCGGAGCGGCTGCGCGCGCATGTCCGGCGGCGTCTCCAGATCGACCCACCAGGGATCGCCATCGGGCCGCATGCCGCGCCCGACCAGTTCCCCGCCAATCTCGATGAGCGCATGCCGCAGGCCCTGGTCGCGCAGCAGGTCCGCGATGGCATCCACCGCATGACCCTTGGCGATGCCCGAGAGATCGAGCCACGCTCCGCCGGGCTGGCGCAGCCGCTCGCCCTGCGCGTCGAACGCCAGCCGCCGCCAGCCGGAATGCGCCAGCGCCGCCGCCAGTTCCGCCGGTGCCGGGTCCTGCGATCGCGCGTTCGGGCCCAGCCCATAGGCATCGGTCAGCCGTCCGATCGCCGGATCGAATGCGCCGTCCGTATGCGCGGCGACGGCAAGCGCGGCCGCCATCACCGTCGCGAAATCGGGCGGGAGCGCCGTCCACTGGCCGGCCGGCGATCGATTGAAGGCGCAGAGCAGCGAATCCGGCGCCCAGTGGCTCATCTGCGCGACGATATCGTCGAGCCGCTGCTGGATGGCCGCGCGCAGGGCCGCGAGATCGCGGTCCGGCGCCACGGCGACGCGCACCTGCCAGCCGGTCCCCATCGTCTCGCCGGCAAGGTCCGCGATCCGCGCCGCCGGATCAAGTCCGGCAAGCGCGTCCGCGTCGAGGATCGCGGGAATGGCGATCCGCATGGCGGCGGGCGTCAGGGCGTCATCACCTCGACCGTGGTGGTGAAGCTCATCCGCCGGGCCGTCGCGCGCGGATTGCTCGGCTTGTTGTCCGAGAGGCTGGCGTTCAGCCAGACCATGCCGGCCGAGGGCCAGTCGATGCTGGCGACGCCGTCCGCGCCGGTGCGCACTTCGAACGCGCCCTCGTCATCGCGGTAGCGCTTGCCGCCCGGCACGATGGTGATCGGCAGGTCGGCCGCCGGCTGGCCGTCGACCAGGAATTTGAACTGCGCGGTCTCGCCCTGTACCAGCTCGTCGGGATGCGTCACCGGCACCATCTCGAGCCCCTTGCCGGTCGACTGGAACACCGTCTGCGTCGGTTCGCCGAGCGTCACGAAGACGGCGTTCTGGCCGGACATCTCGGTGAGCTGCACATCGGTGGCATTGGCGGGAATCTCTTCGACGCTGTTGACCATGTTGGCAGGCGCCTGCGCACCCGGACCCGGCGGCGGACCGCGCCGGCCGCCCAGCCGCCACTCGACGCCATCGACCTTGAACGTGCCCGAGATGCCCGCCTGCGTCGTGCCGATCTTCCAGGTGCCCTGCTGGTCCAGATGCACGTCGAACACCGAGCGGTGGCGGCCGGTCGCGCCATTCTCGATCTGGCCTTCCGTGCCATCCGGCTTCCAGACCTTGATGCCGTCCAGCCGCATCGCCGCATGATCGGCATAGAAGAGGTCGTTGGAGACCGCCGCGTCGATCGTCACCCATTCGTCCGTGCCGGACAGGATGGTGCCGGCCGGCAGCAGCCACTGGCGGTGCGCCTGTGCGGAGGTCGCGATCGCCAGCGTGGCGGCGAGGGCGAGGAGCTTTGTCTTCATGCGCATGGATTGGCCTTTCAACGAGCGGAGAGAGTGATGGCGCCAAGTTCGCTGCGGCCGGTGGCCGAGCCGTTGCCGGCGGGAATGTTGAGCGGCATCGAGACGATCTCGCGCCCGCCGGTCTCGCGGGCCGCCTCGATATAGAGCGTATATTGGCCGGGCCGCAGATCGGCCGGCAGCGTGACCCGGTGCGTGCCGGGCGCGCGCGTCGCGCCGCTCACGCCGTCGGCCGGCAGGCGCATGCTGCGGCCGCCCTTGCGCCACCATGTCCGCAGGTCCGAGAGCCACTTGGTGCCCGGCTCCGCGCCGCCCTTGGCCACATCATACCACACGAACAGCGTGCGCGCCGCGCCGCCACCGGTCGGCTCGATCCACGCCGCGACATAGGGGCGGTGATATTCGGCCACGTTGAGCCGGGGAATCGTGATGCTGATCGTCCCGGCCGAGGCGGGCGCGGCGATCAGGCCGGCGATCAGGAGGGGCGTCTTGCGCATGCGATAACCTCTAGTGGATGAAGAACAAGGCGATGGCGAGCGGCACCGCGAGACCGAAGCCGACCAGCGGCCAGGTCGAGGGGCGGTGCTTGGCATGGAGCTGCAACAGGAACAGGCCGGTGATCGTGAAGACGACGCAGGCGACCGCGAAGATGTCGATGAACCAGAACCACGCGCTGCCGCTGTTCCGGCCCTTGTGCAGGTCGTTGAAATAGGAGATCCAGCCGCGATCGGTGCGCTCGAAGGTCATGGCCCCGCTGGTGCGGTCGATGGTGACCCAGGCATCGCTGCCCGGCCCGGGCATGGCGACATAGACTTCCTCGTCCGACCATTCCGCCGCCCGTCCCGTGGGATCGAGCCCGGTCGAGCGAGCGACGGCCTGCGCCACCGCATCGGGCAGCGGCGCATCGGCGGCGGGCGTGCCGCCGAGCTGCCCGCGCAGCGGCGGCGGCAGCGAGGCCGATCCGTCCGTGACCTGCGGCGTGCTGCCGATGGTCGCGGCATGGTTGAGGGTGATGCCGGTGATGGCGAACAGGAGCATGCCGATCAGCGAGATGGCCGCGCTGATCCAGTGCCAGGTGTGGAGCTGCTTGAGCCACCAGGTCCGCGCCTTGCGGTTGCCCCGCGCCTTGCCCGCGCGCCGCGGCTGCGCCGGCGATGACGGCTGCGCCGCCGCGACGGTCCGTTCCTGCCTGTCCGATGTCAAAAGCTCGCCGTCCATCGATCCCATGCAGCGGTTCATGGACCGCTTCCTCACCGGCCGCATATCCGCGTCCGAATCGTCACTGTTGAATTGCCCATCGCATATATTGCGAAGCGTTCGCAAGTTTTGACTGTCATTTCCGCCGCCTGATCGCAAGGGCCGCAACTTGGTGCTGGACGGCCATCCTTCTTCCGTTTATGATAATGCCTCGCAATCACATTATGAGATGGGCGGCCAATTCAGGATGACCATGCATTTCGATCCACCCGCCCTTGCCCGGCGCGGCGCCGGTTTTCCCGGTTTCGACATGCGCGCGGGCCGCGCCTGCTCCGCCTTTCCGACCCTTCGCCCGACCTTCTGAGCCATCAGAAGTCTCCACCTGTGGGCGGCATCCTTGCGATGCCGCCCACTTCTTTGCCCCCTCTTTTTGCTCTCACGCGATGACAGCGCCGGGCACGGCGGCTAAACCCCTCCCCGGCGGCCGTCCTGGCGCTATCGTCCACCGGAGGCCTTTCGATGCTGTTGACCGTCCCCGCCCTGCTGACCGCCGACGAGGTGCGCGAGGCGCGGGCGATGCTGGAGAGCGCCGCCTGGCAGGATGGGCGCGCGACGGCCGGCCATCGCGCCGTCAACGTCAAGAACAACATGCAGCTTCCACTGGACAGCCCGGTGGGCAAGCAGGTCGGCGACCTCATCCTGGACCGGCTGGCGCGCAATCCGCTCTTCATCGCGGCGACCCTGCCGCTGCGCATCCTGCCGCCGCGCTTCAATCGCTATGCCGGCGGCGGCACCTATGGCGACCATGTCGACAATGCCATCTTCCCGGTGCCGGGCACCGCGCAGCATGTGCGCACGGACATTTCCTCCACGCTCTTCCTGAGCGATCCGCAGAGCTATGACGGCGGCGAGCTGGTCGTCGAGGATCTCTACGGGCCGCAGCGCGTGAAGCTCGCCGCCGGCGACCTCATCGTCTATCCCGGCAGCAGCCTGCACCGGGTGGAACCGGTGACGCGCGGCGTGCGGCTCGCCGCCTTCTTCTGGACGCAGAGCCTGGTGCGCGCCGACACGCAGCGCCGCACGCTCTACGAGCTGGATTGCGCCATCCAGTCGCTCACCACCGATCATGCCGAACATGGGTCGATCGACGCCTTCACCAATGTCTATCACAACCTGCTGCGCGCCTGGTCCGAGACATGAGCGATGCGCCGCCCCTGCCGCCGCTGGCCGCGATCCCGCCGGACCTGCGCACCCTCGCCGACTATGAGCGCCGCGCCCGCGCGCATATGGCGCCCGCGAGCTGGGCCTGGCTGCAGGAGGGCGATGGCGACGGACTGACGCTGGCGGACAATCGCGCCGCGTTCGACCGGCTGCGCCTGCTCCCGCGCGTGCTGCGCGATCTGCGCGCGGGCTCCGCGGAGACGACCCTGCTCGGCAGGCGCCTTGCCGCGCCGATCCTGCTCGCGCCGGTCGCCTATCAGCGCGTGGCCCATCCCGAGGGCGAGCTGGCGAGCGTCCGCGCCGCCACCGCCATGGGCGTGGGCATGGCGGTCAGCACCATCGCCAGCGTGACGCTGGAGGAGATCGCCGCCGCCCGCACTGCCGCCGTCCGCGAACTCGGCACGGCCCCCGCGCCGTTCTGGTTCCAGCTCTATGCCCAGCCCGAGCGCGCGCAGACGCTCGCGCTCGTCCGCCGCGCCGAAGCGGCCGGCTATGAAGCGATCATGGTCACCGTCGACGCCGCGATCAAGCGCTCGTCCTTCGCGCTGCCGCCGGGTGTGGAGGCCGCCAATCTGCGCGGCATAGCGGCGCTGCGCCAGACCGCCGGGGCGATGGGCCGCATCCTGCTCGGCACGCCGCTGGCCGACGCCGCCCTGCGCTGGGAGGACATCGCCTGGCTGCGCGCGCAGACCCGCCTGCCGCTGCTGCTCAAGGGCATCGCCGCGCCGGATGACGCGGCGCTCGCCATCGAGCATGGCGTCGACGGGCTGGTCATCTCCAACCATGGCGGCCGCGTGCTGGACGGCATGCCGGCCGCGATCGACCTGCTGCCCGGTATCGCCGCGCGGGTCGCCGGCCGTGTCCCGCTGCTGCTGGACGGCGGCGTACGGCGCGGCAGCGATGTCGCGAAGGCGCTGGCGCTGGGCGCCTCCGCCGTACTGATCGGCCGCCCGCAGCTTCATGCGCTCGCCGTCGCCGGCCTGCCCGGCCTCGCCCATGCGCTGCTCATCCTGCGCACCGACCTGGAGCAGGTCATGGCGCAACTGGGCTGCGCGCAGGTCGCCGATATCGGCCCCGATCGGCTGTTCGACCCGGTGCGCTGAACGCAAAACGGGCCCCGCAACCGGATCGTCCGGTCGCGGGGCCCGTCTGCGTCAGATCGTAGCCTCAGAAGCGATAGGCGATGCCGGCCAGCACCTGATGGCGCTGGAACTTGCTGCCGTCGCTGCCGAAATCGTTGAAGCGATATTCGATGCGGGTCGAGACATTGTCGAGCAGCTTGCGCTCCACGCCGCCGCCCACGAACCAGCCATCATAGGTCCGGTTGTCGCTGAACGTGCCGCCCGCAATATCATGGGTCAGCCGCGCGCGGGTGTTGGCATAGCCGCCCCGCACATAGAGCAGGTTGCGCTCGCCCACGACATAGCCAGCGCGGGCCGAGACATCGAAGGCATAATGCGGATCGATGCTCGCATTGTTCACGCCGGACGGGCCGATGCGATCGCTGGCGCCGAGCGAGAAACCGCCCTCCACGCCGAGCACGACATTGGGCGTCACCTGCTGGTCATAGCCGGCGAAGACGCCACCCACGACGGCATCCTTGTCGTCATTGATCGCGATGTCATGGTTCCAGCCGGCCTGCGCGCCGACATAGGGGCCCTGGAATTCCTGCGCGAGGGCGGGGACCGAGGAGAGCGCGAGGATGGCTGCCCCGGCGAGCATGAGACGGTTCATATTCTGTCCTTTCTGGGTATCAGCCGGAGGGGGAGGGACACGCGCCGCTATGGAGCATGCCCTGCCGGCTGTGAGGGTGAATCCAACAGACCTTTCGTTCGGAGTCTGGACCGGACCGGGCCTGCAAGACCCGTCTCCGGAGACGTCTCCATTCTGTATCGATGAGTATGGTAATCGCGTGCCGCCGCTTCAAGGGGCATTTTGTACCGAGCGATATTTTTTATGTGCGGACCGGGAACGGGCCGCGCCGGACCTCGCTCAGCGCCCGGGCGCACCCGGATCGACCAGGGCCCGCAGATAATCGATGCAGGGCTGAAGCTCCGGCATCCTGGCTCTTTTTCCCCGCACCATGACCCTGTAGGCAGGATCGATCTCGATCGGCAATCGCCTGATCGCGTCGCCGAACCGCGCACGGACATGTTCGTCGAACAGGATGGCGATGCCGCGCCCTTCCCGCGCCATCTGCGCAAGCACATCGCCGAAGGGCGATCGGGCGATGATATTGCTCGGAAATATCCCGGCCTTTTCCAGCGTCATGGTGACCCAGGAGGATGTGCGTTTCGCCGTCGGTATGATGAACGGCGCGGCGGAAATGGCGGCCGGATCGCCGCCGACCCGGTCCGCGAGCGCCGGCGCGGCGAACAGGCCGCAATGCACGGTGGCGACGATCTCGCTATCCCCGTCATCGGCGGCCGGCGGACGGCCGGTATAGATTGCGAGATCGACCTCGCCACTGCGCAGCAAGTTGGTCCGCAGTTCGGGATCGTTGCCGATGCGAAACTCTATCATGACCTCGGGAAAGCGCATGTGGAAGGCCGAAAGATTGGGCTTGATGATGTTGTCCAGCAGATAGTCCCCGGTCAGCACCCGCAGCACCAGCGGCTCATTCCGCCCGCCCCCGAAACTCTTGCGCTGGCTCAGCATCTCGCCGGCATGGGCGAGCAGCGCCTCGCCTTCCTCGGACAATCTGGCCGGGGAGCCGCGCGTGCGCAGGAACAGCGTCTTGCCGAGATCGCGCTCCAGCGCATGGATCTGCTTGCTGATGGCCGGCTGGCTGATGCCGATCCGATCGGCGGTCTTCCTGAAATTGCCGTCCCTGGCCGCTTCAACGAAGATTTCGAGTCTGCGGAAAGTGAAGGACATGGCCCAGATATAACCGATCGTTCCTTTTTGCGATAACCGGCCGGGGCGTTGCTTGCAATCGCCATCGCGCCGCATGGGAAGCGCGAGCCCATGCCTCCCTGCCGATCGGCACGGAGCCAGGCGTCGCGAAGAAGACCGGCGAGCACCACGCAAGCAGCCGACCGGACCCAGCGGCACCGTGCATGGACTCCGATCACGGACCTCAATCCTCGCGGCGCGACGATCGCGCGGCGGCGGGGCCCGATCGTCGAACGTCAGGATCAGGACTGGGGGAGGATTATATGACCCGTAAGACAAGTCTCGCAGGCGCAGGCGCCTTGTGGGCGATGGCCGTCGCAATGCCGGCCCATGCGCAAGCGCAAACCGAAATCGAGAATGCAGCGCTTCAGGAAGCGACGGCGAGCGACCCGGGCGACATCGTCGTGACGGCGCAGTTCCGCGGCCAGCGCGTGCAGGACACGCCGATCGCGATCACGGCCGTCGGCGAAGCGATGATCCGCGAAAAGGGCCTGGACCGGATCACGGACATCACCAACACCGCGCCGAACGTGGTCATGAAGCCGTCCGGCTCCATTTACGGCCCCGCGGCGACGCTGTTCATTCGCGGTGTCGGCCAGATGGATTCGAGTTTCGCGGTCGATCCGGGCGTCGGCCTCTATGTCGATGACGTGTATCGCGGCATCACCTTCGGGTCGCTGCTGGACCTGCTCGATCTCGATCGCGTCGAGATCCTGCGCGGTCCCCAGGGCACGCTGGCCGGCAAGAATTCCATCGGTGGCGCGGTCAAGCTGTTCACGCGGGCGCCGCAAGGCGACGGATCGGGCTATATCGAGGCGACGACAGGCTCCTTCGGGCGCATCGACGTCAAGGCCGCGGCGGATATCTCGCTCGTCCCGGATACGCTGTTCGCGCGCATCTCCGGCGTGACCCGCCACCGCGACGGCTATCTCAAGCGGCTGGACTATAACTGCATGAATCCGGGCGGCACGCAGGCGCCCACCGCATCGGCGACGGAAGCGGATTGCGTCGCCGGCCGGGAAGGCGGGCAGGACTATACCGCCGGCCGGCTCGCGCTGCGCTGGATCGCCAGCGATCGGGTCGAGGTCAATCTGGCGGCATCACGGCTGGTCGACGACAGCGAGCCCACGGCCACGAAGCTGATCTCGCTCAACCCGCCGGCCACCTATACGCCCGGCTTCCCGGATCGCTCGGTGTTCATCACGCCGGCCGATTCCTACACCAACTATTCGAGCTATCAGATCCAGGGCTTCACGGACCCCGCCAGCCAGCTTGGTCTGCCGGGCACGGGCACGCACCCGGCGACGGCCTTCCCCACCAACAACCGCATCCGCGCCTGGGACGTGTCCGGCACGATCGACGTCGAACTGTCCGATACGCTCTCGCTCAAGTCGATCACCGGCTATCAATATACCGATGGCCGCTACAGCACGGATGCCGACGCCACGCCGATCGGCATCAGCGGGAGCATGAACCGGCAGCGCTATCGCCAGTTCACGCAGGAACTGCGCCTGAACGGCAGCATCGGCTCGGTGCTCGACTGGACGGCCGGCGGCTATTATTTCAGTGGCAAGGGCTACATCTACACGCTGAACTTCATCGCGCCGGGCCTGCCCAACCAGACCGTCAACATCGCCGACGACTATATCCCGACGACCAGCAAGTCGCTGTTCGTCCATGCCGTCTGGCATGTGACCGATCGGCTGAACCTGACCGGCGGCCTGCGCTACACGGATGACGAGAAGAGCTATCGCTTCCAGCGGCTCAATCCCTTCGTGCCCGACGCGCCGGCCTATACGGCGGCAGGGCGGATCAACGGGCTTGAATCCACCTTCAAGGGCGATCGCCTCGATTATCGCATCAACGCCGACTACAAGCTGACCGACGATATCCTGGCCTATGCCCAGTTTTCGACCGGCTATCGCGGCGGCGGCGTCAATCCACGCCCGTTCATCGTCGAGCAGGCCGTGCCGTTCAATCCGGAGACGCTGGACGCCTATGAAATCGGCCTGAAGACGGACCTATTCGATCGCCGCCTGCGCCTCAACGTCGCGGCGTTCATCAACAATTACAAGAATATGATCTTCACCAACACCGCGCCCACCATCGTCGACGGCGTGGTGCTGAGCCCGGTGAACGGCACGCCGGTCAACGCCGGCGACGGTCGCTTCAAGGGTGTGGAACTGGAGGCCAGCCTGCGGCCGATCGATGGCCTGACCATCGACGGCAATGTCAGCTATCTCGACTTCAACCTGACGCGGATCGGCGCGAGCGGGGCGACGATCACCGGCATCACGCTGGACAATATCGCGCCCTATGTCACCAAGTGGAAGGCTGGCGGCGGCATCCAGTATCGCGCCGAACTCGGCGAACTGGGCTCCATCTCGCCACGGCTGGACATCGCCTACCAGTCGTCCTTCTACACCAATATCGACAACAACCCCGCCTCGCTCACCCCGGGCTATACCGTGGTCAACGGCCGGCTCGCCTGGCAGTCGGAAACCCGCGACTGGGAGATCGCGCTGGCGGTCACCAACCTGTTCGACAAATTCTACTATCAGAACAAGTTCCGCGGGCCCGCGATCCAGTCGGTGACGGGCCAGCCCGCGCCGCCGCGCGAATGGTCGATCAGCCTGAGGAGAAACTTCTGATGCGGCTGCGGCGCGGCTTGCTGTTGATGGCGGCAGTGGCGTGGTGCCCTGCCGCCCTGGCCCAGCCTCCGGCGCCCTCGGCCGGACCGGCCCAGCCCGAAATACTTCCCCACGCGACGCCGCGCTATGAGGGCACGCTGGGGCGGACGATCGACACCTCCGCGCCGCCGGCCTATGCGCCGCTGCCGCATGCGCCGGCCGGCGCGCCGAACATCCTGCTCATCATGACCGACGATGTGGGCTTCGGCGCCTCAAGCACCTTCGGCGGCCCTGTGCCGACCGCCACGTTCGATCGCCTGGCCGCGGCGGGCGAGCGCTACACGCGCTTCCACACCACGGCCCTGTGCGCGCCGACCCGCGCCGCCCTGCTCACCGGCCGCAACCCGCACCATGTCGGCTTCGGCGCGATCACCGAGATGGCCACGGGCTATCCGGGCTATAATTCCATCCTGCCCAAGAGCGCCGCGACCATCGGCGAGGTGCTGCGCCAGAACGGCTATGCGACCGCCTGGTTCGGCAAGAACCACAACACGCCCGAATGGGAGCAAAGCGCCATCGGCCCGTTCGATCGCTGGCCGACCGGGCTGGGCTTCGATTATTTCTACGGCTTCATGGGCGGGGCGACCAGCCAGTATCAGCCGGCCCTGTTCGAGAACACAGTGCCGGTCGAGCGGCCGGCCGACGATCCGACCTATATCCTCGACCGCGACCTAGCCGATCATGCGGTGCGCTGGCTGCGCACGGTCAATGCCGCGCAGCCGGAGAAGCCGGTGCTGCTCTATTATGCGCCGGGCACCTCGCACAGCCCGCATCATGCGCCGGCCGACTGGATCGCGAAGTTCAAGGGCCGGTTCGATCAGGGCTGGGACCGGATGCGCGAGGAGACGCTGGCCCGGCAGATCCGCCTGGGCGTGGTGCCCGCCGGCACGCGGCTCACGCCGCGCCCGGAGTCCATTCCCGCCTGGGACTCGCTCTCGGCCGACCAGCAGCGCCTCTATGCGCATATGATGGAAGTCTATTCGGCGGCGCTTGCCTATGCGGACGACCAGATGGGCCGCATCCTCGAGGAGCTTCAGGCCGAGGGCCGGCTGGAGAACACGCTGGTCATCTACATCCAGGGCGACAATGGCGCGAGCGGCGAAGGCGGCCCGGCCGGCTCGATCAACGACCTGGCCTCGATCAACGGCTTCCGCGCCGACCTGCCGACGATGATGGCGGCGATGGACCGGCTGGGCGGCCCGGACTTCTACAATAATTATCCCGTCGGCTGGGCCTGGGCGATGAACACGCCGTTCCAGTGGACCAAGCAGGTC
>Ga0180219_1001498_pt1 | contig 15026 bp, 13 predicted proteins | sample eDN3rd30CBELigMG_FD_151338 | JGI IMG/M metagenome (GOLD analysis project Ga0180219, IMG submission 151338) | Enriched Miracle-Growth compost microbial communities from Emeryville, California, USA - eDNA 3rd pass 30_C BE-Lig MG (version 2)... ...
CGACGCGATCATTTTCGCGACCGGCTTTCGGCCCGATCTGCCTTTCCTGCCCGCCGGCGTCGCTTTCGATGGCGCGGGACGACTCCGTCAGCGCCGCGGCGCGTCGACCGCGCTGGACGGGCTCTATTTCGTCGGCCAGCCGGGGCTGACGCGCTTCGCCTCGGGCGTGCTTCGCGGCGTCGGGCATGACGCCGCGGGTGTGGTGCGGCGGATCGCGCGCCGCCTCCGCGCTTGAACGGCGCTCCACCAGCATTGCCCGCAGCGGAGCTCGCGCCGCGCGCGCAATGGACGCTCGCGGCGCTTCAGCTCATGTCGTGGGGCTCCTTCTTCTATGCCTTCTCGGTCCTCGCGCTGCCGATGGAGGTCGAACTCGGCTGGTCGCGGCCGGCGACCATGATGGCGATGTCGCTCGCGCTGGTCGTCGCGGGACTGCTCGCGCCCACGGTCGGACATGCGATCGACCGCGGCCATGGCCGGCGCGTCATGACGTGCGGCAGCATCCTCGGCGCCGCGATGCTGCTCATATGGTCCGCGAGCAGCGCGAAGCCGATCCTCTACGCGGCCTGGACCGGCCTCGGCGCGGCGCAGGCGATGACTTTCTACGACGCGGGATTTGCCGCGCTGACGCGGCGGCTCGGCGGTAGCGCGCCGCGCGCGATCATGCGCATGACGTTGCTCGGCGGTTTCGCGGGCACGGTCTTCATTCCGCTGACCGGGTGGCTCGCCGACACATGCGGCTGGCGGGGCGCGCTGATGATTCTCGCGGCGATCAACCTCCTCGCCGCCGCGCCGCTGCACTGGCTGGTTCTCGCGGGCGACCGGGTGGAGCCGGTGGCGGAAGGGCAGGCGACGCCGCGCGGTGCCTCGATGGGGGCGCTTCGCCAGCGCGCCTTCTGGATGCTCGTCGCCACCTTCTGCACCTGGTCGCTCGCTTTCGGATCGCTGACCTTCCATCTCCTGCCGCTGCTCGCCGAGCGCGGCGTATCCGACGCCGTCGGCATCGCGCTCCTCGCATCGGTCGGCCCGCTGCAGATCGCGGGGCGCGTCGGTCTCATGCTCCATCGCGGCGCGATGCCCGCGCGCCTTCTCGGGCGGGCGCTTACGGTCATGCTCGTCGCGGCGGTCCTCATCCTCTACGCCGCCGGCGCGAATATCTGGCTGATCGCGGCCGGCGTTGCGCTTTACGGCGTTGCGAACGGCATGGTGACGATCCTGCGCGGCATCGCGGTCGCCGATTATCTCGGCGTCGCGGGCTTCGGGCGGAAGAGCGGCATGATCAGCGCGATCAATGGGTTCGCGCTGGCGCTCGCACCCTATTTGGCGGGCCTCCTGTGGACCGGCGGCGGCTATGGCCTCGTGCTCGCGGGTCTCGCCGCAGCGGCGGCGACCGGCGCGCTCGCCTTCTGGTCGCTGCCGGCGGCGGGATCGGCTGCCGAGCGCCCGGAAACCTCAGCCTCGCGGAATTAATCCCTCGAACAGGACATTGAGGAAATCCTCGGCCATTTCGGATGGCGGTGTGCGGGCGGGATCGATGGGCAAACGCGCGACGCCGTTGAAGGCGGCGAACAGCAACCGGCTGGTCACCACCGGCTTGCAAGGACGCACCGATCCGTCGGCCACGCCTTCCTCGATCATCGCCGCGACCGCCTTGCCGAGCGCGAGCTGGGCCTTGCGCGTCGTCTCGCGCTCGTCTTCGGCCATCTCGCTGAAGTCGGTCAGCACGAAGCAGCGCCCGAAATCCTCGCTGACGATCGCGGCATAGCGGCGAAAGAAAGCCGCGATCCGGGCGCGGCCATCGGCTTCGCCGCGCGAATGACCGAGGGCTTCCATGAGCTCCTGGCGCGCGATGTCGCCGCATTCGGTGAGGAGCGCGTCCTTGCTCGGCGAATAATGATAGAGCGCCGCCCGCGTCATGCCGAGTTCGCGCGCGACATCCTCGAGCGTCGCCTGGCGGAAGCCGAGGTCGCTGAACACGCGCGCCGCGGTGCGCAGCACTTCGATCCGGCGGTCGCCGAAGCGATTGTTGGGCCGCCCGCGCGGCTTGGTGATGGTTCGTGTCGCCATGAAAGTCTCCGCTGTCCGACTTGTGGCCTTCGAACCCGCGGGTCAAGGCCGCGGACGGCAAGGCCGCCCGCGGCCTCTGCCTCAGATACTGACGCCGCCCCCGACGATCAGCGTCTGTCCGCTCACATAATTGCTCTCGGGGATGCAGAAGAGATAGACGCCGCCCGCTGCCTCCTCTGCGGTTCCCGCGCGCCCGAGTGGCACCATCGTGGGCAGCGCCGAGAGCGCCGCCTGCGGCACGCCGGCCTGCACTTCCTTGCCCTCGATCACGATCTTCGACTCGGGATCGTCGAGCGGTTTGGTAAGCCGCGTCTCGATGAAGCCGAAGGCGACGCAGTTGACGCACACCTTGTAACGGCCCCATTCCTTGCTCATCGTCTTCGTCATGCCGACGAGCGCCGACTTGGCCGACGAATAGTTGATCTGCCCGGCATTGCCGTGCGTGCCCGCCATCGACGAGATCAGCACCACCTTGCGGAAATTCTCCTCGCCCGCGGCGGCTTCCTGCTTCGCGAACAGGCGGATCGGCTCGGCAGCGGCGCGCAGGATGCGAAACGGCGCGACGACATGGACGTCGAGCATCTTCTGGAACTGGTCGTCACCCATCTTCTGAACCACGCCGTCGAGCGTGTAGCCGGCGTTCGAGACGATGATGTCGAGACCGTTGAAGGTCTTGATCGCGGTGTCGACGAAGCGGTCGCCGAAATCGGCGTCGGTGACGTTGCCGACGCAGGCGACGGCATCGCCGCCGAGCGCCTTGATCGCGGCTACCACCTCGGCCGCCGGCTCCTCGTCGAGATCGTTGACGACGATGCGTGCGCCATCGCGCGCGAGCTTGAGCGCGAGGGCGCGGCCGATGCCGCGGCCCGAGCCCGAAATAAGGGCAACCTTGCCCGCCAGTCTGCTCATGTTCTTCTCCATTCTAAATTGATCTGGTCAGTTGATCCGGATGACGGCTTCGCCATCGATCGTCGTGATGCCCTTGTCGGTCACCGTGCGCACCGCGAGCCGCGCGCAGCGGCGGCCCGCATCCTCGAAAATCTCGGTGACCTCACCGGTCGCGGTCACGGTCGCATAGAGCGGGGTGATCGCGGTGAAGCGGACGGTCCAGCTGAGGAGCCGCTCCTGTGGCACCCAATGGGTGATGAGCTGCGCGAGATAGGCCATCGAGAGCATGCCGTGGCCGAAGACATCGTCCATGCCAGCGGCTTTCGCGAAGTCGCTGTCGATATGGAGCGGCACATAGTCGTTCGACGCGCCCGCGAAGAGCGCGAGCGTCGCGCGGTTGATCGGTCCCTGGGTGTGCGCGGGGAGCGTGTCGCCGACGGCGAGCGCGGCGAGATCGGTGCTGTTGGTCATCGCTGAAGTTCCTCTCATCCGTTCCGCACGACGGTGACGACGCGCATTTCGGCGCAGAGCTCGCCGGCTTCATTTTCGGCTTTCGTGTCCTGGACGATGAACTCGAGCGCACCCCCCTTTTTCTCGTAGATGTCGCTCGTCGTCGTGGTCAGCGTGATCGTGTCGCCGGCGTGGATCGGACGGTGGTAGGTAAAGCTCTGCTCGCCATGGAGGATGCGGCGCATGTCGACCCCCATATCGCCGAGGATATTGCCGCGCGACGGTGGCGCGCCGAGCGCGAGGCTGAAGACGAAGGTCGGCGGCGCGGGGAGGGCGGGGTGGCCCGCGGCGCGGGCCGCCTTCTCGTCGAAATAGACGGGATTCGTCTCGCCGGTCGCATGCGCGAAGAATTTGAGCTGGCCCTTTTCGACGTCGATCTTGCGCGGATCGGAGGTGAAGCCCTTGAAGCTCTGGTCGATCATCGCCGCCTCCTATGCCTGGCCGAAGAGGGTGACGACGCAGGCGCCGCCGAGCCCGAGATTGTGCTGGAGCGCGTGGCGCGCGCCCTCGACCTGGCGTTTGTCGGCGCTTCCGCGAAGCTGGTGGGTGAGCTCGTAGCATTGCGCGAGCCCCGTCGCGCCGAGCGGGTGGCCCTTCGAGAGCAGGCCGCCCGACGGATTGGTCACGACCTTGCCACCATAGCTGTTGTCGCCGTCGTCGATGAACTTCTCGGCGCCGCCTTCGGGGCAGAGGCCGAGCGCCTCATAGGTGACGAGCTCGTTCGCGGTGAAACAGTCGTGGAGCTCGACGACCGCGATATCGTCCGGACCGATGCCAGCGGCTTCATAGACCTGCCGCGCGGCCTCTTTCGCCATGTCATAGCCGATGACCTTCATCATCGACCGTTCGAAACTCGTCTCGGTGTCGGTCGTCATCGCCTGCGCGACGATCTCGACGCGGGCGTCGAGGCCGTGCTTCGCGGCAAAGGTGGGCGAGACGAGCACCGCGGCGGCGGCGCCGCAGGTCGGCGGGCAGGCCTGGAGGCGGGTGAGCGGGCCGTAGAGCTTCGGCGACGCCATCACTTCCTCGAGGCTGATCGGATCGCGGAAGATGGCGAGCGGATTATTCGCCGCGTGGCGGCGCGCCTTGACCGAGATTTTCGCGAAAGTCTCGTCCTTCGCGCCATAGCGTTCCTGATAGTCGCGGCCGCCGCCGCCGAAAAGCTGCGCCGCCCAAGGCGCCTTCTCGTCCTCGCCCTGGATCGCATGGGTAACTTCGGTGAGCCGTTCCATTGGCGCTTTGCGGTCGTGGAAGACGTTGCCGAGCGCGCCGGGGAGCATCTGCTCGAAGCCGACGGCGAGCACGCAGTCGGCGCCGCCGAGCGCGATGAGTTGGCGCGCAAGATAGAGCGCGGTCGAGCCCGTCGAGCAGTTGTTGTTGACGTTGACGATCGGAATACCGGTGCAGCCGACGCGGTAGATTGCCGACTGGCCCGCGGTCGAATCGCCGTAGACATAGCCCGCATAGGCTTGCTGGACATGGCTATAGTCGAGGCCCGCATCGGCGAGCGCCATGTTGATCGCCTCTTCGGCCATGCTGTCCCAGTCGCCAGCCTGGCTCGGCTTCTGGAAGGGCACCATGCCGACTCCCGCCACGCGTGCTTTGATCGTCATTTCTCGTCTCCTTTTTGGCGCGCGCTACAGCGAGCGGGCGATCAGGGTTTTCATGATTTCGTTGGTGCCCGCGTAGATCCGAGCGACGCGCGCGTTGGTCCACATGCGCGCGATCGGGTATTCGGCCATATAGCCGTAACCGCCGTGGAGCTGCAGGCACTCGTCGGTGACGCGGCCCAGCGCCTCGCTCGTCCAATATTTGGCCATCGCGGCGGTCGCGGCATCGAGCTCGCCCGCAAGCAGGCGGACCATCATCTCGTCGATGAAGACGCGTGCGACCACGGCCTGCGTCTTGCACTCGGCGAGCTTGAACCGGGTGTTCTGGAAATCGGCGAGCGGTTTGCCGAAGGCGCTGCGCTGGCGGACATAATCGGTGGTGACCCGCACCGCCTCTTCCATCTCGACGACGCAGTTGAGCGCGACCGAGGTCCGCTCCCAGGCGAGCTGCTCCATAAGCTGATAGAAGCCGCGGCCTTCCTCGCCGCCGAGCAGATTGTCATGCGGAACGAAGACGTCGTCGAAGAAGAGTTCGGACGTATCCTGCGCGTGCATGCCGACCTTGTGAAGGTTGCGGCCGCGCCGAAAACCCTCGGCCTCGTCGGTCTCGACGACAAGCAGCGAGATGCCCTTGGCGCCCGCCGCCGCCGGGTCGGTCTTGGCGACCACGACGACAACGCCGCAATTCTGGCCGTTGCTGATAAAGGTCTTCTGGCCGTTGATCACATAGCCATCGTCGGTGCGGCGCGCGGTCGTGCGCACCGCCTGGAGATCCGAGCCCGTGCCGGGCTCGGTCATCGCCACCGCGCCGATCAACTCGCCGGTCGCCATCCGGGGCAGCCAGCGATGGCGCTGCGCTTCGGTGCCATAGGCGAGGATATAATGGGCGACGATCCCCGAGCTCACGCTGTTGCCGGTGCCGAAACCGCCCCAGAGGCCGGCGCGCACGATTTCCTGCGCGATGACTGCCTCATGCGCGAGCGTGCCGCCGCCGCCGCCATATTCGGCGGGGATGCTCGCGCAGAGCAGCCCCGCCGTCCCGGCGCGGCGCCAGGCGTCGCGATCGACGACGCGCTCGGTTTCCCAGCGTTCGGCATGCGGCAGGAGCTCGCGCGCGACGAATTTGGCGGTCTCGTCGGCGAGAAGCGCGAGCTCGTCGTCCATCCAAGGCGAACGCTTCATATCGAATCCTTTAACTTACTAGACAGTAAAATAAATAGCGATAAAGAGGAGTCAAGTGGGCGTTGCGCGAAGCGCGCGGCTACTCATCCACCCGCCGCAACGTCGCGCTTGATCTTGTTGGCGATCGACCAGCGATGCACTTCCGATGGCCCGTCGTAGATGCGGAATGCGCGCAGCTCGCGGAATACACGTTCGACAATGGTGTCGCGCGTGACCCCGAGCCCGCCGAGAATCTGCACGCAGCGGTCGGCGACGCGGTAAAGGGCTTCGGACACGGCGACCTTCGCCATGCTCGATTCCTGGCTTCCGCGTCCGCCCGCATCGAGGATATCCGCGCACCAGTCGGTGAGCAGTTCGGCGCTCTTGAGGTCGATCAGATTGTCGGCGAGCATGAAGCCGACGCCCTCATGATCGATCAGCTGCTTGCCGAACGCCATGCGCTCGCAGGCGTAGCGCGCCGCGACGTCATGCGCGCGCCGGGCCGCTCCGGTCCATCGCATGCAATGGGTGAGCCGCGCGGGTGCGAGCCGGACCTGCGCGTAGCGCAGGCCTTGGCCGACCTCGCCGAGAACATCGCTGTCGGCAATATAGAGGTCGTGGAGGCTGACCACGGCATGGCCGCCGGGAAGCGCGCTGTCGAGCGTGTCGAGGACGCGTTCGATGACGATTTCGGGCCGCTCCATCTTGCTGAGGAACATCGTCGCGCCGGCCTCGGTCGTCGCCATGATGATCGCGAATCGTGCGCCGACCGCGCCCGTGATCAGCCATTTGCGTCCGGTGATGCGCCACCCGCCTTGGACGGGTTCGGCGCGCGTTCGCAGCAGCGAAGGATCGGACCCGGCGCCATTGTCGGGCTCCGTCATCAGGAAGACCGATCGCGCCTCGCCGCTGGCGAGCGGTCCAAGCAGCTGTGCCTTCTGTTCATCGTTCGCGACACGCTCGAGGAGGTGCATATTGCCCTCGTCGGGCGCGGCGATGTTGAGCGCGACGGGACCGAGCGGCGAATAGCCCGCGGCGCGGAAGACCTCGGCCATGTCGCGCATCGACAGCGCGGGCCGATCCTCCTGCGCGAGGTGCGGGGCAACGAGTCCGGCACGCCGCGCCGCCGCGCGCAGCTCTTCGACGAGCTCGGAGGATGGGCCGTGGGCGCCCCATCGCGCGTCCTGTTCGAGCGGGATCACTTGCTCGCGCACGAACCGCGCGGTCCGTTCGACGAGTTCGTCTGCAATGCCGGCCATATCCTGTCTCCCCGCGCTCTTGGTTGAGTCGCTTGATTTAATTATCTGTCGAGTTAGTTAAATAAATAGCGGAGTCAAGCGAGGAGACGAAGATGTTCACGGCCGAGGACGATATGGAGGGGACCGGCCCGGTCCGCGACGGGCAGGCGATCGACGCGGACCGTGTCGCGGGCTGGCTTGGCGATCGCGTCGCGGTGGCGAGGCCGCTCGCCATTAGCCAGTTCAAGGGCGGGCAGTCGAACCCGACCTATCTCGTGACCGATGCGGCGGGTGCCCAATATGTGCTACGCCGCAAACCGCCGGGCGTGCTGCTCGGCTCGGCACATCAGATCGAGCGCGAGTTCCGCGTCATGGCCGCGCTCGGTCCGACGGGGCTCCCCGTCCCGCGCGTCGTCGGCCTTTGCGAAGATGCGGAGGTCATCGGCTCGGACTTCTACGTCATGGATTATGTCGGTGGGCGGTCCTTCTGGGACCAACGACTTCCCGGACTCGATGCTGCCGAAAAGCGCGCCATTTACGGCGCGATGGTCACGACCCTGGCTGCGCTCCACCGCGTCGACCCCGATGCGGTCGGACTTGCCGATCTCGGGCGCCCCGATGGCTATGTCCCCCGCCAGATCGATCGCTGGACGCGCCAGTATCGCGCCTCCGAGCGCGCCCGGATCGCGGCGATGGAGGATGTCATCGACTGGATCGGTGCTCACGCACCCGAAGGCGAGGCGGGCGTTCTCATCCACGGGGATTTCAGGCTCGATAACCTGATCTTCGATTCGACCGAGCCGCGCATCGCCGCGATCCTCGACTGGGAAATATCGACGCTCGGCGACCCGCTCGCGGACCTTGCCTTCCAGCTCTTCGCCTATTGGCTGCCGCCCGAGCTTCTGAATGGAATTTGCGGGATCGAGGACGCGCTCGGGCTTCCCTCGGAGGGCGAGCAACTCGCGCTCTACGAGGCGGCATCGGGGCGTAACGTCGGGCGCGACTGGCCGCTCTACCGCATCTATATCCTCTTCCGTCTCGCGGCGATTTTCCAGGGGATCGAAGGGCGCGTTCGTGACGGTACCAATTCGAATCCGCGCGCTGAAAAGCTGGTCGGCATGACCGAGCCGCTCGCGCGCCTGGCGCTCGAACGGATCGAGGCCTGGGAGCGCGGGAGCCGTGACTAGCGCGGCATCCTAGACGGGTGCGTCGTCGGCGAGCCGCCGAATGCGCTGCTCAAGCATTTCGATCAGCGGCTTCGCAGCCGCGGTCCGGTTCCAGCCGGTGCGGGTCGCGATATGGAAGGGAAGCGGCGGTACCGGCTCCCAGTCATGCCAGACGCGAAACGTCTCGTCGAACTCGGGCGCGGCGGCATAGCGCGAGAAGGCGAAGGAAAAGGCATCGGTGCGCTCGACGATCCGGAGCGACAGCGAGAAGCTATCGACGACGAGATGCGGCACGCTGTAGGGGGCGTTGCACGCGTTCGCGAGATTGTTCATCAACTGCCGGTGCGGATCGGCGGGCGAGGGGCCGACCATCGGATAGGCGAGCAATTCCTCGAAGCTCGGTTCCTCGGCCCGGTCGAGCGGATGACCGCGCCGCACGAAAGGCGATACGGCGAGATTGGCGATATTCTCGACCTGCAAGGCGCCATTGGCGCGCAGGGCTTCGAGCGAGCCGATCGCGAAATCGATGTCGCCCGACTGCAACTGCGCCGAAATCTCGTCGACGGTCTCCGCCGTCGTCGCGACCTCGATCCCGGGGTAGCGCGCGGCAAAGGTCGGCAGAACCTCGAACCAGAACAGCCGGAAAGAGGCCGGTGCCGCGCCCATGCGGACGCGCCCGCGCTCGGTGGTGCGCGCGCTTCGGGCGAAGCGTTCGAGTGTCGCGGCTTCTTCGAGCAGACGCGTTCCGCCCTCGATGAATTCCTCGCCCTCGCGCGTCAGCCGAATCCCCCTGGGGCCGCGTTCGAACACCTGGATGCCGAGGTGATCCTCGAGAATCTGGACGCTGCGGGTCAGCGCCGACTGGGTGATGTTGAGTGTCGCGGCCGCCTTCGCAAAACCGCCCTGCCGGGCGATTTCAATGACATGGTTTACCTTGCGCAAATCCAGCATTTCGCTCTCCGCCTATCTCGGCCACGCACATGCCCATCGATAAAAGACATTGGACAGATGGACCCAAAATGGGCTGCCTTTAGCGCGCGCACTTAGCACGGCGAAGGCGGCGCAAGACAAGTAGACTTGTGGGACAGGGGATTGGAATGTTTGTTCAGGCGATCTTGCGCGCGGCCCAGCTCAGAGCCGATGAGCCCGCGACGATCTGCGAAAACCGGGTGCGAAGCTGGCGCGAATCCGCCGACCGCACCGCGCGGCTCGCCGCCGCGCTGAGCACGCTCGGAGCGCGCGATGGCGATCGGATCGCTATCTTAGGTGTGAACTCGGATCATTATCTCGAAGCGATGCACGCGACCTGGTGGCTTGGCGGGGTGACCGTGCCGATGAACACGCGCTGGGCGATCGCCGAACATCTCTACAGCGCGCGCGATGCCGGCTTCTCGATCGTTTTCGTCGATGAGGCGAACAGGGCCTGCGCTGACGAACTCGCGCACGCGGAACCGGCTCTCGGCCCCTTCATATACATGGGCGAAGGCGGCGCGCCAGCGGGCATGCTTTCGATGGAGGCGCTCATCGCCAAAGCCGGTCCGCTGCCGCCCGCGCCGCGGCCGAACGAGGCGGTCGCGGGAATCTATTACACTGGCGGGACGACGGGACATCCCAAGGGCGTCATGCACTCCTCGCTTTCGCTCTGGGCCGGAGCGACCACCATCGCGATGGAAATGCAGGGGCCGCGGCACCACCGCTATCTTCATGCCGCGCCAATGTTCCATCTCGGCGATCTCGCACAAGCCTATGCGACCACGGCGAAGGCAGGCTGCCATGTCTTCGTGCCGGGCTTTACCGCCGATGGCGTGGCGCGGGCGATCCGCGATCACAAGGTCGAGGTGACGTTGCTCGTCCCGACGATGATCGGCATGCTGCTCGACAGCCCGGGCTTCGATCCCGCCGATTTCGGTTCGCTCGAAGTGCTCCTTTTCGGCGGCTCGCCGATTTCCGACACTGTGCTCGGCCGCATGCGAAGCGCGCTGCCTGGCGTCCGCCTGATCCAGGGCTTCGGTCAGACCGAGACGATGGCGACCGGATCGATGCTGCCCGATGATGGCAAGTCGCTCGCCGTCGCCGACCCGCGGCGCCAGTCGGCGGGCCGCGCTGCCTATGGCATCCAGCTCGGCATCTTCGACGAGGCGGGCCAACCGGTGCCGGACGGAACGACCGGTGAAATCTGGATTCGCGGTGCCAGCGCCATGCTCGGTTACTGGAACAAGCCCGAGGAGAGCGCCGCGGCGCTGACCGATGGCTGGGTGCATAGCGGCGATGCCGGTTATCTCGACGAAGGCGGCTATCTCTTCGTCTGCGACCGGGTGAAGGACATGGTCATTTCGGGCGGCGAGAATGTCTTTTCCGCCGAGGTCGAAAACGCGATCGCGTCGCATCCGGACGTCGCGCAGGTCGCGGTCATCGGCGTCCCCGACGAGCGTTGGGGCGAGCGCGTCCATGCGATCATCGTGCCCGCTTCCGGCACCGCGCCGGGGCTCGACGATATCCAGCTGCACTGCCGCGCGCTGATCGCGGGATACAAGATCCCGCGTAGCGTCGAACTGCGCAGCGACCCGCTGCCGCTGTCGGCGGTCGGCAAGGTTCTCAAGACCAAACTGCGCGAGCCCCACTGGCAGGGCCACGCCCGCCGGGTGAGCTGAGCGCTTTCGCTCTCCCCCATTATATTTTCGAGGATGCGATATCCGATGTCCGAAATCCTGCCGACCGTTTTCGAGTGCCTGACTGCCAGCGAGCTCAAGCAGCGCCTCAAGCTGCCGCTCATCGCGGCACCGATGTTCAAGGTGTCGAGCCCCGAACTGGTCACCGCCGTTTGCCGCGCCGGCGCGATCGGTGCCTTTCCCTCGATCAACGCGCGCACGCCCGCACTTTTCGATGCCTGGATGGCCCGCCTCGGCGAGGCACTGTCCGAAGCACTGCCCGACGGTTCGCGCCCCGCACCGCCGGCGGTCAATCTTCTCACCCACGACAGCAATCCGCGTTTTGAGCCCGACTTCGAGATCGTCCGCAAATGGCGGGCGCCGGTCGTGATCACGAGCGTCGGAAAGCCCGAGATCGTGATCGATGCCGTGCATGGCTACGGTGGCCTCGTCTTCGCCGATGTCGTCTCGTTGCACCACGCCCGGCGCGCGGCACGAAGCGGCGTCGACGGCATGGTGCTACTTTGCGCAGGTGCCGGTGGACAGACGGGGCGCCTCAACCCGATGGCCTTCGTCGAAGCCGTGCGCCAGTTCTATGACGGTATCCTGATCGTCGCCGGCGGGATCACCCGCGGTTACCAACTGCGCGCCATCGAGCTGATGGGGGGCGATGTCGCTTATTGCGGCACCCGCTTCATCGTCACGCCCGAAAGCAGCGCGCCCGAAGAGCATAAGGCCGCGATCATCGGTGCGGAGATCGACGACGTCTGGGACAGCGATGCGATGAGCGGCATTCCCGCAAGCATGCTGCGCAGCTCGCTCGAGAAGCTCGGACTGACCCCCGAAACGCGATGGCTTCAGGAAAAACGCGACAAATATGATTGGAGCGCGGTCAAGGAAACGCCCGGCGTCTTTTCGCTCGGCCATGGTGCGGGCGATATTGCGAAGGAGGAGACGGCGGCATCGATCATCGCGCGGATGACCGACGAATACCGGCAGGCCGCGGCGCGCTAGCGCCCGCCTTTTACCCGCCGCTGGAACCGCCTGCGACCGGTGTCGCAGGCGGCGTTTGGCGTGGAAAATCCGGGGATAGCAAGCCGTGCAGCGGACGCATTGCCCTATGTAAATTCGAGATTGGACAGGACGCGGCACAAAGGGTCTTGTCGAAAGCGCGACGCGGCCCGGCAAGAGGCCCCGCGGGGGAGGTTTGAAGGCGAGGGGCGGCGGTAATCGCGCCCCGGACCGGTCTCGAATTCTCCCTTAACGATAACGGCAGCCTTCCCGTCGCCCGCGACGGACGCCGCGCTGCCAGAGAGAGGATTGAGGAGTTTTAGATGCGATTGACCATGAAGGCGCGCCAGTTGGTGGGGGGCAGCTGCCTGGGCTTGATGCTGGCGGCGTCGCCGAACGCATCGGGGCAGGAAACGGCGCAGCAGGACGCGTCGCCCCAGCAGACCGGAATCCAGGATATCGTCGTGACGGCGAACCGCCGCACCGAAAATGTGCAGGACGTGCCGCTGTCTATCACCGCGATCTCGCAGTCCGAAATCGCCAGCGAGCGCATCCAGTCGACCTCGGACCTCGGGCGCCTGGTTCCGACCGTCACCGACGCGGGCTTGCCGGCGGTGTCCGGGGGCGGCCTTACCATTCGAGGCATTCGCGGGAATGACCGCTCGGCGGGTGCCGATCCGCCGAACGGACTGTTCGTCGATGGCGTCTATTTCGGCCGGCCCGAAGATGGCGACGCCTTGCTGTTCGACGTCGAGCGCATCGAGGTTCTGCGCGGACCGCAGGGCACGCTGTTCGGCAAGAATGTCGTCGGCGGCGCGATCAACGTCACCACGCGTAAGCCGACGCAGGACCTGCACGCCACACTCATCGGCACCTATGGCAATTACAACCGGATTGAAGGGCAGGCTGCCGTCTCGGGACCGCTCAGTGATACGGTGGCGGCGAGCCTTGCGGTCCAGTCGCAATCGTCGGACGGCTATGTTCGAAACGTGATCACCGGCAACGACCTGATGGGGACAAGCCGCAACGCCATTCGCGGCCGCGTCGATTTCGAGGTCACGCCGGAGTTCACCAGTTCGATCTCGGCGAACTATGAGCGCGTCCGTGACGGAGGGCTTGCGTCCTACCAGGTCGCGAGTCCGGCTTTGCCGGCGGCCTATTATCCTGTTGACCTCGACCAGCCGCGTGAAGCGGCGCAGACGTTCGACGGGTTCCGCAACCGTAACGCTTTCAGCTTCATCGCGACGCAGGATTACCGGGGCGAGGCGATCGGCTTCAAGTCGATCACCGCGTATCGCGGATCGAAAAATCACACGCTCTACGACGTTGACGGCACGCCCATGCCGATCACCAGCCAGGAGCAGTTCGATCGCTACCGGCAGTTCAGTCAGGAATTGCAGCTCTCGTCGCCCGAAGACGCGACGGCGCTGCGCTGGGTGGCGGGTCTTTATTATTTCCGGGCGACGACCGACCAGCTCACCGAGAATATCATTCGGCCGCCCGACGGCACCTATGTCAATGTTCTCAACAACCAGCTCGGCTTCGGTCCCGGACCGCACGTCACGCCGAACTCGCAGGACGTCACCACCACCAACTATGCGGCTTTCGGGCAGGCGACCCTCGCGGTCACCGACCGGCTCAATCTGACGGCCGGCATCCGCTACACGATCGAGAAGAAGAAGGGCCAGTCGGCAACCTTCGGCGATCGCGATGTCTCGCTGTTCCTCGGGACGCCGGAACTGCCGCTCCCGATCCAGGGCGGCCCGCTCACCGGTCGCATCGAGGGAAATATCGACCGCACCTGGAAGGCGTGGACCCCGCGCTTCGCGATCGACTATTCGCCGATTGATGACGTCATGCTCTACGCATCGGTGTCGCGCGGGTTCAAGGGCGGCGGCTTCACCGGCCAGAACTCGACCCAGGCGACGATCGAGCGGACCTTCAATCCGGAGTTCGCATGGAACTACGAGGCGGGTATTCGTTCGCGCTTCCTCGACAACCGGGCGCAGGTCAATGCCACGCTATACCAGATGGACTATAGCGACCTGCAGGTCACGACGATCATCGGGACATCGCGGGTAACCGACAATGCCGCCGATGCCCGCATCCGGGGGCTCGAGGTCGAAACCCAGTTCCTTCCGGCGGAAGGCCTGACGACCGCGCTGTCCTATGCCTATACCGACGCCAAATATCTCGACTATGTCGATGGCTCGGGACGCGATCTCAGCGGCAACAAATTCCCGGGGGTGTCGCGGCACGTCGTCAACTTCCGCACCGATTATAGTTTCGCGGTGGGCGGCGGCGACCTGACGCTCTCGGGCGGTCTGACCTACCGGAGCAAACGTCCCAATGATTCGGTCAATTCGCCGCAAGTGACGGTGGGGGCGCTGACCACCTTCGACGGATCAATCGCCTATGAAAAGGGTAGTGTCGAGCTCAGGTTGTGGGCGCGCAACCTGACGAACAAGCGCTACATCGTGACCGCGAACGACGTGACGGCCTTCTTCTACCTCTCGCCGACCACGGCGAATGACACGACGTCGAGCTTCCTCGTCAACTATTCGCAGCCGCGAACCTTCGGGATCACCGGCACCTGGCGATACTGACGCGCTTCCGGGGGCACCGGACACTGGCCGGGCGGCGCAGCGATGCGCCGCCCGGTTTTTCTTTAATCTCACGCGGCCGATGTCACCCCGGGAATCCCGGCCATCTCGGCGGGGGTAAGAACCG
>Ga0180219_1001500_pt1 | contig 15016 bp, 13 predicted proteins | sample eDN3rd30CBELigMG_FD_151338 | JGI IMG/M metagenome (GOLD analysis project Ga0180219, IMG submission 151338) | Enriched Miracle-Growth compost microbial communities from Emeryville, California, USA - eDNA 3rd pass 30_C BE-Lig MG (version 2)... ...
CGCCACCAGGGCATACAGGTTCACGCCGTCCGTATCGAGCAGCTCGGGCAGACCGGATGCACTGAACCCTTCGCGGAGAAGTCCGGTCATTACCGGGCGCCTCCGAAAGGCAATAGGTCTCTGTCTAAAATAAGTATGCTGAAAATTTCATATGTCATCGCTAACCCCTTGCGACGAACATATGAATTTAAACTCAGGAAGATGGCTGTGTGAATTCACACAAGAGTTACCAGCTGGCGCCTATCTGATCAGATAGGCGCCAGCCGTGGTGTCTCAGCCGAGGTTGAGTTCCTTGAAGAAGTCGTTGCCCTTGTCGTCGATGACGATGAAGGCGGGAAAATCTTCCACCTCGATGCGCCAGATCGCCTCCATGCCGAGCTCCGGATAGGCGACGGTCTCGACCTTGCGGATGCAGTCCTGCGCCAGACGCGCGGCCGGGCCGCCGATCGAACCCAGATAGAAGCCGCCGTGCTTTTTGCAGGCGTCGCGCACCGCCGAGGAGCGGTTGCCCTTGGCCAGCATCACCATCGAGCCGCCGGCGGCCTGGAACTGGTCGACGAAAGAGTCCATACGCCCGGCCGTGGTCGGGCCGAACGAGCCCGACGCCATGCCGTCCGGCGTCTTGGCCGGGCCGGCGTAGTAGATCGGATGGTTCTTGAAGTAATCGGGCAGCGGCTTGCCGGCGTCGAGCAGCTCGCGCAGCTTCGCATGCGCCATGTCGCGCGCGACGATCATCGGTCCGCTCAGCGATAGCCGGGTCTTGTTTGGATACTGCGACAGGGTGGCGAGAATTTCCTTCATCGGCCGATTGAGGTCGATCTTCACCACATCGCCGCCGAGGCTCGCCTCGTCCACATGCGGCATATATTTCGCCGGATCGCGTTCCAGCGCCTCCAGGAACACGCCGTCCCTGGTGATTTTGCCCATGGCCTGGCGGTCGGCCGAGCAGGACACGCCGATGCCGATCGGCAGCGACGCGCCATGGCGGGGCAGCCGGATGACCCGCACGTCATGGCAGAAATATTTTCCGCCGAACTGGGCGCCGACGCCGAGTGACTGCGTCAGCTTGTGAATCTCCGCTTCCATCTCCAGGTCGCGGAAGGCGTGGCCGTCGGCGCCGCCCGACGTCGGCAGGCCATCGAGATAGCGCGTCGAGGCCAGCTTCACCGTCTTCAGGTTGAGCTCAGCCGAGGTGCCGCCGATGACGATGGCGAGGTGATAGGGCGGGCAGGCGGCCGTGCCCAAGGTCAGGATCTTTTCCTTCAGGAAGGCGATCATGCGGTCGTGGGTCAGCACCGACGGCGTCTGCTGGAACAGGAAGGTCTTGTTGGCGGAGCCGCCGCCCTTGGCGACGAAGAGGAATTTATATTCGCTCTCGCCCTCGGCATAGATTTCGATCTGCGCCGGCAGGTTGTCGCCGGTGTTCTTCTCCTCGTACATCGATACGGCGGAGACCTGCGAATAGCGAAGGTTCTTCTTCTTGTAGGCGTCGCGGATGCCCTCGGCGAGCGCGCTCTCGTCCTCGCCCTCGGTCCAGACCATGCGGCCCTTCTTGCCCATGACGATGGCGGTGCCGGTATCCTGGCACATCGGCAGCACGCCGCCGGCGGCGATATTGGCGTTCTTCAGCAGGTCATAGGCGACGAAACGGTCGTTCGAGGTCGCCTCCGGATCGTCGAGGATCTTGGCGAGCTGCTGCAGATGGCCCGGCCGCAGCAGGTGGTTGATGTCCATCATCGCCTGTTCCGACAACAGCCGCATCGCCTCCCGGCTGACCGTGACGATCTCGCGGCCGCCGAAATTCTCCACCTTCACGCCCTCGGAGCTGATCTTGCGGTAAGGCGTTGTGTCCTTGGCGAGAGGAAACATGGGAGCGTGTTGATAGGTCATAGGTTTTCGGCTCGATCTGGAAAAGATGAGGCTTTTTAGGCCGTGTGGGGCCGGTTTCCAAGGGATTCTTCGGTAGGCCTCCTACGCAAAATCTGCACGAAATTTCTCAGATTCTGACAACCGCCGGCAAATGCCCTGCCGACGGTCAGCACATTGCTGATGCATGGCGATGTTCCGCCATGTACGCGGATGCGCACCCATCATGATCGTCCTTTCCCTCGCCGTCTTCGTCCCCCTCTACACGGTAGCGTTTGGCCTGCTGGCGTTCTTGCCGCGCTGGCGATTGTTGTTGGCTGCTGCCGCCGTCTCCGCTGGCTTCTGCATCTGGAATGAACAAGGGAGGTTCAGGGGCGAAGAGGCTCTTCCTGATGTCGGCGCTGTGTTTTTGTTCTTCGTCGAAATGGGGTTCGTCTCCGGCTTTCTCGCCTGCGCTTTGGTATTGAGTGCGAAAGGGCTTGGGTGGCGCCCTGCAAGCCGAAAGCTGGTCCTGCCGATTACCTTTCTTGCGACGCCGCTCGTGATTCTCGGGATGCCAAGAATCATAGGGCGGTTTCTGTTCTGATGCGTCTGTGGGATGTCGCCGTGGAGCTGGCTATGCCTTTGTCAGATTTGCTTCGAAGCACATATGCCAGCGTCTTCGGCTTTCTCGCGCTGCTGGTCTTCTTCCTTCCACCTTATGTGGGTGCGTTCGCGATGCTGGCCTTCCTGCCGCGCTGGCGATGGCTGCTGCCGACTGCCGCGCTCGCCGCCGCGATCTGCTTCCTGGTCGGCCGAAAGCTGTTCATGCAGGACCTTCGGTTTGGCCCCGGCCTGGAAGTCATGCTGGTGATCATCGTCGGCGCTGGCTTCACCGTCGGCTTCATCGCGCGTGCATCGCTGATGATCATACAAGTTTATGAGCCGCACTGGGCGAGACCGAAGCTGATTCTCCCGGTCACATTCGTTGCAATGCCGCTCGTGCTCTTTCGGCTTGTTCAAGATGGTCTGACAAGCTGCGCGCCGCTCCGAAGCCACATTAACTAAGCGAGGCGCAACTGTCGTGACACGAAGCGATCGCATGATACGATAGCGACATTGCCACAAAGACCGATTGGGAGATCATCAATGAAGCGCAGCCCCCTTCTTCGTTCCATCTCGCTTGTCACGGCACTCACCCTTCTGAACGCGCAGATGGCGGAAGCCTGCACGCGCGCGCTTTATGTCGGCAGCGACGGCACTGTGATCACTGGCCGGTCGATGGACTGGAAGGAGGACATGCACACCGATCTCTGGGTCTTTCCGCGCGGCATTCAACGTGACGGCGCCGCCGGCGCCAATTCGCCGAAATGGACGTCGAAATACGGCAGTGTCATCGCCGCAGGATACAACATCGGCAGCGCTGATGGCATGAACGAGAAGGGCCTCGTCGCCAACATCCTGTTCCTTGACGAGTCGGATTACGGCAAGCCCGATCCCGCGCGCCAGCGCATGTCGATTGCGTTGTGGGGCCAATACGTCCTCGATAATTTCTCCACCGTCGACGAGGCAGTCTCGAAGCTGCAATCCGAGCCGTTCCAGGTCGTCACACAGAAACTGCCCAACGGCGTCGGCGCGCAGCTTCATCTGTCGCTGTCGGATGCGACCGGTGATTCCGCCGTGCTCGAATATATCGGCGGCAAACTCATCATTCATCACGGCAAGCAATATGTGGTGATGACCAATTCACCGGTCTATGACGAACAACTGGCGCTGAACCGCTATTGGGAAGGGATCGGCGGCCTCACGTTCCTGCCGGGCACCAATCGTGCCGCCGACCGCTACGCCCGCGCCTCGTTTCTGATCAACGCAATCCCGAAGGCTGCCGATCCCGCTTACATCGCCAGCATACCGCAGCGGTCCTACGCCTTTCAGGCGGTCGCGAGCGTGCTCAGCGTCATCCGCTCCGTCAGCGTCCCGCTCGGCATCACCACGCCCAATCAACCGAATATCTCCTCGACGATCTGGCGCACGGTCTCCGATCAGACCAACAAGGTCTATTATTTCGATGCCGCGACCCGCCCGAACACATTCTGGGTCACCTTGTCCAAGTTGAACCTCGAAGCGGGAGCGCCGATCCTGAAGCTGCCTCTGGCCGACGGGCAGGTTTATTCCGGTGATGTGTCCGAACAGTTTCGTCCGGCGCAACCTTTCACCTTCCTGGCAGCGCCAGATATCTGAAGGAAGCACGCCGGCGAACGCGCCGCCGGCTTGCCAACGCCCTCCGATCCCGTGAAGATCGGTCCAGATGCGTACCCGCGTGAACAGCGGTGCAATCGGGAGGAAGCCATGCTCTCAGTCGAGGAGAACGAACGTCTCACCCGCGTCGGCCCCGGCACGCCGATGGGCGACCTGTTGCGCGAATTGTGGACGCCGGCCGTACGCTCCGCCAGCCTGGAGGCCGAGGGCGCCCCAAAACAGTTCCGCCTGCTCGGTGAGGATCTGGTGGCGTTTCGCGATGCGGGGGGCAAGGTCGGCGTGATGCAGCGGCAATGCCCGCACCGCTGCGCCTCGCTGGCTCTGGCGCGCAACGAAGGCGATGGCTTGCGCTGTATCTTCCACGGCTGGAAATTCGGCGTCGACGGCAAGGTCCTCGACGTGCCGACCGAACCGGCGGACCATCGCGAGGCGTTTGCCGGGCGCGTGCCGGTGACGAACTATCCGGCCCGCGAGGCCGGCGGCCTGGTCTGGGTCTATATGGGCAAGCGTGCAACGCCGCCGAGCTTCTACGATTTCGAATTTCACTTTCCACCGGCCGATGCGCTGGTGCGCTGCGCCATCGTGCACGGCAACTGGCTGCAGGGGTTCGAAGGCCAGCTCGATTCGGCCCATCTCAACTTCCTGCATTCGACCTCGGTGCCGCGCGCCCGCGCCAACAACACCGGCGCCATGGTGACGAGCGATGCCGCGCCGCGCTTCGAGTTCATCGACAAGCCCTATGGCTTTCGTGAAGCGGCCTTGCGCAGCATGCCGGACGGCTCGATCTATGCGCGCATCCGCGAAGTGGTGCTGCCCTATTATTCGCTGATCCCCGGCAATCACGGTGAGCCGCGCCTGGTCGTCGTCGTGGTTCCCATCGATGACGAATGGAGCGCCCACTGGTATTATTACATGAATCCGTTCGGCCCTGTGCCGCAATGGTATCTCGACCAGGCGATGGACCGCTCGGGCGCCGATCATGATGACTTCGCCGCGGATCGCGGCGACGTGACGAATGCCTGGCATCAGGACCGCAAGGCGATGAAGAACGGCCACTTCAGCGGCATCATGAAAAATTTTGTCTATGAGGATTTCATCATCGAGGAATCGATGGGGCCGATCATGGATCGCAGCAAGGAATTCCTCGGCACCAGCGATACGGTGATCGTGCGCACGCGTCGCATGCTGCTCAAGGCGCTCGACGATCATGCCCAGGGCAAGCTGCCGTTCGGCGTCGATCAGGCGATCGACTATCGCGCCATCCGCGCCCTGGCGATCCGCTTTCCCGGCGAGACGGACTGGCGCGCGCTCGACACCAGGAACCCACCGGAGTTCGGCTTCCATCTGACGGATGCGGCGGAGTAGCGCCTCTCCGTCTCGTCGGACATTTTGCGGGATCGATTTGACGCGCGTAACGCCACCGATCATGATCCTGCCCAAATTAGAATTCCGGGAGGAAATTGATGCGATTTTTCTTTCGTCGCCTGGCCGCGATGGCCTTTTTCGTCGCAGCCGGCCTGGGCGCGGCGCGCGCGCAAAGCATCGAGAATTTCTATAAAAACAAGCAGCTCACCATCCTGGTCTATGCCGGCGCCGGCTCGCCCTATGACGTCTATGCGCGGCTGCTCGCCAAATACCTGCCGGAATATCTGCCCGGCAAACCGAGCATCATCATCCAATACATGGTCGGTGCGGGAGGGCTGAAAGCCGTCGACTATATGAACCGCATCGCGCCCCGCGACGGCTCGCTGTTCGGCACCATCGGTCGCGGCCTGCCGTTCGAGCCCATGCTGGGCGCTCATGACGTCAACTGGGATCCGCTGCAGTTCACCTGGATCGGCAGCATGAACAGCGAAGCCTCGCTCGCCATGTCGTGGAACACCTCGCCGGTGAAGACGCTCGACGATCTGAAGAAGATGGAGCTGATCGTGCCGGGCACCGGCATCGGCGCCGATTCGGAAATCATTCCACGCGCCATCAACACGCTTGCCGGCACGAAGTTCAAGATCATTTCCGGCTACAAGGATACCAACGCCGCTGCGCTCGCCATGGAGTCGGGCGAACTCGCGGGCATCGCCTACTGGGCCATCAGCGCGCTGATGGTGGTGCATCCCGACTGGATTCGCGACAAGAAGATCAACGTCCTGTTCCAGACCGGATCGACGGACATTTCCTTCCTGCCCGGCCTGCCGAAAATCCGCGATTCGATCTCCAATCCAATCGACCGCAAGGCGCTGGATTTCCTGCTGGCGCGCGAAGTCATCGGCCGCCCGTTCCTCGCGCCTCCCGGCTTGCCGGCCGATCGGACCAAGGCATTGCGCGACGCCTTCGCCGCCGCGATGAAGGATCCGGAGCTGAAGAAAGATGCCGACCGCGCCCGCATGGGCATCGATCTCGTGACGGGCGAACAGATCGACGCTCTCTTGAAGGACGCCGCCAGTTCACCGCCCGAGGTACTCGATCGCGTCAAGCAGGCGCTGGGGCGTTGAGCGCTGCATGAGTGATGCGGTGGAGTGAGCCCTCATCCGACCCTCGCGATGCGAGGGCCACCTTCTCCCGTAAACGGGAGAAGGAAGAGCGCGCACTTAGCCTTCTCCCGCAGGGCGGGAGAAGGTGGCCCTTGCGCAGCAAGGGTCGGATGAGGGTGGTGAGCGTGGCGCTCTAGATATCCAGCACCAGCAGGTCGCTCTTCGAGCCCGAGCAGCAGATCATCATCGTCTTGCTGGCCTTGCGCTCGGCTTCGGTGAGGATGTTGTCGCGATGGTCCGGCGTGCCGGAGATGACGACGGTCTCGCAGGCGCCGCAAACGCCTTCCTCGCAGGAATAGGCGACATCGATGCCAGCGTCGCGCAGCACATGCAGCAGGCTCTTGCCCGGCGGCACCACGAACTCTTTTCCCGAGCGCTTGAGCTGCACCTTGTAGCCGCCTTCCAGCGCGGATTCTTCCTTGGCGCTGAAATACTCGATATGCATGTGCCCTTCGGGCACGTTCTTGGTCGCCGCCTCATAGGCCGATAGCATCGGGCCGGGGCCGCAGCAGTAGAAATGCGAGCCCTCGCGCGCGCCTGCGACAATGCCTGGAATGTCCAGAAATTTCCCGTTGGCTTCCGCGTCGATGTGCAGCTTCACCTGCGGCAGCTTGGAGAGCTCGTCGATGAAAGCCACTTCCGGCCGCTCGCGGCAGGAGTAGAACAATTCCCACGAAGCGCCCTGCTTGATCAGCCGCTGCGCCATGCACCAGATCGGCGTGATGCCGATGCCGCCGGCGAGCAGCACCGTATGATCCGCCTTCTCGTTGAGCGGGAAGTTGTTGCGCGGTCCGCCGATCTTCAGCACCGTGCCGACGCGCAGGTTGTCGTGAATGAACTTCGAGCCACCGCGGCTTGCCCGGTCGCGCTTGATGCCGACCACATAGGCGTTCGGATCGCTGTCGGCGGTGACCAGCGAATATTGCCGCATCATGCCGTTGGGCAAATGGATGTCGATATGCGCGCCCGGCTCGACGGCCGGCATGGCGCTGCCGTCAAGCTTGCGGAACTCAAAGAGATTCGTATCCAGCGCCGCATAGCGGATGGCTGTCAGGCGAACTTCGAAAGGGTTTGCTAATGCCTCAGTCACGCGACCGTCCCGTTTGAATTATTACGGCCGCATAGCACGCCTTACCCCACTCCTGCGAGGAATTTCAGCGTCCGCTGGTTGAACTCGTCGGCGCATTCGATATTGCCCATATGTGCCGCGTTTTCAAACATATGAAGCTCGGCCTTGGGAATTTTCGGCACGAAATCGTCGGTATAGCCGGGGTTGCGCAGGGGATCGTGGCGGCCGGCGAAGACCAGGACGGGCACTTTGATGTTGGCGTAGTTCAGGTTGTCGCGCTCGGCCGAGCCGGCAGAGGGCTTGCGGAACGGCGCCTTGAAACGGGCGACAGCGGTCGCCTCCCAGGCGCCTTCGAGATTGGCCATCTCGACCCGGCGGTCGATATAGGCGTCGTTCGCGGCCCAGCTCTTGTCGACGAACATCACATCGACGATGCGGCGCATATGCTCCTTGGTGCCGTCGTAGGAATTGAGAATCTGGCGCGATTCATTGACCGGCGGAAAGCCGCCGCCCGAGCAGCAGGTCACCGACAGGATCGGCCAGTCGGGATTGTCACGCGCCGCCACCGTCAGGCATAGCCCGCCCGACATCGAACTGCCCATCACATGCACGGGGCCGACTTCCATGATCTCGATGAAACGCTGGATATGGCGGATGCGTCGGTCGAACATATGCAGAAAGTCGAAAATCTTGTCGGTCAGCCCGAAGCCGAGATGATCGGGAGCGAGCACATGATAGTGCTCGCTCAGCGCACCGATATTCTGCTCCCAGGTGAATTCGGCGCAGCCGCCGAATTCCGCCGAATGCAGCAGCAGGATGGTCGGCTTCTTGCCGCGATGGGCGTCACCCGCCTCGAAATAATGGGTCTTGATCCCATCGACCGAGATGAATTTGGCGCGTTTCATTCTGCTGCGACCTTTGCGTTAAGGGGCTTGGTGCGCGCCAGATCGCGCACCTGCGGATAGACCTCTTTGGCGAACAGCTTCATGCTGCGCACCGTGCGGTCGTGACTCATATGGCCGGCCTGTCCCATCATCAAGAGATGATCGAAGCCACCGACGAGATCATAGAGACGGTGAATCTGCTTCGCCACATCGTCGGGCTTGCCGTAGATCAGCACGCCCTGGTCCTTGAGGAATTCGATCGACTGCTTGCGCATCGCCTCGGTGCGGCCGGCGAAGGCGCCCTTCAGCGCCTGCACGTTGAACTCCACCGGCACATAGCCCGGCGGATTGCGGTACTGCGGTTCCGACTTGGCGTCGAGATACCAGGTCAGTTCGCGCGCCCCGGCCTCGGCTTCCTCATCGCTGTCGGCGGTGAAGACGAGCGGCATATAGGCGGTGCCACCGCCGCCGGGCAGGCCCGTATCCATGAAGGCGCTGCGGTAGCCATCGAACATCCACTTCACCTTCGTATGCGGCTGCAGGAAGGTGGCGAAGACGAAGCCGCGGCCCGCGGCGCGCTTGATGTTGTCGAGATCGCTCGAACCGGTGATCCACACGGCCGGATGCGGCGTCTGATACGGCCGCGGCCACAGGTTGACGGCGCGGCGATGGGTGAAGCGGCCTTCGAAATTGAACGGCCCGTCCGTCGTGGTCCACGCCTTGGTGACGAGATCGATGCCTTCCCACAGGCGTTCCACCGTCTGCGTCGGATTGGTGTTGGCTGCGAAGATTTCATAGGGCACGCCGCGCACGAAGCCGACATCGAGGCGGCCGCGCGAGATGCAATCGATCATCGCCATCTCTTCGGCGATGCGGATCGGGTCGCCGCGATTGGCGACAGGATTGCCGAGAATGCAGATGCGTCCCTTGCTCGTCTGCCGCGCCAGCACGGCGGCCGAGAGCGGCGCCGCCACATCGATGCAGGTGGCGGTCTGATGATGCTCGTTGAGCAGCATGTTGAGACCGAGCTCATCGGCGATCATATATTCGTCGAGATAGCGGTTATAGAGATCGGCGCCGATCTTCGGATCGTAATGCTTGCTCGCCAGCGAGACGCGCATGGTCTTCAGGGTCTCGAGCGGCGGCAGGTGCGGGTAGGGCATTTCCGTAAAGTGCCAGGCTTGCATCCTGTATGTCCTTTCGGGTTTCAGAGCAGTCTCAGGCGACGCGGCCTGTTCGCGTGAGATGTGCGTCCTTAGAAAACGATAGCGTTTGAACGTCGGTCGGAACTCAACCGAGGAATTCGCTCAGAATCTTCTTGAACGCGGCCGGCTGTTCGATATGCGGATAATGGCCGGCATCAGGGATGGAAGCGAATTTTGCACCCGGCACGAGCCCGGCATAGGCCTTGCCGTAAGCCGGCGTCACGATGCCGTCGTTCTCGCCCCAGATGAACAGGGTCGGCGCCTTGATCCGGTGCAGGCGCTGCTTGAGTTTGGGATCGTGCATATAGGGATCCCAGCAGAAGCGCGCGAAGCTTTCGAGATTGCGCGCTACGATCGACAATTCCTCGTCGGACATCGCGGTGTAATCGCGCTCGCCCTTTTTCGGATCGTGCCATTTGAGCGCCGCGACCTTGTCGGGATGCGAGGTCCAGATGTCCTGGATATCGACGTCAAAAGGTCCGCCGATCTTGACGCCATAAGGGTCAACCAGCGCGAGCTTGGAGAGGACGGTATCGTTCTTCACCGCCATCTCGGCGGCGATCCAGCCGCCCAGCGAAAAGCCGACGATGGCGACGGCCTTGAGCGCCATGGCGTCGATGAGGTCGAGATAGAGATAGGCGATATCGTCCGGACTGGTCATCCAGTCGGGCCGTCCCGATTTGCCGAAGCCGGGCGCCGACGGCACAACGACCTGATGGCTCTGCGCCAGTTCGCCAATCAGCGGCAGCGTCGTCTCGAGCTGTTCCTCACCAGCCAGAATGAGGACCGGCGATCCGGTTCCCTTCATTCCAACTTCGATATCGACGCCGCCAAGTTTCAAGAATCGATAATCAAGCCCTGCGGCACTCATGTGTTCGCTTCCTCCTGCAACCCCGGCGGCCACCGGTTGGTCCGGCTTGGGTCCGCCTTCATCAAAACTAGTACTGATAAAACTACTTCTTGGACACGCTTTCGGGTATCGGCCGCTGGTCGACGACGGTCAAGCCATAACCTTCCAGTCCGACGATATTGTGCTGCGTGTTCGACAGCAGGATTACGTTCTTCAATCCAAGGTCGAGCAGGATCTGCGCGCCCAGGCCGTATTGGCGCAGTTCCGAGATCGGCCCGGAGCGGGCATGCCCCTCGCGCTCTTTCAGCGCCCGGCTGATAAAGGTCGGCGCGGTTTCGCGGATGAAGACGACGACGCCGCGATTGGCTTCGGCGATCATGCGCATCGAGGCGGAGAGTTCGCCGCTGCGCGGACGCGGTTCGCCGCCGAAGAATTCGCCGGCGGTGATGTCGCCGAGGCTGTCGGCCAGGATATTGGCCTGGTGCATGCGCACCAGCACCGGCTCGTCGCCGGAGATGTCGCCGCGGATCAGCGCGATATGCTCGGCATATTCAACCGAGTTGGAATAGACGCGGATGCGGAACTCGCCGCCGTAACGGCTGTTGATCTTGGATTCGGAGACGAGATCGATCAGCCGCTCGTTGCGGCGGCGATAGGCGATCAGGTCGGCGATGGTGGCGATCTTCAACCCGTGCAATTGCGCAAAGGTGACGAGATCGGGCATGCGCGCCATGGTGCCGTCGTCGTTCATGATCTCGCAGATCACGCCGGCCGGATTGAGGCCGGCCATGCGGGCGATATCGACAGCGGCTTCCGTATGGCCGGCGCGCACCAGCACGCCGCCGTCCTGGGCGACGAGCGGAAAGATGTGGCCCGGCGTGACGATGTCGCGGCGGCCTTTCTTCGGGTCGATGGCGACCGCGATGGTCTGCGCCCGGTCGGCGGCGGAAATGCCGGTGGTCACGCCTTCGCGCGCCTCGATCGAGACGGTGAAGGCGGTCTGGTGCAGGGCCTGGTTCTTCTGCGACATCAGGTGCAGGCCGAGTTCCTCGACCCGGTCCTGCGTCATCGACAGGCAGATCAGCCCGCGCCCGTGCTTGGCCATGAAGTTGACGGCTTCGGCATTGGCCATCTGCGCCGGGATGACGAGGTCACCTTCATTCTCGCGACCTTCGTCATCGACGAGAATGAACATCTTGCCGGCTTTTGCATCTTCGACGACTTCCTCGATCGAAGAAAGCCAGGCCATGGTCTGCTGCATCAGTTCCGGTCTCCAAACCGCCTACGGGCTCCCTGTAGCATTTTCCGATCCATCCGGATCGGAAAGACGCGTCCAGGCATTTCAAGAGACCCGGCATATTGCGCTTCCGCGCTGTAAAAAGCAGCTTTTAGCTATAAGCGGCAAGCGGTCAAGGGCTGCACGTCCGGCGGCCGGGCACTGTGGCAGAGTCTTTTCTGGAACGTTTGCAGGGTGCTCCAGGCCCTTCGTCGAACGATGCAATGACCGTCTCCAAGCGCGCGGCTCAGCAAATCTACGGAATTGCTGGCGCAATCACCATTCCGGGCTTGAAGCTCATCTCGTTTTTATGAGGCCGACAGCAGCCCGTGGAGCGCGCCGGACCCAGCTTCGCAGCGAGAGCGGCTATGCCGCCCGTGCAAGGCTTCTGCTCGTCATTTAGGCGATTTCACTCCAATAAACCGCGACTTATCCCCAATGGACAGGTTCCTTAAACAGTAAAGTCTTTGCTTTTCGCACGTTCCGAAGCTCCTGCGGACGCCAGCCAAAGAGCGGTATATCGCCAATCGATATTGCCCAGTTCGTGCTCCAGCGCACGCCACCCCGCCAGCGTAAGCATTTCAATGGCCGTCAATTCGGACATCAAGCCCGAACAGCAAATATTGGAGAATATCGATGGCGATGAAGAAAACCCTGCTCCTGTGCATTCCGCTGGCTTTGGCCGGCATCACCGCGATGGACGCCAATGCCGCCGATGGCGGCTATGGCGACTATCACTATCATGACGTGCTGAAGCCGCACGGCCGTGCGCGCAGCGAGGCTGTGTTGCAGGCGGATGCCGTCAAGTGCGAACGTCTCACCGGCTATGGCGATACGCTCGCCGATCTCCCGCGGATGGAAAGGGACCCGAGGTATCGCCAGTGCCTGGCTGCCCACGGTTGGAAGTTTTATGCCTATACGCCGCCCGCACGCACGGTCGCGCGGGCGGCGCCGCGCCGCCATCACGGGTATACGGCACCCTACTATCCCGACAACAGCGACGTGCAGAACAGCATGGACATGCAACGCAGCATCGACGACCTGAACGCGACGAACGCCGCGGATGCGTCGGCCGCCGCTGCCGCAGCCCAGGCTGCGTCCGACGCGCAGACCTTTTCAAACTTCTGACAAGCGAATGGTCAAGGCCGGACGCCTGCGACCTTGATCCTCACCCGCACCCTCTTCCTCATCCGCCAGCCAGCCGCTATGTGTCGCTCGCCGAGCGAAACGCTCGCCACTGGAGAGGAAGCGTAAGTGCGGATTTTGAAATCATCAGGAATTGCCGGAGCCGTTGTTCTTGCCGGTCTGGCGGGCCAGCTTGGAGCAGCGCAAGCTCAGACGTCCGTCGAGCAGTTCTACCGCTCCAAGAACATAGACCTTATCATCGGCTTCACTGTAGGCGGCGGCTACGACGCTTATGCGCGCCTCCTGGCGCGTTATATGGGCGACCAGATTCCCGGCAAGCCGAAAATGATCCCCAAGAACATGACGGGCGCCGGCAGCCGCATCGCCGCGGCCTATATCCATGGCGTTGCGCCGAAGGATGGCACAGCGATCGGCATCGTCGATCAGTCCATCTCGCTGGAGCAGGCGCTCGGCGATAGCGGCGTCAAGTTCGACACACGGCAGCTCATCTATCTCGGCAACCCGATCGTCGATAATAACGTGGTGACCACCTGGCATACGTCGCCGGTGAAGACCGTCGAAGATGCCCGCAAGATCGAGGTCGCGCTCGGCGCGACCGGTTACAACACGTCTTCGCAATATCCGCAGGTGCTCAACACCATGGCGGGGACGAAATTCAAGATCATTCTCGGCTATCCCGGCGGTAATGAAATCAACCTCGCCATGGAGAATGGCGAGGTCGCCGGCCGCGGCTCGAACTCCTGGGCGTCATGGAAGGCGACGCGGCCGGACTGGATTCGCGACAAGAAGATGAATGTAATTGCCCAGATCGGCCTCAAGCGCGCGGTCGATCTGCCCGATGTGCCGCTCCTCACCGATCTCGCCACCAACGACATCGACCGCGACGCGATGCGTCTGCTGTCGGCGCCCACCGCCGTCGGCCGCCCGTTCTTCACCACGCCAGGCGTGCCGGAAGATCGCGTGAAAGCGCTGCGCGCCGCCTTTGATGCGACGATGAAGCTTCCCGCTTTCCTCGAGGACGCGAAGAAACTCAATCTCGACATCAATCCGATCAGCGGCGAGGAATTGCAGAAAGTCGTCGCCGACATCATCGACGCGCCGCAGCCGGTCAAGGACCGTCTCGGCGCGGTGCTGGCGCTGATCGAACGCGAGAAGTCGAAATAAGGCTGCGGCTCAGGCACATTCTTCCTTCTCCCGCTTCGCGGGAGAAGGTGGCCTTTGCGCAGCAAAGGTCGGATGAGGGCGCGCTTACGCGCTGAACTTCGCCCCCAGCCTTTCCATCTCCGGCTGGAACGTCGGAAAGCTCGTCGCGATCATCGACGCATCGTCGACCGTCATCTTCTGCTGCGAGGCCATGCCCATCACCAGGAAGCTCATGGCGATGCGGTGATCGAGATGGGTCTTCACCGTGCCGCCGCCGCGCACCGTGTCGCTGCCGGTGACGATGAGGTCATCCCCCTCGATGCGGTTGGTGACGCCGGCGCTGTCGAGCCCGTCGGCGACGGCGGCCAACCGGTTGGATTCCTTCACCCGCAATTCGGCAAGGCCGCGCATGCGCGTCTCGCCCTTGGCGAAGGAGGCGGCCACCGCCAGGATCGGATATTCGTCGATCATCGCCGGCGCGCGCGCCGCCGGCACTTCGACGCCGATGAGCTGCGACGTCCGCACGCGCAGGTCGGCGACATCCTCGCCGCCCTCGATGCGCGGATTGAGCACATCGATGCGCGCACCCATTTCCTGCAGGCTGGTCAGCAGGCCGATGCGCAGCGGATTCATCATCATGCCCTCGATGGTGACATCGGAGCCCGGCACCAGCAGCGCCGCGGTGAGCGCGAAAGCCGCCGAGGAGGGGTCGGCGGGCACGATCACGTCGCGCGCCCGCAGCTCTGGCCGGCCCTCCAGCACGATCCGGCGGCCGTGCGGGCCATCCGGCTCGGAAACGATATTGGCGCCG
>Ga0180219_1001501_pt1 | contig 15015 bp, 9 predicted proteins | sample eDN3rd30CBELigMG_FD_151338 | JGI IMG/M metagenome (GOLD analysis project Ga0180219, IMG submission 151338) | Enriched Miracle-Growth compost microbial communities from Emeryville, California, USA - eDNA 3rd pass 30_C BE-Lig MG (version 2)... ...
GCGCTTCGACTGATGAAGAATCCGGTGCCAAGGCTATGGATGCGCACCACACGTCCGAACCCTCGCGAGTACGAACGCGCCCGCAGCGGAGACGCCGCGATTTGATCATGTCGAATTTTGAAATCTCGATCGTAGTATCCGCGGCAGCCGTTCGCCATGCACTTCAGTAGGAAGTCGCTTTCTTCTCCTGATTGGAATGGGGTTCCTGACCCGACGCCCAAGTCCTCATCGAAACCATCTGCGTCTATGGCGGCCTTGTGGCGAACAAAAAAGGTATTCGAATTCCCGACTAGAAAAACCTTTGCGGGGGCCATGCCGGTGCTGGCACTGAGATGCCGACTAACGCTGTCGCGTCCGCTTCGATCAACGGTTCTTCCCGAATAAATATCGACGTCAGGATTGCCAGAAAAATAGGCGTGCACCGCAAACAGCACGCCCGGATCGTACCAGCAGTCGTCGTCCGGAAAGCCGACGATATCGCCTTCGCAACGGGCAAGGCCGATATTGCGGCCGTGCGATAAGCCTTTGCGTGAATTAAGCCTGACGATTGGCAAGTCAGGAAATGCTTCGACAATTGGATCAAGGAAGCCGGCTGGGTTCTGATCGACGAGAATGATTTCAAAACGGCGGTAGGTCTGCTGCCGCAGCGAATTAAGTAAACGCTCAAGCGTTTCGGTGCGTCCGAGTGTGCACACGATCAAGGAGATGAGCGCGTTCATGATCGCTCCTTTTCTTGTAATGATGAACTGGAGTGGCTGAATGCACGCAGCGGCCTTCCGCTGGATCGCCGATTGCCGATCTGCAGCGCGCCCTGAATGTACCAGAGCAGCGCACCGGTCTTTATCGTGAGAAACGAATAGCTGACGAGCATAGACAGCGCCAGATAGAGACAGATGGAATGCGTGAAGCGGACTTGCTCACGTGTTCGCTCTTGTGGTGCCCAGGCGATAAATGTCCAAATCACCGCGAGGCCTGCGAGCGACTGCGTCAGAATAAGATAGGCGACGCCGCTATCCACGGCCCCATCCATGAACTTGTTCGAGAGACCGAGATATTCGAGGGTGCCGTACTGCAGAAGGAGATCCTTAGTATGTGCGATGCGGCCCATAAAGTCGTCACCGCCATCCTGAATTGCAGCGCGTCCGATTATCAGGAAGACAAGAATTGTGACGCCTGGCAAATAGACGATCGCCGAATGCGGCGGGAGCCGGGGTGAAATAAGAGCGACGAGTCCGATCAGTATGGAGCAAACGAGCGCAAATCTTCCGTCGCAACCCATCAGCATCAAGATTGTGCTGAGTGCGAAGAACGCGATCGCCAGTTTGCCGTAGCGCCGGAAGCTCGACGCGAGAAAGGCAACAATGATCGCACAGTAGTTGCCAAGTGAGACCGGTTCCAAAAAGATCGAAGAGAGTCGTGCCTCATAGATAAAAGGCAGGAAGCGCGCGTTAGGCCGCGTGGCGCTAATAAACAGATCCGAATTGGAGTTATAAAATTCGTCGGCGCTGTTGCCGCGCGTATTGATGTAATAATCCTGAATTCGGAACAACTCCGCGTAAACACCTGGAGCAAGGGCTTCGAGTAGGAAAACTGCAAATACGACGCCATGCACGATCAACACGGTGCGGGCAAGGTCGCGCGTTCCGGCAGCCATTCCGAGTAACAAGAATGTCGGGATGAGCAGCGTGTCGCGGAGATACTTGGGTTCGATCGAGCCGGTTACAGCGCTTCGGATCAATGCGAAGAGAATGAGTATTCCGATAAGCGCCGCAACCGGCGCCATTTCCGCGCGCCACTTTGACAGCGCCACGCTAAGTGCGGCGGCAACGAATGTCGCTTCGGCTGCGATAACGAGAGCCGGCGGCAAAGCCTTCAGATGCCCGTTTACGGCGGCAAGAACAGCGTTGAAGCAGATGCTGCCCAAAAGCACGAGTATTGGCATGGCGGGGAGGGAAAATCCCCGAGCGCGCCTACGCTCGGCGCCTCGGAGCTCACCTGATGCGGCAGACGAATACGTCACGAAGCAAGCCTCTGCCGGCGATCCGACCTGCTTCGATAGAGAAAGAGGGCGTTGCCCAGCAAGTAACGGTGGACGAGCCGTCGCGGTTCCTGCGCCAGGCGGTAGAGCCACTCGCACCGCGCCTTGCGGATCCACATCGGCGCGCGACGGACATTGCCGCCGAGAAAGTCGAAGAGAGCGCCAACGGCGATCAGGAGCCGCGCTTCAAGATATGGTCCATAGCGAGAGATCCACTGTTCCTGCAGGGGATTTCCCAGACCAACAAGGACAACGTCGGCTTTTGATCGATTGATCGCCCGACAAACATCCAGAATTTGCGCTTCATCGCGAAAGTAGCCGTCACGCACACCGGCGATCTCGTGTTGCGGCCACGTTTCGGAAATGCGTCGCGCGGCGGCCCGTACGGCATGCGGGCGAGCGCCGAGTAGAAAAATTCGCAACTTGTTCTGCGAAGCGCCGAGAAAATACGGTACGAAATCTGTGCCATTGAGATTCTCGGGAAATTTGCGCCCGAATTTCATCTTGCTCGCGATGTCCACACCGAAACCGTCATTCACGACGATGAAGCGCTTGAGAAGGGCGCGAAAGCCGGGCCGATCGTTGGCAACGTTCAGAGTATGGGCATTTGCAAAGGCGACCGGGAGTTGCTCACGCCGATCGACAGCGTCGTCGAGTTTTGAAACCATCTGATTGCGCGTCATAACCTCTATATCGACGCCGAGAATGTTGCGCCTTGGCACGCACAGGATGCTCTCGTATTCCGCGCGGAACTCCCGTTCGACGGCCTCCCAATTATAGCGCTGACTTGCGCTCATGGCCCTCGCCCGCAAAGTTGCGTGGTGTGGCGTGCCGCTCTGTAGGAGAAAGTCTGCAATTTTTTGCGCGGTATTCTCGACGTTCCCAAAATCGGCAACAAGGCCGACGCCGGCTTGATCGATAATCTGTTCGAACGTCGGAATGGCGCTGACGATCGGAACGAGACCTGCCGAAAGTGCTTCGACGACGGTCAGCCCGAAGCCTTCATATTCTGACGCACTGACGAAGAATGAGCATTTCTGTAAGTGCGCACGCGTCGAAGCATCATCGAGATCAGTGGCAATCGCGATCTTACCGCCAAAGGCGGGGTCGTTCGCGCGCTGCCGCACGCTGGCAAGTGTCCCGTCCCAGTCGCCGCCGATGAGCGTCAGTCGCGCGTCGGGGCGAATTTGCAGGATGACACGAAACACATCGAGAAGTCGGTGCAAGCCTTTATGCGATGCGAACCGGCCGAAGTAGACGAGGGACGGTGAAAGGGTCGAGGAGGATGCATCCGAAAATTTTTCGGTATCGACACCGTTGTCGATCAGTTTGACACGGCTTCCAGCCACCGGCAGGAAAGTGCGCGCATCGTTGGCGCTGCAGGCAAACACGCGTTGATATTTGCGAAGTGACACGCGCGTGGCCGTTTGAAAATAGACGTGCTTCAACCCGAGTGCGAAATCGGTGTGAAAGAAGCCCCCGTGCGTCGAAAGTACCATCGGCCGCTTGTGAAGACGCGATGTAGCCGCGAAATAGTCGGTGAAGAAATCGACGCCGTGCACATGCACAAGGTCATAGCCTTTGAGATAGCTGAGCGCGCGGGGAGCAATCGGATAGCGATTTGATCCGAAATAGCCGATACGCCGCACGGGAACGCCCTCGACGCATTCTTCTGCGGGCAACAGCGTATCAGGCCGACGAAAGAGACGATTGAGCGTGAGAACCTCTGCGTCGATGCCGCAACGGCGCTGGTGCTTGCTTAATGACAATGCGACGCTTTCGAGTCCCCCAACTGAAGGATGAAACTGCCGTACAACATGCAGAACGCGCATATGCACTTCCCCTCTGAGATAATAAACTCAGGCGCTCTCTCTTGCGCCGACCGGAACCTTGTTGATGAAAACACCGGCAACACGCTCGAGAATGGTGCGAGACTGTCGAATTTCTCGATCGAGAATGCTGGCGGATGTGCCGAAGGTCGCCACGAGCACTACCGCATCCAGCGAGTTCGCGAAGATGACTGGGTCGGCGTGGTTCGATAGGTCCGGGAGATCGCAAATAATAATGTCGTAGTGATCCCGCGCTTTCGCCAGCAGCGCTGCCATTGCGGTCGATCCGAGAACGGATGCGGGATGACGCATCGGCTCGGGCTCTCGTTCGCCCAAGAAATCGAAACCGAAGGCGCTCTTGCTCGCCGGCACTGGATGCGCCTCGGGATTTTGCAGGATGTCGCGCAGGGAGAGAGAAGAGGTGAGTCCGAGTTCGTGCATAAGTCTCGGTTGATGCAAGTCGGCGTCAATGAGAAGAACGCGTCGCTGTTCTTCGCTGGCAACGACGGCCATGTTGAACGCGATGGTCGATTTGCCTTCGCCGGCCGCAGCGGAAGAAATCCCTACGATGCACGAGGAGGCTTGGGGGATGGTTTCGCGAATCCGCGCGAGCGCCTTCCGCAAAACATCCTGATCGTCATGCAGCGCCAGGGGCGGCAATGGCCGCGTGCGTGGCACCAGGCGGCGACCGGAAACTTCCGCAATGCCGCCAAAACAATGAAAACCCAGATGCTGTTCGACGGAATGACTCGAACGAATTGGAAGATCGAGAAGTTCTCGGCGTATGCCGAATGCAAGTCCCGCAATTCCGCCGAAACATGCCGCGAGCAATAACGTCAGGGCGCCATTTGCGTCGCGGGACGCAGCATAGGGCGTGGCGTTCGCAATAACTTGCGGCGCACCAAAGACGGCGGTCTTTGGTTGAACTGCCTCCGCGTACTCGCGAAGAAGTGTCGCGTGCAGCGCCTGATATGTCTCCAATTTCGATTGAGTTTGCCGTTGATCTGAGTTCGCGCCATTTTCCGCATTGCCAGAACTCTTGCGCGCTGCTTCCGCTTCCTTGACCTCCGTCGTCACCGTTCCGAGACGCTGTTCCAAACTTCGTATGGCGCTTTCTTCACCCTGATCCTGCCTCTGTGCAAAATAGCGGACCGAGGTGTGCGCGAACGCGTTGGCAACAGTCGCGGCCAATTGCGGATCGTGTGACCGAAACGTGATTTGAAGCGTGTGCTTGTCATCCACGCTCGAAATCGACAGTGCGTCCTTGAGGGAAGTAAGCGTACGCGTCCTGCGATCTTCTGGTGCGATGGGATCCGCAGCTTCGCCTTTTAGAAAACGAATAAAACCGTTGTAAGACGGTGCGCTAAACTCAGGAACATTCCAGAGCCGCACGTCTTCAGCAACGGCCGCTATCACGGCGTCGCTGCGCAGAGCCTCCGTAAAAGCGGCGAGATACGTTGCGTTGGAAGGCGCCTCTAAGCCAGACGCCGAGTTCGCAAGCGGTGGCATGATCTCAGCGGTGGCTGTGTAGCTCGGCGTGAACGTTGCAAGCGCCGCGGCCGCAAGACAGCACGAACCGATCATCCAGATGAATATGCTCCCTTTACGCCACTTGATGGCGTTCCGGAGCGCGCCCTCTAGGGACAATTTGCGTGAACGGGCAACGCCGCGTCCGCCGCGAAAAACTCTCTGTTGCAGCGCGAGACGAGTAATCGACATGCGCCGCTAACCATAGCCGTCGCCGATGGTTCCAACATCGTGTGAAAAATTTTGCGTCGCAAAATGATCAAAATTCCAAGTTGGAATTTTATGCAACCAATCCGTCAGTTGGATGTTGGTGCGAAGCAATAAATGTGAGGTCCGAGCGCACGAAAATTTTCAATGCGTGAAGCATAAGGGGCGATGCTGCGACGCAGTAGGCGTCGCCCGCGATGCGATGCATGATCGTGTCGCTGTCGGATCAGAGGGACGTGCAATGACTGTACTCAAGACGACGCAAGACTTGGCGGCTGAATTTGTTGGCGGTCGTCCACCCTCCCAAGCCGATGCCGGGCGGAGGTTACAGCTTGCGAGCAAGAGGGTGATGGATGTCGCCGCGTCAGCGTTGCTCATCGCAGTTTTGTCCCCGCTGATGATCGCTGTTGCGCTGATCATCAAACTGACGTCACGCGGTCCAGTTTTATTCCATCAGCCGCGTTACGGTTTGGACAATGAACTCTTCGATGTTCTGAAGTTTCGCTCTATGCACGTTGATCGGGGTGACAGAACCGGCGTCGCCCAGACGCAAGCCAACGACCCGCGCTTGACACCAATCGGAAAATTCATCCGGCGAACCAATATCGATGAGCTTCCTCAGCTCATAAATGTGCTTCGCGGAGACATGTCTCTGGTCGGCCCACGCCCGCACGTTCCCGGAATGCGCGCCGCGGGCATGCACTATGAAACTCTGGTGCCGCATTATTTCGCTCGTCATCGTATGCGTCCGGGCATAACCGGTTTGGCGCAAATCAATCGCCTTCGCGGAAGTACGGCCAATGCCAAATTCGCGATGGCGCGTATCGATTACGATATCGCCTACATCGAGAACTGGTCGCTTTTGCTCGACCTTCGCATCCTTTGGCACACTCTGAAAACCGAGTTGGTGCGCGGAACAGGTTCATAAGCGCGAACGTCATCGCAGGGCTAGGCGAGAATCGCCCACCGAGGCGTGCCTTTGCGCCGGATGATGCGCGAGGCTCGAACAGGAGATGTTTTCCGTGATTGGACAACGAACTTTGAGCCTCGAAGCGTTCAGGCAAAGATCGCGACACGCGCGCGCCCGGGGGTTTGCAGATCGGCCACCGTTCGCCGCGTGCCGTGTGTCGTCCTTCGATGTATTCGACACGCTGATCACGCGGGTTTGGTTTCAGCCAACGGACTTGTTCTTGGCGGTCGGACGCGAGCTTAAGGAACGCGGCCTGTTTGATGGAAGCGAAGCCGAATGGCAGGCTATCCGCGTTGGGGCGGAGCGCCGTTGCGCGGTGCGCCGTGGTAAAAACGAGGCGACACTCGACAACATTTACGCAGACATCGCATTAGAGTGCGGCTGGACTCCGGAGCAGGAACATCTCGCCAAGATTTTAGAGCTGAATTCCGAGATTCGCTCCCTCCGTCCGATTGGTCAGGCTGTTGAGCGTTTGCGTGCGCATCGTTCGCAGACACCTCAGACGATCCTGCTGTCGGATACCTATTTCAGCGCCACCATTTTGCGCCATATGCTGAGTCGATGTGGGATCGATTGCTCCGACGAGGAGCTTTTCTGTTCTTCAACCCACGATGCGACGAAGCGCGAAGGTCGCCTTTTTGGTATCGTTGCAGAACGTCTCGGCACCCAATGTCCTGAGATCATGCACATCGGCGACAATGCCTTGAGCGATGTGCTCAAGCCGCGACAACTCGGTATTGAAGCGGCGCTTTTCATGGACGGCGCACCATCGCGATATGAAAAAGACCTCTACGCAGCTAAATCGGGATCAGTCGTCATTAAGTCGGCAATCGCCGGATGCGCGCGTACGGCGCGACTCCGCGAAAATCTTTCCGATGCACATCTGCAAACGATCTGGGAAACATCAGCCAACGTCGCAGGACCGCTCCTGACGGGCTTTGTTCTTTGGACTCTGATCAAGGCACGCCAAAAGGGTAACAGCACACTCTATTACTTGGCGCGAGATGGACAGATTCTACAGCGCATCGCCGAGGTGCTGGCGAAATGGCTGCAATGGCCAATCGAATGCCGTTATCTGATGGCGTCGCGTAAGGCTCTCTTTTTGCCAAGCCTTGCTTCTGATCCCGACAATCTGATTACGCGCATTTTGGAGAGGAAAGAGAGCGCGGACCTTGCTGCGATGAGCGCGCTTCTCGGCTTTGATGTTGAGGCCGAAGCGCGTGGGCGCACGAGCCCGGACGCGCAAGCCGCTCTTACAACCCGATACCTTCTCGAAGCCTGCCGGCCGCGAATCCTTGCCGAAGCTGGTCAACATAAGGAGGCTCTGAGAAACTATCTGGTTCAGGAAGGTTTCAACGAGCCAACCACCGCGCCGATGCTTGTCGATATCGGCTGGCATGGCAATCTTCAGCTGCACTTAATGCGAGCGATCGACAACGATGCCGAAATGCAAACGGCGGCGGACGCGATGTCGGGCCTCTATTTCGGACTTGCCGGAAGCGCGCCGTGCATTGCTGACCGTGTCGAAACGTTTGCGCCCTTTAAGCGCTGGCTGAATGCCTCTCTCCTCGAAACATTTTGCTCAGCGGATCACGGGACCGTTGTTGGCTACACAGTTGATCCGAAGAACGGCAGGGTGTCGGCCCAGCTCGCGGCCGAAAAGAACGAAGCCCTTTTGCAGTGGGGGCTGAACACGCAACAGCGCGGAATCATGGCCTTCGTCGAGGATTTGACGTCCGGGCACAGGGCCGCGTCGTTCGACGCCGTTGAACTTATGGAAGAGCTGCGTGCGTCGAGCCTCCGCAGCCTCAAGCGCCTCGTGCTGTCGCCATCGTCCGCAGAAGCATTATGTTATGGCACCGTGAAACATGCTGTCGACGCGGGACACAGCGAGACCGAGGAAATTGCACCGATCTATACGATGAGCCAAGCCGCAAGCGCGCTCATTTATGGGACTCGCGACCGGGCAGGCTTGTGGGCGGAAGGATCGCTGACGAGGCGAGCATCGACTGAGATCGAGCGGCACGCGCTCTTGTCGCTATGGTCGCTGCGCCGAACCGCAGTCGAAATTGCCAAAATGGCGCTCGGGGCCGGGCAGACCAAGAAATGACGGTCATTCGCTCGGCGCTTACCCGGCCTGCGACGTTCTACAAAGCTAAGAAGGACGTCATAAGCTCGACGTTTCTTCTGCTTTGCGATCGCATCCTAGGCGTTATTCTGAATGTCGTTGTTCTCGCCGCGTTGGTGAAGAACTACGGACCGGCGGATTTCGGCAAATGGAGCTACGTGCAAACCGCGGTGCAGATGGTTGCGCCGTTCCTTGCGCTCGGTGCCGAGCCAATCCTCATGCGCGAGCTGGTACGCAAGCCGCTGGAACGCGCCGAAATCCTCGGGAGTGCGGCACTGATGCTATTCGGCGCAAGCATCGTCGCGTCGCTACTGCCGCTCGGATATATCGCAATCGCCAATCCTGGCGATGAGGTGCTGCATCGGCTGGCGCTGCTGATGACCCTCGCTAATTTTCCGAACGCCATTCTTGTGATCGAAGCGGCCTTCAAGGCTGAAATGAAGCCGCTGCCGATCGTCTTTGCTCGTAGCCTGGCGTTGCTGATCTCCGCCGCGATCAAAATAGCTTTATGCGTGTGGCATGCGCCGATCAGCTATATCGGCGCAGCGACAGCGGTTGAGGCTGTGGTCCTTGGCGCTGCATTGATCGCAACGTATCGCGCATCAGGCCATCATGTTTCGCATTGGTGTGTCGATCGCCGCCGGATGATGTTTTTGGCTCGCCAGTGCCTGCCGGCGATGGCGTCAGCCGTTGTCGTCATGCTTTTCTTTCGCATTAATCATCTACTGCTGGCCGGCATCGGGACATTCGATGAGGTCGGACGCTATGCCCTAGCATTCTCAGGAATTCAGTTTTTGGGACTTCTGCCCTGGGCCGCAGCAACCTCGCTGTATCCCAACCTTGTCGCTTTGCACGAACGCGATAAATCCGCGTTTCTCAAGAACGTCGGATGGATGTTCTGGCTTTTCTCGCTGTTGGGTTATCTGGCAACAGCGTGCATCATCGTGATCGCGCCGTACGTCGAGCCGATGCTGAGCGTAAAGTATCAGGGTGTCAGCACTGTATTGATCGCCATGTCGCTGAACACAGTATTTACATTCTCAGCGACGGCGCGTGCACAAGTGATCAACATATCGAATGCCACGCATCTGCATTTGATCGCCGCGCTCGTAGGATTGGCGGTACTCGTACCGACAAGTCTAATGCTCATCCCGAAATGGGGAGCCATCGGAGCCGCGGCAGGCGTAACGTTCGCATCGTTCATTTCCGGAATCGTCACGACCGCGTTTCTTCCGCAAGTGCGCGAGATCGCGGGAATGCAGCTCCGGGCGTTGCTGTTGCTGCCACCCAAATCCGGCACAACGGCGTAGGAGCGCGTCAGCTTAGTATTTGCCCAAAGCTAATTGCTTCCCTCTTGGGAAGGCGTTTTGCCAGTGGCACTTCCCGGCTCCGGAATTTTTTGCAGCGCCACGTCAACGACGTCGCCGGGCATGAGTTCGGCGCTTTGGTCGGCTTCAATGGTTTGACGCTTATCACTGTTGTGGCGGTAGATCACGATGCTCGGCGCGGCGCCGGTTCCACGGACGAGTTGCGATCGGACCAGACCGGTATAGAGCAACTTATCGCCAAGCGCCTGCAATCGCGAACGCACGGTCGCCAACTGGACTTCGGCGGTTTGCAGTTGCGCCAACGCATCTCGCCGGCGCTCATCGTCGAGCTTGTCCAGCTTGGATTTCAATTCGTCACGGTCTCGTTCGGACTGGCCGCGCTGAGCGATGGTCTGGAGATAACGCGTCGCGGAGATCAGAATGGCGCGCTTGGCATCCAATAAACGGGTGATCGGCACGGTTTTGCTATCGTACAGCGCCTGGACTCGGGCGACTTCAGTGGTATCGAAGTCGGCGCCTTCTTTTTCTTTCTGTTCCTGCTGGGTTAGTGCCGCGACCCGATCGCTTGCGGTTTTGAATGCCGACTGCAAATAGGCTTTCTGCTTTTCATATAGAGCATTGCTGGTTTGCAGCTGATTATCGGCAACAGTGACGATCTGGTTGAAGACGGAATCTGGGATGGGTGTGTCGTCCATCGCCTTGCGGTCGAACTCGGCCTTATGGTCAAGCACCGCCTTCAAGCGCAAAATGGTCGCCTGTTGCTCAACATACTTCGTCCATTGCGTATTATACTCGCCTCGGAAATCGGCTTCATCGAGAAGCGGATTCTGTGCGCGAAACCGCATGACGTCGTAGCCGCCGGCAACGGCAATGGCTTGGCGCACGGTCATGCCGGGGCGAAAGCTCTTTTCTCCGGGCTGCGACACGTCGCCGTTGACATAGATCGGACGATACTCGGCGATCGACACGCTGACTTCGTCCGGACTGAACATGGTGGGAATGTCGCGCCCGTCATCGGCTTTGCGGCGAAAAACCTTCGACGAAATTTTTTCGCGCACGGATTGCAAGAGAGCGTCTGTCGTCAAATCCGCCGCTTTGATTTGACCCACTAGCGGCAAAGTAATCATCCCGTCGAGGCCTACGGTGGACTGCGTTTTCAATTGCGGCATCGCCGCCACGTTGAACGCGATCTTATCGCCAACTTCGATTTTGTATTCGGCGCCATACGCGAGATCGGAGCGAGACAAGAAGATGCCGGCAATGGTCATGGCGATGATCAAGAATTGTCTCATCTCGTGCAAAACCTCGCGTCAGTGAAACAGCATGACAATTAGGTAAAATCCATTGTGCAAAGCACATAATCGCGAAGATTTACGGCGATCGATGGACACCAGTTCGTTTCCTCAACTATGCGGCTCTCCTTCTGTTCCACCGGGAATATCAGGCCTCTAGCGAAAATCGTCGCAGCACGGAACGCATCCTGTCGATCTGGGTTGCGCACTGGTGCGTCGCAGCAAAAGTCTCGAATTTTGAAATCGGTTTTTGAGATCGGTCGATCGATTTCTGCAGTGGGGCTTGCGACCGGATTTGGCGAACGACGCCGTCCTCAAAGGGGGTGAAATGCTTCACGTCGTGCAGAACGCAGCGTATCGCCGAGGCGAGGAATTTGATCCGCCGCCGCAATGGACTCTCCAATTGCTTTGGAAGGTTATCCTATGGCGGCGGTCTACAATTATTTGGGCTGTGATCGCCTGTCTCGGATTCGCGATTGCATATCTTGCAATAACGCCGCTGTCCTACCAAGCGACGGCCGTTGTTGCGACGGACACAAAGCGCAGTCCGCCCCAACCGAATGAGTATACGCCGGACTCGAACGTCGATATGGCGGTCGTCGAGACGCAACTCGAAGCCATCCGTTCGGAAAAATTGGCACTCTCGGTGATTGATAAGCTGACGCTCTGGAAAGATCCGGAGTTCTCGGGCGTTCGCACCGGACTTCGCGCTTGGATTAGCGGGCTGCTGCATCGCTTTCTCATCAAGAGTGAGCCGCCGCCACCTATGGACGAGCAGGATCGGAAGCGCCAGGCAGCACTCGCGCACTTTCGCCAAAACTTGAAAGTCGAGCGCATCGGCCGCAGCTATGTGACGGAGGTCACTTTTCGGTCTCGTAGTCCGGAAACGGCGGCGCAAGTCGCCAATGCCGTCGCTGAGGGATACATCGATGATCAGTTGAACGCCAAGCAAGAGACGCTTCAGCGTTCAAACGATTGGATGCGAACGCGCATCGCCGAACTACACACGGAAGCCGGTGTTGCCAAAAAGAAGCTCGACGATTTTCAAGCTCAGCATCCATTAAAATTCGGCGAAGACGGCAAGCTGGAAAGCGAATTGGAGTTACAGACAGCCACACAAAAACTCGCGGTGGATCGCACGCAACAGCTCCCAACGCAACAGAACGGCGTGAACGGCGGTAACACATCTGCCAACGACTTGGCCGCTCGCGATAAAAGTGCGTCCACACTCACCCAACGCGTTGCCGAGGAAAGAAATACGCTAGACGACCTGAGAGATTTGCAGGGTAAGGCCGATACTGCCAAAGCCACTTACCAAAACGCCGTCAATCGGTTCAACCAGGCGCTGCAATTGCAAGAGCAATCCGTTCCGGCGACGGAAGCGAGAATCTTGACAGAGGCGACGGCACCAACAGATGGCAGCTCGCCAAAGGTGCCATTGGTCTTGATACTCGCTGTCGTTGGTGGCGGCGGCTTAGGTGCGATGGGCGCAATCGGCGGGGAGTATTTGCAGGGCCTCGTGCGTTCGTCGCAGCAACTCGCCACGGAGCTTGGTGTCAGAACGCTCGGCGCTGTGCCTAGTCTTCCGCGCAATCTTCTCAGTGGCCTGCGCCGGTCGCAGACACCGCTGCAGCTCATCGATCAGGCCGTCAAAGGGAAGATCAGATTTTCACCCGCAGACGAAGCTGTCCGTGAGTCGAAGATTGCCATCGATCAATACTGTCGCGAAAAATCATGCGTCATTGGCATCACGTCGGCACGGGCTGGAGAAGGAAAGACCACTCTGGCCTTCAATCTTGCGTTGCTTGCTGCAAGGTCGGGGCGCAAGACGCTTCTCATCGACGCAAATCTGAGAAATAGAAAATTGTCTTCTTTCCTGGGGGAACAAAGCCAAGGTTTGTCGGAACTCGTCGACCAGCGGGCGGAATTTAGCCAATGTGCAAAAAATTGGGATGAGACGTTCACGTTTCTTGGCGAGCCGTCGGAGGCAATTAAGAGCCACCCGGTCGAGGTCCTCGGCACGCAGACAATGGCGAACCATCTCAAGGCAGCATCCAATGAGTTCGATTACGTAATTGTGGATTTGCCGCAGGCAACCAAGTGCTCCGAGGTTCAGGCGCTCGCCCCACTGATCGACGGCTTTGTATTCGCGGTTGAGTGGGGAAAGACGTCAATCCACGACCTGGAGCGCGCCATCACCCAATCGGATCTCGTGGCTCAGCGCCTTATCGGTGTGGCTCTGAACAAGGTCCCGGATAGCGAGTGCGCTGCTGTTTGATCCGAGCGGCGCGCGCCGTTCCTTCTGTTCGATGCGTCGGGACGGAGACACCGCTATGACCGCGCCCCCTAAACCTGAGCGTTTTGAAAGCCTCGATGGACTGAGGGGCGTAGCGGCTTTGACCGTTGTGCTCTTCCATTTTTTTTCGGCGTACGTGCCGAGCCTTCTCCCCGAGCAGACCGATCATTCGTGGCGGGGAACGGATACACCTCTGGCCGTCCTCTACAACGGCGGCTTCGCGGTATCTGTGTTCTTCGTTCTGAGTGGATTTGTCATCGCCAATTCCGCGGCGGCGCGGCGTCTGCCGGTTTGGTTCAATCTGTGCGCGCGATACGTGCGCCTCGCGTTACCTGTTCTGGCGGGCACGCTGTTCGGGTGGGCTTTGCTCGCGCTATCGCCACACACGGTCGCAGCACTGAAGTCCGTCGAAAATCATGAATGGCTCAACTGGGTTTATGACGGCGGTGAGCCCAACATCTATTGGGCGGCGAAGGATGCACTGATCGGCGTCTTCGTCCACGGCAGTTCCAAATTCAATAATGTCCTTTGGACGATGAAGATCGAACTTCTGGGATCGCTTGCGATCTACTTGCTCTATGGCTTCGTAGCCGCCCAGCACCGCGTTCGAGCGCTCGTGATTGCGACGCTAGCGAGTGTTATTGCTTTGAGAAAGCCGGAACTTGCAGCATTTGCGATTGGCGCGCTCATACGGGAAGCCTACGTCCTCGATCGATTATCCGCGCGTTGGGCTTGGCCGGCGTTGACGTTCAGCATCATTTTCGGCGCGATGATGGAAGGGTACGGCGCCAGGCTTGGTCTCACAGTCTCTCTGCCGCGCATGTTGGCGCTTGGCGAACCACATCAACTCTGGCACGTGGCAGCTGCAGCGGCTGTCGTGTACGCTGTGCTGGTGTCTTCAAAGATGAAGCACATACTGAGCACGCAATCGGCGCGCTTTCTTGGCGATATTTCCTTCGGCTTGTATCTTGTCCACGTGCCACTGCTCTACACGCTGTTCGTACCGATCTATCTAACAGCACGTGGAGACACGTTAGCGATGATCATTCTCTTCGCCGTCTTCGTGGCGATGAGCCTCTTCGCTGGATGGGTGTTCACGCGCTTGATCGACAGACCGACCATTCTTCTCATTCAGCGCGCTCGATCCGCGATGCGGGCGCCGCTGAGGACACGCTCGCGCGAGCGATTGAGAGCGTCATAAGTGCTAGCCCCGCAGACCTTAGAACGGCGAGCGAGCGCCGTCGGCATCGGCGGATTGAGGCCGCAGCAGCAGCACGAGCGGAATGAGCACCAAGAAGCTCAAAGTAACGAACCCGAATGCCTCGATGAAGCCGATCATGGTCGACTGGCGCATGAGTTCGAGCCCGAGAATTTGCGGTGCATGCGGGTCCGACAGACTG
>Ga0180219_1001502_pt1 | contig 15010 bp, 13 predicted proteins | sample eDN3rd30CBELigMG_FD_151338 | JGI IMG/M metagenome (GOLD analysis project Ga0180219, IMG submission 151338) | Enriched Miracle-Growth compost microbial communities from Emeryville, California, USA - eDNA 3rd pass 30_C BE-Lig MG (version 2)... ...
AACTCCGGATGCTAACGGGAACGTTACTGTTCCATCAAACTATGTATTACCGACTGCCGGTCCTACGGTAAAAGGTGGCGTTGTTGTTCCTGGACCTGATTTGGTCGTTAACCAAACGACTGGAGTTCTCAGCTTAGGGTTCACTCCAGTTCGTTCAGTGAACGGCAATAATGGTGATGTGATCATTCTTGGCTTAATTGATCCGACTGCTATTGGTACTGGGGGCGATTTCAATGCTATTGTAACGACTGGCCTGTATTTTGCTGCTACTGATGCCATTGCTACTTCTCTTGTTAACGGTCCTACAATTCCTGGTGGACTAAAAGCTGGTAAGTTGGAAGTGATCCAGACTACAGCTGATGGAAGTAATGTTCAGCAAAGATGGTCTCAAGGTGACGCTTATATGTTTGAGCGGTCTATTGTCGGCGGAACTCCCAGTAGCTGGCAACAGATTGGCGGTATCTCGTCAGTTCCAATTGCTACTACATCTGCGCTCGGCGTTGTTCGTATTAGTTCTGGTTTGACGATTACTACTGGTGGCCTCCTTTCTGCCGACGTGCGCTCAGTCAATGATGTTACGCCCGATTCAAACGGCAATATCGTCATCGATATAGCTGCATTAGGCGGCCTAACGACAGAGGAAGTCGGCATTCAAGGCGGTATCGCTGGATTCCTCACGATTGATCCAGTTCAACCTCCGGTAGATGAAGCTGTATCAGACTATACGTATGCTAGACTTCCGCAAAAGCAATTACCGCTTGGTGCGATGATCTACATGGGTGAATGGGACGCTTCAACGAATGCAGGTTCATATATTGATACTGAAGCCGATGGCGAAGTTGTTCCTCACACTGTTGTCCTCATGGCTAACGGTGAGATGCAGGATGATTGGGATGATTCTGGCGTTCCAACCTCTATCCAAGTTCCAGCTAATGGTAAGTGGTTCCGTGTTTCGACGGCCGGAACTACCAATTTGGATGGAGAAGTGAACTGGTTAGTTGGTGACTATGCTGTAGCGATTGGTGATAAGTGGGTCCGTATTTCCCCTACTCCTGTTATCACCAAGACTAGTGGAACAATGACAATTGGACCCGGTTCATCATCAGTGATTGCTCCTCCGTCGGGCTCCAATCCGTTAGACGTTCAAGTTCAACTTCGTGTTGAGGATACGACAACTGCCGGAACTTGGTATGATGCTGATGGTGTGGCAACGATTCGCTATACATCGACTACGATCAATGTGACTAACGAACATCCTACAGATACGCTGAATTTCCGATATGTGATAAGGAATATCTGATGGCGCTAACTCTTACTCCGCCTCCAGGAACCTACAATGACGATCAGACCATTTCAGTCACTGGTCCTGCTAACGTTGCAGGAATTCTGGTGACCACCAATGGGTCTGATCCAGTAATTGTCAAGACTATTGCATCGTCCGATAAACCAGGAACGGAATATCCGTATAGTCAAACTATTGATGACGGACGCGGACGCGCTATTTTTGATGGTGCGTTCGCCAAAGCCTACAATAGCCGATGGAATGCAATTACGCCAACTCCTACTACGTTTGCAGAATTAGATGATGCCCTTAAACTTCTGCACAACTGCATCCAGTTCGTGCTGGATGGAGGAACTCAGCTGCTTGCATTAGGAGATAAGAATGCAACTCTAGATGATAACGGCAATTCTTATTTCATAAAAGATTCAGTATCAGGAACTTCGTTTTATACTACACTAACTGGAGTTGCCAGCATTCTTGGCATAACCATGACGATCAAAGATCGGGCTGATTATGCTGGTAATCTGCTGAATCCAACGTTCGCTGAATTATCGAACTATGATGCAGTTCTAATAATAAGCAGCAATTCTATAGGATCGACGGCTACGCCGCCTAGCCCTCAGTACATCACCAATGATGGCATTGCGAACATTGCGCAAGCGCGACGCTCTGGCATCGGTGTGTATGTCCTAACAGATAATGGCGGCGCAGGAACTGGAACTACTGCGCGCTATCCAGAGTCTTACTATGCAACTGCAAACTACATTCTAGCTGGGATAACAAATGCGAATTTCCAAGGAACGCTAGATTTCTCACCAGGTCGAACGGTAGGAGAGAACAAAGCATTGCACGGCGACTCTCCAATATTCGACAACATGGCTGATACGGATATTGTATTCGCATCGACTACAGACTCGTATGTCAATCAAGATGCATCAACACTAGTCACTCTCCCAACCACGGTGTCTGTGACTACAGGCTACACAACGTTGAAATTCGCTGTTGTCGATGATCTTGGAAATGTTACATTCGAGCAGTACGGATACAACGTTGGACAACCTCCGATTGTTGAGTTATGTGACGCATCTGGTACAGTTATCCAACAATGGCCGGAAACTAATCTTCGTCAGCGCCAAGTCCACTTCCTCTACACTCCAGGTGATTTCACTGATGACGCTGCGGGATTCGTCAAAGTCGGGGAGATAGTTGTAGGTGAGTTCACCAATGTCGCTAGTGGCATCATTTCTGTTTCATGGCTTGATACGGAATATTCTTCCCCAGCTAATCCTAATGTGATTACTATGCCAGCTAGTTCGAATCTAGATGTTCATGTGGAATTGTATGAGCCTGTACCATTCATCTATACATGGAACTTCGATCGATTCATCCCGACAGCACCTACAGTTCGCATCGCTCAGTTTGTCAAGCAGTTGAATAAGAATGAATTCGCATCCGGTTCTAATTATATGGATGTAATTACGAAAGCACGGACCCAATTACAAGATCCATCAGTTGCAGATGGACTTCCCTTGAGTATTGTTTGTAGGAATATCTATACAGCCATGACTTGAGGGTTGTTATGGACAAGAGTCTTGTAATACTATCGTTGGGGTTTGCGATTGTACTCGCCATCCTCACAATCATTTCCTTACTGCTCTTTCGCAGTCCCGTATCCATATCATCAGATCTTCTAGGCGCAATCGTTGGATATTTATTTGGAAACTTGAATATCATTATTGCGTACTACTTCCAAAAAGATCAAAACAAATCGGAATAACCATGAGTCCTTTCATTCTCACCGTGATCTATTGCGTCTTGTACGTACTCTTGCTGTCAACGAAGTATGGAGCATCAATGATCATTGACTTTTCATTGATTCTAGTTTTGATAGATGTTAGCGTAAGATTCGCAACTGGATGTTCACTCCATGACTGGATTAAAGACAATTGTCCGCAATGTCATGAGAAAGGATGGGAACGACAAGCGACAATTTTATAATAGGTGGATGGCAACTGATACCTTTCAATCGCAGGATACGAGAGTTTTTGAGGGTTCTCCCGTATTTCTTTGGGCTGACTTACGCAATCGCGATTTTGCTATGAGTCAGCCATCTTTTTGCCGCTGGGACATGGCTGTTCCAGCAGGACTAATCAGGCCGTCAAACGCCCCATTCCTGCTTGGAATACAAGTCCCGCAACTGAGGACTTTATCGTGGCAACTTTAGCTGATGCAATTGGAAAAGCAAAAAGTGATACTGTGAATCACACGAAGAATGTGGTTCGTGGTTCCGTTAAACAGGCTGAACGTGGTCTGAAAGGAGCCGTCGGCAGTGTTGTAAATAGTGCTAAGAACGCGGCCACTCAGGCTGCTGCTGGCGCTGTTAATGCTGGCTTGGCTGGTGTCATAGGTGCTGCCACGGATATCGTCACAGGTAATCCCGCAGACGCAGCACAACGAATATTCGACATTCCAGGTAATGTCGCCGGAGCAGTTGGTTCTGTTCTTGGCGTAGCTAGTGGATCTATCTTATCTGGTCCTGGTGGTGGAATGTCACGGATGAGCGACAATGGTGGCATTCTTGAGGGGAATTCTTTCTACGGAGCATTAGCTCGTAGTGATCCCATGCAATCCATATCATGGTATGCTCAAGTTCCTGTCATCACTAGTGCATACGGGACAATGGGACTCCCTTGGTACTTCATTCAAGAAGCGACAGTCCCATTTCGTCAATTCGATCAAGTTTCAATATTCCGAGAAGGAAGAACAAAACATTATGCCGGACGCTATTCATTGGATAGTCTCCGTCTGTCTTTCTATATGGATAGTTCTGGCCTGACTATGCGCTACTTGCGCGGATGGGAAGCAGCTATTCTTCAACCGACAGACCGAATCAATGTAATGACGCAAGGTGGTGGATTCATGCCACCGAATCAATACAAGAAAGATATCTACGTATTTCTACTTGATCCCATCAGGCAAGCTATCGCATGTCTTCAGTACATCGAATGTTGGCCTACGAACCTGGATCAGCTTCAATTGGAATCCGCCAGTAGCAATCAATTAGTTGCGAACGTGAATTTCTCAGTGGGGGATGTATTAGTTGTAGACATGGAAGTAAGTAGGACAACTATCGAAGGGATCTTGGGTGCAGCGAATCCCTTAGGTAATATCATCACTACGGCAACTGATGTAGTGACTGAACGTGCAAGACAAGCTGTTGGTGGTCTAGCCGGTGCAATTGGCGACAGCTTGAGAATGTTCTAACAAGGGTATCATACATGACCAAAAAACCTCAAATCACCGATATAGATTTAAAGAGTCTCTCTTATGAATCTTACCCAGAATCAGCTGTGAAGCCTCAACCAAAGCCGGCGAAGAATGTTCCAATCGAACGTCGACGCGGTCCGGGCAAACCTGAAAAGCTGACGGATAAGTATCCTCAGTTCAAACCAGTACAGCCGTCAGTCATGGTTCAGCCAGGGCATCCTCAAGCAGACGCGCCGGAAGGATTGTCTGGGGCTGCTCAAGCTTTTCTGCAAGAAGGCCAGCAACCTCAGTACGAACAGCCGACGTATATTCACCATGCGCCTGTTCAATCCCTCGGTGTGCAGCGTCCCAACAGTGAAGCAGAAGCTCTGTCAATTGAACTTCCGTCTCGCTTTGCGATGTATGAATTCAAGGACCTGTTTGCCTCACCCATTCGCGCCTACCATATGGCCAAGATGGCAAGAGCTCATAGTGAGAAGAGTCTTCGCTTGATGGCTGAGTGTGTTAGTTCTATGCTTCATACTAGTGACGAGAGATTCGAGAATGTATCGTTGGCACACCAATTGACGTTACCGGACTTCTACTATGTCCTGTATTTTCAACGTCTGACCAATTACAACAAGACTCGCTATCTTCACACTGAGCAATGTAGTAATCCCGAGCACATTGCAATGGTGAAAGAAGGAAAGCTGAAGAAGGAAAGTTTGAAGATTACGGAACTGATCACTAGCTCGATGTTGAAGACTACGATGCTAGATCAGATGCCTGTAATTGATGAAGAATTGATGGATGGTATCGTGGTTAGACCCGCTACTGTTCAAGATTCTATCGATTGGTTGGAAGATGAGCGGTTCGCTAATGAGGAATTCCAATTTCTCGGGCAAATCGCATGTTATCTGGAAGGCGAAACGTTTAGCCAGAAGATTGACCTTGCATCATCTTTAACTCCTGATCAAGTTCAGGCAGTTATGGACTACGAGAAAGCACTGTTTGGTTACGGTGTGGAAGAAACGATCACAATTCGTTGCAAGGAGTGCGGCGCATCAATGAAGACTCCGGTCAACATTGATGCGTCCGCGTTTCTTCCCCGTTAACACTCACAAAGAGATCGGCAATCGCTACTGGCTGTTAGCATCGGAATATGGAGTCGTTCCTCCAGCTGATATGCCAGTGTGGTTGTTCATTCATCTAAGCGATCATGCACATACAGCCCGCGAAGAACGGTTGAAAGCTGCACGTGAAGGACTAGTTTACAACAGGTGATATGGATGCCTAGTTTCAAAACTCCGTATGAGCAAAGAAAGTGGACAAAGCTGGAGCAACAGGCTAGAAAGACCTTCGACAAACTGAAAAATGGCGAAGGTACTAGCAAGGATTTGAAACAGGCTCAACTCCTTGTTGCACAGTACGGTGCAGTAGCGAGTCAGGTTTTCCAGAATGGCGTTGACGCGATCAACAAGATTGCAGAAGACCGAATCGCTCGCATCACAGATGATCGCGCGAAGAAGGGCAAAGTAGAAATCAATACTGACGGACTTCTGGAATTGGCCATCACTAAGGCTATACAGAGCGAAGGTGTTGAATTAGCTGCTACTGTTGAAGATATTGTAATAAAGCAATTGCGTGACCAAGATGATCGATTTGAATTGATGATCGATCGTAAACTCAGCCGCTTCTTCAAGAACGTTCCTACTCAGGATGATCTTGTTGCAGCGGCTGAACTTGCTGGTGAGATGCGATTTGGTGGTGTCTATCAACGAATGGAGGAAGCTGCGTATCGTGGACTCCGTCGTTTGATCATGGAGTTTCGTGGTGTTAGTGGTGTTGAGCAAGTTCTTGAGCCTGAGGCCCCCACTGGTCGTTACACTCCGTCAGCTCTCGCGTCTGATTTCATCAAAACTCAACCTCAAGGACTGCCGTCTTCCAGTCCTGCCTTGATGGAAGAGAAGCAAGCGGATACGCGTGAAAATCTACTCGAAGATATCAATGAAAAGCTGGATGACGTAACCAATCCATCGAATCAAGATAAACGTGATGAACGGAAAGCAACAAATTGGTGGCGTAAGCTCAAATCATTCACTGGTGGCGCTTGGGATCGTGCTAAATCAGTAGGTGGGAAGTTTGGTCTTGGTGCAGGATTGTTAGCATTGCTTGGTCGATTCCTTCTTACTGAATTGACCGGTGGCAAGATGATTGAGAAGATCCAAAGCTATTTGAATTTCGATAAGATGAAAGAATACGGAACTCAATTTCTTGATTTCGTCACAAAGAATGCTAAGTCACTGGCTACATGGATTGCCGATAAGATCAACCCGTTTCACGAATCAGACGAAGATCTCGTACGGAAGCACAGCAATGCTGCTAACACAAATGCGGCAGGTGCTGAGTATGCTACGCAGCAGCGTGATAAATTCATTGGAATGGCTGAAGAGGCGTCCAAGAATGGCAATGAGACTGCTGCTACACATTACCGATCTGAAGCTGAGAAGTGGAACAAGCGGGCTGAACAGAAGACTAAGTTCCAGCAACAGAACATTGACAAAGCTAGTAATGCACAGCAACGAATCAGCGACACTACGACTGGATCTAGCAGTGGTAACGTAAACATCACCGGTCCTGCTGGATCTACGCCTCCAGCGCAAGGCGAACCCAGCCCAGGATTTACTACAGGTGAAGGTGGCGCTGCATTTGGCCGTCCTAACAGGAGAGCTAGATCATCTACTGTTGCGGATTCGGAAATTAATCCTAGTAAACCGATTACAACAAAGGATGCGGCAGTACAGCAGTCTGAGAATGTGATGAGGTCGATGAAGGAAGCTCAGGGTGCTTCTATTCTTTCGTTAGATAGCATCCCGTATTCTACTAGCGTTGATCCGTCTTTTGGTCTACTGAATAGTGCTGTCCTCATAAAGTAATATGCGTACTCCTGGTGAAATGTTCCAACTGCATATGCAGGAAAACCAGGCAATCTACGATGGCATTGATTTCCTTACGTCTACAGCAGATTCGGATCCCCCTCCGAGTGTAGTACGATCATTCATCGAAAGATTCACTGGTAATCAACAATCAAGCGGTGTGGATGTACCGTCTGCTAAAGATCTTGCGAGAAAAGCAGGCAAAGCTGCTTCAATCTTTGGACGTAGTCGTGCTATCCTTGTAACGAAATGGGTTCTCCAATTCAGCAAGCGTATGATCTTTGCGATGGGTCGGTTCATTCTGCGCTCTGTAGTAATGCCTGTGCTGACTGGTATTGTATCGTTCTTAGCGACGCCGGTCGGCGCTGTGGTGGGCGCGGCATTAGCGGCCGGTGGATTAGGATATCTTCTGTATCGCACTATTTTCCAGGGCGACAATCCTGCATCAGTAGTACAGGATCAAGAAGGTCTCGCTGCGTTCGGAGTCAGAGGGCGCTTCTATTCCGATCGTGATTGGGAAGAGGAGATGTCCAAGACCGAAGCATTCGGTGAAGACATGGGTGTTTCATCAGGTCGTCGTCCAATCGAAGTTGTGCGAGATCAGACCAAAGCGAAAGGTAGCGCAGGATCACGACAAGCTGCTATTGTTCGAGCTATGAACAAAGCTGGTATGACTGATAAGGAAGAGCGCGCCATGTTTCTTGCGCAGTTAGCGCATGAAAGTGGAAACTTCCAATATATGCATGAAATCTGGGGACCCACTCCAACTCAGCAACGATATGAAGGCCGAAAGGATCTTGGTAACGTTAATCCAGGTGACGGCTATAAATATCGTGGACGCGGTTTCATTCAATTAACTGGTCGTGCAAACTATGCAGCGGCAGGAAAATATCTTGGTATTGACTTAGTGAACAATCCTGATCTTGCCTCTGATCCTGATGTTGCTGCTGGTATTGCTCTCTGGTATTGGTATATTGCAAGACCAAAGATCAGTAGTGCTGCCCAAATAGGTGATGTGAGATTCGTTACTCGTCAAATCAACGGCGGTCTGAATGGATTATCAGATCGTCAAAACAAGTATAGTCAGTATTTGGATAAGATCAATAAGGGTGAATTTGGCATGGAGTCAGACTCCGCCACTAGTCCTGAAGAATCATCTGAATCTAGCAAAGCAGTAACCACGAAACCTAAGCCTCGTGTTGCGATTCCTCAACAGAAAGAACAATCGACAATGAAGGCTAAGGAACGAACATTCAATAATGATCCAACTGAATTCTTCACGTTGGGTGGCGCAGTAATAGGACATTGATCATGGCATACGTAGGCAATCCGCACTACATGGTGCATATTTTTTCGACGAAGCCATCTAATCCGAACAACATCGTTAACGTGAAAGCTCCAATGCCGGAAGCATTCACCTTCGATACTGCTTCGCAATATGATGCTCCGTTCACGCAAGGTTTGACTGGTAATGCCATTATCGATACTCTTATGAAGATTGGTACTGGTGCCCGTCTAATCAACCAGAACATGACTGCTCAAATCTGGCAAGGCTCTGCTGAGACAGAATTAGGCTTACAGCTTGAATTTCATGCAGAAGCTGATCCTCACTTGGAAGTTCGAGCTCCCATCATTTCATTGATGGAGTTAACAACCCCGGACACATTAGGCGCAGACGGCTTTCTCGTGAGCCCTGGTCCTAAGATCGATTCAGCGGTTGTTAATGAATTGAAGAGTAACGCACAGAGCTTGACATCTTCGTTACTGCAGATGGTAGGACTGGACGATGTGTTTAATATTGGGTCTACTAGTAATGATCAGCCGAAACAAGGCCACCTTGTTGATCCGGCTATGATTTGCACTAATGGAAATAGTCAGCCTATTAACACAACTAGCCCGTCAACTAGTAACGTGTATGGACAAACGAATTCCTTCCGTAAGTACGTGAAGGATCAAATCAGTATTCGATTGGGGAATTTCGCTTTCTTCGATTCAGTGGTAATCACCAACGTTCAGAAGACATACGAATCGAAATTCGATGCCAGAACTGGATTGCCTATGCATGCTCGTGTTGATATTCGATTCAAGCCTTTATTCATGATTGTCAGGCAGGATCTGCAAAACATCTTCTTCCCGCCGCCTGCAAGCGGCATCGCTTCTGGTGCTCGTTCTATGGTTGGAAGCGCGATTGATAACGTTGCTCAGGCGTTCCCGATCACTATGCCGAATAAGACTAATCTCCCAATTCCATTCTAATTGGAGTGTAGACAATGCATGACTATACATGGTCTGAGTATTCTCCGATTGATAATACTGGAACTCAGCGATCCATCTTCAAGAGTGCGTACAAGAACGTTCGATTCATCCTGCAGCCGGGACGTCGTATTACATTGACCCAAGCGGACATGGCCAATCTCCCAGGCATCGCCTACCGTGAGTACGGATCAGTCAGTCTATGGCGTATCATTCTTTCGTTCAACGGACTGAAAGATGGTATCCAAGACCTCCGCCCAGGTGTGTCGCTTATACTACCAACCAAGAGCTCTGTGATCGGCATTCTGACTGGACAACAATCTAATCAGCAACGCACTATTACCATTTAAGGATTGATATGAGTTATATCATTCCGGATAGAGTAGAGATCTCTATCATATTCAACGACATGAACTATCCACTGAACCAATTCAACGTATTGAATTTCCTGCACATTGGATCTTCAATACGCATGTTGGTTCCAACATTAAAGATCTCAGTGACCGATCAGTCGGGTATGCTAGGATCAGGTGTCCTTGTTGATGGATGTTCGATCACTGTTGTCCTGCAATCTTTAGGTGACGGTCGTAGCTCGACTTATAAATTCCACCTGAGTAATTTCACTAGCAATAACACTCCGGTCGGTAGCCAGTATACGATCTATGGGTACGGATATCCTCCAAAGTATTTCGGCGGTACAACGACAGAAGGAATTCGTGGTACTAGTGATTATGTGCTAAGCCAGATTGCTCAGGCATGTCAATTGACCTATGACGGCACTACAACTAATGATGCTCAATTGTGGATGCCACAAAATCGCAGCTATGCAGTCTTTGCACTGAGAACTGCAGAATACGGGTATGCTGATGAACAGAGTTTGATGAAACTCGCATTCTGTCCCGAAGGTATCCTTCGCTACAAGAATCTGAATAAGATTTCTGATATTACATTGAAGTGTGCTCAAGGTAAATCGGATGGTGATCGCTTCATCATTGTGGATCATCGACCATCAACTAGCAACGGTACTAGTAATCTCATATCAGGCTACAATCTTGCGCGAAGACGTCAGGGCGACACCAATCCCCAGCAAGAAATATATGATCAATTGCAATTCACGTCTGATAGCAAGACTCCATTGATCGATGTTACAACGAAGGAACAAATTGGTCGCGGATTGCAATCATTCACGCCTATTGACTTTGGCAATACGAATGAGAATTATGATCGTGGCTTCTATCAGAATCGTCGATATAGTGCATTACTCAGCATGGGAACAGATTTCCTAACGACCTATGTGTCTAGTCTTCTATTGCTTGATAAGATTGACTTCTCTGCAGAAGATGCTAACGGGAATCTGGATACTACTACCAGCGGACAATACATCATAACTAGTAAGGCCATAGTTGCACAAGGTCCAAACTATTATGAAAAGTTCGAGGGTGTCAAGAACGGAACGAACTGGAGTAAGTGATGGGAGTAGATAATCTCTCTACCTTAGTCGGAGACCGGCAAGATTATGCTGGTCAACTCTTCGAAGGCACTGTTGTAAATAATCAGGATCCGCTGCACAAGGGCCGATTCCAAGTAAGTGTTCCTGGCTTATTCGAGGAGGGAGAACTTCCTTGGATTGGTAACGTTCGTGAATCTCCATTCGGCATGGGCGACGGATTCGGTACTTACGGGGCTCCCGCTGTCGGTTCGACTGTTATCATTCAACTTCAACACGGTGATAGTAAATACGGATACAAGGAAGGTCACGTACCGAAGAATGGACAGATCCCAGTTGAATTCCAAAGTCCTAACACTTGGGGATATAAAGATCCTAGCGGTAATACGTTAGTCGTTAACATGGATGCGGGAACCTACACATTCACGCATTCCAGCGGAACTACGTACACTATTGGACAGGATGGTTCGCTCGATGCTGATATCAAGAGTAATGTTAATATCAATGTCAACGGAAACGTGAACCTCAATACGACTGGTGATCTGAATGCTTCGGTCAGCGGTGATTCCACTATTGAAACCAGCAATGCTACGATTGATGCGGACTTGACTCGTATTACAGGTGAGACCATCATCGAAGGACTGCTTCGCGTCATGGCCGGCATGATCATAGAAGGCGACACTGGATCTGGTTACTCTGCAGAGATGCGAGGTAATGTAAACCACACGGATGGTGTATTCCGTTCCAACAATGTGTCGATCAGTGGTCACCGTCACCCAGAAAATGGCAGTGAAACCAGCGCTCCTATATCGGGAACTTAAGAGGCACTAAGATGGCAGTCAAGATTACAGATTACTCTACGAATTTGACAGGGTCTACTTGGATTGATGTGAATACCCTGTTCACAATGAATGATTTGCCGGATCGTGTGCCTGACAGTATGAGCATCTCCGCATCCAGTTTGGTGAATTTATTCAATTGTCCGATTGGTGCCCGAGGTCCGCTGTTCGAGCCAGAATATGGCGCTGCTCTCTATCAGCTATTGCAAGAACCTGTTGATGCACAGACTGCTGATGCTATAAACATGGGTCTGATTCAGGCACTTGCTAGATGGGAGCCTCGTATTCGCTTAGACTATAGCGGAACTTACGTTATTCCTGACTATAATGTTCCAGGCTATAGAATTCGCATAACATACACAGAAGATTTGACCGGTGTTCGTCAAGTCACTGACTTCACCGTATCAAATACTGGAGGATTTTAATGGCTACTGATATTCTTGTTCTGTCAGATCTAACGGCAGACTATGATCAGTTCATGGATCAATTCAATCAATGGTTGTCCGCACGTCCTGTATGGAAAGGTGTATTGACAACTATGACAAGCCAGACATTACTTGGCTTGATTTCTACCGTAGGTGTGCATGCACAAGGTAGGCTGATTCGTGCTAGAGAAGACTCCTTTGCTGAGACGGCGCAGGCAGACGATGCCATTCGTGCCATTACTCAGATGCAGGGTGCGCGCATGACGCGTAAGGCCCCCGCTGAGATTAGGGTGCAGATCGAAAGCCCGCAAGCGGTGTCGCTCGTACCTTACACTCAATTCATCGTCGGTGGGAAATACTACTTCAATCGTGAACAGATTGTGTTAGAAGCGAATGTTCCAGTAGAGCATTATCTCTATCAGGGCACAGTCGTTGTTTATCAAGTCACCGGGAACGGTGCGAATTTCCAAGCATTTATCTCTGAAGAAGATCGATTTGTTGTTTCTGATTTCGATACAACAATCATGATCAATGGAACATTACTCAACAAGGCTAGTTCGGTTCTATGGAACTATCGAGATCAGCCAGCATTCGCTGATTTAACGTTAGCCGATGGTCGTCTGTTGATTCAGTTCGGTACTATCAATCCGAATTTTGGTTCGGTTCCTGCTGTCAACGACGTTGTGATGATTCGCTATGTCGTTACCGAAGGTGATTCTGGTAATAATGCCGCTCTGTTGAACAAGAGACTGAATGTTGATGGCTTCCCGTTAATCGAAGGTACAGTTCTTGAGAATCCTCACGGCGGTGCTGACGAGCAGCCAGTAGTTGTCTACAAGAACGTTGCGTCTGGTTCATTCGGTACCAATGAATCTTCGGTTACTCGAAATCAATACGTTGCGATTGTTAATACATATCCTGGTATTGTTGATGCTATCACGCAGGCCCAACGTGAAATTGACCCTATGGATCGCAAATGGATGAATACCATTCGCGTGTCAGCGTTGACGAATAGTCCGTGGTCTCAACAACAGAAGGCTGATTTCATTGATTACATGGAACGTGTGACGATGTATAGCACACGCTTCTACTGGCAGGATCCGATTCCAATGCCGCGCGATTTGAATATCGATGTATACGCATTCAATACTGCCATCTTGTCACAAGTCAAACAACGATCGGAGGACGCTGTGCGTTATCTGTTCGAACCAAAGACCGGACTTCTACTGACTGACTTCTATAATTCTGACTTAGTTACTGCCATCAAGAAAAAGAATCAAGGTCAGGTATCATATGTTCTGATCAACGAGCCTACGTATCCGATGACAGTCAGCCCACCATCTGGCATACGGGCTGACTATGAAATCATCCCTGGCGGTGGAACGTTAACAGAACTTGTGTACGCATATGCAATCAGCGTAAATGATGCATTGGAAGAAGGTCCTCCGAATAAATGGGTCTTCCCACAAGTAATTGGCAACAATGCTGCGATCAAACTCCGCTGGCGCACTACTAGTCAAGCAGTTAGTTACTATGTGTGGGGCCGTGATTACAATGGCGGACTTGGTAAGATTGCTACTGTAGCAAATACAACTGATCAATTCTTGGAGTTTACAGATGATGGTTCCATTACTCCTGTTGGTCCTTTACCTCCTTCTGTCAGTAGCGCCCCTATTCGGTATAACTCGCTCAACAGTTTGACGATCAATGTGTTCTACGCAGATCGTCAGCAACAGATCGATGGTACACCTGAGCGTAACGTGACAACATAGGACATAAGATATGGAAACGGTAGACAAGCGTCTCGGAATTAAGATTCCACGCACGGTCCTCTTGCCTCCATATCTCGCAATGAACGAATATTTCGTCGAATACACTCAGTCCATCGACGAAGTATTTCAATCATTAGTTGATGACAAGATTCGAGTGATCGAGAACATTCGCAATATGTGGGTGACTAATCCCGTATTGGAACAGAAAGTTCTCGATCACGAGATGATCGATTTCAGCGATTGGAGTCAACCTGAGCGCGAATTACTTGTACGCCAAGTAAACATGCTTGGGATGAAACTCAAATCTGCTGGAGTTTTGTCTAATGATGATTATCATGTCATTTCGAGATTCGTAGGTCAGTATTGGTTTGGTAAAGGAACCCAAGCATTTATTGAATTCATCAATTTTTGCTTAGTTGTTGATTTGAAGGTACATCGCCTGTGGGCCGAGGATCAGGGCGACGAAGAATATCATAATTTCACTCGTGATGTAGACGGCCAGCCGCCAGGGCCTCCAATTTGGGAGGGTGGCGTATGGTATCCAACAACTCATGTTGAGATTGAAGCAAAGGGAGGTTTAGGTGATCTCTCGAACGAAGTACTAGCTGAATTCTTCTATGAGATTGCCAACTTCAATCTAGTATTGAACGCGATTGATAGCAGTCAAGACCTTCCAATCGTTGGTGGTTCTGGCAGCACAGCCACAGACATCGTTGCTGTCGGTGTTCTATACGATGAGCTCCAGATCATGTCGACTGAAGGTAGATTCGGCGCGGATAGTCCTCCAGTTACTACATTAGCGAACGGCCT
>Ga0180219_1001504_pt1 | contig 15000 bp, 10 predicted proteins | sample eDN3rd30CBELigMG_FD_151338 | JGI IMG/M metagenome (GOLD analysis project Ga0180219, IMG submission 151338) | Enriched Miracle-Growth compost microbial communities from Emeryville, California, USA - eDNA 3rd pass 30_C BE-Lig MG (version 2)... ...
CGTCAGCGTCATCAGGGGCGCGCCGATCATCACCCCCAGGGCATAGGCGCTGATCAGCAGCCCGGCGCTCGGGATCGAAACGCCGAGATCGGCGGCGATGACCGGCAGCAGGCCCATGGGGGCGAACTCCGTCACGCCGATGCCGAAAGCACCGATCGAAAGCGCGATTATTCCGGGATTGAATTTGGTCATGGGCGCATCCTTGCGGGGTTTCATCTTCGATGCTTGCTATTCGGATGCACAGATGGTGGAAGGTCCGCAGGGGGAGTAGCCGGTCTGGACGCGAAGGATTGTTGCTTTGAACGCAAAGCCGATTGGCGCGGATCGTGCCCGCGCGCTCGCCCTGTTCACGACCGTGGTGGATCAGGGCAGTTTCTCCGCCGCCGGGCGCGCCTTGGGTCTCAGCCCATCGGCGGTCAGCCGCGCGGTCGACCGGATCGAAGAACGGCTGGGCGTGCGGCTGCTGCTGCGTTCGACGCGCGCACTGTCGCCCACCGCCGAAGGGCAGGCCTATCTTCAGGCGGCACGCCGCATCCTCACCGACCTCGATGAAGCGGAACAGCAGATCGCGGATCAGGGCGCGCCCCGTGGGCGCCTGCGGATCAGCGCGGCGCTCTCGCACGGCCGGCTCTGCGTCGTGCCGCTGCTTGGCGATTTCGCGGCGCTCTATCCGCACATCCTGATCGACATCGCGCTGACCGACGCGCTGGTCAATGTCGCGGCGGGGGAAGCCGACGTGGCCGTGCGCTTCGGGCCGCTCGCCGACAGCAGCCTCACCGTGCGCAAGCTCGGCGAGACGCGTCGCGTGGTCGTTGCGTCACCGGGCTATCTCGAGCGGAATGGGACCCCGCTGGTGCCCGAGGATCTGCTCGACCATCAATGTCTCAACTTCAACTTCCGGCGCGCGGAGCCGATCTGGCCGTTCCGGCGCGACGGCCGGGATTTCGCGCTGAGCGTCCGGGGCAGCATCGAAGCGAACAATGGCGAGACGCTGGGACAACTCGCCGCAAGCGGTGTCGGGATCGTCCGGGTCGGCGCCTTCAGCGTCGCTCATGACATCGCGTTGGGGCGGCTCATGCCCTTGCTGGAGGATTATAATCCCGGCGATGTCGAGCAGATCAGCGCCGTGTTCGTCGGTGGACAGAATATGCCGGCGCGGGTGCGGGCCTTTGTCGATTTCCTTGCCGACAGGCTACAGGCGTAGAAGGGAAGGAGAGCCGCATGGACGGCGCTGACCATTTCAAGAGGTTCCGCGGCCAGTTCCTAACGGGAAGCTGCCCATCGCTCATGCACGCCGGTCAGTCGGCAACATGCAAGAGTGCGCAAGGAAGCGGAACTCAGGGCCTGTTCGTTTCAGACAAACCCAACTTGTGCTCCTGCGCAGGCAGGAGCACAGGGCGCAAGGGTACTGCGGCCGCGCTCCGGGCTCCTGCTTTCGCAGGAGCACTGATGAATTTTGCGCGGATCGACTCCAGGCGGCCGCGCGGCGGGCCAAGGTTGCCGGCATCGCTTGCGGATCTGGGCAATTGCCTATTCGGTACGCGTCATCAGCCCCATCTGATCCCGCGCTTCCAGAGATTGTCCCGCATCTGTGTGAGCGCGCGCAGCATCGCTTCCAGGTCCGCCGTGGCGACTCCCTCCAGCAGCGTCGCGCGCTGCCTGTTGGCGGCTTCCGCCATGGTTCGGACGGCGTCCCGTCCCTTGTCGGTCAGTCGGATGAGGCGCGAGCGCCGGTCATTGGCATCCTTGCGTCTCTCGATGAAGCCGCCTTCTTCGAGCTTCTCCATCGTCGCCACGATGCTCGGGCCCTCGAGGCCGATACGCGCGGCAATCTGCATGAGGGTGGACGCTTCTTCGTCCATGGAGAGGGAAAACAGGATTTCCCAGCGGGCCTGACTGTGGCCCACATCGCGCAGGGCCTGGTCCAGCGCCTTTCGATAGCGGCGGGCAACGAGCATCATCCGTCGGCTTGTCGTCACCGCCAGATTGCCCGGCGTTCCCTCGGGGAAAATATCGCCGAGTTCCCTCATGCCCGGTGCTGCTTCTTCTGCGCACTTTTTTGCCATGGCACGGTAGGTGCACTCGAACGCCGGAAATGACAATCATGAAGATAGATATATATCTATCTAATTGACAAACCCTGCTGGCCGCAGCATGCCACCCTCCAGGAGTTGGAGGCTACGGCTGATGAAAACGCAGGCAAACTGCGCGCCGCATGCAGATGTTCCGGCGGAGGAATGGCGCGTGCGCTGCGATCTGGCGGCGCTGTACCGGCTTGCCGATCGATTCGGCATGTCGGATCTCATTTATACGCACATCAGCGCACGCGTGCCCGGCACGGATCATTTCCTGATCAACCCGCTGGGCACGCTCTTTGCGGACATGACGGCCGGCGCGCTCGTGCGGGTCGATCCGGATGGCGTGATCGTCGATCCGCTTCAGCGCGAGACGATGCGGGTCAATGCCGCCGGCTTCAACATCCATGCGGCGGTGCACATGGCGCGGCGCGACATAGGGTGCGTCATCCATTCCCACACCACCGCCGGCATGGCGATCTCCGCGCAGGCGCAGGGACTGCTGCCGCTGACGCAGCATGCCATGATGTTCCACGGCGGGATTGGCTTTCATGAATATGAGAGCTTCGCGACCCGGTCGGACGAGCGCGCGCGGATCGCGGCCGACCTTGGCCGGCATGATATCCTGATCCTGCGCAATCATGGCATGCTGGTCGGCGGCCGGTCGATCGGCGAGGCATTCCACACCGCCTATCATCTCGAACGGGCCTGCCAGGCGCAGTTGTTGGCGACGGCCGGAGGTGCCTTGTTGCATTTGCCGCCATCCGGCGTGGCGGAGCGGACGGCGGAGCGGATGCGCGCCATTCCCGCCGCGCATTATGATTTCTTCTTCGAGGCCTGCCTTGCCCTGCTGGTCAGCGATCGCACGGACTGGCGGCGCTGAGGATGACGGCATCCCTCTCCTCGGACGCACGCACTTTCGACGTTCAGCCCGTCCTCGATCGACAGAGGCGGGTGGCGCCTCATCTGCCGCTGCTCGTCCTGATGACGCTGATCATGCTGGTCGACGGCTACGACGTGTTCATGATCGGCAAGATCGCGCCCGCCATGGCGGCCGATCTGGGCGAGCCGATCGCCAATCTCACGCTTGTCTTCGTGCTGCAGCAGATCGGGCTCGCGGTCGGCTCCTTCCTTGTGGGTCCCTTGTCCGATCGCCATGGACGCCGGACGCTGCTGATCCTGTGCACGCTGGTTTTCGGCGTGCTGACGCTGGCGCCGGTCTGGGCTTCCTCCCTGACGGAAGTGGCGATCTATCGCGGTGCGGCAGGGCTCTTCCTGGCGGGTGTGATCCCGAATGCCGCCGCGATGCTCACGGAAACAGCGCCGCCGCGCTGGCGCGCTTCCTTTGTCTCGATCGCCTTCACCGGCTTCACGGCCGGCGGAGCGGGCGGGGCGCTCATGGCGATGTGGCTGCTGGATCGTTACGGCTGGGAAATCGGTTTCTGGATCGGCGGACTGGTGCCGCTGATGCTCGCGCCGATCTTCGCGCTGTCGACCGACGAGCCGCTGCAATTCCGGGTCAGGCGCAATCCGGCCGATCCGCACATCAGGCGGGCATTGCTGCGCATGGAGCCAGACCTGAATCTGGCGCGTATCGAGCGGTTCCGTCTAGGGGAGGACAAGCCTTCGAGCGGCAAGGGTTCGGGTGGCGATGTGCGCGCCATCTTCAGCGAGGGACGCACGCCCATCACATTGCTGCTTTGGCTGGCCTATTTCATCGCGCTCGGCCTCATCGCCTTCCTGGGCGCATGGATGGCGAGCTTCTTCCTCGAAATGGCTCATGTGCCGCTCAGCCGCTGGGCCGCCTACTCGCTGCTGTCCTTCGTCGGCGGACTCGCCGGCACGACGACGGTGGGCTTCCTCATGGACCGGCTTGGCCGGGTGCGGGTGCTGGTCGCGCTTTTCCTGGTCGATGCGGCGGCGCTCCTGCTCATGGGAACGGTGCCGTTCGGGGGAGCGGCGTTCATCGTCGTCACGCTTGTCTGGGGCTATTGCCAGGCGGGCGGGCAGGGCGGCCTGAACGCGATCTGCGCGCAGGTCTATCCCACCAGCGTGCGCGCCTCCGGGGTTGGCTGGGCATTCGGCATGGGCCGCGTCGGCGGCATCGTCATGCCCGTGATCGGCGGCCTTATGCTGGGCGCCCATGCCAGTTTCTTCCAGGTCTTCCTGCTGATCTCTGCCTTTCCGCTCGTGGTTGCGCTCGCGCTGGTGGGGATCGGCCGGATCGAAAGGCGGCAGGCCGGATCATGATCGGCCGCCCCGATGAGGGCGCGAACCGGAAAAAAAAGGAAGGAGAAAGGGATGTCACAACCAAGCAAGCGACGGCCGCTTCGGCAGGGAAGCGCCATATCCGCCATGGCTCTCGCTCTGGGGCTGATCGTGCCGGCATTCGCGCAGGACGCGCCGCAGGCCGAGCCGCAAGGCGACGCACAGGCGCCGGGGGTCGAGGAGATCGTCGTGACCGCGCAGTTCCGTGAGCAGAATCTCCAGAAGACGCCGCTTGCCATCACGGCAATATCGTCGACACTGCTGGAAGCGCGCAGCCAGACCAATATCGCGGAAGTCGCGAGCCAGGCGCCATCGGTGACGCTCAAGCCGCAGGCCGCTTCCTATGGTCCGGCGCTCGGCGCCTCGATCCGCGGCATCGGTCAGTTCGACTTCAACCCCGCGCTGGAGCCGGGGGTGGGCGTCTATGTCGACGATGTCTATTATGCGACGCTGACCGGGTCGATCTTCGATCTGCTCGACCTCGATCGTGTCGAGGTGCTGCGCGGTCCCCAGGGCACGCTTGCCGGTCGCAACTCGATCGGCGGCGCCATCAAGCTCTACTCGAAGCGCCCCAACGGCGACGATGGCGGTTATATTCAGGCTACCTACGGCATCCGCCATCGGCTTGATCTGCGCGGATCGGCCGACTTCACCATCGCCGACGGCCTGTACGGCCGCCTGTCCGGCGTATCCAAGACGCAGGACGGCTATGTGAACCGGATGGACTTCGGGTGCGTCAACCCGCCCGGCAGCGCCAACAACCCGGCCGAGGGCGGAATTGCCGCCACCACGAGCAATCCCGACTGTGTGGTCGCCAGGGAGGGCCAGGTCAATTATCAGGCGGTGCGCGGCCTGCTGCGCTGGGAACCGGACAGCAATATAGATGTGCTGCTCATCGGCGACTATACGATCGACGATCGCAATGTCGCGGGTTCGGTGCTGACCTACGCCAATTATACCGGCGCGGGCGACATCAATCCCTATGCCGCCGATATTCCATATGACTCGCGGTTCATCTGCGGCCGTTACTGCAACTATTCGAGCTTTCAGATGCTGACCGACGCGTCGCCCGGCTCGGCCGGCGCGCGCACGCAGTCGTCGACGGACGGGCGCACACGCTTCGAGGGATGGGGCGTTTCGGGACAGATCGACTGGACGTTGAGCGATCGTCTCAAGCTGACTTCCATCAGCGCCTATCGCGAATATCTCTCGATCTTCACCAATGACGACGATCTTTCGCCCATGTCGCACAGCCTCGGTGGTCCCAACCGGCTGAGCTTCTGGTCATTCAGCCAGGAACTGCGCCTCAACGGCTCGATCGGAACCGACGACCAGATCGAATATACGCTGGGCGGCTTCTATATGGACCAGAAATCGGTCTATGCGACCATCCAGAACCTGCGTTACACCTCGGCAGCCGGCACCTACTTCTATGGCAACGATCCCGTCAACGCCGACACCAGGGCGTTGTTCCTCCACACCACCTGGCATGCGACGGACAAGCTGAGCCTGACCGGCGGCCTGCGCTACACGCAGGAGCACAAGGACTACACCTTCTCGCGCAAGAATCCCGATGGCACGCCGAACAGCAGCGTTGACGGCCGGGTGGGGAATTACGATCAGAAGCGCGTCGATTACCGTGCCAACGTCCAGTATGAATGGACGCCGGAACTGATGACCTATGCCCAGTTCTCCACCGGGTTCAAGGGTGGCGGCATCAACCCGCGCCCCTTCTTCCCGCCGCAGGTGCAGTCCTTCGGGCCCGAGACGATCCAATCCTACGAGTTAGGTGTGAAGAGCGATCTGTTCGATCGCAGGCTGCGCCTCAACGTCGCGGCCTTCTATTCCGACTATGACGATATCCAGCTTTCGCTGTCGAGCTGTCCATTTCCGGATTCCGGCTACCCGGCGGCGCCGTGCGCGCTGATCGCCAATGCCGGGGACGCGACGATCAAGGGTTTTGAAGCCGAGACGTCGGTCCGGCCGTTCGCCGGCTTCATGATCGACGGCGCACTGAGCTACCTCAAGTTCAAGTACAAGGCCGGTTCGATCGATCCGTCCGCGGGCGGTCCCACCCGTCTGACCGGGCCGCAATATGGCGATCGGCCGCCCTATGTGCCCGAGTGGAAGTGGAGCATCGGTGCGCAATATGAGTTCGACCTGGGCAATGCGGGAACGCTGACGCCACGGCTCGACGCGTCCTATCAGGGCACGATGTACACCAACGCCGCGAACCGGCCGACCAACCGGATCGACGGCTATGGCCTGCTCAATGGCCGCATAACATGGTCGAACCGGGCCAGGGACCTGCAACTGTCCTTCGAAGTGACCAACATCACGGACAAATATTATTATCTGACGCTGTTCGATCTCACCATTGCCGGCGCGGGCGTGGCCAGTGCCCAGCCGGGCCGCCCGCGCGAATGGGCGGTGAGCGTCAAGAAAAGCTTCTGATCGTTCGCCCGGGCGGCGGGCAGCCGCCCGGGCTTCCCTATTTCGAGAGGATCGCCGCATGACCCAGAGCACCGAGAAGCTGCGCATCATCGCCACCGAGGAAGCATTCGCCACAGCGGCCCAGATTGCGGAAATCAGACGCGTGGCCGAAGCGACCACGGGATATGATGCCGACATGAACCTCTGGCGCCGGATGGCGGGTGGCGGCATTCTCACCGACAGGCTGCTTGATCTGGAAGGCGAGCGTATTGCGATCATGGATGCCGCGGGCATCGACATGCATCTGCTGGCCATGACTTCGACGGGCGTCCAATCCTTCGCGGCCGAACAGGCGATCCCCATCGCTCGTGAAGGCAATGATCTGCTGAAGGCCCTGATCGAGCGGCATCCCACGCGCTTCGCGGGGCTTGCAACGGTGCCAGTGCAGGCACCGTCGGAGGCGGTCAGGGAGATCGACCGCGCGGTGAACGGCCTGGGCCTCAATGGCGTGATGATCAACAGCCACACCAATGACGAATATCTGTCCGAGCGCAAATACTGGCCGATCCTCGAAGCGATCGAGGCGAGCGGCAAGCCGCTCTATATCCATCCTCGCGCGCCCAATGGCTTGATGGCACAGGCTTTCCGCCAGGATAATCTGGAATATGCCATATGGGGCTATGCCGCCGAAACCGGCCTGCACGGCCTGCGGCTGATCACCGGCGGCGTGTTCGACCAGTTCCCGGGCCTCAAGGTCGTGCTCGGCCATATGGGCGAGGGGATTCCCTATTGGCTCTACCGTATCGATTATATGCACCACATGACCGGTCAGTGGCCCGAGACCCGGCGCCCCAGGCTCGGTCTCACGCCGTCCGAGACCTTCCGCCGCAACTTCGCCATCACGACCAGCGGTGTGAACTGGGATCCGCCGCTGCAATTCAACCTGGATGTGCTGGGCGAGGACGCGGTGATGTTCGCGGTCGACTATCCCTATCAGGAAACGCACGAGGCGGCGGACTGGATCCGGGCCGCCGCCATTCCCGAGCGCGCACGGCGCAAGGTCGCCGCGACCAATGCCGAGCGCATTTTCCAGATCGGCGCTCCGGTCGCCTGATCCGCCGCGCAACAACGTCCAGTCAAGAAGAAGGCCCGTTATGAGCAACCAGCCGAAATCCGTCGTTGGCAGCATGTCGCTGGATGATGGCAGCGAGACATCGCCCTTTGCCAACCCCGTTCGATCCATCGATCGCAACGCGCCCTATAAACGCATCGCCACGGAGGAGGCGTGGAGCATTCCCGAAATACCCCGGGCGCAGCTCGACCTCCTGAACTCGGCCTGCCCGCCCGATGACGCGTCGCTGCGCATGGCGGCCATGTTCGCGGGTATTCCGGGTATTCAGGAGGATTTGTGCGAGATCGGCGAGAAACGGATCGCGCGGATGGACGAGCTTGGTATCGATCATCAATTGCTGTTGCTGACAGCCCCCGGCGTCCAGGTTCTCGAGCGGTCGGTCGGGACCGAGTTGGCGGCCCTGTCGAATGATCGTCTTGCAGAGGTCTGCCGCAAATATCCCGAGCGCTTCTCGGGCCTCACGGCTTTCGCACCGCAGGATGTGCCCGGCGCGGTCAGGGAAATCGAGCGCGGCATGACCAGGCTTGGCCTCGCCGGCGCGGTACTCAACTCCCACACCAGGGGGCACTATCTCGACGAACCCCAATTCTGGCCGATCCTTGAAGCTCTCGAGGCACATGACGCCGCGCTCTATATCCACCCCACGACGCCGCCGACATCCTGGGTCAAACCCTATGACGATCGCGCCTTCACGGGTGCCCTTGCCGGCTTCACACATGAAGTGTGGATGCACACGATGGGGCTCATCTTCTCCGGTGCGTTCGATCGCTTCCCCAGGCTGCGGCTGGTGATCGGCCATATGGGCGAAGCGCTTCCCCTGTTGCTCTACCGTTTCGACTGGATGCAGAAGAATGCCGACGGACGCGCCGGACTGCGTGGCGGACAGCCCGCCGTGACGCTCAGGCACAAGGTTTCCCATTACTTCCTCAACAACATCTGGATCACCACCAGCGGCGTTGCCTGGGAACCTGCGATCAAATTCTGCCAACAGGTGCTGGGGCCGGACCGCATCCTCTATGCGATGGACTATCCCTATCAGGTGTCGGCGGATGAAGTGGCGTCCTATGATGCCATGGACATGCCGCCCGAGCACAAGAAGATGCTGATGCAAACCAATGCCGAAGCCGTATTCCGCCTCTATGGCGGTGGTCGTCCGCGGGGATGAGGTCAGGCTGGAGCTCCTCCCGTTGCGGCAGAACATATCCGCTGTTTCCGAGGCAGTTGGTGCATTCGGTGGCCGGGAAGGCGTCGAGCAGCGGGGCCATGGTGTCGCGGAGCTTGTCGACGGATCGAACGGCAGCCTTGTGCTGCAACGCCTTGCGCTGGGCGAACATCTCTCAACAGGGTTGAGATCAGGGCCGTAAGGGGGAGGTCGCGCAGCTCGCGTCGCGTGTGGCGACGGCTTCGGCGACGTCCTTGACCTTCTTGGGGCGGGCGGATTGTCCATCACCTCGCGCTCCCGGATCATGCGGATGCCGCATCCGGTGCGGCGAGGGAGTGCACAGGGCATGATCGAGGACCGCCTCTCCATTCTCGATGATGAGCCGGCTTTGCGCGCATTCTACGCGGCGGCGGAAGATCGAGGGTGTCGCGCTGTCGTGATCACGTTGGCTTGACGCTCAATGACCTGAACTTTAGCCTTGCCCATCAAGTTTGGCTCTTCGAAATGGTCAAATGATATGGGAGTTGAGGATGTCCCGGCTTCGCAGGCTGGAGGAGGATGGAACAGCCGGTTCCCATTCTATCACGCATCGACGATTGTGGGCGCGCCGCGGCGGCCGCATGTCGTCGCGGCCGATGCCAGTCTGGCGGACGGCATTCAACTGGTCGACTGGATCGTGCCCGATCGCGTGGAGGTCGTCAGCCAGGGCGGCCGGTCCGACGCAGCGGCAAAATTCTGCTTCTACCTTGCCGACCGGACGACCTGGATAAGCCGGCCCAATGATGCGGTCCGCGAAATCCCCGCAAACAATATTGGCGTGATCAGGTCCACCGACCCGGTGCGGACAATCAGCCCTGAAAATACACGGCATCTGACGCTCATTCTTCCGCATCGCTTTGTCACGGAACGCATGATCCTCCCGGATTGCCTTTGCGAGCCGCCGAACATGCCGGCCCGGAACATGAACGTCGCGCGCGACATCATGCAGGCCTTGCGATCGTCCATCGGCATTGCCCAGTTCTCGTCGGTCAGCGGGAGCCTGGCCCATGGCCTGCTGGACACGCTCGCGGTCGCCGGCATCTCTCCCTTGCCTCTGCCGCTCCCCTGTGTCCGGGATCCGCGGCTATCCCGGATGAACCAGATCATCGCGGAGAATTTCGCGGACCCCGACTTCTCGGCTGCCGCGATCGCGCGGAGCCTGAACATATCGCTGCGTTACCTGCATGTCCTGTGCAGCGAATTCGGATCGCCTGCCAAGCTGATCCGCCAGTTCCGTCTCAGCCAGGCGGCGGCCTTGATGAAGGCGCCGGCCTGGCAAGGCCGGTCGATCACCGACATCGCCTTTGCCTGCGGTTTCAATAGCAGCAGTCAGTTCAGTGCGACGTTCAAGGCCTTTTCGGGCGTCTCTCCGCGCGCCTATCGCCGGATGCACCGCTGCTGAAGCATCTGCGGTTTCCGACCGGCAGTTCCAAATTCCCGAAATTCAGTGCCGAAGAGCGCAAGACAGCAGGTGCCCGCCGTGGATAGCTTGCCGGAAGAAAAGAACGGAAAGGCGAGGATATGCGGAAGGGTTTCTTGGCGCTGTCGGGCGTCTGCGTGTTCGCCGGGCTGACGACCGGCGCCGCGATGGCGCAGCAGCCGTCCACGGCGGACGAACCATCGGCCACGATCGAGGATATCGTGGTGACGGCGCGGCGAACGAGCGAGACGCTGCAGAACGCGCCGGTCGCGGTCACGGCCGTGGGCGGCGGCGTACTCGAGCGCGCCGGCATGACCGGCCTGACGGAATTGCAGAGTCGCCTGCCCGCAGTGGAGTTTCAGGTTGCCACCAGCACACCCATCATCACGATCCGTGGCGTGGGCACCTTCAGCACGCAGGCCGGCGTTGATTCAGCCGTCGCCTATACGGTCGACGGCATCTTTCTGGCGCACCCGCAATCCTATCCGCCGGTGTTCGTCGACATCGCGCGGGTGGAATCGGTCCGCGGTCCGCAGGGCACGTTATATGGCCGGAATTCGAACGGCGGCGCGATCAATTTCGTCACGAACGCGCCGGTGCTGGGGCAGTTCGATGCCACGGTCGCGCTTACCGGTGGCAACTACGACACATTCGGTTCCGAGGCTGTGCTGAATATCCCTGTGGGCGACAAGGTCGCGATCCGCGCCGCCTGGGGCTCGAACATGCACGATGGCTTCTATCCGGATGGCTATAGCGACGCCAATGATTCCGTCGCGCGCCTGCGCCTGCTGATCGAGCCGACGGACCGGATCAGGATGATCACCAGCTTCGATCGCTATCTTGTGAGCAATGACGGCGCCGGCTGGGACTATTGCCCGCCCCACACCACGAGCGCGGCATGTGTCGGCAAGTCTTTCCGGCCATTCACCGGCCTCGACGGCCGCAATCCCGCGGACTTCAACCGGACAAACACCTGGGCGGTCTATAATGAACTGGACGTCTCGCTGGACTGGGCGACCCTGACGTCGCTCACCAGCTATCGCGACAGCGACTTTCTGGCGCGGCAAACGCAGGAACTGGGCATAACGTCATCGAGCTTCATTCAAGGCGTCGAGAGTCGGCTCTTCACGCAGGAATTCCGGCTTTCCTCGCCGCAGGATGCGCCTTTCCAATGGATCGCGGGCGCGTTCCTGGCACGCGAAACGGGTCCAGCGACCCAGACCTTCTACACCAACGGCATCCCCTATTTCGGCAGTGACCCTTATCTCACCTCGACATCCAAGGCTCTGTTCGCCGACGTGACGGTGCCCGTCGGGTCGATACTGCGCCTCATGGGCGGCCTGCGCTACACGGATGAGAAGAAGACCGTGACCGGCCTCGTTCACACGATCGGCGAAACCACGACGGACCTGCCGATCGACCAGGTCTTCCACATGAAGCGATGGACCTGGAAAGCTGGCGCGGAACTCGATGTTTCCGATACGTCGCGCATCTATGGGACGGTGAGTACCGGCTTCAAGTCAGGCGGCATCAATCAGGTTCCCGATGTTCCCGGCTTCACCGGTTCCTATCAGCCGGAAACGGTGACAGCCTATCAGCTGGGGTCGAAGAACCGCCTGCTCGATGGCAAGCTGCAGCTCAATGGCGAACTGTTCTACTACGACTACAAGAATTTTCAGGCCCTGCAGGTCATCCGTGACACGGTCCTTCCGGGCTTCTTCATCCAGACGACAAATTCGCAGAAATCATCCATGTACGGCGGGGAGTTGGAGGCCGAACTGGCCATCACGCGTGCCGATCGACTGTCCCTTGCCGCTTCGTGGCTGCATGCACGCTTCGACACCTATATCATCGGCGCGACGAACCTGTCGGGCAATCAGATCCAGGCCGCGCCGGACTTCACGCTGGGCGGCGTCTATGAGCATCGTTTCGACTTCTCGAGCGGTGCGCGGCTGACCTTCAGTATCGACAGCAAATATGTGACCGGTCATTACATGGCCAACAGCAATGCGCCTGGTTCCTACCAGGACGACTATACCCGCACCAATGCCAGCCTTTCGTTCGAGACGGCAAAGCGCAACTGGCAGCTTTCGGTCTTCATCAAGAATATCGAGAACGGAGCGCAGATCGGCGCGTTCCAACCGACTGCGAACGGCGACATTGTCCTCCTCAACCCGCCGCGCACGGTCGGTGCGACGCTCAGATGGCGTTACTGAGGCAGGTCGCACCCGTCCTTCTCCAGCCAGGGATCATCCATGACCGCACGTCACTCTCGTCTGTTCGAACCGTTCAGAATCAAGTCCTTGGAGCTGGAGAACCGCTTCGTTCTTCCGGGCATGCAAAGGGGGTGGTCGATCGCAGGTGCGCCGACGGACCAGTTGACCGACTATTATGTACGCCGGGTGCGGGGCGGTACAGGACTCATTATCACCGAATCGGTCGCGGTCGATCATCCCACGGCAACGCTCTCGCCCGTATTCAGCCGGCTGAACGACGCGACATTCGATGCCTGGCGGCGATGCGTGCAGACCGTGCGCGAGGCGAATGGGCACCTGTTGTTCCAGTTGTGGCACGAAGGCGCCATTCGCAAGGAGGAGCAGCCCGGCGAGGGCAGGGCGATCATCCCGACGGTCAGCCCGTCGGGCCTGATGGCGCGCGATCGACGGCGGGGACGCGCGGCGACGCGGGAGGAGCTTGCGGAGATACAGGAGGCCTTCGTCCGCTCGGCGCTGCTCGCGAAGGAGGCGGGCGCCGATGGCGTCGAGTTGCATGGCGCGCACGGATATTTTCTCGATCAATTCCTCTGGGCAAAGACCAATTTGCGCGATGACCGCTATGGGGGCGCGACGCTCGCGGAGCGGGTGCGTTATCCGGCGGAGATCGCCCGACAGGTCCGCGCAGCCTGCGGGGACGATTTCGTGATCTCGTTCCGCTTTTCGCAATGGAAGGAGATCGACCTCAAGGCCCGTATCGCCGAAACGCCCGAGGACCTTCATGCCTTCGTCACGATCCTTCGGAAGGCGGGCGTCGACATCCTCCACGCTTCAACGCGGCGCTTCTGGGAGCCGGCCTGGCCGCAATCCGACAAGACACTTGCCGCGTGGGTGAAGGAACTGAGCGGCTTGCCGGTCATCGCGGTGGGCAGCGTCGGTATCAGCACCGATGTGATGGAGACGGTGCAGGGCATCGAGCCGGAAAATCAGGTGGAGACCAGTCTGGCCCTGCTGGAAGAAGGGATTGCGCGCGGCGACTTCGACCTCGTCGCCGTCGGGCGCGGGCAGATCGCCGACCCCGACTGGGTCCGTAAGGTGCGGGAGCGCCGGTTTGACGACATCGTGGGTTTTACCCGGGAGGCGCTCGGCAAGCTGGATGGCGAAACCGACCATATGGAAGGTGTGCCGTCCCGGAAGAGCGGGCGTTAGCCGATGTGCGATGGCCCATGCTCCATGCTCAGGCCATCGTGATGGAACATGGGAGGCAGTCGTGACCATGGACACGAAGCAGATGCGCGTGTGCTTCGGCGCCTTCATCGGTATGACGGTTTCAGCGCCGGCGCTGGCCTCCTCGGTGCCTCTGCTGCTTGAACCCACCGCGCGGGAATTCGGCTGGGGGCGGGCGACCATATCCTTGGCCTATATGGTCGCCGCGCCCCTTGCGGCCATAAGCTATCTGTTCGTGGGGCGGCTGCTGGACCGGTTTGGCGCGCGGCGTATCCTGATCCCCGGCTTTATTCTCTGCGGCTTGTCCTACATGCTGCTCACCCAACTCAATGGTTCGGTGACGCAGCTGCTCATCCTGAAGACGATAAGCTCATTATGTGGCACCCTACCCACAGGCGTGGCCTTCGGAAACATCATCTCGCGTTATTTCACCGGCAGGCGGGGCACTGTGCTGGGCTTGTGTCTTGGCGCCGGCGGCGGACTAGGCATGGCGTTGCTGCCTCTTCTCGGAGCCTTTCTTCTGGAAAGCTGGGGCTGGCGAAGCACCTATCTTGGCATCGGGCTTGTAGCTGTTCTGGTGGGACTGCCCGCCGCTTTGCTATTGCCGGGGAATGCTCCGGATCGTAGCCCCGCACAGCAGGATGCCAGGGTTGGTCAGGCAGTCGCGCCCGAAGCCGGCTTGGGTATGGATAGCCGATCCGCCTTGCGCCACCTCGCCTTCCTTCTTCTGCTAGCAACCACCTTCCTGACCTGCATGGTGATCAACGGGATCGGTGCCCATATGGCCGCGATCATGACGGATCATGGCATGACGCATGCGCTAGCGGCCACAGCGCTCTCCATCTACGCCATGATGATGATGGCGGGACAGTTCGGCATCGGTATTCTGCTCGATCGCACGAACACACCCCGGATAGCCATCCCCGTCTTCACCGTCGTCCTGGCCGGCGTGGCACTTCTCCATCTTTCCAGCGGGCCCGTCGGGCTGTTTCTCGGGGCGGCGTTGATCGGAGCGGGCGCTGGCAGCGAAT
>Ga0180219_1001506_pt1 | contig 14992 bp, 8 predicted proteins | sample eDN3rd30CBELigMG_FD_151338 | JGI IMG/M metagenome (GOLD analysis project Ga0180219, IMG submission 151338) | Enriched Miracle-Growth compost microbial communities from Emeryville, California, USA - eDNA 3rd pass 30_C BE-Lig MG (version 2)... ...
TCCAGCCGGTCTGATCCGACGAGGTGTGGCTGATGCCGGCGGAATAGGTGTTGGAGCCTTTCGCCCGCGACGCCGAGGTGTGGGCCGAGATGCCCTGGCCCCAGTTGAAGGTCAGGTTCAGGAACACCGAACGGTCGCTGCGGTCGTCGAGATTCTGATTGGCGCTGAGGCTTATCGTGACGCCCTGGGCGAAGGTGCGCGACCAGGACGCCCCGCCATAGCGGTAGCGGGGCTGGCCGGCCTGCTGCAGGTAGGCGTAGTTCAAGGCGAAGCTGCCGAGCCTGCCTCCATCCACGCCGACGTAGGCGTTGTCGTTGCGCAGGGTGGGCGTTCCGCCATACATGCTGGCCACGTCCCGGTAGCTGCCGGTGCTGCGCTGGGTGCTGGCGCCCAGGCTGAAGGCGCCGCGCTGGAACTGGTAGCTGGCCCCGTATTGCGAGCCTTTTACGCCCTGCGCGCTGCTGCGGGCGTAGGAGGCCGAGACGGTGCCCAGCAGGCCCACAGTGGCCGCTACGCCGACGCCGCCCAGGGCGATGCCCTTGCTGCCCTCCGCATGGCTTTCCAGCGTCAGGAAATTGGTCAGGCCGTGCCGGATGGTGCCCGAGATCATGGGCTCTTTGGCATAGTCGAACGACTGGTAGCCGTAGTTGTTGCGCACATAGCCGGCTTCGAACGACCAGTCGGTCAGGCCTTCGCGCAATAAGCGGGTGGAACTGTAGAAGGGGAAGTTGACCAGGGTTCGCCGCCCCAGGGCGTCGGTCAGCACCACTTGCGCCTGGCCGGCGCCGTTGATGCTGGGCATGGCATTCAGCTCGAAGGGGCCGGCGGGCACCTTGCCGCTGTATTGCTGGATGCCGTTGATGTACATTTCGACCGCCGAAGGCAGGGCGGCCGAGCCGAAATAGGCCGGCAAGGGCGTTGTCGTCTGGTAGGGCTGCAGGGCGAAATTGCGGGCAACCTGAAAGCCGCCGATCCGCGTGCTGCGCGTCCAGGAAAGACTGTTGGTCACCGTGTCGCCCAGCCGGAAGGTGATTTCCTTGTCCTGCAGCGAGTGCTCCAGCGAGGTGTCCATGCGCACCGTGGTGCGTTGCCAGCCTGCCTGGTCGTGGACGCGCTGGGCCTGCGTCAGATAGGAATTGCTGACGACGCCCAGGTTGTTGAAGGCCCGCATTTCGAAGTAGCCGCTCAGGCTCAGGTCGTTCTTGTTGGTGTATGAGGAATACAGGTCGTAGTTCAGCAGCAGGCCGGGCGAGGCCGAGGCGGTGGTGCGAGCGCCGGCGTTGGGGCCCAGCACCGCCGTGTCAACGTTTAGGACGGAAAACGGCGCCGTGATGTCGACACTTTGCAGGTTGCTGTTGTAGTTGACCTTGACGCCGGGGTAGGCGCTTAACGGCGTGCCGGCCGGTATGCTGTTCAGGAATTCGGCGCGAAAGCCCAATTGCAGCGCGCTGTCCCTGGACACATACAGTTGTCCATCGCGCTCGGTGAACGGTGTCAAGTCCGCATCGGGGTTGCCGTTGACCCTGGCTGCCAGGAAAAGGGCGGCACCAGCGCCGGACATCGTGGGATCCACGCCTTGTCCACTGCCGGGCGTTGCTGGTGCTGCGGGCGCTGGTTGAGCCGCGACTGCCATATGATCCACGCCACCTATGACTAGAGGAATGATTGCGCATCGGCTAATGAGCCTTGGTAATTGGAGCAACGTTCGTATCTGCTTTGACGCCATTGATCAGGCTGGTGAAGGTTCCACCCTTGGTGAACAAGTCTGGAGATACTTTGAGCGGGATGTTCCGGTATTGACCGGACAATACATATCCGGCCAGGCCGCCCGCCACGGTGGTTGTCTTGCCGCCTGGCGGCGTAAACGAAATATCCGCCAGTTGGGCATGGGTGTTCCCGGAGTTCGTGACGACCAGTCCGGCATGCTTGCCCGACTGCTGCATCGACCAGGCCAGCACCGGCTTGGCGGGCGCCGTGCCGGCAATGAAGACAGGAACCGAGTAGCGGAATACAAAATCCAGGCCCTTGCCTTTGCCCTTGTCTTTTTTGATGGGCAGTTCGTCGATGAGCAGGCGATAGGTGCGCTCGTCGGCCGCGGGCGCCGCCATGGGGCCCATGCGCACCAGGCGCACAAGCTGCTGCTTGCCGGGTTCGATCTGCACCATGGGCGGGCTGGCCATCATGCCGCCATCGGGGGCCAGGACGTCTTCGCCCTGGCTTTGCGACCAGCGGTATACCCGCACCTGGGCGTGCACGACCTCGTTGCCCGAGTTGCGCAGCCAGATTTCATCCGCCTTTTTATCCGCCGGGATGGTAAGGCTGACCGGGGCGATCTGCAGGCCCGCGGCCAGCAGGCTGGCGCCGGGCATACCCAGGGCCAGTGCCGCTGCTATCAGGCATGCTGCGGCATAAGGGCGTGTCGTTTGCCATGAATGTATCCACATAGTTCAGTAAACCTCAAGTTATTTCAAACTTTTAGTTTAATGGCAAATACTGGCGGCGACGGTACATTTTCACTTAATACTCAACGTTGATGCTGACGGTGTCGGAGTACGTGGCGGCCGGCACGTTCAGGCTGGTCGTGGTCTTGCCGTAGACGGTGAACGCCTGCGCCGTGCCTGTGCCGATCGACGACTTGACATTGGCCGACCCGCCCGACGCGACGTTGCCCCAGACCGTCGTGCCCGCGTCCTGATAAAGCTGATAGCCGATGGTGTAGTCGGTTCCGCCCACGTTGGCTTTCATCGTGCCGGTGCCATCGTCCGCGGCCCCGCTGGCGGTGGACTTCAGGCCGATGGTATAGGGAGTTTGATTGGTGCAGGTCACGGAGAAGCCGCCGTTGCTGGCGCTGATCGGGCCGGTTGCAGTCGAGGCATTGCTGCCGAAATCCAGGTCGGTGCTGGAGCCGGTAATGGCGCAATTGCTGGTGATGACGATCTTGGCGTTGAGGCTTCCGGTGGCGCTGGCGGCCGAGGCGGCCGTGGACAGCGATGCCCCGGCGAGCATTGCGATGGCGGTGAGCAGTAAACGGTAGGTGTTCATGATGGTGTCCTGTATTCGGTTGTAAGAAACCCGGTTTCTAAAGTCGTTGGGAATGGCTGTCGAGTTGCTGAGGTTCTGGCAGTGGCGATTGCTTTGGCTTAAATGTATTTATATATATCTAAAAGCATCAAAATATAACAACAAGAGGGCAAACGGCCTTGAAACCTTATGTTTTCGGAATAAGCAGTTATAGGTATTGCGGCGAATGAGCGATGAACGCGCACAGCCTGACGCCGCACAGGCCGGCGCGCAGTGTTATGGCTTCAGGGTGCGGCGCCGATGCCAAAGCGATGGCAGGAGCCGATGGGGGGCCGTAGTGGCGACCGGGGCGTGTGGAAAGTATTTGACTTTCATGATCGTGCCTGGACAGAATATTTATCAGCAAGGAAGAAGCAAGTTTTATTGGCTTTGCGGCCAATAGTTTTTGCAATGGCTTTCCGCACCTGCCGCTTTTTTTTGAATTGCCGCGCAAGGGTCGCACGGTGTTTCAAATGGCTTTTATTGTCTGTCAAGCTCGCATGACCTGTACTCTATCACCCAACTTCCATCATTTCAATTGGTTTTCTTTGGTTAATGGGATTTTGCCAAAAAGAATTGTCAAGTGTCGTTTTAACGTGTCTATCGATTAGGCGTTAGGGTCAGACTTTCGCGGGGGTGTTTCATGGCGGCTGTTCCTGGGGCGCGGTCGCGGCGCCTCAAGGGTACAAAGGGGCGGCATTCTACTCCGCCGGAATCATCCCGCAAATAAAAAAGAGCCCAAGCGGATTGTTCGCCCAGGCTCTTGATTTTGCTGCTGAATAATGGTCGGGGCGAAAGGATTCGAACCTTCGACCCTCTGGTCCCAAACCAGATGCGCTACCAGGCTGCGCTACGCCCCGACAAGAACGAGATTATGGCATAACCACCATATTTTGTCCCGAAGACCCGCCGCGCAAGGCTTTGCGCGAAGCGCTTCCGTTCTGGGCCAGGCATGGCCGCTGCGGCCTGCGACCCGTGGAAAAACAGCGAAGGGCGCGGCGAGCGAAGGCGTGGGGCAGTGGAGTCAGCCGCGCAGGCGCAGCTGCGGCAGGGTGTAGCGTTGATTCTTGTAGACCCAGTCTGGCCACAGGACATGCGCCAGGGCTTCCTTGGCAAGTGCTGGATCCAGCGCCGTGGGGGTGTAGGTGGCGGGGGCCTGGTAGACATATTGGCTGGGGCTGCGGTGGGGTTCCAGCACGATAAGTTGTTCGCCCCGCAAGTAGCCGTAGTTTTCGTTGTATTGCATCATGGCACGGCCGCCGCCGGGCTGTGTCAGGTCCCGGCCCACCATGGGGTGTTCGGTTTGCAGGCCCGCAATGGAAAGCAGGGTGGGCGCCAGATCGATTTGACTGATCAGGCGGTCGTCGCGGCGCGGCTTGACATCGGCGCCGACGATCAGTGCGGGAATATGGAAATGCCGCAGGGGCACCAGGCTTGCGCCGCCCACCCGGGCGTCGTGGTCCGCCACGACCAGGAACACGGTGTCCTGCCAGTAGGGCGCTTGACGGGCTTTTTCAAAGAATTGCCCGATGGCCCAGTCGGCATAGCGCACCGAGTTTTCGTTGGTGGCGGGGTTGCCCTGGGGCTCGATGCGGCCGGCCGGATATTCCCAGGGCGTATGGTTGGTCACGGAAAAAGCCAGGGTCAGGGTGGGCTGGTCGGGCGGGTTGCTGAGCAGCGCATCCAGCTTGGCGAACATGTCTTCGTCCGAAGCGCCCCATGTGCCGACGAAGGCCGGGTTGTCGAAGGAGGAACGTTCGTAGAGATCGTCGAATCCGTTCCCCAGGAAGAAGCTTTTCATATTGTCGAAATGCGCTTCGCCGCCGTAGATGAAGCGCGATCGATAGCCGTGCTGCTTGAGCAACTGGGCCAGCGTGAAGAAGTTGCTTTGCGCTCCGGACAGGCGCAGGGCCGCATCGGAAATGGTGGGCGGAAAGCCAGCGACGACGGCCTCCAGGCCGCGCACCGAGCGCGTGCCGGTCGCGTAGGCATGGGTGAAGTTCCAGCCGGTGGCCGCCAGGGCGTCCAGGCAGGGGGTGAGGTCGGCGCCGCCCAGATTGCCCACGAACTGCGCGCCCAGGCTTTCCTCGACGATGAGGACGATGTTCAGGGGACGCGCGCGTGCGGCTTGCGGCGCCTGTATGTGCAAAGAGGGAATGTCGTTGTCGGGGGTGGCAATGCCGGCGCACTGGTTGACGATGGCCAGCATTTCTTCGGTCGGCATATTGCCGTAGACATCGGCGGCGGAACGTTCGTTCTTCATGCTGTATACGGCGTAAAGAACGCTGTATAGCGAATTGAGCGGCAGGGTGTTGAGCATGCTGTCGCCGCAGTACGCCACCGACGACGGGTTGATGGGGCGGTGGCCCAGGGTGCCGCGTATGGCCAGCACGATGACGGCGCCCGCAACGATGGTGGCGATGGGCCGCAGCCACCATGCCATGGGGGTGTCGGCCGGGCCGTTGCCGAACCACTCGAACCCCAGCCATGTCGCCAGGGCCAGGACGAATACGCCGCCGAAGATGACGGCTTTGTAGCCCTTCCAGAGCATGCCGAAGACCTCTTGTGGGTGTTCGAGGTATTCGACGTACAGACGATTGGGGCGCGTGTCGTATTCGTAGATGAATTGCGGCGTGGAGACTTCCAGCAAGATCAGAAGAAACCATGCGATGGTCAGCCACCAGCCGGTAATGGCCACCGCCAGCGGATAATGGCCCAGCCACGGGGACAGCAGGGCGGGAACACCCGCCAGCATGGCGATCTGGATGGCATCGATGCGCAGGCCGCCCTTCAGTATGGGCCATAGGCCGCCAGCGCTTTGTACCCTGCGCCATTGCCAGGCGGCCAGCAGGCCGCGGCTTAATGTCAGCAGGCCAAAGCCGCATACGATGAAGATCAGGGTTTGTAGGCGCATGGAACGAGTGCTGTATTGAAAATATCGGATTATCGGGTTATGTTCGCTTTTTGCTTTCCAGAATCATACTAGCGTTTGGTTTTCCTCTTACCAAACTTTTCACCGAGTCAGGCCGACACACGCAAATGCCAAAAACCAGTTCGACGCCAGCAAAATCGGCTTCTCAGGCAGCTTCAACAATATTGGGCGGTTATGATTTTTCCGAGCAGGTGGGGCACTTGCTGCGGCGTGCCTATCAGCGGCATACTGCCTTGTTCCAGCAGGTCATTCCCGATACCCAGCTTACCGGTGCGCAGTGGGTGGTGCTATGTGCCGTCGAAGCCAGCGCGGCCTGCTCGCTGAGCGACATCGTCAAGCAAACGGCCATCGACCAGGCAACGGCCCGGGGAATCATCGACAGGCTGAAGTCGCGGCACTTGCTGCTTGTGCGCCAGGACGAACGCGACCGGCGCAAGGTGCTGGTCAGCCTTACGCCCGAAGGCAAGAGCCTGGTGCAGTCCACCGTGCCATTCGCGTTCGAAATCACCGAAAAAACGTTTCAGGGCTTCAACCCCGCCGAACGAACCGCGCTGGTGTACCTGCTGAACAAGATGTGTCTTTCCGACTCAAGCGACAGCGCCGAATAAGTTCGGCAACCCTCAAGGCCGCCATAATCTGGCGGCCTTGTTTTTTTAGGAAAAATTAAAACGTATACGTGTTAATTGCTTTGTTTTTTTCATCGCTACACCATACCTACAGAGGGGGAATTACCTGGCGTTTTTTTATGAGTTCTACTTGAAATCATTGGGGTTTTCTGTGGTTAATTGAATTTTTTTCGCGGTTTTTCAAAGATGAATCAAGGGTTTATCCCTAGGTCTATCTTTCTTTACTCGAAAAAACTACATGTGTACACTTCATTGGGCGTTTCACTTTTTGACATCGCGGCGTTGTCCCAGGCATATCGCCAACAGCGCGGCATCACGATAGGGAAAATACATGAAAGGCAAGAGTCTATATACATCGCTGCTTGGTGCGGCGCTGTTTGCAACGCTGTCCACAGCGGCTGTTGCGCAAGGTACGATCAAGATCGGAGAAGTAAACAGCTATAAAACGCAGCCTGCGTTTCTGGGCCCGTATAAAAACGGCATGGACCTGGCCATCGACGAAATCAACAAGGCCGGCGGTGTCAATGGCAAGAAGCTCGAGCTGATCACCCGCGACGACAACTCCAACACCGGCGATGCCGTCCGGGCGGTCGAAGAGCTGGTCTCGCGCGAGAAGGTCGATGTGCTGACCGGCACCTTTCTGTCCAACGTAGGCCTGGCCGTCACCGACTACGCCAAGCATAAAAAGGTGTTCTTCCTGGCCAGCGAGCCCCTGACCGACAAAATCGTCTGGGCCGACGGCAATCACTACACCTTCCGCCTGCGCCCCTCCACCTACATGCAGGTGGCCATGCTCATTCCCGAGGCCGCCAAGCTCAAGAAAAAACGCTGGGCGCTGGTTTATCCCAACTATGAATACGGCCAGTCGGCTGCCGCCACGTTCAAGAAGCTCCTGAAAGCCGCCCAGCCCGATGTCGAGTTCGTTGCCGAACAGGCAACGCCGCTGGGCAAGGTTGATGCCGGCAACGTGGTGCAGGCGCTTTCCGACGCCAAGCCCGATGCCGTGTTCAACGTGCTGTTCGCCGCCGACCTGGCCAAGTTCGTGCGCGCCGGCACCGAGCGCAACTTCTTCAAGGGCCTGTCGGTGGTCAGCCTGCTTACGGGCGAGCCCGAGTACCTGGATCCTCTGGGTTCCGAGACTCCCGAAGGCTGGATCGTCACGGGCTACCCCTGGTATGCCATCGACACGCCCGAGCACAAGGCCTTCCTGGCGGCTTACGAGGCCAAGTACCACGACTATCCGCGCCTTGGCACGATTGTCGGCTATAGCGCCATCAAGTCGCTGGCCGCCGGCATGAAGAAGGCCGGGTCGACCAAGACCGAAGCCATGATCAAGGCGTTCGAAGGCCTGAAGCTGGATACCCCGCTGGGGCCCATCGAGTTCCGCGCCATCGACCATCAATCGACCATGGGCGCCTACGTGGGCACGCTGGCCAAGAAGGATGGCAAGGGCATCATGACGAACTTCCGTTATATCGACGGAGCCGCCGTTCAGCCGACCGACGCTCAAGTCAAGGAATGGCGCCCCGCCAGCGCCAAGTAAAAGGCCGATTTAAAAGGCCAATTTGGAACCGGCGCGCCGCCTCACGGCGGCGTGCTGTTCTTCTACAGGTGGTAAAAGATGGATTTGTCGGGATTGATCGTCCAGTTCCTGAATGGGCTGGCGGAAGCTTCATCGCTGTTCTTGGTGGCGGCGGGGCTGTCTCTTATTTTTGGCGTAACGCGCATCGTCAACTTCGCCCACGGCTCGCTGTACATGCTGGGCATCTATGTGGCGTACACCGTGGTCCAGTCGATCGGGCATACCCCGCTGGGCTTCTGGTTTGCCATCATCGCCGCCGCGCTGCTGGTGGGGGCGCTGGGCGCGCTGATCGAAATCATACTGTTGCGGCGCATTTACCGTGCGCCGGAACTCTTCCAGTTGCTGGCCACGTTTGCGCTGGTGCTGGTCATCAATGACGCAACGTTGTGGATCTGGGGGCCGGAAGACCTGCTGGGCCCCGTGGCTCCGGGCCTGAACGGCTCCATCCAGGTTCTGGGCCGCTATTTGCCCAAGTACGACATCGCCCTGATCGTCATCGGGCCGCTGGTGCTGGGTTTGCTGTGGGTGCTGCTCCGGCGCACACGCTGGGGCACGCTGGTGCGCGCGGCGACCCAGGACCGTGAAATGCTGGGCGCCCTGGGCGTGAACCAGGCTTGGCTGTTCACGGGCGTATTTGCCCTGGGGTCCTTTTTGGCGGCCCTGGGCGGCGCGGCGCAGATTCCCCGTCTGCCGGCCAACCTTACGCTGGATCTCAGCGTGATCGGCGATGCGTTCGTGGTGGTGGTGGTCGGCGGAATGGGCTCCATTCCCGGCGCTTACATCGCGGCCCTGATCATCGCCGAACTCAAGGCCTTGTGCATTGCCTTGGGCACCGTCGATATCTTCGGCATAAGCTTCGCGTTCCCCAAGCTGACCCTGGTCGTGGAGTTCATTTTCATGGCCATCGTGCTGGTGTTCCGCCCCTGGGGGCTGTTCGGCAAGGTTCAGGCGGCCAGCCGCAATTCCGCGCCCATCGAAGCGCCCCTGCGTCCATCCCGGCTGCCTTTCAAGGTGTTCATCGCGGTTGTCGTGGTGGCGCTGGCGCTTGTTCCTTCCCTGTCGAACTGGCTGCCCTATGGTTCGGTGCTCATGCTGGACATCATCGTCGCAGCCCTGTTTGCGCTTAGCCTGCACTTCATGATGGGGCCGGGCGGCATGCACTCGTTCGGCCATGCCGCGTATTTCGGCCTTGGCGCGTATGGTGCGGCGCTGCTGCTCAAGGCCGCGGCCTTCTCCATGGGCTGGTCCATCGCGCTGGCACCGCTGATAGCCGGCGTCGGAGCCCTGGTGTTCGGCTGGTTCTGTGTGCGGCTTTCCGGCATCTACCTGGCCATGCTTACCCTGGCGTTCGGCCAGATCGTGTGGTCCGTCGTTTATCAATGGGACGAATTCACCGGCGGCTCCAACGGCGTGGTGGGCGTCTGGCCGGCCTCCTGGCTCGAGGGCGACGCCTATTACTATTTTTCGCTGGGCGTGGTGCTGATCTCGGCCATCGTCCTGCGCCGCATCCTGTTCTCGTCCTTCGGCTACGCCATGCGGGCCAGCCGGGATTCCACCCTGCGGGCCGACGCATTGGGCATCAACGTCAAGCGCGTGCAATGGGTGGGCTTCGTCATTGCCGGCATATTCGCCGGCCTGGCGGGTGCGTTGTTCGTGTTTTCCAAGGGTGGCGCCTCGCCCGAGATCATCTCGGTTTCCAAGTCGGTGGACGGCCTGGTCATGGTGCTGCTGGGCGGTGTTCAGACCCTGCTGGGGCCGGCCGTGGGCGCTGCGGTCTTCAAGGTGCTGCAAGACTATTTCATGGGCATCACCGAGTACTGGCATGCGCTGTTCGGCGGAGTCATTCTGTTGCTGGTGCTGGCCTTCCCGCAGGGCATAGCCGGTTACTTCAAGCAATTGTTCGAGACTTCGGGCGGGAATGTTGGGGCCGTTGGGCGCCGTATTGGCAAGAGAGGGCAGAATGAGCTTGCTTGAGGTTCGTGATTTAAAGAAAAAATTCGGCGGCAACCTGGCCGTCGACGGCATCAGCTTTGATTTGCAGGCGGGCGAGCTGCTTGCGCTGATCGGGCCCAATGGCGCGGGCAAGACGACGACCTTCAATATGGTGGGCGGGCAGCTGCGGCCCACCGGAGGGTCCATCAAGCTCAATGGCGCCGAGCTCACCGGACGCGCGCCGCGCCAGATCGCCTACATGGGCGTCGGCCGCACCTTCCAGATTGCGGCCACCTTCGCCTCGTTGACCGTGGTCGAGAACGTCCAAATGGCCCTGCTGGCGCACAACCGCAAAATCTATTCGTTCTGGCGCACCGCCGCGTCGCAGTACAAGGACGAGGCCATGAACCTGCTCGACCAGGTCGGCATGGCCTCCCAGGCCGACCGGCCGTGCAGCGAGCTGGCCTACGGCGATGTGAAGCGGGTGGAACTGGCCATGGGCCTGGCCAACGACCCCAAGCTGCTGCTCATGGACGAGCCCACCGCCGGCATGGCGCCCAAAGAGCGCAACGAGCTGATGGCGCTGACCAAGCAATTGGTGGTCAGCCGCAATATGGCGGTTCTGTTCACCGAGCACAGCATGGACGTGGTGTTCGCCTACGCCGACCGCATGATCGTGCTGGCGCGCGGCCGCCTTATCGCGGAAGGCGGCGCCGAAGACATACGCAATCACCCCAAGGTGCAGGAAGTCTATTTCGGCACAGGAAAAACATTCGAGAAAAAAGAGGCCGAGGCGGTTCAATGAGCACGACCCAGCATGATTCCAGCACACCGCTTCTGACGGTGTCCCGATTGAACGCCTGGTACGGCGCCGCGCACATCCTGTTCGACGTCGACCTCGAAGTGCGGCGCGGCGAAGTCGTGGCCCTGATGGGCCGCAACGGCGCGGGCAAATCCACGACGCTCAAGTCCATCATGGGCCTTATGGCCAAGTGGAAGGGCGACGTCAATTTCATGGGACAAAAAATCTCCGGCCGGCAGCCCTACGAAATCGCCCGTGCCGGCTTGGGCTTCGTGCCCGAAGACCGCCGCGTGTTCGGCGATCTGACCGTCACCGAAAACCTGGAAGTCGGCCGCCAGCCCCCCCGCAACTGGCCCGACGGCACCCCAGCCCTGGTATGGACGCCCGAGGCCCTGTACGAGCTTTTTCCCAACCTTGGTGCCATGCAGGATCGCGGCGGCGCCTACATGAGCGGCGGCGAACAGCAAATGCTCACCGTCGCCCGCACCCTTATGGGCAACCCCTTCCTCGTCCTGCTCGACGAGCCTTCCGAAGGCGTCGCGCCCGTCATCGTCGAACAAATGGCGCACATGATCCTGGAACTCAAGAAGCAGGGCGTAAGCATCCTCTTGTCCGAACAGAACGTGCACTTCGCCCAACTCGTGTCCGACCGCGTCTACGTGCTCGAAAAAGGCCAGATCCGATACACCGGCTCCATGGACGAACTCGCCGCCAACGAAGAAGTCCGCCGCTCCTACCTCACGGTTTAGTTTCGAGCCTGTGCTGGTTGAGTCCTTAATCCGGTGCTGGTTGAGTCTTTAACCCGGTGCGGGAGGGCATTAGAGGTTTTGGCCTCAATCGCTGCGGCCCCGGCTACGCCGGGGCTTCCCGTCCGGTCAAGCCAAATCGGGCGCTCGCAGAGAATGCCCCCACGCTTCGCCACTGCGTGGCTTGCTGCCCCCCAAGGGGGCGCCTTTTGCCTTGGGGCGGCCCGGCGGCAAAAGCTCCCGCGAACGGGCAGCCCCCGGCTGCCCGTAAGCGCCGCGCTCGAACAACTGCTCGCTTGCCTCCCGATTTGACTCGCCCAGCCGGCTTGCTCAAAGTCGGCCAAAACCTCCAATGCCCTCCCACCCCTACATCCAGCAAGCCAAAGGCGAAGGCGGGCCCGCAGGGGGGCCGCCGAAAGCCAGGCGAAGCGCCGCCATCTTCCAGCAGCCGCAAACCGGCAACGCGGCATGCCTCCAAACAAATACGCCGCTTAAACAAGCGAATCTTGATTGCACAACCCCCTGACAATATTCGACAACGCAGTGGCGTTGGGCCAGGGTGCGGGGTTTCCGACTTTCGGGGCTGAGCGAGCCGTAGGCGAAGGAAGCGCGTACGCGCGGACGAGCAAGGCGAAGCGGTGTTCGGCGCGCGGGGCGCCGAACCAGTCACGTGGAGGAAAGTCCGCACCCTGGCCCGGCGACACGGTTCAAGAACACAAACCTAGGCTCAAGAACACAAACCAGACCCAAGAACACAAACCAAGGATCAAGACAGCAACACCTCATCCCACCGATGGCAGAAAATTACCAAACACAGTAAACGGAAAGCCAAGCATGTTGGCACGGCCGCCTAATGCCCAGCCTCCCGTATCTCCCGGATCTTCTCCCCCAATCCCCCCCAAGCCGGCCTATCCGGAGCAAAGCGCAAACGCAAATAGGAAATCAACGTCTCCAGTTGCTGATTGTTCATGCTCGCCCCAAAGCCAGGCATATTCCCCAGACTATTGACCGCCGGATCCTCGATCCCGTGCAACAACACCTGAATCACATTGTCCGGCGAGTCGCTGTGCAGATTGCTGTTCAACGCCAGAGAAGGACGGCTTCCAAAAAGAGGAGGCCCCCCCCGCGCATCGTGGCAGACCGCGCATGCCCCCTCGAACAGATTCTCGCCGGGATGCGTCATCGCCAGCGGATTGTTGCGGCTGGCGTCTTCCAGCCGCGCCGCCCGCATCGCCGGACTCTCCGCCGCCTGCGCCGGCGGATTCAGCGAGCTCAGATAATGCGCAATCGCGCGCACATCCGAGTCGGGCAGCTCGCTCATGCTGTGGATGACCGGCCCCATCGGGCCCGCCGCAACCCCGTGCAGCGACGAGTAGCCATTGCGCAGGTAGTCGTACAGCGAGTCCTCCGTCCACGCGATAGGAGCCTTGGACAATGCATTCAGCGCCGGCGCCTCCCAGCCGTCGGCGAATCCGCCGCTCAGGAAGTTTTCCTTGCCGCCTTTCTCGGCGCCCAGCGCATTGCGCGGCGAATGGCAGGCCGCGCAGTGCCCCGCGCCCTGCACCAGATAGGCGCCCCGGTTCCAAAGCATGCTTTGGTCGGCCACCGGTTTGTAGGCTTGTTGTTCACGATGGAACAGCAGATTCCAGCCCGCCAGCATAGGCCGCATGCTGAACGGAAACGCCAGCCTGGTTTTAGGCGGGGCGTATTCCACCGGCTCTTGCGTCATGAGATAGGCGTACAAAGCCTGCATGTCCGTGTCGGAGATCCTGGCGAAGGCCGTGTAGGGAAAAGCCGGGTAAAGCAGATGGCCGTCCTGGTGAATGCCCTGGCGCATGGCCCGCTCGAACGCGGCATACGACCATGTGCCGATGCCGGTTTTCTTGTCGGGCGTGATGTTGGTGGTGTAGACCGTGCCGAAAGGCGTTTCCAAAGGGCGGCCCCCCACATTGGGCCGGCCGTTTTCGGCCGTGTGGCAAACCATGCAGTCGCCCGCCGCTGCTACGAGTTTTCCGCGATTGATGGCGGCCTGCGAATAAATCGACGTATCGACATTGGCCAGCGGCGCCATGGCCGAGCGCCACGGCATGGCGCTCACGACCAGCCCGGCAACGGTTGCCGCCACGCCGCCCAATAGCGCATAAGCCAGTTTCTTGTAAGAGCTGGTGGTTCTTGCCAGACGGGCTCGGAGCGTTTCCGTATCGAAGGGCGGTTGCCTGAAGCGCACTCCCGTCGCGCTGTAGATGGCATTGGCAATGGCGGCGGCGGCCGGCAGCTCCGCGTGGCGGCTCCAGCCAAGTTCTGTGTTCAGCTCGCCGCCTTGCCCTTGGGCAACGAGTTCGACCTTGGGCTGGACAAGCGCGTAGCCTGGGTTTGCCGCCGGCTCGTCCGCAGTTCCCCATGTGTCGAACCCCTGCGAGCCCCGCAGCAGCCGGCTGGCCGTATCGCGCACGCGGTCTTCCAGCCGCTCGGCCGAGCCGGGGCCTTCCTGCAGCGCCTCGGTATTGTGGCCCACCGTGAGGCGGGTCACATCGACGGCGCCGGTGGCCCGGTCGACCGAGACCTCGGCCACCCAGGCGGACCAAGTCTGGCGTGGCGGTTCCTGGTCGTTGTCCACGATATGCGCGTAGGCAAAGCCTTTGCCGGCCAGTACGCCGTCCTGCGGCTTAGGCGCGTTACGCCAGTCGGCCCTGTCGGCCACGGCCTGTATCAAGTCCCGTCCCGTCGGGTCGCGCATCGAATCCAGGCGCGCCTGGACGGCATCCCGATTTTGGGCGTGTGAAAGCTCGTCGAAAAACGATTCGCAGGCAAAAATTCGCGCCGCTGATTGGCCGGCGTCCGGCGTTGCGCTGATCGGGGCGTTTGCCGGTGAGGTGACTTGCGTGGCGCCGGCGGCATAGTAGCTGGTTGCCACGGTAATTCCGGTCGGCTGGGAGTCGTATTCATAGCCGCACAGCAGGGCGGCGATAGAGGGCCGGCGCGTGGCGTAGCGGTTGGCGGTCGTAGCGTAGCGGCCCTCGGGACTAAGGGGGGCTTCGCTGGACGGCAAGGAATCGGCTGCCGGCGTTGCCGATTGCGCCGCAACGCGGATTTCCAGCTCGAGGGGCTGTGCACCGCCTATTGCCGCATCTTCGGCCTGGATCCTGACCGGACGCGCGCACCAGCGGGTCAGCAGCGCGGCGTCGACGGCGGCGTCGTAGCCGTCGACGCTCGCCTGGCCGTTGGAAATGACGAGAACGGCTTCCGCATCGAGGTCGCACAGCGCGGCGATTTCCTCGCCGAGCTGCCCCGGTTGCCCGCAGGCGGTCCAGA
>Ga0180219_1001507_pt1 | contig 14987 bp, 12 predicted proteins | sample eDN3rd30CBELigMG_FD_151338 | JGI IMG/M metagenome (GOLD analysis project Ga0180219, IMG submission 151338) | Enriched Miracle-Growth compost microbial communities from Emeryville, California, USA - eDNA 3rd pass 30_C BE-Lig MG (version 2)... ...
ACTGGTAATGGCGGCGCGGCAAAGACATATAAATTCGGGTCTGGCATCGCGCTCGCTTATGATGCTGCCGCGGATTCCTATATCCGCAACCGCGCGATGAACGACGCGCCAGGGGGATGCCCTTCGGCATCTTTCGATGGGCATGCCGGCAGGGCTCGATAAACGACTACCTCCGAGGCGCAAGCCGGCCGGCCGATCATGGTGGTGGCTTGCGGCCCGGCAGCTTTGCGTCAGAATAGGGCTGAAGGGGCCATGCCGATGCGCTATCCCAGATGGAGTTCATATGCCCCAGCCGATTCCGGTGAGACTTTTACCCTATGATGTGAACTGGGCATCACGCGCGGCCGTCGAGGCGGCGCGGCTTCAGCAGCACGTCTCCTCGATCGTCGAGGTTCACCATATCGGGTCAACATCGATCCCCGGAATCGCCGCCAAGCCTGTGCTCGACCTGATGCCGGTTGTTGCCTCCCTTGATGCCCTGGATGCGGAACGGCCGGCCGTCGAGGCGCTCGGCTATGAGTGGCATGGTGCATATGGCATGGAAGGGCGGCGTTTCTGCACGCTGGACGACCCGGCCACGTCAGAGCGGTCAATCCATCTCCACTGCTTCATCGAAGGCGCGGCTGTCCGCCGTCACCTCGCTTTCCGGGATTTTCTGCGCGATTCGTCGGAAACAGCGCGGGCGTATGAACGAGAGAAGTGCCGCTGCGCACGGTTGCATGCCGAGGACAGCCACGCTTACTCGGACTGCAAGGCTGCCTGGATCAAGCGCGTCGAGACGGAGGCATTGAACCGCCACCCTTGAGGCGGACCAACGACCGGAATGGAGATCGCGCCGCGGGCGCCCACGGCAAAATATGGGGCGCGAACCGTCCGGCGGCGTCGAGCCCTCGCCGATATAAACGGAACGATAGTGTCAACTTGCGCTTGCAGGATAGGACGCGCGCTCTGAGGAATGTCACAGCAACGGAGAAGGATTCGCGTTCGGATGATTCAGGAAACATCAGTCTTACCGGCGGCGCCGACAAAGCCGCCACAATCGGTCCGGCTGATCTTCGGGGCGCTGATGCTGGTGATGTTGCTGGCGTCGCTCGACCAGACGATCGTGTCGACGGCGCTGCCGACCATAGTGGGCGAGTTCGGCGGGCTCGCGCACCTTTCGTGGATCGTCACAGCCTATATGCTGGCGACCACCATCGTGACGCCGCTCTACGGCAAGCTGGGCGACCTGTTCGGGCGGAAGATCGTGCTGCAAGGCGCGATCCTGCTGTTTTTGGTCGGGTCGGCGCTGTGCGGACTCAGCCGCTCGATGGGCGCGCTGATCGCGTTCCGCGCGCTTCAGGGGCTGGGCGGCGGCGGCCTGATGGTAACGACCATGGCGGCGATTGGCGATATCATCCCGCCGCGCGACCGGGGACGCTATCAGGGGTTCTTCGGCGGCGTGTTCGGGCTGTCGACCGTACTCGGGCCGCTGATCGGCGGCTTCTTCGTCGAGCATCTGAGCTGGCGCTGGATTTTCTACATCAACCTTCCGCTGGGTCTGGCGGCGCTGGGCGTGATCGCGGTTGCCTTCACTTCGCCCGCCGAACGGCGGCGACCCGCCATCGATGTCGCAGGGGCCGCCCTGATGGCGATCCTGCTGACCGCGCTCGTCCTGTTCACCAGCCTTGGCGGCCATACCTATCCCTGGAATTCACCCACGATCCTGGGGCTTGCCGCAATCGCGCTGGCGGCCTTGGCAGGCTTTATCATGGTGGAGCGCCGCGCCGCCGAGCCGATCCTGCCGCTGCCGCTCTTTGCCAATCCGACCTTTCTGGTCGCCTGTTCGGTCGGGTTCATCGTCGGCCTGGCGATGTTCGGGTCTGTCACCTACATGCCGATCTATCTCCAGGTGGTGAAGGGGGTGAGCCCGTCCACCGCCGGACTCCAGTTGACGCCGATGATGGGCGGCGTGCTCGTCACCTCGATCGCCAGCGGGCAGATCATCAGCCGTATCGGGCGCTATCGGCTGTTCCCGATCATCGGCACGGCGGTGATGACGGTCGGCCTCGGCCTGCTTTCCACGCTCGGCATCGCGAGCAGCATCTGGGCGGCGCCCGCCTATATGCTGGTGCTCGGCCTTGGGCTCGGCATGGTCATGCAGGTGCTGGTGCTCGCCGTCCAGAACGCGGTCGATTATCGCAATCTCGGCGTCGCCACCTCGGGCACCACCTTGTTTCGTTCGACGGGCGGCTCTGTTGGCGTATCGCTGTTCGGCGCGATCTTCGCGGCCAATCTCGCGAGCGAACTCATGAGCCACATGCCGGCGGGCGCTGCGCTGCCGACGGCAAGTGACGCCGAGGCGATCGCGGCATTGCCGCCGGGCATTCGCCATGTCTACCTTGAGGCCTTCACGGCCGCATTGCATCCGGTATTCCTCTCGGCGGCGGTGATGGCGGCGTTCGCCTTTGTGCTGACCTGGTTCCTGAAGGAGGTTCCGTTGCAGGGCGGCGAGCGATCGGAGACGGTCGGCGAGAGCTTTGCGATGCCGCACGACGCGACCTCGCTGGAGGAACTGGAGCTGATCCTTGCGCGCTTGCGCCTGTCCGATCGCGGGGAAACATATCGCCGCATCGCCGAACGGAGCGGGGTGTCGCTTGAACCGGATGAACTATGGCTGCTGGCGAGGGTCTGCCGGGATCGGGCCTTGCCGGCTAGCGTCCCCGCAGGCTCCTTGGGGCCGATCGCCGACCGCCTGGCGGATATTGGTCTGTTGACACGGGAAGCTGACGGTTCGCTCGCGGCCACCGAAGCCGGCCGTGGCATTTTCGAGCAGTTGGTCGCGGGGTATCGCGCACGTCTCGCGCAAATGCTCGAACGCTGGGCACCAGAAGAGCATGAGGAGGTCCGGACGATGCTCAACGGCTTTGCCCGCGAACTGGTGGCCGAACCGCCTGCTTCAACCCCGCGGATATCCTGACGTTTGCGACCGGCGCCATCGGCGCCACGGGAACGCCAGCCACGCAATGGGAGGTGAAGGCTGGGAATTTCTAAACGGCTTACCGCACGATTCCTATCCCGATCCTTAGCCGCGTGATCTTCCGATTATAATCGAGCAGATTCTCGCCATATCCGGCGAAGCCCTGCCCGAAGATGTAGAGGTTGAGGTTGGAATCGATGATGCGGTCGAGCGGATAGGAGAGTTCGGCGTCGATCGCGCCTTTTCCGGACGAGAAGTTGAAACGGCTGTTGGTCGAGAGGCGCAATCCGTCGTCGCGCCCGATCTCGGCGAAGAGGGATGTGTTGCCGCGATAGCGCTTGATGTCGGGATTGTCGGCGAGACTGCCCACATAGAAGGAAAGCCGAGGACCGAGCGAAAGCGTGTATTTGCCGACCGGCACGGTGGCGACCGGCTGGATATACATCGCATTGAGGCTGCGGGACGCCAGGCCGTCGCGGCCGTTCGATTCATGCCGGATGCCGGCCTGGCCGCCCAGCGCGATCTGCTTTCCGACCGGCGCGGCGGGCAGGAGGTAGAAGACCTCCGGCATATAGTCGATATTGCGGAAGGGCGAGGAGTGCGCGCCCAGATCCCAGAACAGCCGCTGGGTGTAGGCGAAGTGGATACCGTTGATAAGGGGATTGTCGCCGCCGACCGCGCCGGGATCGCCGAAGAGCTGATATTTGAAGCTGATCTGGATGCGGCCGTCGCTGTTCGTGCCGGGACCATAGACAGCGTAGATCGGGGCGTAGCTGGAGAGATTGCCGAGAAAGGCATTGCCGCGATCCGGCTTGGCGGACGGCGGCTCGCTCGTTTCCGCAACGGATGCCGGGTCGGCAGATGCCTGCTGCCCGGTGTCCGGCGTCGCTGCCATGGCTGTCCCCGCCTCGGCAAGCGCGAAGGCGTAACCCGACGCGCTGCCGGTCATGAGCGACAGAGTCAGGGAAGGTCCATGCCGGCTTTCCGCCGGAAGGCGCAACAGATACTGGGCCTGGATGAATCCCCCCGGCGCGATCGTCTGTCCCGGCGATGGGTGCGAACGTTCCAGCGTCACCGGCATCCGCTGATCGTTGGTTGTCAACTCGGCCGGGATCCGGTCGGGCAGGCTGCTTGCCTTCGGTTCCGGACCGGGATTGAGAACCGTGACTTCAACACGCATATTGCCCGGTTCTTCTGCCGGGGCGATGTTGCTGACAAGCATGCGCGGCGCGGTCTGCGCCATCGCCTGGATGGTGGCGATGGCAAGCGGCATCATGGCGATCGTCGCGGCAAACCTCATGACCCTGTTATGCGGGAAGAAATCCCGCACTAAAAGCCAGAAGTTATTCGCAATCGTCATTTTCAGAAGCTGTAGGAAATGCCGGCAAAACCGACAGGTTGCCACCATAGGTGATGCTGCCGCCGGCCTTGAACCCCGGCGTGCCGATGACATTGGAGGTGCTCAAGCCGCGTCGTTAGCGCTGCGCCTCCCGATGCGAGACGAGATTTCTATAAGGTTGGTCAAGGTTGGCGCGTCGTCCGATTTTCGCCATGCGAGGCCGGTTTCGAGATCTGGCGTTCCGTTGGCGATATGGACATAGCGAACGCCGGTTCGGATGAGATGCTGCAATGATGCGGGCACGAGCGCCATGCCCAGGCCGGCAGAGACGAGGCTGATGATGGTTTGCATCTGGATCGCCTCCTGCCGGATGAACGGCTGATAGCCCCGGGACCTGTAGAAGCCCATCACGAGTTCATGAAAATCGGGGGAGACGCGGGCGGGAAAGATGATGAGAGGCTGCGCCATCCAGTCATCGGAGCGGAGCATTCCATCGATCAGGGTCAATCGCCCTTCGTCGATCCATGGTTCGGGCACGGCGGCAACGAGTGGCTCCGTCACCAGCGGACGATATGCCAACGCGGCTGGCAAGGCAGACGGTGCGGAAATCAGGATGCCCGCATTGATCCGTCCTTCAAGCAATGCTTCAATCTGGATATCGCTTGTCGCCTCGATCAGTTCGAGTTCCACGTCGGCGAAGGACGCCGAATATCTTTCCACGAGCCTTGGGAGCACATTATAGTCGGCGGTGCTGACGAACGCGAGCGACAGCCGCCCTGTCGTGCCGGCGCGAAGGCGCTGGGCGATGTCGGAGAGGGCGGCGATACTCTGGACCGCGGGCCGGACATGTTCCAGCCACGCGCGGCCAAAGGGGGTCAGGGTGACGCTGCGTTTCGAGCGAACGAAAAGGTCCGCGCTGAGGTCCCGCTCAAGCGCCATGATAGACTGGCTGAGTGGTGGCTGTGTCATGCCCAAACGCTCAGCCGCGCGGCCGAAATGGAGTGTGTCGGCGACAGTCAGGAAATGGCGGAGGCGGCGCAGATCGATCATTCGATAAATATCTCCTGCGACCTTATATCGCTTCAATCATATATTTCTCAACCTTGCGCGAATGTGTAAGGTGAAGAAAACCAGATTCAAGGACCGCGACATGCCCCATTATCGTTCACGTACCAGCACCCACGGCCGCAACATGGCAGGCGCGCGCGGCCTCTGGCGCGCGACGGGCATGACGGACGAGGATTTCGGCAAGCCGATCATCGCGATCGCCAACAGCTTCACGCAGTTCGTGCCTGGCCACGTCCATCTCAAGGATCTCGGCCAGTTGGTCGCTCGCGAGATCGAGGCGGCGGGCGGCGTCGCCAAGGAATTCAACACCATCGCAGTCGATGACGGCATCGCCATGGGCCATGACGGTATGCTCTATTCGCTGCCGAGCCGCGATCTCATCGCGGACAGCGTGGAATATATGGTCAATGCGCACTGCGCCGACGCGCTCGTCTGCATCTCCAATTGCGACAAGATCACGCCCGGTATGCTGATGGCCGCGATGCGGCTCAACATTCCCGCGATCTTCGTTTCGGGCGGGCCGATGGAGGCCGGCAAGGCGGATATTCGCGGGGCCACCGTCGCGCTCGATCTGGTCGATGCCATGGTCGTCGCGGCGGACGAGAAATATACCGATGAAGAGGTGAAGATCATTGAGCGTTCGGCCTGTCCGACCTGTGGTTCATGTTCGGGCATGTTCACCGCCAACAGCATGAATTGCCTGACCGAGGCGCTGGGCCTTTCCCTGCCGGGCAACGGCTCGGTTCTCGCCACCCATGCCGACCGCGAGAGGCTGTTCCGCGAGGCCGGCCATACCATCGTGGATCTCGCCAGGCGCTGGTACGAGCAGGACGACGCCTCCGCCTTGCCGCGCAATATCGCCAGCTTCGCCGCGTTCGAAAATGCCATGAGCCTCGACATTGCGATGGGCGGCTCGACCAACACCGTGCTCCACCTGCTCGCCGCGGCGCATGAGGGCGAGGTGCCGTTCACCATGGCCGATATCGACCGGCTGTCGCGCCGCGTTCCGTGCCTGTGCAAGGTCGCGCCCGCCAAGCAGGACGTGCATATGGAGGATGTCCATCGCGCGGGCGGGATCATGGCGATCCTCGGCCAGCTCGACAGGGCTGGTCTGATCGACACCAGCTTGCCGACCGTCCATGCCGGGACGATCGGCGAGGCGCTCGACCGCTGGGACATCAGCCGCACCCAGAGCGAGAGCGTGCGCGAATTCTACAAGGCCGCGCCGGGCGGCGTGCGCACCACCGTCGCGTTCAGCCAGAGCAATCGCTGGAAGGAACTCGATCTCGATCGCGAGGCGGGCGTGATCCGCAGCGCCGAGAACCCCTTTTCCAGGGATGGCGGCCTGGCTGTCCTCTTCGGCAATCTGGCTCCCGAAGGCTGCATCGTGAAGACGGCGGGCGTGGACGATAACATCCTGACATTCCACGGCACCGCACGCGTCTATGAAAGCCAGGACGCCGCCGTTGCGGGCGTCCTGGGCAATGAGGTCAAGTCAGGCGACGTCGTGGTCATCCGCTATGAGGGGCCGAAGGGCGGGCCGGGTATGCAGGAAATGCTCTATCCGACGAGCTATCTGAAATCGAAGGGCCTCGGCAAAGCCTGCGCGCTGATCACCGACGGGCGCTTCTCCGGCGGCACCTCCGGCCTGTCGATCGGCCATGTTTCCCCAGAAGCGGCCGAAGGCGGCCTGATCGCCCTGGTCAATAGCGGCGACCCGATCACGATCGACATTCCCAACCGCGTCATCAAACTCGATGTCGATGACGCGGAGATTGCAGAGCGACGCGAGGAGATGATCGGACGCGGCGAGAAGGCGTGGAAGCCTTTCGGCCGCAAGCGTGCCGTGTCGCCAGCGCTGCGCGCCTATGCCGCGCTCACCACCAATGCCGCCCGTGGCGCGGTGCGAGATGTGAGCCAAGCCGAGAGAAAGTGACCGCGAGCATCGCAGCACATTGAAGTTTGCAAAACCGGACGTGCTCTATCCCGCCCATTTCGGGACTGTGCTCCGTCTTGTTGCTTGTCGCTGGCAACCGACAAGACGCATGGCATGATCTTGGGCGATGATAGACATTGCCTGCACTCGTGACGCTGGTTGGTGGCGCTTCCTCCAGGAAGCAGCATGTCGTCATCACTTACGACCGTCGCCGCCGTGTCGGGGCAAATGGCCTGGTCGAGAAGCGTTATCCCCCACGGCGGCCCTGCAAAGGGAAATCCAATGATGTTTTCGGTTCTCGCCGCGATCCTCATCTATGCCGTTGCGGTTCCCCTGCCGGGACCAAATTGCATCGCGATGTTCGACCGAGCATGAAGATAGGCGCTGACCGATTTCCCGCGATAGCGCGTACCATGATATCCCTGAAAGTGCCGCACGCGCCCTATCGATGGCGCGTCATCCACCGCAGAAAGGCGCTCTTGCGGGGGGCTGCCGGGGACCGTTCAACAAGCCAGGCCAGGCGCACTTCAAGACCGCCCAGCTCGGAGCGTCCGAGCGCGATCGTACCATCGGTCGCCTGCATGAGATCGCTTACGATGGCGAGGCCAAGGCCATGCCCCGGCCCGGCTTCATCGAGCCGGCTTCCCCGCGCCATGACAGCTTCGGACGATTCGCGGCCAAGGCCGGGGCCGTCATCCTCGATCCATAGCTGGCTTTCCTCTTCTGCCATGCCGCCGCGCACACGAACCCGGACCCGCGCGTGACGGGCAGCGTTCTCTATCAGCGCGCCGAGCAGTTCGGTCAAATCCTCGCTCGCCACAGGGACATGAAGCTCGTCAGGCATATGCACATCGAAGATCAGGCGCTCGCCCAGCTCCGTCCGCTCGATCACGGCGATAATATTCTCTATCTGCGTCTCGATATCGGCGGCAAGGCTATGCCCCGCATCCCGCGCCGCCGCCGCACGGCTGCGTGCCAGTTCGGTCTCCAGCGCGGCCCGCATTGCGGCAAGGGCCCGATCCTGTCCATCCGCGGCCTCGACTGCGCCCGCTTCGCGCGCCCTGCGGTTTTGCGCGGCAAGCGCGGCAAGCGGTGTCTTGAGACTATGGGCAAGATCGCCGGCACGCTTTCGCGCCCGGCCAAGATCGGCCTCGCGGGCCTCCGCAAGCGCGTTGATCGCCTCGGCGAGCGGCGCGATCTCCCGCGGATGGCCACCCGGCAGGCGCGCGGCGGGATTGCCTCTGAGTGTTGCAATCTGCCGGCGAACGGTCGTGAGCGGGCGCAGGCCGAGTGTGACCTGCACATAGGCCGCGATCAGCAGGAACAGCCACAGCAGTCCCAGCGACAAAGCGGTTTCGCGATTGAACTCGCGGCGCGCGGCGTGGAGGGGGCCGTCGTCGGTCGCCAATTGAACGAGCACCGGCTCTGCGGCCTGTTCGGGCAGAATCCGGCGTTCAACCATCAGGAGCGACTTGCCAAACGGTCCCGGCAGATGGCGGGCACGCCAATCCTCCCGGTCGCTGCCGGGTTGCAAGGGAAGATTCTGATCCCATAACGAGTCTGAATGGGCACTGCCCTTGCTGGTGGTGAGCTGCCAATAAAGGCCGCTGCCAGCCTCACCGTAGCGATCATCGCCAGGCTGCACGTCCGCCACCGGGCGACCGGCGGCATCGACGCGCAAGCCGCCTGCGATCAGCTTGCCGTCACGAATGAGGGCGTCGGCCTCGCGCTGCTCGATATGCCGCTCGAAAAACCAGCTCATTCCGGTCCCGGCCATGACCAGCGCGACGAAGATGGCGACGGCGGCCGCCGCGAGCAGGCGTAGACGGAGCGAGTCCCGGATCATGATCCAGCGATCATGTAGCCGAAACCGCGCCGGCTTTCGATCACGTCCGGCCCGACCTTGCGGCGCAGTCGCAGCACCAGCGCTTCGATCGCATTGGCGTCCGCCGCATCGTCCGTGCCATGCAGATGCTCGGCGATCTCGCTCGCGCAGAGGAAACGGCCGGGCCGATGCGCCAGCAGATCGAGGAAGCGATATTCGAGCGGCGACAGGCGCATGGGGCGGTCATCGACGGTCGCTGTCATCCGGCCGGTGTCGAGCGTCACCCGGCCGACCGCGAGCAGCGGAGAGGCGTGGCCTGCCGCGCGGCGGACGAGGCCCCGCACGCGCGCGACCAGCTCGCCCATCGCGAAGGGCTTGCCGACATAATCGTCCGCGCCCGCCTGGATGCCTTCAACCTTCTCGGTCCAGTCGCTCCTGGCACTGAGGATCAGGACGGGGAAGGATCGCCCTTCGGACCTCCATCGTTTGAGGACGCTGAGGCCGTCGAGCTTGGGCAAGCCAAGGTCGAGTACCGCCAACGCATAATCCTCGACATCGCCGCGATACCAGGCATCTTCGCCGTCAATCGAGAGATCGACGGCAAAACCCGCTTCCCGGAGTGCTTGCGCGAGGTCCGGCCCGACAACCGGGTCATCTTCGACCACGAGCACCCGCATCAATCATCCTCTACGCGGAGGATGGTCCCGGTGCGGGCGTCCAGCTTCACTTCCTGGACGTTGCCGTTCCGGGTCAGTATCTTGACCTCGTAGATCAACCGGTCGCGTTTGGACTCCAGTTCGGTCTTGACGACATCGCCGGGCACGCGGGCCTGCGCCAGCGCCATGATGCGCGGTAGCGGCAGAAGCTCGCCACGCTGGACTGCCGCGCGGATGGCGGCAAGTTCGCGCGCCTTCTCCTGATGGTCGCCGGCTTGTGCCCCGGCCGAGATGCCCAGGCCGGCGACGGTCGCAAGCAAGGGAAGCAAAAGCCCGGCGCGAAGCGCCAAGCGGTGGAGAGGATTGGTTCGATGCTGTGTCATATCGCAAATCATAACACGTCTCGCTGACGCTTCGCTGATGCTTGAGTGCACCCAGATCCCAAGCCAATCGCGCGCCCAGCTTCCAGCATCCTATTTGGGGGCGCGGCGAGCAATCGAAACCGATTTTGGGTAGGAACGGGCTTGCAGATGCCGACGCGAGCCGACCGAGCGGACGAGCTGCCAGGGGAGATCAAACCCCTGTCCTCTTGGGACGGGACTCCCTATTGTCGCCGGCCGGCTTCTGCGGCGGAATCCACAGCAAGATGTTCTACACCTCTGTCGTCCAAGCGCTCGATACTTTCCCCGTCACGCATAGGCCAGACCGTCGAAGCTGTCCGCCCGTGCCATGTCCCATGTCTCGCGGTAGAAACCGTCTGCCGCCCGATCACCGAGCAGCGCGCCCGGTTCGAGAAAAGTATGAAGTTGTGCGAATTGCCGGATTTCGGTGGCGCTCACACGACGCACCAGATGCCGTGGGCGCAACGCGGAGGGGTGGCTCACGCCTGCCGCCGCAAGCATCTCGGCCAGCGCGATCAGCGTGTTGGTATGGAAGCTGCGGACGCGTTCGGCTTTGTCGGGAATGACGATCGCGCGCTGGCGCAACCGGTCCTGGGTAGCGATGCCGGATGGACAGCGATTGGTGTTGCAGGAAAGCGACTGCACGCAGCCGAGCGCGAACATGAAGCCGCGCGCCGCGTTCACCCAATCCGCGCCGATCGCCAGCACGCTGGCGATGTCGAACGCGCTGACGATCCGGCCGGCCGCGCCGATCCTGATCCGGTCGCGAATACCGGCGCCGGTCAGGACATTGTGGACGAGCAGCAGCCCTTCGCGCATCGGCACGCCCAGATGATTGCTGAATTCGACGGGAGCGGCACCGGTTCCGCCCTCGGCGCCATCGACGACGATGAAGTCCGGATAGATGCCGCTTTCCAGCATCGCCTTGACCATCCCCATGAACTCCCAGGGATGACCGATGCACAGCTTCAACCCGACCGGTTTGCCGCCGGACAGGTCCCGGAGCCGGGCGACGAACGCCATCAGTTCCAGCGGCGTTGAAAAGGCGCTGTGGCTTGATGGAGACACGCAGTCGCGGCCGACCGCGATGCCGCGCGTCGCGGCGATCTCAGATGTCACCTTGGCGGCGGGCAGGATGCCGCCGTGACCGGGCTTGGCTCCCTGGCTGAGCTTGATCTCGACCATCTTGACCTGATCGCTCGCTGCTTGTGCGGCGAAGCGATCGGGATCGAACCGGCCTTCCTGGTCGCGGCAGCCGAAATAGCCGCTGGCGACCTGCCAGACGATATCTCCCCCTTCTTCGCGGTGATAGGGGCTGATGCTACCCTCGCCAGTGTCATGATAGAAGCCTCCCAGCCGCGCCCCCCGGTTAAGGGCGCGTATCGCGTTCGCCGAAAGCGAACCGAAGCTCATGGCCGAGATGTTGAAGATCGACGCGGAATAGGGCTTCGCGCACTGATCGCCGCCGATGGTGATGCGGAACGTGCCGGGATCGGCGGCAGGCACGGGACGGGTCGAATGGCTGATGAACTCATATCCATCGCGATAGACGTCGAGTAGCGTCCCGAAGGCCTGATCGCCGGGTTCGCCCTTGGCGCGGCGATAGACGAGCGAACGCTGCGACCGGGAGAAGGGCGCGGCATCCTCGTCGGCCTCGAACAGATATTGGCGCAATTCCGGGCGGATCAGTTCGACGAGCCAGCGGACATGGCCGATGATGGGATAATTGCGCTGGATCGAGTGCCTTGGCTGGAGCAGGTCGCGAACGCCCAGCAGAACCAGCAGACCGGCTAGCGATGCGGGTATCCACAGCCAATGGATGCGGATGGTGAGGGGGATGAGGACTACCGCCGCCAGCGCGCAGAGGGCCAGGGTGGTAAATCTGCTGATATGCAATCTCATGGCGTCTGTCCTGTCATCCGGATTCACTTGCCTTGCGGACCGAGGGGTGTTTCCCACCCGCCGCCAAGAGCGAGGAAAAGGCGAACCCGGTCCGTGGCGATAGTGGCGTCGGAGCCGGCGAGGGCGGACTCCGCGCTGGCGAGGCTGCGCTCGGTATCGAGCAATTCGAGACCGGAAGCGAGTCCGCCGCGCCTCATCCGCGCCTGTATCCCGGCAGCCTTCCGGCTCTCTTCCCGTGCAACCTTGAGCTTTGCATTTTCTTCGAGATCGCGGGCATAGGCGCCAAGCGCGGTTTCGGCCTCGCGAAGCGCCAACAGCACGCTGCCGTCGAAGCTGGCGAGCGCGGCCCGCGCCGCAGCATCGGATTGCGCGATGCGCGCGCGCGCGACGCGGCGATTAGGGAAGCTCCAGGAGATCAATGGCCCGAGATTGAAGCGGAAGGCAGAACTGTCAACCAGCCCGCCCACGCTTCGCGAGGTCGTGCCGAGCGATCCGCCAAGGCTGACGCTGGGATAAAGGTCGGCGGTCGCGACGCCGATCCGGGCGGTCGCGGCGGCGAGAGTGCGCTCCGCTTCTCGAATGTCGGGACGCCGGCGGATAAGCGCGGCGCCGTCGCCGATCGGCAGCGGCCGGGTGATTGTCGGAATGGCCGCGCAGTGCGCCAGTTCGGGCGGGTAATTCTCGGGCGCGCGGCCGAGCAGCACCGCAAGGCTGTAGAGCGCCGCCCTGCGGCTGCTTTCGAGCGGAGGAAGTGCCGCTTCGAGCTGCGCCAGAAGCGCGCGCGATCGGGTTGCGTCGAGTGGGCCATAGACGCCACGGTGGACGCCGCGCCCGGTCAACGCCAGGCTCTGGCGCTGGAGATCGACCGAGCGCCGCGCGACGGCGATCCGGGCGCCGGTGGCGCAGGCGTCGCCATAGGCGCCGACCACATTCGCGGCCACGGTCATGCGCGCAAGATCATAGGCGGCCGCCTGCGCCCCGGCATCGGCTTCCACTGCCTCGATCGTTCGGCGAATGCGGCCGACGACATCGAGTTCGTAGGAAATGCCGATCCCGGCATCGAGCGTCGCATGCGTCCCGGCCGGCGAACCGATGCCAAGGTTGGACGCCTCGCCAACCGAGATGCCGCCATCGGCCGAGGTCTGGACGCCGGCGCTTGCCCGCACCTCATTCACGACCGCACGGGCGCGCTCGAGGTTGGCGGCGGCAACGCGCAGGTCGGTATTGGCCTTGAGGGCTTCCTCCACCAACGTATCGAGCGCCGGATCGGCATAGAGCTGCCACCAGCGCGACGGCAAAGGCTCTGCGGCGTAGGCGGGCGCATTGCCCTCGACAAAGGCCGGCGCGTGTTCGGCGATGCCGGCGGGGGGCGGGGGCGCACGGTAGTCCGGTCCAACGGTCGCACAGCCGGTCAGCAGCAGCGCGGCGCCCATCGCCCCCGATAATCTTGTTCCAGACCGGACCACGCTCAACTCGCCCTACGGACGGTGAGCGCGTCCTCCGCGCCGTCCAGCGTCACGGTGACTGTGCGGCCGGCAATCAGGTCGATCCCCGAAGGCACCTTGTCAATCGCGATGCGGACGGGAACGCGCTGGGCAAGCCGTACCCAGCTGAAGGTCGGGTTGACGTTGGCGAGCAGGGTTCCCGCCGCCGTGGTTCGCTCGCGGTCGTCGATCCCGGCGGAGCGTCCCTCGACATGACCCGACAGGGGCTGATCCTCGCCCATCACCCGAATGGTGGCATGGGCGCCAGGGCGGACATGGGAGAGCTTGGTCTCCTCGAAATAGCCCGCGACATAATAGCTGTCGGAGTCGACCAGCGCCATCACCGCCTGACCGGCGGTCGCATAGGCGCCGGGGCGTAGCGAGAAATTGGTGACGATGCCGTTCACCGGCGCGCGCACGGCGGATCGCTCCAGATTGATGCGGGCAAGGTCGCGGTCGGCGATCGCCTGCGCATAACGTGCCCGCGCCTCCTCGGCCTGCGAACGGCGGTCGTCGCGTTGCTGGCCCGAGACGATATCGGCAAGGCCCTGATACCGCCGGTTCTCCCGCTCGGCGGCGCTGAGCGTGGCCTGCGCGGTCGCCACCGCCGCCTCGGCCTGTGCCAGCGCGTTGCGCAGGCGGACATGATCGATCGTGAAGAGCAGGTCGCCTTTATGCACGGCCTGGTTATCGCGGACATGCACCTCCTCGACGCGGCCGGAGACATCGGCGGCGAGTGGCACGACATCGGCGCGGATCTTCCCGTCGCGGGTCTGCGGCGCATAGGTGTAATAGCTGTAGAGGTGCCACAGCACGAGCATGGCGATCAGCGCGACCAGCAGGGTCAGCAGCGGCTTGAGCAGGCGGAGCAGGGTGTCGCGGTCGAATGTCATGGCAATGTCTTTAGCTGCGCGTGACCAGGCGCAGCACGATGAAGGCGGCGCCGGTCAGGATGAGAAAAAGGGCGGTGTCGAATAGCGGTCGCTGCCAGACGATTCGGTAGAAACCCAAGGCATCGAGGAGCCGAGACAGCATGATGCGGACGGCGAACCCGATGACCATGCAGAGCAGCAGCGGCGAGACGAAGATGCCCGCGATATCGATCTCGCCGATCATGGCGCGGGTATCCAGGCGGGCGCGCGCTCGAACAGCGCGATGCGCAGGCCGGCCAGCGAATGCATCGCCCGGTCGGTCTGGGCATCCCGTCCTTCGTCTCTGTCGATCCAGAGGCGGTCGAGCGCACGGTCGATGAGCGAAAGCAGGCGGGGTGACGGCTCCGGCTTGTCGAACTCGCGGCGAAATCCGTCGAGCACCTGCTCCGTCGCCTGCCGCGCATCAGGATCGAGCGCTTTCGCCAGGATACGAAGGTCGGCGACAGTGACGCCCACCCGCAGGCGTGCAATCAGCCGCGCACTTC
>Ga0180219_1001508_pt1 | contig 14982 bp, 15 predicted proteins | sample eDN3rd30CBELigMG_FD_151338 | JGI IMG/M metagenome (GOLD analysis project Ga0180219, IMG submission 151338) | Enriched Miracle-Growth compost microbial communities from Emeryville, California, USA - eDNA 3rd pass 30_C BE-Lig MG (version 2)... ...
GACAGGGGCGAGAAGAAGCCGTGGTCCATCGGCTTGTCCTGGAAGGTGGAGAGGTCGAACTCGTCCGCCACCAGCGCCTTGCCGATATGGTGCGCCAGGCCCATGTGGCCCTTGATGGGCGGGAGCTGGCGCGGCCCACCGCCTTCGTCCGCCGTGCGGTATTCCTCGCCGATGCCCAGCGTGAAGGCGGAATAATGGTCGAAGAAGAACGACGTCACATGGTCGTTGTAGATGAAGAAGAGGACGTCGGGCTTGTTGTCCTCCAGCCATTTCACGGCGGGTTCGTACCCCTTGAAGATGGGCGCCCAGATGGGATCGTCCTGCTTCTTCTGGTCGAACGCGAAACCGATGGTGGGCGTATGCGACGAGGCGATACCGCCGATGATCCTTGCCATTTGAGCCTCCCGGGCGCACGAAAAACGATGGAAAATTGCGGCAGACCATATGAATGGCCCGGCAATAAGTCAAACCTCATAAAATATGATAGCAGTTCTTATGAGGGGCAAGGCACGGGACAATTGAATGTCTACCCCGCCATGGCGGCGCGGATTTCATCCAGGCTCGCGTTGATGTCCTCCACGGCGGCGGAGGTGGCGGCGATGTTGCTGTTGATCTCGTTCACCGAGGTGGAGGCCTGCTGCATGCTGGCGGAGATTTCCTGGGTGGCGCAGCTCTGCTGCTCCACGGCGCTGGCGACGGACGAGAAGCTCTCCTGCACCGGCGTGATGGATTTGGTGATCTCGGACAGGCGCATGACCACCTCGTTGGAGACGGTCTGCACGCCTGCGATCTCGCTGGAGATCTGATCCGTGGCGCTGGCCACCTGGTTGGCCAGGTTCTTGACCTCTGTCGCCACCACCGAGAAGCCGCGCCCGGCCTCGCCGGCCCGCGCCGATTCAATGGTGGCGTTGAGAGCCAGGAGGTTGATCTGCCCGGCGATATCCTGAATGAGCGAGATGATGCTGGTCATGGATTCAGCGGCATTGGCCAGCGCCTGGGTGGAGGCGTCTGCGCCGGTGATCTCGGTGATGACCGCTTCGACCGCGCCATGGGACACCGACATGCTCTTGGAGATTTCCTGCGCGGAAACGCCCACTTCCTCGGTTGCCGCGGCGACGGTGTTGACCGTTTCTGCCGTCTGCCGCGAAGCGTTGGCGGCCTGCAGCGACTGCGCGTTGGCCTTTTCGACGCTTTCCAGGATACGGCCGAGATTGCGTTCCAGGATCAGCGTCAGTTCTTCCCGCTTGGTGCGGGCCATCACCTGCTCGGTGATGTCCGTCGCATATTTCACGATCTTGAAGGGCCGGCCGCTGGGATCGAGAATCGGCGTGTAGGACGCCTGGATCCAGATATCCCGGCCGCCCTTGCTCAGACGCCTGAATTCCCCGGCCCGCACCTCGCCCTCGCGCAGGCTCCGCCAGAACGCGGCGTATTCGGGGCTCGCCGCCTCCTGCTGGCTGACGAAGATGCGGTGGTGCTGGCCCTTGATCTCGTCCAGCCGATAGCCGACGGCATCGAGGAAATTCTGGTTGGCATCGGTGATGGTGCCGTCGAGCTGGAAGGTGATGACGGCCTGCGAGCGGCTGATGGCTGCGATCTGGCCCTCGAAATCGGCATTGCGGCGCTTCTGTGCGGTGATGTCGGTGGCGAACTTCACCACCTTGAAGAGGCGGCCTCTCGGATCGAGGATGGGATTGTAGGACGCCTGAATCCAGACATCCCGCCCGTCCTTGCTCCGGCGCCGGTATTCACCGGTCTGGAACTCGCCATTGCGCAGGCGTTCCCAGAACCGCTCATAAGCCGGGTCCGCCGCTTCGGCGGGGTCCACGAACATGCGGTGGTGCTGGCCCTCGATCTCCTCCAGCCCGTAGCCCATGGCGTCGAGGAAATTCTGGTTCGCGCTGATGACGGTGCCGTCCAGATGGAAGTGGACCACCGCCTGGGACTTGCCGATGGCTTCGATCTGCCCCTTGTTCTCCGCACTTTCCATGCGGGCCTCGGTGATGTCCGTCGCATATTTGACGATGCGCACCACCTTGCCGCCGGCGCCGGTCACCGGGCTGTAGGTGGCGTTGAGCCAGATTTCACGGCCGCCCCTGGCCAGGCGCAGGAAGGCTCCCGTCTGGTAACGGCCCTGGCGCAGGCTGTTCCAGAAGGCTTCATGATCGCCACTTTCCGCATGGTCCTGCGGCACGAAGATGCGGTGATGCCGGCCCTTGAGCTCGTCCAGCCGGTAGCCCATGGCATCGAGGAAATTCTGGTTGGCGTCGGCAATCGTTCCGTCCGGCCGGAAGGTGATGATGGCCTGGGACTTGTCCAGCGCCGCCAGCATGGCCTGCGTCCCGTTCCGTTGCCCTGTGAAGCGACCGAATAGGCGACCGAACATGTTTTCCTCTCCTGCTGTCGGGGTCTATCCCCCTCACTGCAGCAGCAATTCCTTAAATTAGCCTTAAAGAGGCGAGACTTAATAGAAAAATACAACTTTTACGATATGGCGAACAGTCCTTCACCGCATGCATTTGTCCCAGGTGGGATGACCGCCGAACCGTTCCGCCAGAAGGTCGATGAGCACGCGGACCTTCGCCGGCAGGTAGTGCCCGGGCGGGCGCAGAACATATATTCCATATTCCGGCGCGGGATGGTCGAGGAGGATGGGCGTTACCGCCCCGGCTTCGATGGCGTCCGACGCCAGGAAGGTGGGGAGGAGGGCGATGCCCAGCCCGGCCTTGGCCCATTCGACGATGGCGCTGCCATTGTCCGAGCGCAGCCGGCCGTTGGGCCGCACCGAGACGGTGCGCTTGCCGGACTGGAACTGCCAGCCCACCGTCAGGCTGCCGGAATAGAGCAGGCATTCATGGGCGGTGAGATCGTCCGGCGTTTGCGGCGTGCCGCGGCGCGCCAGATAGTCCGGGCTGGCGACGGCGACGCTGCGGCCCGGCGCCACGCGGCGGGCAACCAATGTCGAGTCCGGGAGGTTGCCGATGCGGATGGCGGCATCGAATCGCTCGCCGATGAGGTCCACCAGCCGGTCGCTGTAGGACACATCCATCTCCAGCCCCGGATGGCGGACCGCCAGCTCCGCCAGCAGCGGCGCCACGTGCTGCACGCCGAAGGAGAGGGGAACGGAGAGCCTGAGGCGGCCGGTGACGTCTCCGCCCCGGTGGGTCACGGCGTCACGCGCCTCCTCATAGTCGGCCAGGATGCGCTCGGCCCTGGCCTTGAGGTCCAGGCCGGCCTCCGTCGGGCTGACGCCCCGCGTGGTGCGGCTGAGTAGCCGCGTGCCGAATTCCGCCTCCATGCGGGAGATACGCCGGCTGACGATGGATTTGGAGAGGCCCAGCCGGTGCGCCGCCGCGCTGAAACTGCCGCACTCCAGAACCTCGATGAGGCTTCGCAAATCGTCCAGCTCGCTCATGCCCGTGTTTCCCCGTCTGCAACAGTCTGGTGATTATTTCGGTTCTAGCGGTGCACTATATGCATCGCTAACGTCGTCGCCAACATCCATAGCCCAAGGAGACGATCATATGTCCACTGTTCTCGTCGTGACCAGCAGCGCATTGGCCGAGCATTCGGTCTCCAGCGAGCTGGTGAGGGATGTCGTCGACGGCCTGCGCCGCCGCGACCCGTCCACCCGGCTGGTTGTCCGCGATCTGGGTGCCAACCCCATTCCCCATCTGACGACCGATGCCGCCACGGCCATCCGCGGCGAGCCCTCGAACGAGGCACAGGCCCGGGTCCGCGCCCTCTCCGACGAACTCATCGGCGAAGTGCAGGCGGCGGATATCCTGGTGATGGGCGTGCCCATGTACAATTTCGGCATCCCCTCCACTCTCAAGGCCTGGTTCGATCATGTGCTCCGGTCGGGGGCGACCTTCCGCTACACGGAAAGCGGACCCGAAGGGCTGGTGAAGGGCAAGCGCGCCATCCTGGTGCTGGCCAAGGGCGGCTATTACAGCGACGGGCCGATGCAGATCATGGATTCGCAGGAGCCGCATGTCCGGTCCATGCTCAATTTCATCGGCGTGACGGATATCCATTATATCCGCGCCGAGAAGCTGGCGCTGGGACCGCAGGAGCGCGAGAAATCCATCATCGCCGCCAAGGCCGCCATCGGCGAGCTGGTGGTCGATGACAGCCTGATGCCGGCCTGATCGCGGCGCCCGCGCGGGTTTTCAGCCGCCTTCGAGACTGTCGAGGTAGGCGCAGAACATATCCGCCATGGCATCGGCACAAGAGGCGATTTCCGCGGGCTCGCGCGGGGTCTGGGAGATGTGCCGGCCCACCTGGCTCAAGGTCGCCCGGATGAGGTCACCCGCCTGGGCGCGGGTGGCGTCATCGGTTGTCGGCAGGCTTTCCGCCATGAAACGGCGAAAGGTCTCCTCCATGGCTTTCCTGGCCTCGCGCGCTTCCGGTGCGTCGCGGTAGAAGGGCGCGGCGTCGCCCAGCGCCACGCGGACGGCGGCCTCCTCGCATTCCGAGCGGATGAAGGCGTGCACCAGGGCGCGCAGCCGCTCGCGCGGCGGGCGGCCCGTCTCCTCCAGAATACCGCCGATCAGGGCGGCGGTACGGCGCCATTCGTCGCTCTGGAGGCGAAAGAGGATGGCTGCCTTGTTGGGAAAATACTGATAGAGCGATCCCACGCTGACCCCGGCTCTTTCCGCCACCCGCGCCGTGGTGAAGCGCTGCACGCCATCCTTCGCCAGAACCTGAACCGCCGCTTCCAGAATGGCTGCCACAAGCTCCGTTGAGCGGGCCTGCCGGGGCTGTTTGCGCGAGGAAATCTGGGGCTTTGGTCGCTCGGCCATGGCGCACTCCGGCAATGCGAATAGGAAACACGAATAATTAGTCGTATTTTCTGAAGGGAGACAAGCCAACCTGACGGAGACCATCATGACATGCCTGACAACCGCGCCCCTGGCGCCCCTGCTGGACTGCCTGTTCGACGAGGCCGATCTGGCATCACCCCGGATGAACCCGGTCCTGGCCGCGCTTTCCGACGACGAGCGCACACGCCTGATGCGCAGCAAGACCGACTATCTGGACTTCTACACCCGCCTGAAGGACCTGCCGCTGCCCGTCTCGCGGGAAACCGGCCGGCTGCTTTACATGCTGGCCCGCGCCATGGGGGCGCGCCGCATCGTCGAATTCGGCACCTCGTTCGGCCTTTCCACCCTGCATCTGGCGGCGGCATTGAGGGAAAATGGTGGCGGCCGCCTGATCACCAGCGAATTCGAGCCCTCCAAGCTGGCGCGCGCCCGCCGCAACCTGGAGGAGGCGGACCTCATCGACCTGGTGGACATCCGCGAAGGGGACGCACTGCTGACGCTGGGCATCGACATGCCTGAGAGCATCGACCTTCTGCTGCTCGACGGTGCCAAGGGCCTTTACGGCGAGGTGCTGGGCCTGGTGGAAAACCGCCTGAGGCCGGGCGCCCTCATCATCGCCGACAATGCCGACTATTGCCCCGACTATCTGGAGCGCGTGCGCTCTCCCGCCAAAGGCTACCTTTCCGTTCCCTTCGCCGGGGACGTGGAACTCTCCATTCGGCTTTGAAGACAGGAGCTATCCGGCGGCGTTCAGCTTGTCCTGCGTGCGCGTATCGAAATCGCTGGCGTCGTGCCGCTCGGGCAGTTGCTCGGAAGGCTCGCCGAAGACGCGGTTGACCATGCGCCCACGGCGGACGGCCGGCCGCTCGGCGATGGCATCCGCCCAGCGCAGCACATGCTCGTATTCATGGACGGAGAGGAATTCGGCGGCGTTGTAGGCCCAGCCCTTCACCATGCCGCCATACCAGGGGAACACCGCCATGTCGGCAATCGTATAGTCGCTTCCGGCCAGATATTCGGTTTCGGCCAGCCGGCGGTTGAGCACGTCGAGCTGGCGCTTGGTCTCCATGGCGAAGCGGTCGATGGCATATTCGATCTTGATCGGCGCATAGTTGTAGAAATGCCCGAAGCCGCCGCCGACATAGGGCGCGCTGCCCATCTGCCAGAACAGCCAGTTGAGGCATTCCGTGCGTATCTCGATATCCCTGGGCAGGAAGTCGCCGAATTTCTCGGCGAGGTAGAGGAGGATGGAGCCCGACTCGAACACCCTGATGGGCCTGGCGCCGGACCGGTCCATCAGGGCCGGGATCTTGGAATTCGGATTGACCTCGACAAAGCCGCTGCCGAACTGGTCGCCTTCGTTGATGCGGATCAGCCAGGCGTCATATTCGGCCCCTTCATGGCCGCGCGCCAGAAGCTCTTCCAGCATGATGGTGACCTTCTGGCCGTTGGGCGTGGCCAGCGAATAGAGCTGGAGCGGGTGCTTGCCCACCGGCAGGACCTTCTCATGCGTCGGCCCGGCGATGGGGCGGTTGATGCTGGCGAACTCGCCGCCGTTCTCCTTGTCCCAGGTCCAGACCTTGGGTGGGGTGTAATCTGATGATGCGGTCATTCCGGCTGTCTCCATGGATCGGCGCCTTCCCCTGAACGGGGACTGGATGGTACGGATTCGGTGGCGCTCACTCCACAACTATCCGACCGGCATCGAATTTCAAGTGCCGGATGCGAGGTCTTTCCCTCATGCCGTCTCAGATGAGGCCGTGACTGCCGGCGACGGCGCCCAGGAGCGTGATGAGTGCCAAGGCGAGCAGGACGCGATGCATCCGCTCCATGCGGGTGAAAAGGGCGGCGGGGCGGGGCGAGGCCGAAAAGCGCCGGCGCAGCACCAGCGGCTCGATCACGAACAGCATCAGCGCGAAGATCGCCCAGACGCACACCATGGCGTGCATCCACCAGAAGTCGAAGCCGGCGAACCGGTCCCACAGATCGGCGCGGTAGACCATCCAGAAGCCGCTGGCGCCGGCCAGCAGCACCCAGAACCGCGCCTGGGGCACGAACCGTTCCTCGATCCGGTGAAAGGTGGCGAGCCGCTCCTCCGGCGGATGATTGCGGCGGATGGACGGCATCACCACGGTGGTCACGAAGGCCACCCCGCCAATCCACATCAAGACAGCCAGAACATGCAATACCCGCGCAATGATAAAGTCATCCATGACCCGATCCTTTCGCCAGCGGCATCACCCGAAGGCGACTTCCATATAATATGCATATTATATGATCATTTTACGACGCTCCGCAATCGGCATCGCCCTCATCCATCACCTGCCGGATGGCGTCTTCAACAGGCGAATAGTCCCCATTGGACCGGTGGATAGAGATCGATTCCCTCGGCAGAAGGGGAGGCTGTGCCATGAAACGCGGCGCTATGCCGCGGTGCCGTTGCGCCGCGTGCACGAGGAAGGGGTGGCATAGATAAACCGTGCCGGCCGCGCCCGTGGCCCAGACTTCCCTCCTGTTCGCCGACGACGCAAAACCGTCAGCCGCCAGTTCGCGGAGCGTCAGCCCGGCTTCCCCGGCTGGTGCAAGCTGGCGGGCGATATCCAGATGCGACCCCGCGCGGATACGGGTGGGGGCATCGTCGACGCCGACATCGGAGAACAGGAACAGCATCAGCAGTGCGCGGCCTTGGCTGCAGATGTTGGCGCGCCACTCCATGAAATCCGGATTCTCCTGGCCGAAGCTCGGATCGATATGCCAGCCGTCATCACCGGGGGCGGAGTTTGATGGGAAACGCACCGGAAAGGTGCCGAGCGTATGGCGAGGCAGCCACCGCCCCCGGCCGACGAGTTGGTCGAAGGCCCGGTGCAGCACTGGTGTATTCACCGCCTCCCGAAACGGGCGCTGACCGAACTGGGCCAGGCGGATGACCGGCTGGGTCCATGTGGAGCGATCGTTGGGATCGCACCCCGTCGCCTCCCACAGGATGGAGCGCGCCTCTTCGGCGGTCTCCCTGCTGAAGGCCCCATCGATACGAACAAAGCCGTCGCGCATGAACGAGGCAATATCCTCAGCACTGAGCGCCCGCGTCGATCCGGGTGGCATACTCTCTCTTCTGGCTGCGAGCACGGCGCCCAATGGCGGAGAGGGTGGGATTCGAACCCACGAAGGGCGTGAACCCTTGCCGGTTTTCAAGTTTGCCAGTCACGGGCTTTACATAGCTTTATGTGGCTCTCGTAAACTCTATAAATCATTTAAAATCAATGTGTTGAATGCGCTGGACGTTTTACGGGGTTGCCGTAGCTTTAGGTGGATTGCTCACTATATGCTTATGAGGCATCCAAATGAACATCCAACCATATCGCGCCAAGCTGACCAAGGCATACGTTGACCGAATTAATCCGGGGCCGAAGGACGAATTCCACTGGGATACGGAGGTCCGTGGATTTGGGGCGCGCATAACTCCAATGGGTAAGCTCACCTTTGTCGTGCAAGGGCGTATCAGAGATAGCGTCGCCGCCTCACCATCGATGCCTGCATGAATGCCCTGCGCCAGAGCAACAAGGCGAGCGTGCGCGCCGACGCCATGGAGGTGTTAACTACATTGGGAGTAATCGCCCATGAGCAATAAGCACCTCGTAAGTTTCCCGGAAACAACACTAATTTGCTTGGAGGTCCGCTGCTAAGCCACCGAACATAGCGCGGGTAGCATCAAGTGCGGATGCGTCTTCCCTGAGCATCTGGAGTACAGCGTTCTCATATTGATTGGGATTCTGAAGTCCGACGGTCTTGGCTATTTCGTCGAGAGCTGGGGTTTCTCTTATAGGACATCGGGTCAAAATGCGGGTCCAATCACCGGCCTGTGCAGCAGCGTTGAGCGATGCGATCTCGCCATCCACTATCGCCGCTGTATTGATGTGGAGATTGACGTCCTGTTTGCTTTCAATCTGGCTTTGTGTCGGCATGCTAGAAAAGACGTTCCGACGTATCGTCTTCTCCACCGCCCGCGCTGCCAATCGAGGGAAATGGTTCTGCGCTGCCCGAATTGCAGCTTGAATAGCCTTCTGAGCTTTGGTTTCCCCGTCATCTCCAATGACCGCAGCCTGTCGCTTAGCCACAGCGAGGACCAAGTCAGGATGATAATAGACTGACTCTACCGAGTAGAAGGGTAGCGCATAGATTCCTCTAGCTTGAAGAGAGGTAATCGATGTCTCGTCGCGTCCGTCATTGTCAATTATGCCCCAAGCTTTAACCCAATGGAGCGTTTCGGAATTCCGAATTCCGTGCACTGCATGCTCCACGTCTCGGGACGAGCCTTTTGGTCTTACAGACACACCGGGAAAAAGGATGCTATACAGAGGGCTATCCAGACTGGTCGCCTTTCCCTCAACGAAGACGATTTTTCTACGAGATCCAACGATGTCCTGCTTTATGTCTTCATCAATGTCGGCATTAGCAGGGATTAGGTCTACATCCCAATGAGTTGCTTGCCTTCCAGAGTATTTGCAGGACCGCACGAGTAAGGTTCGGGCCTCCGGATTGTCTACGGGCAGCATCAGATCGTGAGTCCCGACAACGAAGGCGCAATCATCTCGATAACGAAAGAGGTGCGTAAGCAGCGGTGAGATGATGGAGCGATGTAGATGTCGCTCCGGCTCGTCAATGATGAGCAGTGTTCCTGCCTTAGCTGTCAAAACGTCAGCAGCAATGAGTAGCGCGTTGCGCTCACCATCTGAAAGCTCTGCAGCACCGTAAGGCGTACCGCCATCCTTGGATGCCATCAAGCGATCACCGCCTTCTACTGAGATATGAATGGCCAAATTGGAAAGCGCCAGCAATTCATTAATCTTGGCAATGGGTGCGGTCTTAAGCGCGAGTTCCTTCGCTAATTGCTCATGTCCGCTTCTTAATGCATTAGCGATTGCACGAGCTTCAACATTTTCAGCATCTATCAAATCATAGAGGGTAAGGCCGGAACGCATCTGTGCGTTCTGTTCCATCCAGCGTGAGTTGGCATGCCTATCCCAGTTACGAGCTTGCTGCTCAACTTGTTGCTTTTGAGCGGGGCTGAATTGAAGAGCACTCGACTCAAACCACATCTGCCGACTTGCAGAAATGCGCCGTGATTGGTCACCTGCTGTAGCTGCAAACCTATGTAGGAGGGAGGACTTGCCCGTACCATTTGCGCCGAGCACGAATAATCTCTGGCCCGGGCTAATGTCTATTTCTGTTTGCGATTCATCGATTCTTTGAACTGGAAGCTTGAAAGCCATTATTGAATCGCGCCCTTTTGTTGGTTGGCGGAAGCGGTGGGATTCGAACCCACGAACGAGTTGCCCCGTTGCTGGTTTTCAAGACCAGTGCCTTCAACCACTCGGCCACGCTTCCATACACGCCGCTTATGGTTAGCTTATCAGCGAATCCACAAGCCCCTATATAGCGTTGTTTTTACACGCATTTATCTCAGAGGTAAGCCGGTTTTCAAGACCGGTGCCTTCAACCACTCGGCCACCTCTCCTGTGCGATCCTTCTGCTACAGCCTGTTTCCCGTGAAGTAAAGAGCGCCGCCATGTTGAATTCTCTCCGAACAATGCGTATAGCAGGGGGGCTGCCTGTTGAAGGCTTCATCTGCTGGTTGGGGGGGACGCCATGTCACACGACGCCCTTTTCCAATTGGGGATGGGATCAGTTGTTCTGCATGCCTCCCAAACGGAAGACGCGGCCATCCGGCGCTCGCCAAGAGCGTGGCGAGGCCAAGACAGGATTGTAGGCGAGACGACTTGCCGGGCCGCGCCGCCCGTGGCGGTGCTGTTCTGATGTCTCCGCAGACCCCTTATTACCTCATCGACATCCGCCGGCTCACCGGGAACATGGAGATCATGCGCCGGGTGAGGGAGGCGTCGGGCGCCAAGCTGCTGCTGGCCCTCAAATGCTTCGCCACATGGTCGGTGTTCGATGTCATGAGCCGCTATATGGACGGCACCACCTCATCCTCCCTCTTCGAGGTGAAGCTGGGGCGGGAGACGTTCGGCGGCGAGACCCACGCCTACAGTGTCGCCTTCGCCGACCATGAGATCGACGAGGTGGTGGCCAATGCCGACAAGATCATCTTCAACTCCATCGGCCAGCTCGAGCGCTTCGCCGGGCGGGCGGCGGGGCTGAAACGCGGGCTGCGGCTCAACCCCGGCGTCAGCTCCTCCAGCTTCGACCTGGCGGACCCGGCGCGGCCCTTCAGCCGGCTGGGGGAGTGGGACGCGGCGCGCGTCGAGGCCGTCATGGGCCTGATCGACGGCTTCATGATCCACAACAATTGCGAGAACGCGGATTTCGACCTGTTCGATGCCATGCTCGGTCAGGTCGAGGAGAGGTTCGCCAGCCTGCTCGGCCGGGTGAACTGGGTGAGCCTGGGCGGCGGCATCCATTTCACGGCGGAAGGCTATCCGCTGGACCGGTTCTGCCGGTGTCTCCGGGAATTTGCGGCACGGCATGGCGTGCAGGTCTATCTGGAGCCGGGGGAGGCCGCGGTGACCCGCACCACCTCGCTGGAGGTGACGGTGCTGGACACGCTCTTCAACGGCCGCAACCTGGCCATTGTCGACAGCTCCATCGAGGCCCACATGCTGGACCTGCTGATCTACCGCGAAAGTGCGCGCATGGAAACCAGCGAGGGGCCGCACAGCTACATGATCTGCGGCAAGTCCTGCCTGGCCGGGGATATCTTCGGGGAGTTCCGTTTTTCCGCCCCGCTCAGGCCGGGAGACCGTCTCTCCATCCCCGATGCGGGGGGCTACACCATGGTCAAGAAGAACTGGTTCAACGGCGTACAGATGCCGGCCATCGTGCGGCGCGAGCCTGATGGCGAGCTGCGCGTGGTGCGGACCTTCTCATACGAGGATTTTCGCGCGGCACTCTCCTGAGCGCCGCCATCAAGGATCATCAAGGGAGTTATCCAGCCGGAATGAAGAAGAATGTTTTGATTGTCGGTGCGGGCGGCGTGGCCCAGGTCGTGGCTCACAAATGCGCCCAGCATAATGACGTGTTGGGCCGGATCGTCATCGCCTCGCGCAGCGTGGAAAAGTGCGAGGCCATTCTCCAGTCGGTGCGGGACAAAGGCAGCCTGAAGGGCGAGGGCGCCATGGAGGCGCGGGCGCTGGACGCCATGGACGTCGAGGCCACCAAGGCGCTGATCCGTGAGACGGAGAGCGCGATCGTCATCAATGTGGCGTCGGCCTTCGTCAACATGTCGGTGCTGCAGGCCTGCATCGAGACCGGCGCCGCCTATATCGATACCGCCATTCATGAGGACCCTCTCAAAATCTGTGAAACGCCGCCCTGGTACGGCAATTACGAATGGAAGCGGCGGGAGGCCTGCGCGGCGGCGGGGGTGACCGCCATCCTGGGCGCCGGGTTCGACCCCGGGGTGGTGAACGCCTATGCCCGCCTGGCGAAGGACGATTATTTCGACAGCATCTCCTCCATCGACATCATCGACGTGAACGCCGGCGACCATGGCAGGTATTTCGCCACCAATTTCGACCCGGAGATCAACTTCCGCGAGTTCACCGGCGTCGTCTGGTCGTGGCAGAACCGGCAATGGACGCAGAACCGGATGTTCGAGGTCCGCAAGGAATGGGACCTGCCAGTGGTGGGCACGCGCACCACATACATGACCGGGCATGACGAGATCCATTCACTCTCGAAGAACCTCGACGTGCCGGATATCCGCTTCTGGATGGGCTTCGGCGATACCTATGTCACCGTCTTCACGGTGCTCAAGAATCTGGGCCTCCTGTCCGAGCAGCCCGTCACCACGGCAGAGGGCCAGGAGGTGGTGCCCCTGAAGGTGGTGAAGGCCGTGCTGCCCGACCCGGCCTCGCTCGCCCCCGGCTACACCGGCAAGACCTGCATCGGCGACCTGGTGAAGGGCGTGAAGGACGGGCAGGAGAGGGAGGTCTTCATCTACAACGTGGCCGACCATGAGGAGGCTTATGCCGAAGTCGGCAGCCAGGGCATTTCCTACACCGCCGGCGTCCCCGCCGTCGCGGCGGCCCTGCTCATCGCCAACGGCGAATGGGACGTGCACCGCATGGTCAATGTGGAGGAACTGCCGCCCCACGCCTTCCTGCGACTGCTGGGCGAGATGGGCCTGCCGACGCGGGTGAAGGCCGGCGTCGAGGATGGTCCGTTCGAGGGCTGAGCGGACGGCACTCCGCATGACATGAGGCTTTGCCCGCCTTTCCTATTACCGCTAGGAAAATATGTGTAAATTCTCCTTGCGGTTGTGGTTAACGCGCGGTTACCTTTTTCAGCAATTGGGGCTTGGCTTGCCGTGGGGGCAGTGGGTGCGGGGCATCGAAAAACAGTTGCTATGGCCGGTAAGGCGCTTGTTGGCCGGTGCGTGTCGCACCCGGTCAAGCTGCTTCCACGTCATCATCGTCGTTATGGGACATGCGGTCGCGCTCAAGAGGGCGAGGCCGCATTGCCTTTGTCCGCAAGCTGAAGGAGCCTGGCATGGAGAGTATCAATCCAACGGCCGAGAAGGAGAGTGCCATGCCAGCCAAGGCTACATCAAGGACGCAAGGAAAAGGCAATGCGGCGCCGGAGGCCGCCAAGGGACAGAACGCCAATGGCGCCGCTCACGCGGCATCGCCATCCGCCCCGCAGAAACCCACCGTCTCCCACATGCTGGGAGAGATGACATGGCTGCTGCAGCAGTCGCCCCTGCACCGGCATTTCAGCATCGCTGACCTGGAATGGATGATCATGCCGCCCCTGATGCTGGAGCGGTACCGCATCTTCCGGGGTAACCCGAACCCGCTGCCACAATCCGAGACGGGGGAGGGAGAAGAGGCCAAGCCGGGCACGACGCCCATGGGCCTGGCCCTCTGGGCCATGCTGTCGGCGGAAGCGGAGCAGAAGCTCAACGCCATGGTTATGGGCGGCAAGGGACCGGTGAAGCTGCGCCCGGATGAATGGCGCTCCGGCGACCGCCTCTGGCTCATCGACCTCATCGCACCATTCGCGACGGCGGAGAACAAGCTGGCGCAGGTGATGCTGGCGGACCTGATGCATAACGGGCTCAAGCATGTGTTGCCGAAGGCGAGGGGTAAGGTGCTGAAGCTTCACAAGGCCGACCCGAAGACGGGGAAGAGGGAAGTCGTCGAGGTTAGGGGAGCATAAATGGCCAAACGCTGGGTCTATTTGGGAATGATAGCACTAGTCTTAACGGGGTTTTTTGTCTTCACGTCTGTGACATCACAGGAAGAGATAGAAAAAATTTCTGAAGTTCTTAGTGATAGCGTAATAATAAATCTTAGTGTTAATTCTAAAAAACCAGAATTGGATGTCAGTATAAAAATTCCGGTTACATATTTAGGCCCGAAATTCCTTGATTTGTCGAAAAGAAATCGTATTGGCGGAGAACAAAAAAGGGTCATCGTTCAGTTCTACTATCCATCTCTGTTGCCCAATACCCTGGAGAACGCGTCTTTAAAAGAGAGGGAAATTTTAACTTATGCCTCGGTAACCACAGGTGTCCCCGGGAGTACGAGGCGTATAGCTCTATGGTACGTGGAAGGTAATAGACAAAAATCACCTCTATATCCGACATATAAAGGAAAGATATGTGGGCTATTGGAGTATAAATTTACAAAAAAAATACCATTAGATAGATACGCATTCTATTATAAGAATAAAGAAATAGACGATAATGGTAATATAAATACTCTGAAAGATAATATTTATTCTGATGATGTTTTTATCGTATGCGACCTGACGGGTACCCCTGTTGACGGTATCGATAGGTGCAATTTCACGTTTGATACAAAGACCGGGCTTTCTGTTGACCTTCGTGGGGTTCCTATGAGTCGTCTTTGCGACTGGCCCAAAATGACAATGAAAATTCGTACTTTATTGGATGGTTTCGTAATCAAGAAAGAGAGCTAAGTCATGCCCGCATTAACGTCCGCCGATTTAAATGAATTAGGGACTCTACTAGAGGATGGAGATAGAGGCGGCTTCTATTACAGAATTCCGGGGACAGAATTCCGGAGAATTCCGGGGACAGTATACTTAATTAATCGCCTTCCGTTGGAGCATCGGTCATGCCGCGTCAGCCACGGCTTGTCATTCCCGGCCATCCGCATCATGTGACCCAGCG
>Ga0180219_1001510_pt1 | contig 14961 bp, 15 predicted proteins | sample eDN3rd30CBELigMG_FD_151338 | JGI IMG/M metagenome (GOLD analysis project Ga0180219, IMG submission 151338) | Enriched Miracle-Growth compost microbial communities from Emeryville, California, USA - eDNA 3rd pass 30_C BE-Lig MG (version 2)... ...
CGGTGCGAAGATCGCCGAGACCGCCGGCTGGCACGATCGCGCCGCGCACGTGCGCGCGCAGAGCACCTCGTCGCTGGTCGTGCCGTCGGCGCAGCGCTGGTTCGCGCCCGACTCGCTCTCGCGGCGTCCGGTGCTCACCGGACGTCTGCTGCACGCGTTGCAGGACGCCGACGACGAGAGCTACGCGCTGTGCTGCGAGGCGCTCGCCGCCTACGACGTGCGCGACCGGCTCGGGCGGATCACCGCGCCGGTGCTCGCTGTGTTCGGGCACTTCGACCAGGTGTGCCCCGAGGCGAGCGCCGTCGAGATCGCGCGCGGCGTGCAGAACGGCGAGGTGGCGGAGGTGCCGGATGCCGCGCACCTCGCCCCTGCGGAAGACCCCGAACTCACCACGCGCCTGCTGCGCGACTTCTTCACCGGGAGCATGCGATGACCGACCGCCTGTCTGACCAGGAACGCTTCGACCAGGGCATGGTCGTGCGGCGCGCGGTGCTCTCCGACGCGCATGTGGATGCCGCCAACACGAAGATCACCGACCTGACGGCCGACTTCCAGGACTTCATCACGCGCACGGCGTGGGGCGACGTCTGGTCGCGGCCCGGGCTCGATCGCCGGTCGCGGTCGATCGCGGTGATCACCTCGCTCATCGCACACGGACACCACGAAGAGCTCGCGATGCACCTGCGCGCGGGATTGCGCAACGGCCTGACCGTCGATGAGATCAAAGAGGTCATCCTGCAGTCCGCGATCTACTCGGGAGTGCCCGCCGCGAACACGGCGTTCCGCATCGCGCAGCAGGTCTTCGCGCAGGCCTGACTCGCGCGCTTTCCCGCGAGGTCGTACCTCATTTCGCGAGGTCGCACCTCATCCCGCGAGGTCGCACCTCATCCCGCGAGGTCGCACCTCATCGCGCGAGGTCGCACCTCATCCCGCGAGGTCGTACGAGGGGTGGATGCCGCGACCGCCGTGCACGGCGTCGGGCCTGACCGCCGACGCGCCGACGCGGTGGCCCCCGGCACGGCGTGTCGGGCAGAATCCCCTACCGTCTGCACACGCCGCGCCCCGAGCGCACCGCGCGAGGTAAACTGTACGCATAACGCACGTGCGTTCGCACAACGAACACACGCGAGCGAAGAGCCGAGGAGGGCCCGTGATCGACAAGACCGTGGCGGATGTCGCTTCCGCCGTGGCCGGAATCCCCGATGGCGCGACCGTCATGATCGGCGGGTTCGGCCGTGCCGGCCAGCCCGTCGAACTCATCGACGCGCTCATCGAATCCGGCGCGAAAGACCTGACCATCGTCAACAACAACGCGGGCAACGGCGATGTCGGCCTGGCGGCACTGCTGGCCAAGAGACGCGTGCGCAAGATCATCTGCTCGTTCCCGCGGCAGATCGACTCGTGGGTCTTCGACGGCCTCTACCGTGCCGGCGAGATCGAGCTCGAGCTCGTACCGCAGGGCAATCTCGCCGAGCGCATCCGCGCCGCCGGCGCCGGCATCGGCGGCTTCTACTCGCCCACGGGTGTCGGCACGCAGCTCGCCGAGGGCAAGGAGCACCGCACGATCGACGGCCGCGAGTACGTGCTTGAGCATCCGATCCGAGCGGACTTCGCCCTCGTCAGCGCCCGCAAGGCCGACCGCTGGGGCAACCTCGTCTATCGCGAGACGGCCCGTAATTTCGGCCCGATCATGGCGTCCGCGGCATCCACCACCATCGTCCAGGTCGACGAGCTGGTGCCGCTGGGCGACCTCGACCCCGAGGCCGTCGTCACCCCCGGCATCTTCGTCGACCGCGTCGTCGCGGTGGGCGAGCGACGCTGGCTGCGTGACGGAGAGTTCGTCGGCGGGGTCGACCTCGAAGGCAACCCGCTCGAAGACGCCGAGCAGCAGGAGGCCTCCCGATGACCACCATCTCCCGCAACGACCTCGCCGCGCGCATCGCGGCGGACATCCCCGAGGGCTCGTACGTCAACCTCGGCATCGGGGCGCCGACCTTGGTCGCCAACTATCTGCCCGATGATCAGGAGATCATCCTGCACACCGAGAACGGGATGCTGGGCATGGGCGGTGCGCCCGAGCCGGGGTGCGTCGATCCCGACCTCATCAACGCCGGCAAGCAGGCCGTCACCGCACTGCCCGGCGCCGCGTACTTCCACCACGCCGACTCGTTCGGCATGATGCGCGGCGGCCACCTCGACGTGTGCGTGCTCGGTGCGTTCCAGGTGTCGCAGACCGGCGACCTCGCCAACTGGTCGACCGGCGCGCCCGGGGCGATCCCGGCGGTGGGTGGTGCCATGGACCTCGCGATCGGCGCGAAGAGCGTCTACGTGATGACCGACCTGCTCACCAAGAACGGCGAGTCGAAGCTCGTCGAGGCCTGCACCTACCCGCTGACCGGCGTCGGCTGCGTCACCCGCGTCTACACCGACCACGCCGTGTTCGACGTCACGCCCGAGGGATTCGCCGTGCGCGAGGCGTTCGGCGACACGACCGTCGCCGAGCTGGAACAGCTCACCGGACTTACGCTGATCGATGCGACGGGGGATGCCGCGGCATCCACCCCCACGAAGGAGTGACCATGACCGCAAGCTATGTCTACGACGCCGTGCGCACGCCGTTCGGCCGCGCCGGAGGAGCGCTGTCGGGCGTGCGGCCCGACGACCTCGCCGCCGTCGTGATGAAGGCGATCGTCGAGCGGACGGGGATGGATGCCGCGGCCGTCGACGACGTGATCTTCGGCGACGCGAACCAGGCCGGTGAAGACAACCGCAACGTCGCGCGCATGGGGGCGCTGCTCGCGGGGTTCCCCACGAGTGTGACCGGCGTGACCGTCAACCGGCTGTGCGCGTCGTCGCTCGAGGCGGTCGTGCAGGGGTCGCGGGCGATCGAGGTCGGCGACGCGAAGCTCGTGCTCGCCGGCGGCGTCGAGTCGATGAGTCGGGCGCCGTTCATCGTCGAGAAGTCGGCGAAGCCGTGGCCCGCCACCGGCAACCAGACGATGTGGAACACCTCGATCGGCTGGCGCATGATCAACAAGAAGCTGCCGGCCGAATGGACGATCTCGAACGGACAGTCGGCCGAGAAAGTCGCCCGGCAGGTCGGGCTCACGCGCGAGCAGCAGGACGCCTTCGCGCTGCGCTCGCACCAGCTCGCGGCCAGGGCGTGGGCCGACGGCGTCTACGACCGCGAGATCGTGCAGGTGCCCGGGGCTGAGCTGGTGCGCGACGAGGGCATCCGCGACGACACGTCGCTGGAGAAGCTCGGAAAGCTGCGCGCCCTGTTCGCGAGCGACGACGCCGGAACCGTCACCGCCGGCAACTCGTCGTCGATCAACGACGGTGCCTCAGCCGTGCTGCTGGGGACTGAAGGTGCGCTGGACGTGGAGCCGCTCGCGCGCATCACCGGGCGCGGGGCGCACGGGGTGGACCCCGACGTCTTCCCGCTGGCGCCCATCGAGGCCGCGAACAAGGCGCTCGCGCGTGCCGGCCGCACCTGGGCCGACGTCGACGTCGTCGAGCTCAACGAGGCCTTCGCCTCGCAGTCGCTGGCCGACATCCAGGGATGGCCCGACCTCGACCCCGAGAAGGTCAACATCCACGGCGGGGCGCTGGCGATCGGGCATCCCCTCGGCGCCTCCGGCGGGCGCATCATCGGCCACGCGGCGCACGAGCTCGCCCGTCGCGGCGGCGGGGTCGCGGTCGCCGCGATCTGCATCGGCGTCGGTCAGGGCCTGGCCGTCGTGCTCGAGCGGTAGAACCCGGTCGCCCCGCGGAAGCTCACACGCACGGTGAGGAGACTGACACCATGAGCGAACAGGCCTCGCCCGACTTCGTCCAGTCGCTCGCGCGGGGGCTGGCGGTCATCCGCGCGTTCGACGCCGACCACGCGCACCTGTCGCTGAGCGAAGTCGCGACACGCACCGACATTCCGCGCGCGGCGGCGCGGCGCTTCCTGCGCACGCTCGAGACGCTCGGCTATGTGCGCAGCGACGGCCGGCAGTTCTCGCTCACCCCGCATGTGCTTGAGCTGGGCTTCAGCTATCTGTCGGGGCTCTCGCTGCCCGAGGTCGTCCAGCCGCATCTCGAGCGACTCTCACGCCGGCTCGACGAATCGGTGTCGGCGGCGGTGCTTGACGGCACCGACATCGTCTACGTCGCCCGCGTGCACACGCGCCGCATCATGAGCGTGCGGATCACGATCGGCACACGGTTCCCCGCGCACGCGACGAGCATGGGTCGGGTGCTGCTGGCCGGGATGACGGATGCTGCGCGCTACGCCGCGGTCGCGGCATCCACTGATCTCCACCCGACCGAGAAGACCCTCACCGGCGCCGCGCTGTCGGCCGAGCTCGATCGCGTGCGCGCGCAGGGCTGGGCGATGGTCGACGGCGAGCTCGAGCAGGGGCTGCGGTCGATCGCCGCTCCGGTGCACGACCGTTCGGGCGCGGTGATCGCGGCGCTGAACGTCTCGACCAGCACGAACCGGGTCACCCGCGATCGGGTGCGCGACGAGTACCTGCCCGCGCTCCTGGAGACGACGGCCGCCGTCGACGCCGAGCTGCGGCTCGTCTGACCTGTTGAACATCTGTTGAACACGGCTTAGACTTCACCTATGCCCAGCACGATCGGATTCCGGCCCAGCGCCGAGGACGCCCGCATTCTCCGCGAGGCGGCGCGGCCCGGCGAGGCGACGTCCGACACGCTGCGGCGCGCTCTGCGTCTGCTCGATCACGAGCGGTGGCTGGAGGACTTTCGAATGGATGCCGCGGCCCTGGCCGACGAGGACGTGAACGCAGAGCCGGAGGCCTGGTGATCCGAGGCGCCGTCTACCGCATCGACCTCGGGCCGGCGCGCGGCCACGAGCAGCGAGGGCGGCGTCTCGGCGTGGTCGTGTCGCCGTCGAGATCGCCCCTGACGGTTGTCACCGTGGTTCCGACGTCGACCTCGGCCGGCCGGGCGATCCATCGCCCGGAGATGGAGCTCGCCGGGCGGCGCACGGTGCTGCTGGTGGATCAGATCCGATCGATCGACGTGGACTTCGTCTCCGACGATCCCGTCGACTTCCTCACCCGTGAGCAGCTCACCGAGCTCGAGGGCGCACTCGCGCACTACCTCGGCATTCACGAGCTGTGGGGCGTGTGAGGCCGTCGGTCGGAACTACTACTCCTCCTCCTCGTCGTCGCCCTCGGCGGCGATGCGGTCGGCTTCGGCGCTGTCGATGAGGTCGTCATTGGCGTCTTCATCGAGCACTTCTTCGCCGTCTTCTTCGCGGAGCGGCGCATCCTCGTGCGGGTCGCCGTCGGCGTCGAAGGGGAGTGGGGGAGGGAACGGTCCGGTGGACATGGTGTCTCCTTCTGTCGGTGCCGCCGACGCTAGACCCGCGGCATCCCCTCTTCGACGGGGTTGACAAACGCCCCTACCGCACGCCCTTCATGAGCGCCAGCACGGGCTTGCTGCCCAGCCACAGCCCGATGCCGACGACCACCGCGATGATGCCGAGGATCGAGAAGTAGGGCACCTCGTTGTTCGGGTCGTAGAACTGCACGAGCCAGCCCGAGATCGCGGTGCCCAGCGCCACCGACAGGAAGAACAGCGCCACCATCTGCGTCTGGAACGACGCCGGTGCGAGCTTGGTCGCCACCGACAGACCGACCGGTGAGAGCAGCAGCTCCGCGACGGTGAACACGAACAGGATGCCGACGATGGCCAGCAGCGGCGTCGAGTTCGGGCCCCCGCCGGCGAACGGCAGGAACAGAAGGAACGCACCGCCCATGATGATCGCGGCCAGGGCGAACTTCACGGGCGTCGACGGCTGGCGATGACCAAGGCGCGTCCAGATCGCGGCGAAGACGCCCGAGAGGATGATGATGAACACCGGGTTGATCGACTGCACCCACGAGACCGGCATCTCCCAGCCGAAGAGGTTGCGATCCAGTCGCTTGTCGGAGTACACCGTCAGCACCGTGAACTGCTGCTGGTACAGCGACCAGAACGCGACGCTCGTGATGAACAGCGGCAGGAAGCCCCAGACCCGCGAGCGCTCCGTCGCGTCGATGCGCCGACTCGAGAGGATCACGGCGAAGTAGGCGATCGCGGCGACCACGGTGCCGATGATCACGATCGTGGAGAGGTTCTCCGCGCGGATCACGCCGAAGAGCACCAGCGCGACGATGAGCACGATCGCGCCCGCGGCGATGACGGCGACCCACAGATAGCGATTGTGGGGGAGCGGGTTGGGAACGTGCCGCGCCTGCTCGGGCAGCTGCTTGCGGCCGAACGAGTACTGGATCAGACCCAGTGCCATGCCGACCGCGGCCAGACCGAAGCCCCAGTGGAATCCGAGCGTCGACTGCAGCAGACCCGTCAGGATCGGGCCGAAGAAGGCGCCGAGGTTGATGCCGAGGTAGAACAGTGAGAATCCGGCATCCCTCCTGTCGTCGTCGGCGTCGTACAGCGTGCCGACCACGGCCGTCGCGTTGGCCTTGAGCCCGCCCGATCCGAGTGCGACGAGGATCAGGCCGACCGCGACGCCTGCCACGCCCGGGATCAGGGCCAGTGCGATGTGCCCGCACATGATGACGATCGCGCTGATGAACAGCACGCGTTCTGAGCCGAGCATGCGGTCGGCGATCCATGCGCCGAGGATCGTCGACAGGTAAACGGCGCCGCCGTAGGCCCCGACGATGCCGCCGGCCACACCCTGATCGATGCCCAGGCCGCCCTGGCTGACCGAGTAGTAGAGGTAGATGAGCAGGATGCCCTGCATCCCGTAGAAGCTGAACCGCTCCCACATCTCGACGCCGAACACGTGGGCCAGAGCCCAGGGCTGCCCGAAGAAGCGCGTGTCGGCGCTGCCGTGCGATTCTCTCGTCTCGCTCATGGGTCAACGGTAGCGAGACACGCCTCCGCGCGCCTCCCCCTCTTCGGCGGACACCGGCAAGTCACCGCACGCACCTGTTGACATTACTTAAGCGACTTATGAAAATAAAGGTGTGCTTGGAGGGCCAGGCACCTGTTCGGCCTCGGGAGGGCGCATGAGCACGACGACACTTGACGGCGAGTGGACGCTCACGGCGGTACGGGGTCCGATCCCCGACGACATCACGGGGCGGCGCGTGCCCGCGGTCGTGCCGGGGTGCGCGCACACCGACCTGCACCGCGCGGGGCTGATCGCCGACCCGTTCGACGGCGACAACGAGACGACCCAGCAGTGGATCGGCAGCACCGTGTGGCGCTATGAGCGCGAGTTCGCCTGGCAGCCCGATGGCTCGACCCGCTACGACCTCGTCGCCGATGGCCTCGACACCCTCGCCACGGTCACCGTCAACGGCGCCGTCGTCGCCACGACGGCGAACCAGCACCGCTCGTACCGCTTCGAGATCGGGCACCTGCTGACGCCGGGCGCCAACATGATCGCCGTCGAATTCGACGCGCCCGTCGATGCGGCCGAGCGCGTCGCCGCCGCCCACGGGGGAGCGCTGCCGCACGTCAACCACCACCCCTACAACTCGCTGCGCAAGACGGCGTCGAACTTCGGGTGGGACTGGGGCATCGACGTCGCGACGAGCGGCATCTGGAAGCCGATCGCGATCGAGGGGTGGAGCGACGTGCGCATCGCCGCCGTCCGCCCGCTTGTCGACGTCATCGGCGACGAGGGCGTGCTCACCGCCCACATTGACCTCGAGCGGCTCGCCGCCGGTGCTGTGGACGCCACGCTGACCGTCTCGCGCGACGGCGTGGTGGTCGCCGAGGCCGCCGGCCGCATCGCCGAGAGCGGAGCCGTGCGGGTCGTCGTGCCGGATGTCGCGCTGTGGTGGCCGACGGGGCACGGCGAGCAGTCTCTCTACGACGTGGTCGTGACGGTGGGGGATGCCGCGTGGCAGGGCCGCGTCGGGTTCCGGACCGTGACGCTCGACACGTCTGGCGACGAGCACGGAACACGCTTCGTCGTGCACGTGAACGGCCGGCCGATCTGGATCCGCGGCGCCAACTGGATCCCCGACCATGCGTTCGCGACTGAGATCACACCCGAACGACTCGGGCGCCGCATCGACGACGCGCTGGACGCGCACATCAACCTGCTGCGGGTCTGGGGCGGCGGCATGTACGAGTCGGAGCACTTCTACCGTCTCTGCGACGAGCGCGGGCTCCTGGTGTGGCAGGACTTCCTCTTCGCGTGCGCGGCGTACGCCGAAGAGGACTGGCTCGCCGGCGAGGTCGAGGCCGAGGTCCGCGAAGCGGTGACGCGGCTGTCGCGGCATCCCTCCCTCATCCTCTGGAACGGCAACAACGAGAACATCGTCGCCTACGCCGAGTGGGGCTGGCGCTCGGCGATCGGCGACCGCACGTGGGGGAACGGCTACTACCGTCGGCTGCTGCCCGCCATCGTCGCCGAGCTCGACCCGACCCGCCCGTACACCCCGGGCAGCCCGTACTCCTTCGCCGAGTACGTCACCCCCAACGACGACCACAACGGCTCGGTGCACATCTGGGACGTCTGGAACGAGAAGGACTACACGGCGTACCGCGAGTGGAAGCCGCGCTTCGTCGCCGAGTTCGGTTTCCAGGGGCCGCCGGCGTGGACGACGCTGACCTCGGTCGTGCACGACGAGCCGCTCGACCCGTACGGGCCGCAGATGCTCGTGCACCAGAAGGCCGACCGGGGCAACCTCAAGCTCGAGCGCGGGTACACGGGGCACTTCCCCGCACCGACCTCGATCGATGACTGGCATTTCACGACCCAGCTCAACCAGGCGCACGCCATCCGTTACGGCATCGAGTACTTCCGCTCGCTGGCGCCGTACAACACCGGCACGGTCGTCTGGCAGCTCAACGACGACTGGCCGGTGGTCTCGTGGGCCGCCGTCGATTTCGCCGAGCGCCGCAAGCCGCTCTGGTACGCGCTGCGCGACGCGTACCGGCCGCGGCTGGTCACCATCCAGCCGGACGATGACGTCCTTCAGGTCGTCATCGTCAACGACACCGACGAGGCGATCGCCGCGCCGCTGCGTCTCGAGCGGCTGTCGTTCGACGGCGCCGTGCAGGCGTCGGGGTCGGTCGAGGTCGCCGTCGCGGCGCGCTCGGTGTGGCGGGGCGCCGTCGCCGAGCAGGTCGCCGCGGTGCACGATGCGGCAGCCGAGATCGTCGTCGCGACCCTCGGAGAGGCCGAGCGAGGCGAGCGCGCGATCTGGAACTTCGCCGAGATCGTCGATCAGTCGCTCACCGCCGACGCGGTCGAGGCGAGCGCCGAAGAGACCGCCGACGGGGCGCGCATCACCGTCACAGCGACGGCATATGTGCGGGGGCTGACGGTGCTGGCCGATCGGGCGGATGCCACGGCTTCGGTCGATGCGTCTGTCGTCGACCTGCTGCCCGGCGAGTCTACGGTGTTCGAGCTGCGCGGCGCGGCACCGATTCCGGCGGAGGCCGCCCTCTCGCCGTTGGTGCTGCGGCACGCGAACCAGCTCGTCGCCGCGGCGCGCGCCGGGTCGGCATGATCGTCGGCGTCGAGACCGGCGGCACGAAGGTCGTCTGCGCGTCGGCGCACGAGCACGCGCCGACGCGGCTGGTCGACGCGGTCACGATCCCGACCGCAGATCCCGTCTCGACGATCGAGGCGATCCGCCGCGTGGTCGACCGCCTCGGCGGGCCCGCGGGTGTCGCAGCGCTCGGCGTCGCGGCGTTCGGTCCGCTGGACGTCGATCCGGCCTCGCCCCGGTACGGGTATGTGACCTCCACGCCGAAGCCCGGCTGGTCCGACACCGATCTGCTCGGCCCGCTGCTGGCGGGGCGTGACGCGCCGGCAGCACTGACCACCGACGTCAACGCGGCGGCGATCGCCGAGCACCATGCGCGCGGCCCGGCGGCCCCGGCGAACCTCGCCTACCTGACGGTCGGTACGGGGATCGGCGCCGGCATCCTTGTCGACGCGCGCGTGCTCGGGGGCACGGGCTTTCCCGAGGTCGCGCACCTGCGCGTCGTGCGGCACCCCGGTGACGACTTCGCGGGCCTGTGCCCGTTCCACGGCGACTGCCTCGAGGGGCTCGCTGCAGGCCCGGCGATCGCCCGGCGCTGGGGGCGCGATGCCTCGCACCTGTCTGCCGTACAGCAGGCCGCGGCCGTCGACATCGAGGCGTTCTACCTCGCGCAGGTCGCGTCGACGCTGCGCTACCTCGTGGGCATCGACCTGCTCGTGCTGGGCGGGGGCGTGGCGAAGACGCCGGGCCTGATCGCCGCGGTCGCCGCTCGCATCGGCGCCGACGGGGCCGCCGCGGGCTCAGGCCGTGCGTCGCTGCGTGTCGAGAAGGCCGCGCTCGGTGATCACGCCGGCGTCACCGGTGCCCTGCTGCTCGCGGCGGAGCGCGTGGGCGCGGCCGACGGGACCCGGGCCGTCGCCTGAGCTGCGCTGGGGAGCCGAGGCCGGCGCGCTGCGGGCGCGGACCACGGTCGGTGAGGCATCGGCCCGCGTGGCACGGTTCGGGCCCCGCGGAACGGAATCAGCGGCGCCCGAACCCTACGCGGCTTCGGCGTCGGCTTCGAGCCGACCCTCGGCCTCGGCGTCGTCGATCGTGACCCATGCGCCGCGGTGGTGGTCGTAGCAGCGGCTGTTGTCGAGCCGTGCCCGGTCGACCGCGGCCTCATCGGAGACGACCTTGCCGAGCCGCTCGGGGTCGGGCGCGGCGGCCGCCAGCAGCCGGGTGTAGTCGTGATGCGGGTCGAGGATGACCGCGTCGGCGGGCCCCCGCTCGACGACCCGCCCCTTGTAGAGCACGAGGATGTCGTCCGAGAAGTGCCGGGCCGTCGCCAGGTCGTGCGTGATGTAGAGCACGGCGAGGTCGTCCTCGCGCTGCAGGCGGCCGATCAGGTTGAGCACGCCGAGGCGGATCGACACGTCGAGCATCGAGACGGGCTCATCGGCGATGAGTATTTGCGCACCGGGGGCCAGCGCACGGGCGATCGCCACGCGCTGCCGCTGCCCGCCCGACAGCTCGTGCGGTCGCCGTTCTGCGAACGCTGCGGCCGGCGTCAGGTTCACGCGCTCGAGCATCTGCAGGGTCAGGTCGCGGATCGCCTCCGCACCGCGGGCACGATGATGGATCGCCAGGGGGCGTGCGATGTGGTGCGCGATCGAATGGAACGGGTTCAGCGACGCGAACGGATCCTGGAAGACCATCTGCACGTGTCGCCGGTAGGCCGCCCCGGCGACGGGCGTGCCGTCGTCGAGCCGCACGTCGATCGCGCCCGACGTCGGCTTCTCGAGCCGAGCGAGCATGCGCGCGATCGTCGACTTGCCCGATCCCGACTCGCCCACGAGCGCGACCGTGCGCCCGGGGATCAGATCGAAGCTGACCCGGTCGACCGCGCGGAACGGCATGCGCCGCAGACCGCTCTTGATCGTGAAGTCCTTCGTGAGGTTCACCACGCTCGCGCTGGTCATCGCCCCGCCTCCTCTTCGTCGTCGACGCCCGTGCGGATGAACGCGCCGCGGTCGCCGCTCAGGCTCGGGAACGACCCGAGCAGCTTCTTCGTGTAGGGGTGCTGCGGCGACCGGTAGATGTCGTCGGCCGAGGCGAGTTCGACGATCTCGCCGGCCAGCATGACGGCGATCCGGTCACTGATCTCGAGCAGCAGCGGCAGGTCATGCGTGATGAAGATGACCGCGAACGACAACTCGTCACGCAGCCGGACGATCTCACGCAGGATGTCGCGCTGCACGACCACGTCGAGGGCCGTGGTCGGCTCGTCCATGATCATGAGCTGCGGCTCGAGCAGCATGGCCATCGCGATCATGACGCGCTGCCGCATGCCGCCCGACAGCTCGTGCGGGTATGACGTCAGCCGCGCGGGGTCGACGCCGACGCGCCGCAGGACGTCGGCCGAGCGTTCGCGGCGCTCGGCGCGACCCATGCCCGGGCGGTGCGTCCGCAGCGTGTCGTCGAGCTGGGAGCGGATCGTGGCGACGGGATTGAGGGCGTTCATCGCGCCCTGGAAGACCATCGAGAGCTTGTCCCACCGGAACGCGCGCAGCTCGTTCTCGCCGAGGCCGAGGATGTCGGTGTCGCCGCCCTCGCGATCATGGAACACGATCGATCCGGAGGCGATGCGTGCCGGCGGCTTGTGCAGCCGGTTGATCGCGTACGCGAGCGTCGTCTTGCCGCACCCCGATTCGCCGGCGAGGCCGAGGATCTCGCCCGGCGCGAGCGACAGCGTGGCATCGCGCACGGCCGTGACCGGTTCTTCTACCTCGTAGACGACCGTCAGGTCTTCGACGGTCAGCACCGCCGTGCGCTGCCGGGCCAGGGCATCCACCGTCGTCATGCTGTCGCCTTCCGTTCCAGCCGCCGCGCCGCGCGGGCGCGCTTGCGGTGCATTCGCACGTTCTTGAGCTTGGGGTTGATGATCTCGTCGATCGAGAAGTTGATGAGCGACAGCCCTGTTCCGAACAGGGCGATCATGAGGCCCGGCGGCACGAACCACCACCAGGCGCCCAGCGGCAGCGCGAACCCGTTCTGCGCGTAGAACAGCATCGTGCCCAGGGTGGACGAGTTCGAGGCGCCCAGGCCGAGGAACGACAGGCCCGCCTCGCCGAGGATCGCGGCGATCACCGCGAACACGAACTGCGAGGCGAGCACCGGCAGCAGGTTCGGCAGGATCTCGACCGTGATCACCCGCCACGGGCGCTCGCCGGCGACGCGGGATGCCGCGACATAGTCGCGATTGCGCAGAGACAGGGTCTGCGCCCGCAGCACGCGGGCCGACGCCGCCCAGCCGGTGATCGCGAGCACCACCGCGATCGTCCACAGGCCGCGCGACTCGCGGGGCACGAAGCCCGAGATCACGATCACCAGCGGAAGGCCCGGGATCACGAGGAAGACGTTCGAGAACAGCGAGAACGCCTCGTCGACGAGGCCGCCGAGGTAGGCGCCCAAGATGCCGAACAGCGCCGAGAGCGCGGTGGCGAGGATGCCCACGAGGAACCCGATGACGAGCGAGCCGCGCGTGGCGATCGCGAGCTGGGCGAGCACGTCCTGCCCGGTCTGCGTCGTGCCGAGCAGATGTTCGGACGACGGCGGGGTGAGCCCGATGTCGCGGATCGTCGTCGGGTCACCCGTGAAGAACGGGGCGAACGCGCCGAAGGCGATGATGCCGAGCACGAGGACCAGCCCGATCGCCAGCCACGGCGTCATGGTGGGCAGCATCGAACGCCACGCGGAGCGGTGGCGGCCCGACTTCTCGATCGCGACGGCGACGGTGCTGTTGTCGACGACCGGCTCGACGGCCTGTTGCACGTTGGTCATGGCAGTGTCCTTTCCGGGTCGCCGGTCAGCTCTGCGCCCGCGTGCGCGGGTCGATGAGGCCGTAGAGCAGGTCGACGACGAGGTTCGCGCCGAGCACTGCGAGGGTGATGAACAGGAAGATGCCCTGCATGAGCGCGTAGTCGTTGTTCGTGACTGCCGACAGCAGCTTCGAGCCGATGCCGGGGTATGAGAAGACCTGCTCGGTGACGATCGATCCCGACACGACGAAGCCGAGCGAGATGGCGAAACCGGCGATCGAGGGCAGCACGGCGTTGCGGGCGGCGTAGTTGCGGAGGATGCGGCCCTCGGCGAGTCCCTTGGCGCGTGCGGTGAGGATGTAGTCCTCGCCGAGCGTCGAGACCATCATGTTGCGCATCCCGAGCAGCCACCCGCCGATCGATGCCACCACGATCGTGAGCGCGGGCAAGAAGCCGTAGCGGATCGTGGAGGCGATGAAGTCCCACGACCAGCCGGGGTCGAGGGTGACGTCGTACCCGCCCTGCGAGGGGAACAGGTGCAGCGTCGTGGCTAGCAGATAGACGAAGATCAGCGCCAGCCAGAAGTACGGCACCGCCGCCAGCAGCGTGGTGGCCGGCACGAACGAGTCGAGCCACGTGCCCGGCTTCCACCCGACGAACGCGCCGAGCAGCACGCCGACGAACGCCGCGATGATCGTGGCGATGCCGACGAGGCCGATCGTCCACGGCAGTGACGTGCCGATCACCTGTGACACCGGTGTCGGGAAGTAGCTCACCGACGTGCCCAGATCACCGTGCACGATCTGTACGAGGTAGTTCCAGTACTGGACGATCAGCGGATCGTGCGAGTTGCCGCCGAGGAGGAGCTCGTAGGCCTTTCGGGTCTCCGCGGTCACCGTGCCGCCACGCTGTTGGAGCTTTGCCAGCAGGATGTCGACGGGGTTGCCCGGCAGAAGGCGGGGGATCAGGAAGTTGATGGTCAGCGCGGCCCACAGCGCCACGATGTAGAACCCGATCTTCCGTGTGAAATATCTCATCGTGAACCCCCACCCACGACGAACTCCTCCTCGGTCATGCCGCTCCTACTTACCGGCCGGGGTCAGCGCCTTGAAGATCTCGGCGTTGTCCGGTGACTGCCATACGGCGGGGAACGCGTACAGGTTGTCGGCCGTCGGCCAGCCCGTGAACTTCTTCGCGTTGTACTCGCTGGTCGTGCCGCCGGTCAGGACCGGGATGTAGGGCATGTCGTCGACGACGCGCTTCTGGATGATGTCGAACTGCTTCTGGCGTGCCGCGGTGTCGGCCGGGTTGATCGATGCGAGTGCCTTGACCGCGTTGTCGACCGCGCTGTCGCTGAAGCGCGCGATGTTGACGGGGGCGGCCTCACCGACCTTGGCGGTGTTCGCGGTGGTGAAGTAGTTGTTGTACAGGTAGTACGGGTCGGCCGTCGGGCCCTGGCCGAGCGAGTCGATCGCCAGCTCGTAGTTGCCCTTCGACTTCTTGTCGGTCCACTCGTTCCACGACGACTGCGCGGCGTTGAGCTTGATGCCGGCCTTCTTCAGCTGCTGCGTCATCGTGTCGATGGCGGTGATGTAGTCGGTCCATCCGGTGACGACCTCGACCGTCAGCGACAGCTTCTGGCCGTCCTTCTGGTAGATGCCGTCCGACCCCTTCGTCCAGCCCGC
>Ga0180219_1001512_pt1 | contig 14937 bp, 20 predicted proteins | sample eDN3rd30CBELigMG_FD_151338 | JGI IMG/M metagenome (GOLD analysis project Ga0180219, IMG submission 151338) | Enriched Miracle-Growth compost microbial communities from Emeryville, California, USA - eDNA 3rd pass 30_C BE-Lig MG (version 2)... ...
GCATGTTCGGCCACCTGAAGATCAACCGCGCTATCGCCACCCGCTACGACCAACTGGCCAACAGCTTCCTCGGCATGGTCCATCTCGCCACCGCCAGATACTGGCTCAAATTTGTCCACGCCGCCTAGGGCCAAATAGTGGGGTATTGGGAGCGTCCTGCGGATGCAAAACTCACGATTTTTGCATCAGGTCGGAAACGACGGAAATCCGCGCTCTTCCCCGATGCAAAAATCTGATGCAGAATCGTTCCATGATTTATGGCTACGCGCGCGTCTCGACCAATGGGCAGGACTTGGCCCAGCAACTCGCTCAGCTTGAGACTGCTGGTTGTACCAAAATCTTCCGCGAGAAGATCAGTGGTGCGTCGGCCGAGCGGCCCCAGCTCAAGCGCGCGATCGGCGCGCTTGATCCTGGCGACGTGTTGATGGTGACGGCCACGGACCGGCTCGCCCGTAACACGCGCGACCTGTTGAACACCCTTCACATGGTAAAGGAGGCTGGCGCTGGCTTTCGCTCGATCGCGGAGCCGATGTTGGACACGACCTCTCAACTTGCCGAGGTTGTGATTGCCGTCTTGGGCGTAGCGGCGAGTTGGGAGAGGCAACGGATCATCGAGCGCACCACGGCTGGACGCGCGCAGGCCAGAGCGCGGGGAGTGAAGTTTGGACGTAAAACCGCCCTCACCCCCCACCAGCAGGCCGAGGCGCTCGAAAGGCTTGCCGCTGGTGACACCCAGCGCACCGTCGCCGCACTGTTCGACGTTAGCCAGGCGACCATATCGCGGCTCGTTGGACAATGACGAAGGTATTGTTTCTTCCAGGTGCGGGCGGGAGCGCGGCCTTTTGGCATCCCGTCGCAACCAAGCTTGGAATCGAGCGTACAGCTATTTTCTTCTCGTGGCCGGGTCTTGGGGCAGAGCCGCCCGATGATAGTGTGCGGGGCATTGATGATCTGGTGGCGATGGTGATCGCGGAATTGGACCAGCCCTGTGATCTTGTTGCTCAATCTTTGGGAGGGCTTGTGGCGATCAAGGCTGCGCTGGCCTGCCCTGATAAGGTGCGCCGCCTAGTGTTGACCGTTACATCGGGCGGTGTGTCCGTTTCCGATCTGGGAGGTTCAAACTGGCGCGCCAATTATCAGCGGGCTTACCCGGATGCAGCGGCGTGGATTATGGATGTTCAGGATGACCTGTCCGGCGATATCGGGAGGATCGCATCCCCAACACTGCTTTTGTGGGGTGATGCCGATCCCATAAGTCCGCCTGCGGTAGGCGAGCGCCTGTTATCGCTATTGCCCAACGCCCAGCTCCATATCGTTCATGGCGGCGACCATGATCTAGCCCAGCTCCATTCAACTGAGGTTGCAAGGTTGATTGCCGATCGTCTGGGCTAGGGGCTTGGTCAACCATTTCCCGCTTGATAGGTCGATAATCAACAGGCATGACCACATGCAAACATGCGGTCATGTAAGGATATTCACATGCCAACAATCGCGATTATCAGCCAAAAGGGCGGCGCGGGGAAAACCACCCTCGCCCTGCATCTGGCCGCTGCCGCTGAGGACGCCGGTCATACTGCGCTGGTGATCGACCTAGATCCGCAGGCGACAGCTAGCCAATGGGCGGCTTGGCGGCAGGATGCCCCCCCGGTTGTAATTGATAGTGCTCCCCCTCGCCTTGCCGCCAAGATCGGGCAGGCGACAGATCAGGGCGCGGCGTTCATCGTGATTGACACCCCGCCCCACTCCGACAGTGCCGCCAGCGCCGCTGTCGAGGCAGCCGATCTGGTGTTGATCCCCTGTCGGCCGAGCGCGTTCGACCTGGCCGCAATCAAGACGACCGCCAGCCTTGTGAAGATGCGTGGCAAGCCCGCTTTTGTGATCTTCACGGCGGGAAGCCCGACCGCCCCGCGCATGTATGAGGAAGCGGCGCAGCTCGTGCAGGACTATGGGCTGGACGCTTGCCCGCATCATATCGCGGATCGCGCCGCCTTCCGCCACGCGGCGGCCGAGGGGAAAACGGCAATGGAGGTCGAGCCGAACGGCAAGGCGGCCGATGAAGTGCGCAACCTTTACAGGTGGGCATGCGGGCATGTAAACATGCAAGCATTTAGGAAGCGGAGGGCCAGCGCATGAGCCGGAAGGGATCATTGCTTTCATTGCGGGACCGCGATCCCGCACCATCGCCAGTGGCGGCTAAGTCGGAGGAGAAGGCGGTAGCGCCGATCGCCGCCAGCAGCCCGGTTGCGCCGAGCCGTCAGGGCAAGAAGGCCATGACGGGCTATTTCAGCCCGGAAATGTCCTTTGCCATGCACATGACCGCCCGCAAGCATGGGATGAGTTTGCAGGATGCGATGGCCGAGGCGTTCAATGACTGGCTCCGCAAGATGGGGGAAAGTCCTGTAGGCAAGTGAGCATGTTCACATGCAAACATATTGGAGTGGAATAGGTTATGATCTCGCTTGCCCAGCGACTAGGATGCTCCCCTGACGCTCGGCTTCTCATCGTCAACTGTGATGATGTTGGATCGAGCCACAGCGCCAACGTGGCTGCGTTCCGAGCTATGACCTATGGCATCGCTACTAGCGCATCACTCATGGTCCCCTGCCCTTGGGCGGCCGAGGCGGCGCGCATGTTCGAAGGATTGCCTGTCGGCGTTCACCTGACTCTGACCAGCGAGCACTCGGGGTATCGCTGGCGAAGCCTGACCGGCGCGGCATCACTATGCGATGCTGGCGGCTTCCTCCCAGCCACTACTGCGCTTGCCCTTGGTCAACAGGATACAGAAGATGTCCGTGCTGAATGTCGCGCCCAAGTCGCTGCCGCCTTGGCGTGGGGTGTCGATGTTACCCACATCGACACGCATATGGATGTCCTGCATGCCAGCCCGGCGCTGTTTACGATCTATCTCGACCTTGCCGAGCAGTTTGCGGTTCCAATTCGTCTCCCTATCCAACCGACCTTCCCTGCCCGCGAAATGGCGGAGGCGCGCGGCATTCTGTCGGTGGATCACTTGATCTACACTTGGCCGCGCCCCACCCGCGACGTGATGTTTGAGGAATGTCCAGCATTGCCTTGCGGCGTTACGGAGCTGTTCGCCCATCCTGTATTGGATGGAGAGGAGCTACGTGGATATGATCGGGACCATGCGGATATTCGTGTGCATGACGCCGCAGCCCTGACCGATCCCGGCGTGGCCGCTCTGCTTGATCGGTATCAGGTGCAGCGAATTAGCTATCGAGAGCTGCGCGCGGCGCAGCGAGCAAAGAGCGGCTAGCTTGTTACACCCGATTTCCGTATCAAACAGATGTTTGCATGTGGGCATGAATGCTTGCCCACATGAGGTCAACGCAGTGGCTTGCGTTCGTGCTTTTTCTTGCAGAATCCGAGGAACGCCCCGGCAGGGCTTTTGAGTTCCGGCTGACCCATATCGTGCCACCACGACACCCATTCGTCATAGAGCGCGTAAACGTCATAGCCTGGCGCAGCCGTCTTAGCGTCGTGCATGGTTTCCGGGTCGATATAGGGCGCGTCGTCAGCGACGGCGACTGGATCGGGCTTGGACTTAAGACCTGAACGATTGCGGAACAGGATCACGTCATCATCCATCGTTACCGCATAGTCGGGGAAATGCCCGTGTTCCCCATCATGCTCGCAGACCTTCTTGACCAAGGCGCGGAACACCCGGAGCGGGCTGTTGGAGCCGCATTTTTTCTGGAGCAGCTCTAGCCCGATCTTCCATTCATCCTTCACCCCGCAATGCTTGCGGGCTAGCTCATACATGCGCCGCTCGAACGGCTTGCGGAGCCGGAAATAGTCGCGGTGGAGCGTCAGCACGTTCTTGCTGATGACGGAGCGATACACCCATTCCGACAGGGTGATTTCAAGATCGAGCATCCTGCCATCGAACGTCTTGCGCGTGATATTGGCTTCTTCAATCAGGCCGAAAATCCGCGTCTCCTCGACGCCGCCAGTCTGGATATTGGTTCGCACGGTGGTTCCGCGCAGGCGGGTAAGGGCATCGGCCATCAGCCGGTAGCCTTCGCCGCTGGTCTGCCGATTGGTGGCAACGAGCATGTCATAGGCTTGCAGGCGCACGGTGCGGCTGGGCTGTTCGCCCTGGTTCATCTTCGCGACGAGCTGCGAAATGCAGTAGATCAGGATATCCTTGTCATGGATTGTGGCCAGCCCTTTGCCCGACGGGATAATCTCGATGACGTTGCCGTTATGCTCATAGCGCCGCGTCCGGTTGTCGGGCTTGGTCGAGAGCGAAAAGACGGGATGCTCCATCGAAGCCATGTCGTCTTTCGGAATCGCGTCCAGCACGTCGCAGATGAACAAGTCCTGGTTGGGGTGGCGCACCGGCAGCAGGGGCGTTCGATCATCGCCGTCCACGACGCTGGCGGATGCAACGTCAAACAGGGTAGGGGTGGAGTCTATCGTCATTTCAGTAACAGAGGGCTACTATCGTCATTTCACATACGCAAGCGGATTATCGTCATTTCAGATTTATCTCCACTGCTATCGTCATTTCGATTACGCTTGGCGGGCTGTGGTTTATCGTCAGAGTGGATTCACCCTATCGTCACTCTAGAATCGCTTTTTCGTCATAGTGGATTCACCGCATGGCAATTTTCCGCCAAAAAACACTATAATATCAGAATGTTATGAAATTCACAAAACCCCGTAACACATCACTTAACCCATATTTTAACACTAGGCGGGCTATGGATAACTTCAGGCCATTTCTGAGAAGATAGAGGGCGCGGCTTCGCTACGCTAAAAGGACGACCGCTACGCGATCGGCGCAGTTTGCTTGTTGGGATCAGGATGGAACGTTAGCGCTCAACCGACAGCACCAGCGCAAACGGCAGGGTTAGAAATTGGCTTTCCAGAGAAGCCAGGCGGATAGGGTGCGATCCCTTCAACCGGGATCGGATAATCCTGAGAACTCGCGTTGATCGTAATATCGGATCTTCTCCACGATCAACGGAGCTTGCCCCTGGAGCATCAGCAGTTGGTCGGTGGGTCGCAGCCGCATGATCTCGTCGGGGTTCATCAGGTTGCGGGCGCTGATTTGGGTGCTGGCCGACCGTGTGAGCTTGCCGCCGTCAATCATGCTGGCCTTGGAATAGCCTGCCGTCTGATATTCGAGGGTTTCCTGCCCCAGCGTTTTGGACAGCAGTTCGGCGGTGGCGAGGTCGTTCACCCCGAACGCCTGAAACACCCCGGCATTGGATAGGAAGGTGCCCGCCCGCTCGCCATAAAGGGCGCGCAGCTGGTGCATGTCCTGTAGGATCGGCCAGAGCTGCAACCCATATCCGGCGATCAGCGCCTTGGCTTCTTCGTTCCAGTGGGCATCGCCGCCTTGTCCTGCCGGATCATGGACCAGGGCATCGGCCAGCGTCATCGCATCTTCGGCCAGGTCGAGGCTGGCGGGGTCGAGCCGGTCGAGCGGATTGTAACGGGCAGGGGGTTGCCCGGAAACCTCGAACGGATCGAGGCACCAGACCTTGCCCTTGGCGGCGCGTGCCCTGGCTGTGACGCGGGCATTCTCGCCTTTGGGGTCGATACAGATCACCGAGCGGTCGAGGGTCAGCAGATTGGGGATGATGGTGCCCACGCCCTTGCCGCTGCGCGTCGGGGCCATGGTCAGCAAATGGGCGGGACCGTCATAGCGCAGCAGCCTGCCGGATTTCGCCGATCGGCCGATGAGCAGATCGCCGCCGTTGGATTCCAGTCCGCGCACATCGGCCCGCGATCCGAAGGCGGCGGAGCCGAGCAGATCGTTGCGGCGCATCCCCTGGTTGAACTTCCAGACCGCAACCCCGAAGGCGACCAGCGCAGCCCAGGCGATGGTGCTGGCGATGGATTCCGGGAGCAGCTTGCCGAGCAGCCATTGCGTGCCGATCAGGACGATAATGCCGCCGACGACTGCCAGGCCGCCGCCTATGCCACGCTCACCCCCGACCAGCGGCCCTGCCATCATTCCTTCTCCTTCAGCCGCTTGAGCAGAGGGGCCATCAACGCATGATCGCGCTCACGGGTTAGGAACAGGGGCAGCTCGCGTTGCAGCAGGGGGGCGAGCTGGCGGCCCGTGGGTGTATCCTCGTCCAGGTGGTGGAGGATGAATGCGCCAAGCATGATGCGCTCGCGGGTTTCGGCCTTACGACGTTCGGTCGAGACGCGGGCCTCAAGCGCCTTTCGCCGCTCGCGGAGCTTTCGCTCATCCTCGCGCATTTTCTCAAGGCGCTCTTCAACCGGGGTGCGTGCCATGCCGTCCTCCTATGGCATTTCGCTATAGCAAGCGTAGCGTAAGGAGGCTACCTTAGCGAAGATAAGGGCACGCTTATACATTGCTTCGCAATGTGCGTGGTCCTCGTGGGGGCTTTGCCCCGCCGGCGGCTTCCCCCTTAAGTGAAGTAAGGAAAAAGGCGCGCGGCCCGTGGCGATCTACCATTGCTCCGTCAAAGTGATCTCGCGCGGCACCGGGCGCAGCGCGGTCGCCGCCGCCGCCTATCGGTCGGGCGAGCGGCTGCCCGACGAGCGCCTCGGCAAATGTCACGACTACACGCGCAAGTCGGACATTGAGCATCGGGAGATCATGGCTCCCGACCGCACGCCCGACTGGATGCTCGATCGCGCTAGCCTGTGGAACGGCGTCGAGGCGGCGGAGAAGCGCAAGGACGCCCAGCTCGCCCGTGAGGTGGAAATCTCCCTTCCGCGCGAACTGGACGCGGAGGGGCGACGCGCCCTGGTTGACAGCTATGTGCGCGAGCAGTTCGTGTCCCAGGGCATGATCGCGGACGTGTCGCTGCATCGCGGCCATTCGGCAGACGGGCAGGAGCAGCCGCACGCGCATGTCATGCTGACCATGCGCGACCTGACCGGCGAGGGGTTCGGGAAGAAGAACCGCGACTGGAACGCGGCCGAGCGGCTTGAGGGGTGGCGCGCGGCCTGGGCCGACCATGCCAACCGCGCGCTTGAGCGGGCCGGGTGCGATGAGCGCATCGACCATCGGTCCTTGAAGGATCAGCGCGAGGCGGCGCGGGAGCGGGGAGACGCGGAGAAGGCGGACGACCTCGAACGCGAGCCGCTAGGCAAGGTGCCGTTGGCGGCAGTGGCGATGGAGCGTAAGGGCGCGCCCACCGATCGCGGCGACGAACAGCGGGCGGTGCAGGCGCGCAACCAGGAGCGGCGCGAGCTGACGCAGCAGCTCCGCGACCTCAGCGCCAGGATCGCGGAAACCATGCGTGGCCTGGGCGAAAAGGCAAAGGACATGGCACAGGGGTTGCGCGACCGTCTGGGCGCGGCGTGGGGCCGTCAGGACCAGGCCGCCGATCGCGGCGCGGCCGAGCGGATCGCGGAGGCGACGGCGCAGCGGGTGGAGCGCGACCGCGACACCCCGGAGCCGGGGAGCGCCGCCGATCGCATCGCCTCGCGTATGGGTAAGGCAGGCAAGCCCGATCATACCAAGGCTAATCGGGAACTGGATCGCGCCAAGGACAGGAACCGCGAACGATGATGCTTTCAGCATTGACAAATGTACACACAAATGCCATTTTTCAGCATGGATAGCAAAAATGTCGCTGGCTTCGATTGGGATGAAGGCAACCAGGCGAAATGTCAGAAACATGGTGTCACGCTGGCGGAAATTGAAAGCGTGTTCGCCGGTACGCCGTCCATAGGGCCAGATGTCGCACATTCGACGGTGGAGACGCGCTTTCTGGCGATCGGGCGCGCCAACAGTGGCCGTCATGTGTTTCTAGCCTTCACCTGGCGCGAACGGGACGGGGCCAGATTTATCCGTCCAATCAGCGCCCGTTACATGCACGCCAAGGAGGTGCGGCACTATGAGCAAGGATAAACCCCTTCCGCTGTTGTCCAGCGATGAAGAGGCCGAGGATTTTGTCGATTCCACCGATCTTACCGGCTATGATCTTTCTGCGCTTACGCCCACGCGGTTTGAGTTCAGCAGCAAGGACGCGCGGGTCAACATGCGTTTGCCCGCCGAGTTGCTGGAGCAGGTCAAGGCGACAGCCGCCAGCAAGGGCATGCCGTATCAACGGTTCATTCGCCAGGCGCTGGAACAGGCTCTGCATCGTTAAGGCTGCCGATCGTGGATGACAGCGACGATCCGGTGATGGCGCTGCTGGCGACTCAGCGGGCGGTGCTGGCGGCGGTGGAGAATCTGGCGGGCCAGGTCGAGGCGATGCAGGCCAAGGTGGACGCCATGGGCGAGACGCTGGGGCAGCTCGTCGCCGGCAGCGCAGGAACACCCGGGGGCGGCGTCGATCGCGTGATGACGTTGGGCGACAGGTTTCGGGCGGCGACGGCAGAGGAAGCCGCCCGCGATCCAGAACTACGGGCAGCCCAGGGAAATTACATTGTCGCCCAGGCGATCGCCAGGGGGCTGAACAAGGGCGATCCTGACGGCGCGGCCCGTGACGCGGCGCAGGCGCGGGAATGGATCGCAGATCAGCTTGACCGGGGCCGGGTGTTCGAGCCGGGCAAAGTGCGGAGCGGTGAAAACGGCACCGTCGCTGTGGTGGAGCCAATCCACGAAGAGATGTTTCCGGGACGCGTCAAAGCGCAGCAACTCGATCGGGAGCGGTAGATCCTGCCTGTAGATGTTGGAGCGAATAGGATGGTCGGCGCCGAAGGATGGCGTTTGACCAGCGGCGCACGATTGATGTGGTTTCCGGCAGATGTTGGCGTGCGTGGTCGTGGCACTCCCGTGACGTACCTGTCGCATAATGCTTCCTTCCATTCCAACGAAAGGATCACACCACAAACGCCTAGAATCTGCCGAAGCCACTGACAGATCCACGAAAAATCCTGCGCTCTCTTGCTTCACCTCCTTCCGCTCCTTAATGCCGCTAGTCGAATAGTAGCGTGGTGGGATGTAGATGTTTGATGGTTTGTCCCTTGGGCCAGATGCCCAAGCCAATTCGACTTTTGCCGGCATGCGCGCCACCGAGTCAGAAGGCAAAATTGCCAACGGTGTCGAAATTGTGCCGGGCGCCTTTTTCGTCATCGATCCTGAAGGCGAACTGAAAGGCTCATTCAAAACTGGCGGTGAGCAGATACTCTCACTTTCCTATCGCGTACTGACGCCTGTTCGTTGGTTCGCGCTGCATGTAGCGGCCGGGGCATTCCCCCTGGAAAATAGCATGATCGCTGGTCTGATCTGCAAATCAGAAGCAGAACAAGCGGCAGTCACCAAGATTTGCCTTCGGTCCGGCTTAGACGGCGGTTTTAGGGATACCTTCTTTCCTAAAAGCCTGGTCTCCTATGCAGAGCCAAGCGTTCACATCGATCTGGTAAGGCTTGATCAAGATTCCAATCTAATTCTGAATGCCGAATGGCGAGAAATCGTCTTCTTCTTTCCAAGAATGGATAGCGAACTTGCACTTTCGGACTTGAGATTCTTCATCGCCTGATGGCGGCAGGAGGAACACATGGATTTATCTCTTATTATTCCGCTTTGGAATGATGCAATTGGTGTTCGCCGGATACTAGCGCAAGCGCAAGATTTCGGTGTATTTTCCGAAATCATTATCTGTGACGATGCCTCCGACGAGGCACTTCAGCTGGAATCGTGGGAAGAACTCAGCCCCGCATTTCGTAATAGGATCGTTTATCTCCGTAATGATGTGCGGATGGGAGCGGGACACGCGCGAAATATGGGATTGAGCCAGGTCACCTGTAGCCATCTCATTTTTTTCGACGCCGACGATCTTTTTGAAGACGATTTTCTTAGAATAATTGCGGATATTGATTCACATGAGCTCGGTCCGATCGCCGACTTTTGCATTTTCAGGCACAATGACACCCGTCTTTTGGATCGAGGTGAAACGGGTTCATTTTCGAAAGAGGAGAAACTGTGGGAAGCCGTCGGCGCATCCGAAGAACTCCAGCAGCTGACGGAAAAGCAGGCCGCCATCCTCTGTGGCTTGGCAGCATACCCGTGGAATAAAATCTACCGCACTGCCTTTCTCAGACAACATTCCATCAGATGCACGGAATTACCTGTCCACAATGATATCGAACTGCATTGGAGCAGTTTCATATCCGCAGAGGTGATTTTGTGCTGCAGCATTCTCGGCGCCCGGCATTATGTCGCCGAAGACGGATTGAGGCTGACGAACAATCGCAGTGAAGATCGACTGCGGGTCTTTGAAGCTTTCTCTGCAATTTGCGCGCGGATTTCTCACGCGGATTCCAACAAAAAGATAAATTTTGTTGAACCGCTGATGGTATTTGCAAGAAATTTGATCAGCTGGATCAAGGAAAATATAGAAGATGAACATAAAGAAGAGTTAGTGAGCAGATCGCAACGTTTCTTTTTGGAAAACTTAGATTCCAACAGAATGACTTTGATTGCGTATCAAAACCCAGCGCTCGCGCACCGCATCAATAATCTTTTGATCCAGGGGCGAGTATGACACAGATTTCTTTTATCATCACCACTTACAATATTGAATCCTACATCGGCCAATGCCTGAAAAGCCTGGCGGCATGCCTGATGCCGGGAGACCAGGTTGTTCTTGTGGATGACGGGTCAACTGACGGAACGGCCAAGCGCGTCGAGCAATTCGTCAGCGACGGAGGATTTCCCGAAGGCATTCTTTGGACACCGGTTTGGTTCGGGACCAACACTATGGGCGGTGTCGGGATTGCTGCAAATGTTGGCATGGACTACGCGGAGCGGGACACGATCTTTTTCGTCGATGGCGACGATTACCTTGTCCCGGATGCATTCTTGCGTGCCCGTCGCGCTTTTTCGAACAACAGCACCGATATATTCTTGGTGAATTACGACGAGTTTGACGATCAGAAAAAGGTACTGAAAAAGCCGGCAGACAGCCACAGATGGCCTACGCTTGAACGGTCGCTCCCCGGCGAGCAGCGGCGTATTGCTGCACTCGCGATGATCGCGGTTCCTTGGCGTAAATTTTATCGGCGATCATTCTTGGCCGAAAACAAGATCCGTTTTCCAGAAGGCGATTTCTTTTTCGAGGACAACCCCTTCCATTGGAGAGTTTGTCGACATGCGACTTCGATTGGCTTTTCGAACCAGCTTGTTTGCCATCATCGCATAAATCGCCCCGGCCAAACCATGGCGTCAACGGGCATCGAGTTCGTGGCAACCTTCACTCATTTCTCAACCATCTGGAATGAAATTCCTGCGCCGGAGGCGGCTTGCAAACTGCAAGCCGTGCGTTGGCTCATCGGCAACATTTCCTGGCAGATCCCCAGGCTCAACCCCCAAGCTTGGCCGGTATATTTTGCCGCGGCGAGCAGCGCATTTTCAGGGATACCAAATGAGATATGGGGTCATCCCGAACTTGCGGATCAGCACGCGTCTCTCTCTTGGTACTATGCGACCGAAATGCGGTCTGGAAATACGTGGCGCGTGGTGCAATCACTCCAGAATGATAGGATAATGTCGAAACTCGCGGCCATGGGCAACCGTATAAGCGCTGTTGAAACAAAGTTGAAGCAGCTCACCGCGGAGTCAGATAAAATCAAGCAAACGGTACAAGCGCGACGCGATATAGATATTTTCCAATCGATATTGCATATGCGGGGGTAAACAAATTACCCGTCCACCATCTAATTGCATGGCGCCGCCCTGAAATGCGACATGCACATCACACAAGACGGCACGACCGACATAGGAGCACTTTGGGATGGACGCAGGCATAAAAATACCGAATTTTTTTAAAGACATAGCTAAGGTTTTGCCGGAGTGGCGACCGGAAGTCATCTTTGATGTTGGCGCCAACGTTGGGCAGAGTGCGCGGGCGTATGCCAACGCTTTTCCTTCAGCATCCATACATTCCTTCGAACCAGTACCTGCATCCTTCGCTTTGCTCCAACAGGAGGCGAACAAGTATTCTGGCATAACTCCACACCTTATGGCACTAGGGAAGGCCAATGGTAGTGTTCAGATGGTAGCCAGCGGCACGAAGACGTCAAACAGAATTGTTGATGAAAGCACGTCGAATACAGACATTATCACTGTTCCAGTTAAAACCGGATCAGAATACATGAATGATCTGGAAATTAAGCGAGTTTCCTTTCTTAAAATTGATACTGAAGGATATGATTATGACGTACTTCTAGGATTCATAACATCATTTGATGATATTGATTTTATCCAAGTTGAAGCGGGAATGAATCCGTACAACAAGACGCATGTACCTTTCAGGTACATTGAGGATTTTCTACGGCACAACGGATTCCATCTTTTTAAATTCTATGATCAAGCCTTTGAGTTTAAAAAAGGTGGAAGGCCTATTTTGCGACGTTCAAATCCGGTTTTCATCAACCGACGCCTAGTTGATCTTTCTAAAATACAATAATGAAATAGTGCATTGGTAAATATGCAGTGTTCCCAGCGGATTCAGAAGGCTTTTCAATGGGAACGACGACGTTTTGATCGACAGTCAAAATCGATCAAAATTACTTGGTGCACACATCACCTTTTACATGCATTTGTCGGAATAAATTAGGCAGCAATATGATAAAAGAACGCGTGAATATCGCAACATCATGCGACAATAATTATGCAAGGTATGTGTTCATCAATATCGCAAATCTGTCACAGACTCTAAGAAATCGATATGATGTCCATTTTTACCTGATGCATTCCCGCATATTGCCAGACACAGTTGAGCATCTCAGGAAATTTTCAGAATTTTCTGGAATAAGCTTTCATGAAGTGCGTGTTGATAATGATGATTTCATATCAGAAATTTCGAAATATAGTTTAGCCAAAGACAGGGAACGTTTCTATGACGGGATGTGCCATCTTTGGTTGCCAGATGACATCGAAAGAGTGCTTTACGTAGACACTGGAGATATCTTGATATTAAGTGATGATTACCCATTTTATTTTGAGGAATTTACTGGCAAATCGCTGCTGGTGTCGACCTACTGGAAACTGCAACAGGATAGGTTGGACTTCGATCGCTTCGATGGATTATGGGGCGGCTTCAATAGCGGGCATATATTGATTGACGTCGCACAATTACGCCAACGTCAGCTCTCGCCTAGCGACTATGTCGAGTATGTCAAAAGGTGGTCATTGAAGAAGCCTGGACAGGTCACCTTATTCGGCGGCGATCAGGCATTTCTCACCGCCTTCTTCGCTGGAGATATTGCAACAATCGAGAAAAGTAATCCATACAACGTCAAGATTGCGGCATTGAATGGCAGATCACCTGAATATCAGCCAAAATCTATACATTTTAACGCGATGTTTGCTAACGTAAAGCCTTGGAATATTCCTTTCAAGAAGCCCGGAGATTTGGATAAACTTACCTTCCAGACGACAAGCCCGACTGGTGAAAAAAGGACTCATCTTTCCGGTTACGAAAATGAGTGCATTTTGAAGTGGTGGGACGTTTGTCGCCTAACGCCTGTTTACGATTTAGTTAAAAGCGAATCCTTGACCAGTACAAAATTATTATTAGGCGTTTGTAAATACATGAGAACCAATTCTTGATAACGATAACCTTGGTTTGCTGGTTAAGCGTTTGATTCCACGGTTTGATGGTGCGATTCTTCGGCAGTGGGCTTGCCCCGCACGAGTGCCAGATCGAACATGATCATCACGCCGCCATCCGTCTTGTAGCAGAGACCCCCGCTGCTGATCCGCGACTGGCGCCGAGATCTACCGTATATCTATGTCCCAATGCACTAGGCGGTGTGGACAAATTAGCGATGCTTGGCGAACAGGTCTCGCTGGGCTTGGTTGACCGAGCCGCTATCCCAATCGACTTCACGCTTTGACGGCGGGATGTGGTCTCGCCGATCCTCGTTGTCGTAGAACAGGGTGCCGTGGATGCCGAGCGCATCGCGCTTGAGGATCGGGCGGTCCCAGAGAGGCGCCAACACCGCCCCTGCAGCGTCTTCCCCAAGCCGGTCGATTAGGTCTTCGACCAATTCGATGTCGCGTCCGTCCGGAAAAATCGCGTCGAACTCCTCCGCTGTCGCCTGGAACACGCTGAAAGTGGCATTTGTAGCGCCGTCGATGATCTGGATGTTCTTCATGATGGCGTATTGGCACTGGAGAACATCGGCGGCAATCGAACCTGATTGACGTGAGAGCAAAGCATTGATTCAAGGCTGCCTTTTTGGAGGCAGCTTTGAGCCGAGGCGATCTCAGCGAAGCAGAGTGGCGGGTGCTAAAGGACTTATTGCCCATCGAGCCTGAAAACCGTGGCCGTGGCAGGCGTCCCGAACAGAGCCGTGCGATCATCAACGGCATCCTCTGGCGACTTCGGTGCGGTGCTCCGTGGCGCGACGTTCCGCCCAAATACGGTAGTTGGAACACCATCTATCGCCGGTTCCGGCGTTGGAGCGAAGCCGGGGTCTGGGAAACTGTGGCGGTGACGCTCGCGGAGATCATGGCGGACACTGGCCATTACAGCATCGACAGCACCACCGTTCGCGCCCACGTCTCGGCAGCGGGCGGAAAAGGGGGACTCATCAACGCGCTCTTGGCCGCTCGCGGGGCGGGTTCACCAGTAAGCTTCACTGCCTGGCTGATGCCCTTGGGCGACCACTCGCTTTTATCCTGACAGGTGGCGAAGCAGCAGACTGCAAAGCGTATGACGCCCTGATTGATCTACCCGAACGCGCGCCCGACGCTTTCCTTGCAGACAAAGGCTATGACGCCGACGCCATCCGTGCCGATCTTGCCGTACGGAAGATCGAGGCTGTCATTCCCGGCCGATCGAACCGCCGCAGCAGAATCGAGTATGACCGGGCGCTCTACAAGCAGCGCAACCGCATCGAGCGCATGTTCGGCCACCTGAAGATCAACCGCGCTATCGCCACCCGCTACGACCAACTGGCCAACAGCTTCCTCGGCATGGTCCATCTCGCCACCGCCAGATACTGGCTCAAATTTGTCCACGCCGCCTA
>Ga0180219_1001513_pt1 | contig 14931 bp, 15 predicted proteins | sample eDN3rd30CBELigMG_FD_151338 | JGI IMG/M metagenome (GOLD analysis project Ga0180219, IMG submission 151338) | Enriched Miracle-Growth compost microbial communities from Emeryville, California, USA - eDNA 3rd pass 30_C BE-Lig MG (version 2)... ...
ACCGGCGGCGCCCTGCCGTCCACGGCGACGTTCCTGCAGTTCGCCCAGGCGACGCTCGACGCCGCAACGGCGGAGTACGGTGAGGACACGGAGGAGGTCGCCGCCGTCCGTGCCGCGTGGGCGGGCGTCGGCGTGATGGAGGATGCCGGCACAGCCTGATCCCGAGCTGTGGGTGACCGTCGTGCGCAGCGGCGGCTTCGCCGGTCTCGTGCGCCGCTGGAGCGTCGAGCCCGAGCCCGACCGCGCGCCGGTCTGGGAGCAGCTGATCCTCGCCTGCCCGTGGGATCACGCCGCAGCCCCGAGCGCGCAGGACGCGCCACCGGCGGGCGCAGATGGGTTCCAGTGGGAGGTGTGCGCGTCACGGCGCGGCGACACGCGCCGTGCCGCACTGCCGGACCAGCAGCTCACCGGCCCGTGGCGTGAGCTCGTCGACGCCGTGCGCGAGGCGGATACCGACGCGTCAGCGGCGGTCGCGCCGGAACACTGAACGACGCTGCCTGCGCGGCGTGAGGTGCTTCTGCAGGTAGATCGTGCCCAGCGACCGGCCGAACTTGTACCCCATCTTGCCCATCCGGCCGACCTCGACGAACCCGAGCTTCTCGTGCAGCGCGATCGACGCCTCGGCGCCCTGGTCGCTGACGGCGGCCACCATCTCGCGGATCCCGCGCTCCTCGCAGGCGGCGATGAGCGACTCCAGCAGCGCCCGGCCGAGGCCCTTTCCCGCCGCGGCCTGACCGAGGTAGATCGAGTTCTCCACGCTGTACTTGTACCCGGATCCACCCCCGGTCCACGGTGTCGCGGTGGCGTAGCCCAGCACCTGGCCGCCCGGCGACACCGCCACCAGGAACGGCAGGCCCAGCTTGGCCAGGTAGTCGAACTTGTCGTTCCACCGCTGATGCGACCACTTCTTCTCGTCGAAGGTGACGGCAGAGTTCGTCACGTAGTGGTTGTAGATCTCCCGCACATCGGGCATGTCCGCCCGTCGCGCCGGACGAATCTCGTAGGAGAAGGGTCGTTCGGTCTCGATCGGGCGTTGCAGATGACGCGGCAGCCGTCGGCGTGAGCGGTCGTACTCCTCCTCCAGCATGCGGTCAGCCTACGCGGGCAGGTGCCAGTCGACCGGGGCCGCGCCCTGCTGCGCGAGCAGGTCGTTGGCGCGGGAGAACGGCCGTGAGCCGAAGAATCCGCGGCTGGCGGAGAGCGGCGACGGGTGGGCGGACTCGACCGCCGGGGTCGATCCGAGCAGGGGCTTCAGGTTCGCGGCATCCCGCCCCCACAGGATCGCGACGAGAGGTCGCCCCCGGTCGACAAGTGTGCGGATCGCAAGCTCCGTCACCTTCTCCCACCCCCATCCGCGGTGGGATGCCGGAGCGCCGGGGGCGACGGTGAGCACGCGATTCAGCAGCATGACGCCCTGGTCGCTCCAGGCGGACAGGTCGCCATGCACGGCGGGAGGGATCTGCAGGTCGCTGTGCAGCTCACGGTAGATGTTCTGCAGGCTGCGCGGCAGCGGCCGCACCTCACGATCGACGGCGAATGAGAGCCCGATCGGGTGACCGGGGGTCGGATACGGGTCTTGTCCGACGATCAGCACCTTGACTTCGTCGAGCGGGCGGGAGAAGGCGCGCAGGACGCGGTCGCCGGCGGGGAGATAGCCGCGACCGGCAGCCGACTCGGCACGCAGCCGCTCCCCCAGCGCCGTGATGTCCCCGGCGACCGGTGCGAGCGCCGTCGCCCAGCCGGAGTCGATGAGGCCGGCATCCGCGAGCTGCGGCAACGTCATCGCCATCACGCGTGTGCTTCCGCGCCGGCATCCTCATCGATGACCGAGCCGCGCGCCGACCAGGGGAAGTCGATCCACAGCGGGGTCTCCAGCCACGAGTAGTCGGGACGCACGACCGACCCGGGTTTGGCGTAGATGCACGCCGAGCGCACGTCGGCACCGACCTCGGTGAGCATCGCGACGGCGAGCGCAAGGGTGCGCCCGCTGTCGGCCACATCGTCGACCAGCAGCACGCGCTTGCCGGGCAGATGGCCCAGGTCAAGGTCCGGCGGCAGCAGCTGCGGGGCATCGAGCACGGTGCCGATGCCGGTGTAGAACTCCACGTTGAGCGCGCCGCAGCTCTTCACGCCGAGGCCGTAGGCGATCGCACCGGCCGGCAGCAGGCCGCCGCGGGCGATCGCGACCACCACATCCGGGACGAATCCGTCCGCGACGATGGCGCGGGACAGCTGCCGGGTGGCTTCGCCGAACCCCTCCCAGCTCAGGATCTCGCGCATCTGCTCGGTCTCTGTCACCGTGCCCCCTTCGTCCGGCGTCCAGCCTACGGCGCACGGCACCCCGGTGGCATGCGGGCCTGGCCCTAGACTGACGCGGTGGATACCCGCCCCACGCACGATGCTGTGCGCTCTGACCGCCCCTCCGCCACCCGCTCCGCCCTGCTGCGCACATCCGCCGTGGGCGTGACCGCGGGCCTGATCGGCTGGTTCATCGTCGTCGAGCTCGTCAGCGGCATCCTGCAGGGCTACTACGTGCCGCTGTTCAGCGACATCGTCGTGCAGCTGGGCATCCACGACTCCGACGTGAACTGGTTCGAAGCCGCCCAGCTGCTGCTGTCGGCGCTCGTGGTTCCCGTCCTCGCCAAGCTCGGCGACATGTACGGGCACAAGCGCATCCTGCTGATCGCGGCGATCCTCACCGCCGGGGCGACCTGGTGGATCGCATTCGCCGGATCGTTCTGGACCTTCCTCATCGCCTGGGCGCTGCAGGGCTTCTATGTCGTGTGGCTGCCGCTGGAGATCGCGCTCATCTTCGAGCGCGGCCGTGCGGCGCGCCATGGCGTCTCGACGACCCGGCGCGCGGCCGGCCTGCTCGTCGTCGGCCTGCAGGCGGGCGCCATCATCGGCGCCCTCGCCGCCGGGCGCATCTTCGCCGCCACGGCCGGCGACCTCTCCCTGACGCTCATCGTGCCGGCCATCGCCGTCACCGTGGTCGCCGTCGTGATCTGGCTGTTCGTTCCCGAGTCGCAGCCCGAGCCGGGCCGGACGCTCGACACCTGGGGCTTCGTCATCCTCGCCTGGGGTCTGCTGCTGGTCACCGGGGCGCTGGCCTGGATGCGCATGATCGGCGAGCTGAACCTGGGCGCGGATGCCTGGTGGTGGGTCATCGGACTGATCGCAGCCGGCATCGGCGTGTTCGTCTGGTTCGTGCGGTACGAGCTGCGTCAGAAGGACCCGGCGATCGACATCCGCGTGCTCGCCCGCCCGGAGATGTGGCCGGTGCAGGCCACCGCCTTCCTGGTCGGCATCAGCCTGCTCGGTGCCCAGGGACCGCTGTCCACGTACGCGGGCACCGACCCCGCGCTCGGCTACGGACTCGGGCTGGATGCCACCGCACGCTCGAACCTGATCGGCGTCTACCTCGTGTCGCTCATCATCGGCGCCGTGCTGTTCGCCGTCACGTCGCGCAAGGCGAGCCCCCGCATCGTGCTCATCGTCGCGGCACTGCTGGTCGGCGTCGGCTATGCCCTGTTCCTGCCCCTGCACCTGGAGCTGTGGCAGGTGCTGATGAACCTGATGATCGCGGGCCTGGGCTGCGGCGCACTCGTCGGCGCGATGCCCGCCGCCGCGGCGGCTGCGGCTCCCCGCGGACAGACGGGCGTGGCCTCCGCCCTCACCAACACGACCAAGACGGTCGGCGGCACGTTCTCGTCCGCCGTCTTCGGGGTCGTCCTCGCCGCCGGCGCCGGAGCGGTCGCGAGCCAGACCGCGGCCTCGCTCAGCGGCTACATGACGGTGTGGGCGATCTGCGCCGCCGGCGGCTTCCTCGCCGCGGTGCTGCTGCTGTTCGTGCCGAAGGTCGCCTTCGCCGACGCGCCGCCGGCGTGACGCCCGGGTGCGGCGGTGGTCGCCGCTACAGCCGCGGTCGCAGCGGTCCGCGCGCCAGCAGATGCTGCGCGGACTGGGCGACCGGGCGCATGACCACGAGGTCCAGGTTCACGTGCCCGGGCGCGTTCAGCGCATAGACGATGACATCGGCCACGTCGTCGGCGGTCAGCGGCTCGCTCACGCCCTCGTAGACACGCTCGGCCGCGATCTGGTCGCCGCCCAGCCGGTTCAGCGTGAACTCCGGGGTGTGCACCATACCGGGGGCGATCTCGGTCACCCGGATGGGCTCGCCGTTCAGCTCGAGGCGCAGCGCGTGCGCGAGCATCGCCTCCCCCGCCTTCGCGGCGTTGTAGCCGGCTCCGCCCGGGTAGGCCGTCTGCGCAGCGGTGGAGGTCAGGAAGAGCGTGTCGGCGTGCCCGTCGGATGCCGCAGCCTCGCGCAGCAGGGGCAGCAGTGCCGCCGTGACGAGCTGGGTGGACAGCACGTTCACCTCGAACATCCAGCGCCAGTCGTCCGGGTCGCCGTCCTCGACGCGGTCGGTGCCGCGGGCGCCGCCGGCGATGTGCACGAGCGCGTGCACCGGCCCGGTCTCGGACAGGTGCGCGGCCAGCGCCGCGACATCCTGCTCACGGGTGAGGTCGGCCGCGAAGGATGCCGATCCGGTCTCGGCATCGAGAGCCGCGAGCCGCTCCGCGCGCCGGGCGACGCCGACGACGTCCCACCCGGCGGCGCGCAACGCGCGCAGCGCCGCCTCGCCGATCCCCGAACTGGCCCCGGTCACCACTGCACGCCTGGTCATGCACCCCACGGTACCCGCGCTGCGCGCGTCCGTCGCATCCGGCGCGCGCCACGCATACACCCGGTCACGGGCAGGTTACGTAACATGTCCCGCGCCTTGTTGACAGCGGGACCGCGACCGTACTGTCGGTGAGGTCGCCGGCATCCTGCCGCGGCCCAGCACCACCCGAACGACTGTGGAGAATCCGACATGACCGCTGCCGAGAACTGGCGCTTCGAGACCAAGCAGATCCACTCCGGCGCCGCGCCGGACCCGGTCACGAAGGCCCGCGCGACGCCCATCTACCAGACGACGTCGTACGTCTTCGACAACGCCGACCACGCCGCGAACCTGTTCGCGCTGGCCGAGTTCGGCAACATCTACACCCGCATCCAGAACCCGACCCAGGACGTACTCGAGCAGCGCCTGGCCGCGCTCGAGGGCGGTACCGGGGCGCTGGTGCTCTCCAGCGGACAGGCCGCATCGACGTTCGCGATCCTCAACATCGCGCAGGCCGGCGACCACTTCGTGGCGTCCAGCTCGATCTACGGCGGCACGTACAACCTGTTCAAGTACACCCTCGCCAAGCTCGGCATCGAGGTCACGTTCGTCGAGAACCAGGACGACCCCGAGGAGTGGCGCCGTGCCGCCCGTCCGAACACCAAGCTGTTCTTCGCGGAGACGATCGGCAACCCGCAGATCAACATCCTCGACATCCGCACCGTCGCCGACATCGCACACGAGAGCGGCGTCCCCCTGATCGTGGACAACACGATCGCCACGCCGTACCTGATCCGTCCGTTCGAGCACGGCGCTGACATCGTCACGCACTCGATCACCAAGTTCCTCGGCGGTCACGGCACCACGATCGGCGGCGTCATCATCGACGGCGGTACGTTCCCGTGGTCGCAGCACGTCGACCGCTTCCCCGGCCTGACCGAGCCCGACCCGTCCTACCACGGCGCGTCGTACACGACCGCGGTCGGCGACGGCCTGGCCTACATCATCAAGGCGCGCGTGCAGCTGCTGCGCGACCTCGGCTCGGCGATCTCGCCGCAGAGCGCCTGGAACCTCATCCAGGGCGTCGAGACCCTGTCGCTGCGCATCGAACGTCACGTGCAGAACGCGCAGGAGATCGCGGAGTGGCTGGAGGGTCGCGACGACGTCGCGAGCGTCAACTACTCGGGCCTGCCCACCTCGCCCTGGTACGCCGCGGCCAACGCCTACGCACCGAAGGGCGTCGGCGCCGTGCTGTCGTTCGAGCTGAAGGGCGGCGTGGACGCCGGCCGCGAGTTCGTGAACTCGCTCACCCTGTTCAGCCACCTCGCCAACATCGGCGACGTGCGCTCGCTGGTGATCCACCCGGCATCCACCACGCATTCGCAGCTCACCCCCGAGCAGCAGCTCACCGCCGGGGTCACCCCGGGCCTCGTGCGCCTGTCCGTGGGCCTGGAGAACATCGACGACCTCAAGGCCGACCTGGAGCAGGCGCTGGTCGCCGCCCGTCGCGTGTCCGAGGCCGCCCGCGCCTGATCCGCGCCCGGTCCACCGCGGCCCCCGACCCTGCGTAACACGGGTCGGGGGCCGCGGTGGACCGGGGACAATAGGGGAATGGACTGGCAGACCTCCGAAGACACGGTGCCGTCGGCGCCGATCACGGAGGCCGACGCCCGGCTGCTGCGCGCGCGCCCTCCGGCCACCGGGGCGTGGCGCGACGGCGATCCAGCCGGCGAGCGACGGTTCGCCGCCCTCGGGGCGTTCCGCACCGAGAGCGGACAGGAGCTGCCCAGCATCCGGCTCGCCTACGAGACGTGGGGCGAGCTGAACGAGCGCCGCGACAACGCGATCCTCATCCTGCACGCCCTCACCGGCGACAGCCATGTCCGCGGCGCCGCCGTCCCCGGACACGCGACGGCCGGCTGGTGGGAGGACGTGGTCGGCCCCGGCTGCGCGATCGACACCGATCGCTGGTTCGTCGTGGCCCCGAACATGCTCGGGGGGTGCCAGGGATCCACCGGTCCGGCCAGCGTCGCCCCCGACGGGTACGAGTGGGCCTCGCGCTTCCCCTACCTGACCATCCGCGACCAGGTCGACGCCCAGGCTCTGCTGGCCGACGCGCTCGGGATCGACGTGTGGGCCGCTGTCGTCGGAGGCTCGATGGGCGGCATGCACGCCCTGGAGTGGGCCGTCGGGCTGCCCGATCGGGTGGCGCGATTGGCCGTGCTCGCCGCTCCCCCGCTGACCACCGCCGACCAGGTGGCGCAGAATTCGATCCAGCTGGAGACGATCCGGATGGACCCGCGCTTCGCCGGTGGCGAGTACTACGACGCCGCCGATGGCGAGGGTCCGCATCGCGGGCTCGCGCTGGCGCGCCGCATGGCGATGTTCAACTACCGCAGCCCGACCGAGCTGAACCAGCGCTTCCAGCGCAGCTGGCAGTCGGGCGTGAGCCCGCTGGGTCACGGCGGCCGGTTCGCCGTGGAGAGCTACCTCGACTTCCACGGCAACAAGTTCACGCGGCGGTTCGACGCGAACAGCTACATCACCCTCGTCGAGGCGATGAACTCGCACGACGTCGGCCGTGATCGCGGCGGAGTCGAGGACGCACTTGCCCGGGTCACGGCGCGCACGCTCGTGCTCGGCATCGACAGCGACCGGCTGTTCCCCGTGGACGGTCAGCAGCGCATCTTCCGCGGCATCCGGCCGACCATCGACGATGCGCTCACCGTGATCGCCAGCGACTACGGCCACGATGGCTTCCTCATCGAGACGCCCGTCGTCGACGCCCACCTGCGCCGACTTCTCGCCGCCTGAGCTCGGACGCTCAGACCGTCCGTTCGTAGATCCAGGGCAGGTTCGACACGTCGAGCCGGTGGCGTGCCGCCGCCTCCGCCGCGACCGTGCCGTCCGCGAAGCCGGCGTCGCCGTCCCACAGCAGCATCGGCCCGGACGGTCCCCGCGCGGCGCGGGTCTCGAACGACCGGATGCCGGTCATCCGCACTGCGGCGAGCAGGTCGGCGACGTCGCCGGCACCGCCGAGGGACAGTTCGGCGAGGGTGCGCAGCGTGACCCAGGTCGGCGGGTACAGCGTCAGCTCGCCGCGCCCGTGCCGTTCCAGCATCTCCCCCGGATGCGCCCAGGACGAGGCGACCACCTCGTCGGCCGCGAGGGCGATCGGGCCGCCCGGGTCGGCCGCGAGGAAGAACCAGGTGCGGATGCGCAGCTGCAGGCCGGGCGGCGGGTCCCAGTGCGACAGCGGCACGAGGGCTGCGGCATCCAGGATCAGACCGGTCTCCTCCGCGGTCTCACGGACTCCAGCGCGGCGCGCGGCGCCCATCGGGTCGTCCCCGGCCCCGCCCGCGCTGTCTCCCGGCTCGAGCTTGCCGCCGGGGAACACCCACGCCGCGGCGAAGCTGCCGCGGTCGGGGCGCTTGATCATGAGCACCTCGGCGCCGGCATCCCCATCTCGGACGATCACCACGGTCGCGGCGACGGGCACTTCCTCGTCGTCGGAGTCCGCGCTCGGCTGCGCCGCGTCGATCAGCGCACGCAGCGCCCGCACGCCGTTGTCGGGGCCGGCATCGGACATGGTTCCAGGCTATGCCCGCGGCGCGTGCGCGTCAGTCCGCGGCGCGCTCCTCGATCGCGGCCTCGAGCCGGTCGATCTTCGCATCCAGCTCGCCGCTGTAGCCGGGACGGATGTCCGCCTTCAGCACGAGCGAGACGCGCGATCCGAACGGCAGCACGGCCTCGGTGGCCCGCTTGACGACGTCCATGACGGTGTCCCAGTCAGGCCCCTCGATCTCGGTGAACATCGAGGTGGTGCGGTGCGGCAGGCCCGACGCGCGCACGACGGCGACCGCCGCGGCGACCGCATCGTGCACGGAGCCGTCGGCGCCGCCGGTGCCGCTGGGGGCGACGGAGAAAGCGATGAGCATGGGAACCTCCCGGTTCGGTCAGACGGTCTCGGACAGATTCTGACGAGGGATGCCGGCGGCCGGGCGGCGACCGGTGCGGAGGAGCCGAACGACGCTCCATCCGAAGAGCACGACCACGAGGATGTTGCGCACCGTGAGCACGGTGACCGCAACCGAGTCGAGGTCGGCGATGATGCCCAGGTACAGGACGGGGTACACGAGCTGCGTGAGCAGCGCGAGGACGACGCCGAGGGCTGCGGGACCGAACCAGGCACGGCGGTCGAGCACGAGCCCGATGACCAGCGGCGGGACGATCCAGCACAGGTACTGCGGCGAGCCGACCTTGTTGAACGCGATGAACGCGGTCACCAGCGCGAGCGAGAGGGGCGGGAAGAGCGCCGCGAAACGCGCACCGCGCCAGGCCCGGATGCCGCCGAGCAGCGCGACCGCGGCGATCACGACCATCAGTACCGGCGTCATCGCCGCGATGACGGCGTCGATGTCCGTCCCGGTCACCTGGAACGTCAGGAGGTCGGTGGAGTAATAGACCCAGAAGCCGTCCCAGCCGAGCAGCGCACCCCACAGGTACGGCATGCTGATCGGCGCCTCCACCTGCAGTCCGCGCGTGGACTGGTCGCTCACGAACCCGAACAGGTTCGCCATCCCTCCGGCGCCGACCACTGCCACCATCGTGATGGCGGACACCACCAGGGCGCCGCCGAGGATCGCCCCGCGCCGGCGCACGGCGATGAACGCCGCGGCGAGGATCGCGGCCGGCCACACCTTGACCCACGTCGCCGCGGCCAGCAGCATCGACCCGAGCCAGGGCCGGCCGACCAGCCACAGGCACCCCGCGATCGCCAGCGCGACCGTGAAGCCGTCGAGTCGGTACAGGCCGACCGGTCCGAGGGCGGCGATGGAGGCCAGCCAGAACCAGGCCGCGACGCTCCGGCCGGTCGAGCGCCCCCGGCCGACCAGCACCGCGAATGCCGCCGCGTCGACCGCGGTGACAAGCAGCGCCCAGCCGAGGACGTAGTTCCCGACGATCGCGGCGAACCCGTGCGCGAGAACCATGGGCACCAGCGCGAGCTGCGGGTAGACCCACACCGAGTCGATGCCGACGATCCCGCCGCCGGTCAGGGCGGCCGTCGACCAGGGCTCGTAGACGCGGTACACGTCCCCCATCGGCTCGTTCGGCATGAGGAAGCCGAGCGCCGCAACGCCGACGTGCACGAGCACGAAGGCGATCCACAGCAGGGCACGTCGGGACACCCTCTTCATCCTACGGATGCGCCCGGAGGATGCCGGTGCGAGCCCACCCCCGATGACGCGCGTCGCCGCACGTCACACGCGTGCGCGCAGCAGCGCACCCACGACGGGGGGAACGGCCTCCGCGACGTCGAGGGCGGTGATCGGGCCGCCGGCGGCGTCGGCGGCCCGGGCCGCCGCGTGCCCGTGCACCCACGCCGCCGTCGCGGCGAGTGGGCCGAGCCACTCGGTGTCGATCGGTCCCGACGCCGCGGACACGGCATCCTCCGGCATCGCCTCGTGCCGCGCGACGGCACCCGCCACCAGCGCACCGAGGATACCGGCCAACACGTCGCCGGTGCCCGCGGTGGCGAGCCACGCGGTCGGTGCGGTGACGCTGCGCGCCCATCCGGACGGCGTCGCCACGATGGTCGTGCTCCCCTTCAGCAGCACGACGGCCCCGCCCGCTGCGGCCGTCGACGCCGCGTGAGCCGCCCGGGCCTCGTCGTCCGGCTCCGCGTCGAGCCGGCTCAGTCCGAGCACCTCGCGCAGCCGCGCGTGCTCGCGGTCGTGCGGCGTCACGATGAGGGGCGCTGTCGCGCCGGGTACGAGGTCGAGGGCACCGGCATCCACGATCACCGGCTGGGTACCGGCCAGGATCGTCCGCAGCCGCGCCGTCTCGGCGGCGTCGCGCGTCGCGGCGGACGTCCCCGAGCCGATCAGCCAGGCCTGGACGCGACCGTCGACGACGACCGTCTCCGGGCGGCGGGCCAGCACCAGCCCACTCGGTCGCTCCGGTCCGAGATAGCGGACCATGCCCACGCCGGTCCGCCACGCGGCCTCCACTCCGAGCGCCGCCGCGCCGGGATACTCCTGCGAGCCGGTGCGGATGCCGATGACGCCGCGGGAATACTTGTCGTCGGAGGGCGTTGGCGCACGCAGAGGCGCAGCCGCCTCGTCCGCTGTCCACGCGTCTGTCATGGCGCCACCCTACCGAGATCGTCTGGAGCCCGGATGTCCCGCCTCTTCACGCCCTATGACCTCGACGGCATCGCCGTCCGCAACCGTCTGTGGGTCGCACCGATGTGCCAGTACTCCGCGGTCGGCGGCGTCCCGAACGACTGGCACCACGTGCACCTGGCGCAGTTCGCCGCGGGCGGGGCGGGCCTGGTGATCGCCGAGGCCACCGCCGTCGTGCCGGAAGGGCGCATCTCGCCGGAGGACACCGGGATCTGGAATGACGAGCAGACGGCAGCGTGGACGCCGATCGCCGGCGCGATTCGCGCCCGCGGAGCGGTCGCCGGCATCCAGCTCGCGCACGCCGGGCGCAAGGCGTCGACCTGGTCTCCGCTGACCGGTCGGCATGGGTCGGTGGATGCCGCAGACGGCGGCTGGCAGACCGTCGCACCGTCGGCGATCGCGTTCGAGGGCTTCGCGACACCGGAAGCACTGGACGCAGCGGGCATCGACGCGGTGGTCGACGCCTTCGGCGCCGCCGCGGCGCGGGCCGTGACCGCCGGGTTCCAGGTTCTGGAGGTGCACGCCGCGCACGGCTACCTGGTGCACCAGTTCCTCTCACCGCTGTCCAACCAGCGCACCGACGAGTACGGCGGATCGCTGGAGAACCGCGCGCGCCTCCTGCTGCGCATCCTCGACGCGGTGCGGACGGCCGCGCCGGGTGTACCCGTGCTCGTGCGCTTCTCGGCCGAAGACTGGGCCGCCGGCGGCTGGGACGCGGTGCAGACGGCTACCGTGGCGACCTGGGCGGCCGAGCACGGCGCCACGTTCTTCGACATCTCCAGCGGAGGCCTCGTCGCCCATCAGCGCATCACGACCGGCCCGGGCTACCAGGTGCCGCTCGCGGCCGAGGTGCGCCGCCGTACCGGGCTGCCGGTCGGCGCCGTGGGTGAGATCACCGACGGCGCGCAGGCGGAGCAGATCCTCGCCGACGGCGACGCGGACGCCATCCTGGCCGGCCGCGAGTGGCTGCGCGATCCGCACTTCGCGCTGCGCGCGGCCGGTGAGCTCGGCGACACCGATGCCGCGCCGTGGCCCGCGCAGTACCTGCGAGCCCGCCCGCGCGTGCCGGTTGCGGTGCCCGCCGCCGCCCGGTGAGTAGTCGCTACCGCTGATACCCCCGACGCGTCGCGTCGTGCACCTCGCCGACCAGCTCCTCGATGATGTCCTCGAGGAACAGCACGCCCGTCGTCACGCCGTCGGCGCCGCGCACCTGGGCCAGGTGCCGGCTTGACCTGCGCATCAGCGCGAGAGCGTCCTCCAGGTCGGTCGACTCGGTGACCGGGACCATGTGGTGGATCCGCTTGGGCTTGATCGGCGCGTCGGCGACGGTGTCGGCATCCGGCCCCTCCGCCTCGCGCAGCACGTCTTTGAGGTGCACGTACCCGAGCGGGGCGCCTTCCTCGTCCACGATCACGTAGCGCGAGAAGCCGTGCTTGGCGACGGCACGCTCGATGTCGGCCGGCGTCGAGGCCTCGGGCAGCGTGATCAGTTCCGAGAGCGAAACCGCGACATCACGCGCCTTCTTGTCGGTGAACTCGACCGCGGCCGCCACGGCACCCGACGAGTCGTCCAGGACGCCCTCGATGCGCGACTGATTCACGATCGTCGCGACCTCGTCGAGCGTGAAGGTGGAGGCCGCCTCGTTCTTCGGCTCGATCCGGAACAGCCGCACCGCGTGGTTCGCGATCCAGTTCAGCACCACGATCAGCGGGTGGAACACCTTCGAGACCCACACCAGCGGCGTGGCCAGCAGCAGCACGGCGCGATCCGGCAGCGAGAACGCCAGGTTCTTCGGCACCATCTCGCCGAACACGACGTGCAGGTAGGAGACCAGGACGAGCGCGATCGCGAAGGCCAGACCGCCGATGACGGCCTCGCTCCAGCCGGTGAGCGCGAGCGGGGCTTCCAACAGATGGTGGATGGCCGGCTCGGACACGTTCAGGATGAGCAGCGAGCAGATCGTGATGCCCAACTGGCTGGTCGCCAGCATGAGCGTCGCGTGCTCCATCGCGTACAGCGCGGTCTTCGCGGTCTTCGACCCCTTCTCGGCGAGGGGCTCGATCTGCGAGCGGCGTGCGGAGATAACGGCGAACTCGGCACCGACGAAGAAGGCGTTGAACAGCAGCAGCACCACCAGCCAGGCGATTCCGGCCCAATCGTTCATCGGTCCTCACCGCCCTCGACGGTCGCATCGGCCGTGCCGGCGGCGGGCACGTCCGGCCGCGGCACCGGCGTGAACTTCACGCGGTCGACGCGGCGGCCGTCCATGCGCTGCACGGCGAGCGTGCCGTCCTCGAGGCCGACGGCGTCGCCGACCACGGGGATCCGTTCGAGCATCGACATCAGGAAGCCGCCGATGGTGTCGTAGACGTCCCCCTCGGGAACGCGGACGCCGGTGCGGTCGAGCAGTTCGTCCGGTCGCAGGTCGCCGGGGAAGACGATGCCGTCCGCGACGCGGACGATGCCGGCCCGGCTGCGGTCGTGCTCGTCGAGCACCTCCCCCACGATCTCCTCGACGAGGTCCTCGAGCGTGACGACGCCCGCGGTGCCACCGTACTCATCGACCACGATCGCCATCTGGTAGCCCCGGGCGCGCAGTTCTGCCATGAGCGCGTCCAGGTGCACGGCCTCGGGCACGCGGAGCGGCTCCTGCGCGATCGCCGCGGCCGGGACGTCGCCGCGGCGATCGCGCGGCACACTCACGGCCTGCTTGAGATGCACGACGCCGGTGATGTCATCCATCGACTCGCCGTAGACGGGGAAGCGACTGTGTCCCGTGCGCCGGGCCAGCTGGATGACGTCCTCGACGCTGTCGCCCGCGGCGACGGCGTGGATGCTCGGCCTCGGCGTCATGACGTCGGCCGTCGTGAGCCGGGTGAAGGTGAGGGTGCGATCGAGCAGGGATGCCGTGTCCTCCTCGAGCAGCCCGGCGCTGGCGGAGCGGCGGACGAGGCTGGACAGCTCTTCCGCGGTGCGGGCACCGGACAGCTCCTCCTTGGGCTCCACGCCCATCGCACGGAGCACGCCGTTGGCGCTGCCGTTGAGCACGACGATGGCGGGCTTGAACACGGTGGTGAAGGCGACCTGGAACGGCATCACAAGCCTCGCAGTCTGTCGCGGGATCGCGAGCGCGAAGTTCTTCGGCACGAGCTCGCCGAGGATCATCGAGAACACCGTCGCGATGATCATGCCGATCACGGACGCGATCGGACGCGATGCGGCCGGTGTGAGGCCCCAGGCCTGGAAGACCGGACTGAGCAGGTTCGACAGAGCCGGCTCCATCGTGTAGCCGGTCAGCAGGGTCGTCAGTGTGATGCCCAGCTGCGCGCTGGACAGATGCGTCGAGGTGATCCGCAGCGCGGAGATGGTCAGCGCCAGTCGCGACTCACCGGCCGCCTGGCGTGCTTCGAGGTCGGCTCGATCCAGATTGACGAGTGCGAACTCGCTCGCCACGAACAGACCGGTGCCGATGGTCAGGAGGAGCCCCACGCCCAGCATGACGTAGTCCATCACGCCTCACCCCCGTTCATGCGGGGGTCCGCTCCCAGGGAGCATGGGCAGTGGGGCGAGCATCTACAACTGGGAGGGTCGTCCATCGTGCGGAAAATCTTACGGCACGATTCCGTCCGCCTGCCGCGGTTCCGGCATCCCACTCGTCGTCTGCGACGGCGCCACTGCGTGACAACAACGCCGGCGGGCTACCAGCTGACCGGCAGGGCCTTGCCCTCCTCGTAGCCGGCGGCGGACTGCAGGCCGACGAGCGCGCGCTCGTGGAACTCGGCAACGGTCGAGGCCCCCGCGTACGTGAACGAGGACCGCACGCCGGACGTGATCATGTCGACGAGATCCTCCACCGACGGACGCAGCGGGTCGAGGTAGATCTTCGACGACGAGATGCCCTCGGCGAACAGCTCCTTGCGCGCCCGCTCGTACGCGTCGAGCCGACCGAACCGACCCTGCACCGCCTTGGTCGACGCCATGCCCCACGACTCCTTGTAGACGCGCCCCTCTGCGTCGGTCTGCAGTTCGCCGGGCGCCTCGATGGTGCCCGCGAACCACGAGCCGATCATGACCGATGCC
>Ga0180219_1001514_pt1 | contig 14920 bp, 13 predicted proteins | sample eDN3rd30CBELigMG_FD_151338 | JGI IMG/M metagenome (GOLD analysis project Ga0180219, IMG submission 151338) | Enriched Miracle-Growth compost microbial communities from Emeryville, California, USA - eDNA 3rd pass 30_C BE-Lig MG (version 2)... ...
GCCGCGCCCTCGCCGATGAAGACGTCGTTGCCGATCCAGGTATCGCTGTCGCCCACGCTTTCGTAGCGCAGCCGCGGCGCGTCGAAACGGTCGAAGAAGCCCGGCTCGTACTGCACGGAGTTGGTGCTCAGCCAGTCCAGCGGGTGGGCCCGCGCGCCAAGGCCGACGCGCGAATCCTGGCCGGTGGTGACATAGCGGCCGATGTGCGACACGCGGTGGAACAGCGTCCTGCGCAATACGGCGAAGGCGCCGATGCGCAGTTCCTGGTCACGCAGCTTGAAGTCGGCCTCGCCGATGCGCGCGGGGGCCTCGACGATCAGGCGCTTGTTGCGCCCCAGTTGGCTGACGCCGCTGCGGAACTCGGTATCGTGCCGTTCCAGCCAACGTTTCCAGTAGCTGTCGCGCCAGGTCTTGAACATGAAGGTCGGGCCTTGCCGTTTGTAAGGGGGCCGGCATTTTACTGTACCTGTGCGTACATGGCAGGCCTGCGCCGAAGTTTTCAGCGCGGCTAAGCCGGTCAACTGCGGGGCGATGCTCGCGCCAAGAAAGCGCCCCCGGCGCCTACCGCTCGGCCGGCCGCCGCCGCCAACGCCGCCAGCGGCGTAGGCTGGTGCGAGAACACGAGGAGGACGCGAGCATGCGGCACCACAGCCACCCGGATTTCCACCTGCACGAGGCGCGCCGCGCCATGCTGTTGCGCTGGGCACAGCTGGCGCAATGGTTCGGCCTGGTGATGATCCTGCTGACCATCGGCCTGGCGGCCCTGGGCGACAGCCTGGAAGACCCCACCGGCACCAGCATCATCACCCTGTGCGGCGCCCTGGGCCTGGCGGCGCTGGTCCCGGCGCGGATGATCCTGACGCACTACCAGAAGCAGGACGAGCGCGACGGGCAGCCCTAGGCCAGGCGCATACAGGCGGCAGGTACTCGGGCGGGGCCGGCGGCGGCCCGGACTGATCGGCCGGCAATCAGTTTCGATTTCGCTCAACCGAGTTCCACTAGATTCACATTTAAGTGACTCTTTGTCGGAAACCCCTTTAGTCACCCCCCAAAGTCTGCGCAGTATGTGTCTAGACCGGGCATTTACGGGCAACACTACTGCCGGAAGCCGCAGAACGGTGACGGGCGTTGTCGGTATCTGCCGGGGGTACTTAGGGGTATTTCCGGGGGTATTTCCGGCCTACCTGATGGAGGACCGCCATGAAAGCGACCACTGCAAAGCAGATCGAAAACGCCAGCCAGCCAGGCAAGTACTGGGCATCGGCGACCGATGAAGACAAGGGGCTATTCCTGCTGGTGACGCCAGTTGGTTCCAAGCTGTGGCGCCTCAAGTACCACCTCGACGGCGAAAAACTTTTCGCAATCGGCCCCTACGACAAAAACACCCTGGGACTCGCGGAGGCACGGCGACAAGCCGCGGAGGCTCGGACGCTGATTCGGCAGGGCATCCACCCTAAAGCACAGAAGGTCGAGGCAAAGGCAGCGCGTTTGGCTGCTGCAGCGGCCGAGCAGGCGGAACGCGAGGCACAGAAGGCCGAGGCAAAGGCAGCAGCATCGGCGGTTGAATTCACGCTACGCCGAATCCTGACAGACTGGCTGGCGAGTGCACGCATCGCCGAAAGCACGCGAGACGTATACCGCTCGGGGCTGGACCAGCTCAACGGAAAACTCGGAGACAAGGCCGCCGTAGAAATCACGGTCGAGGAACTCGAAACGACGCTCGAAAGCATCGCCCCGAGCGTTGCAAAGATTGTCCTGGCCAACACCCGGCGGGCGTACAAACGCGCCCTGCGTCGGAAAGAAATCGCAAGCAACCCGCTCCAGAGCGCCGAGGTTGTGCTGCCAGAAAGATCCGATACAGTGCACCGGGCCGCACTCACAAAACCCAAACCGCTGGGGGACTTCCTGCGCAAGGTGGATTCCTACCCCGAGCGCTTCGGCCTGAGCGTCAAGTCAGCAATCCGGCTGCTGCCGCTGCTGCCCGTGCGCCCCATCGAGCTGTGCAGCGCAAAGTGGGCAGATATGGACCTAGATGACGGGCTGTGGCGGTACTTCGTGTCGAAAACCAAACGCGAACACATCGTGCCGCTGCCGACGCAAGTCATAGCGGTACTGCGGGAGCTGGAAGCACAGGGGGCAGGGAGCGAGTGGGTATTTCCCTCGCCCATCAAACGCGGCGCTCATGTTCACCGCACCATGCTGCTGCGGGGCATCAGGCGATACCTCGGATACGAGCAAGGCGAGATTAGCGCCCACGGCTTCCGCAGCAGCTTCCGCACGCTCGCGGAGGAAGAGCTTGAAGCCGACCCGGTAGTGTTGGAACTGTGCCTCGCGCACAAGATGCCTGGACCAATGGGCGGAACCTATGCACGGGGTTCGCTACTCCGACAACGGCGAGAAGTGTCGCAACAGTGGGCGGACTACTGCGACAAGTTGAAGGCGGACGCGATTACTCGGGCTGCGCAAAAAGACGCTTAATGCACAGGTTGCCAGGGAAGGCGCCTTTATCCCCCCTGATAACACAGTGATAAAACCTAGAAATCGCTGAAACCCGCGTGCTAGAGCAGCACAAGACACAAGGGGGTTGGGAAAGTTATCACTCTTTATCACCTGTCTCGCATTCCGGTAAGGCATATATGTGTGTATGTATACCTATACGTTACTATTCAATCTTAATCTACTACTCCCCCTAATAAATAGGTGATAAGTAGTAATAAAAAGCCCCGCTAGCCCTTGTGCCACTAGGCCGAGCGCCGAGTTATCACCTCCTGTGCATCGCTGATAATTTTATCACCCGCGCCCTGATAAAACCCGTCCACCCCCTGTGCTGTATACACATAAAGCCATCATCCACTTCATTTTGCGGCTACGTTAAATTTAACCTGCACGACTTAAATTTAAGCCACTCCCCGCCTGTGCAAGGTTAAAGTCCGAAAATCACAACTTAAAATCCGCTCCCCCTGTGCCAACAAACGCTATTTTTAGGTAAAACGCTAAGCGCACTCCACCACCCCGCCAACCACTATTTAATTTGGTCAAATATTTAACTTGCCAATTGTCGGCTTGCTGCACGCACACGGCGTCCGACTTTGTACAGCTAAATACGCTCAAAACCCACTCCCCACCTGTGCTGCAGGGCGATATGCCCCGTGAGAAATTCCACAAGTAAAGTTGTGCCTTTAACGCCGATACTTCCCAAGCCCTCAATACACTGTACCTTGGATTCACAGACCGCCAATTTTCGGCACCATGTATAAGAGGGCTGGAGACATGTCGAACGCATCCGCCGACAAGCCGCACAAACGCGCACTCAATACCAACTATGGCACCAATCGTTGGTTGACCGCCGATATCATCAAATGGCTGCAAGGGAAGCACAGTTCGGGGGAAGTTGAGATGCCGAACGGGCTGCCTTTCATCATGGATCGACGCCAGGTATGCGAACTGCTCGGAGTGCATCGCGACACAATTAACGAATGGCGCCGCCTGGACGGTTTCCCAGAGCCGCTGGCATTGGCCCCTCGGCCGAAAGTCATTCCGCCAAACCGGCGGAAAGCACAAGAAAACACTGTGCACGCCGCGCATTGATCAGGCAATAAAAAGCCCCGAACGAAGCGCTAACTTGATCGGGGCCGAGGATGTAAAACCATGTACGCAAATAATACCGGAAGTTTGTCCGGCACACCAACTTTCACTTACGCCATGGCTCGGCTGGAAGTTCATCCTAAGGCGTACATGGCCAGCACCATTAAGGCGCGCGGTGCGAAGGGCTGGAAACGCATTCTGCCGGATGACCTGCGGGGCGAATTGCTGGAAGGCCTGGTCGACCTCGCTAAGGCCAGCGCGACGGCGACTAGCACAGTCATCTGTGCCCTTGGGGCTTCCCCTGCGAATGATTCGGCCCAGGCCCCTACACCGCCCCGTCGTGTGCCGCAGCGCCTCCAGCAGGCCGCCCAGGACCGTGCCGCAGCTACCCCTGTAGTCGAGGCCCAGGCGACGGCAGCGAGCGCCCTGGATCTTCCCGCGGTCAGCCTTGCAGGCGCCGCCCAGCCTCCAGCCGGAACCAGCATCGCCGACATCTTCGGGGACACACCTGTGCCCAGCCAGGCCACGCCCCAGGCACCGCAGCAGCCGCCTGTGCAACAACAGCCGCCCACTTCGCAACTGCAGTTCCCCCGTACCGAACGAAAGCCGGTCCCCTACGGCAAGGTGTTCCTGGACGGCGATATGTTCCATGAAGCCATGGACGCGATTAACGAAAAGTTTGTGATGCACACGGGGCCGAAGGGGCTCAGAGCCTACGATGTGGCTAAGGAGGCGCCTGCCGGGTTCAAGCCGCGCGACTCTTTCGTGACGCACGTCCGCGAGCACGTTTGGCCCGCTGGCATTCGGACGGTCAATTCGGCCGGCACGAAATTGGTGGTGTTGGGGCAGGATGGTAAGGAAATGAAAGGGGACGACGGGGAGTCTATGGGAATCCCCGTCGCTGCAGGCGAGGTCTGGTGGCAGGTCAGTCGGATACAAGGTAAGCGGGTGGTTGACCGTATCGTTATGGAGCCCACGCACCTGACCAGCGCCCAGGACTCAGATCGAAGGCCGGAAGTCTTCAATCGCTGGCACTTGCTCAAGCACACGCGCTGCCCGCCGTCGTCGGATGTAGAGGCCGCACGACAGGGCTGCCAGATGCTCTATGACCACCTGCTGTACCTGGCAGGGGGTGACAAGGTGCCGGTGCTGTTCGCCTTCAATTGGTTGGCCGAGTTGTGGCAACACCCTGGCATCAAGATGCCGACCGCCTTGTATTTTCTCAGTGAATTCACCGGCACCGGTAAGTCCATGCTCGCGCGCCTGTTCCGCGCTGTTTTTGGCGAACCCCTGGTGGCGAACCTTGAAGGCTCAAAGCTGGAGCGTGATTTCGACGACGCGATTATTGGCAAACAGCTCGTCTTCGTACATGAGGTCAGCGGTCGTCGCGCCTACGACAAACTGAAGCACCAGATCAGCGAGCTTTATACCGTCGTTGAAGGCAAGGGTGTGGCCGCTACTGAAGCGCTGAACACGCAACATTTCATCTTCACCGGCAACCGGCTGGACGGGCTCCCCGCCATGCGCGAGGACCGCCGGTTGGTAGTGTTCCTGTGCCGGGAGCGGGCCAAGTCGGCGGACTATTACTCCAGGATCAATGCTTGGATCGACAGCGATGGACCTTCGCACTTGGCGTGGCTGCTGGGGAGCTGGCAGTTCCCCGAGGACTGGAATCCGCACGCGCCAGCACCGCAGACCAATGCGGCCAGGGAGGTACAACGCGCCGCGCGTGGCGAACTGGCGAACAGCATTGAGGAAATGATTTTGGAACGCCGGCCGCCGTTCAATCGCGACCTTGGCCGGATCAGGGAAATGATTCCGACGCTGCGCATGGTCTACCCCGACCTGAACGAAAACCGGCTGGCTGACATTCTGAAAGTCCTCGGGCATGAGCAGATTCGCTGCGGCACCAGTGGGGCAACCAATCCCCTGTATCGCTACTGGCCGTTTCGCAACGACTCCTACTGGACGAACAAGCCGAACGCTGTGCTAAAGGACCACCTAGAAAAGGGCACCGTGCCTTTCGACTATCCGAACGATCAGGGGGAATGACCATGGCCAGTAGCACCGCATCTACCGTCTGCCGGCTCGGGTTTCCATCGGATACTGCCGGCCCCCTGCGCACAGGCTTATTTCCCTTAGCGCAAGGTTTCTGGGCGGTAGAGTTCACTGTCGACGGCGCCGAGTGTCCTCCCGAAGCGCGCCTGCGATCACTTGCGCGATTACGTAGGCTAGCTGGTGATCCGTGCTGGTACGACCGCGCAGAGCTTTCCGCCGTCGGCCACCTGCCGCGCTTCCCGCGAAGTGTCGATTCCGTGCTGGAGACTTTCGAACCAGTGCGCGAGATCAACTTGAGTTGGCTCAGTGCCGCTGCTGTTACCGCTACTTCTTTTGACTGGTGGGCAGTTCTAACCGTTGCCTACTGGGCTGCCAAGGCGATGGACGAACAGGCCAATGGTGCTAGGTTCCAGGCCTCGCAGATGCTTGCTCTCATTGAGGGGGCGTTACGGGCTGCTGCAGCATGAAGTGAAAGGCTCCGCTTGCGCGTATTGACTTGGCTCGGCATTCTTTCCAAACCAAATCAAGGATGTGGGTGGTAATTAGATGCCAGGTTCTACTTTCGGCGAGATTCCCGTCGCCAGTGCCGCAGAGTTGCTGAATATTCTTTCTCCGCTGGACACTGAGGCTTGGCCAGATAAAGAGCATGTTTTCCGAGGGCAGCCGGATGCCACGATGCCCCTGGAGGCTTCTGCACACCGCTTGCGTGGCCGGATCGATGCAGCTTCAACCTTTGGGAGGAAGGCGGTGCCCGCAGGCCATCAAGTTCTTTTTGAAGCAAGCCTGCTACGCAGTTTCCTGCAGGGTTGTGACAGGTCGGGGCTGGTAGTTCCAGGGGATATGCCGGGATTCAGGGATGCCTTGCAGAGCAGCATGCTTAGCTTTATGAATCAACCCCAAGAATGGCCTCGCAGAGAGCTGTATCAGATTCTCGCGGTTGCGCAGCATCATGGCATCCCGACTTGCTTCCTTGACTGGACATGGCGCTCCTATGTTGCCGCCTACTTTGCCGCATCAACTGCACTGGGAATGCCTGTGCCTCCAAGTCACTTGGCTATATGGGCGTTAAATGTCAGCAATCATCGTAGCTGGCAGGGTCTTGGTTTTGTGCAAATGCCAGGCGGGACGAGTTCTAACTTAGCCGCACAGGCTGGAGTTTTTACCGTTTCTAAGATCACTCAGAAAGCTACTGAAACTTTTATTCCCACTAATTTTGTATCTGCTGGGCAGAATGGGCATGCCGTATCCCTACTGAAATACGTTCTGCCTTTTGATCAAGCTGTTCCGCTGCTTGAGGGATGTCACAGGCTAGGAGTGAGTGGGGCTACGTTGTTCCCAGGCTATGAAGGGGTGGCCCGTGAGGTCCAGGATTTGGCAAACATGGGACGTCAGACGGTCGACTGGGGTGAGATTACTCCTAGGGATACTTGATCTAGGCCAGCGAAAACAGGGGCCTTGCTGGGCCACGATGGGGCGGTCAAAGCCCGACGGGTTCTTCGTTGAACAATTCAAGCCGCAGCAGTTCCTCCAGGCTGGCCAATGCCGAATCGATATCGGCCGCGCGCTGCCCCTCGTAGGCATTGGCCAGGGCATCCGCACAGCTACGCCAGCCGCGCAGGATCTGCCGTCGCCGTTGCTTCTCCAACTCGGTGGCCGGCAGATGCTCAACCGCAAGTTGCACGCGGAACAGGACGTCATCGAGCCCGCGTGCTGGCAGCCTGAAGGCGACAGCACGTTCCATTGCACGGGCAGCGCGGACCTTCTGTCCGTAGCCGCCGCAACTGCGGCCAGATGCTAGCTCTTCGATCAACCCCGCCATGGCAGCGACTCCAGCAGCCCGGCAACGTCCTCGGCCGATTCACCCGAACGACGACGGGCCTGATACCCGAGTTCCTTCGCGCGCTGCATGAACTGCCGAGCCGGATTCAAACCGCGCTGGCGGCAGCCCTCGACCTGCTCATGCAGTCCGACCGCCATGGCGTGGCCCAGCTCCGCGGGGGAGAGTTGGACGCCGCGTTCCGCAGCTGCCTGCATGAGCGCCTGGGCGGTGTACTGCATGACGTGCTCGACGGCACCGCTGTAAGTTTCCTCGCCGACTTCCGCGCGCACCTCGGCCTCGGCCTGGGCGGCGAAGCGCTGGACCACGTCGAGCTGCTGGGCGTGGTGTTGGGCCTGGAGCTGTTGCTGCAGTTGCCCGAGCTGTTCGGCGAATTGTTTTTCGCGGTGCTCGATGTAGGTCTGCGGGTCTTCGTCGAAGGCCGGCACCGCTGCCTGTTGGCGTTGCTGCTGTGCTGCCAGGGCCTGGGCCTCCAGCTGCTGGAGCGCAGCATCCAGCTGGGCAATCTGCTGCTGGAGCGCGGCGCCCTCGGCCTGGAGTTGCTGCCGCCTCGACCGTTCTTCGTGCAAGGCTGAAATCGGCACACGCCGGCCAGGCCCACTGTCGCGGGGTTCGCCAATGTCATCCGCGGGATCGGCCAGCATTGCGTCCGCGAATTCTTCCTCGTCGGTCGCTTCGACGGGCTCCAGGCCAAGCCCGGCATCTTTCTCCGCGCGCCAGGATTCGAAGCGCGCAACATCAGCGGCGAGCGTTTCGACCTCGCTCGGGCGTTCGCCGCCATCGTCGGTGCCGCCAGCGCCCAAGATGTCGTCGCAAATTCCACCTAGGTCGCTCATTGCTGGGCCTCCACTGCGTGCTTGCGCGGCCGGCCTGGGCGCTTGCCGGTCGGCACAGGTTGCGACTCTTTCAAGCCGTATCGCTCGTTCAGCTCGGCCACGCCGACATCGGCCTGAGCGAGTGCGGTCTGTCTCTCCAGCGCCTTGGCCAGCTCGGCGCGAAGCTCGGCGACCTTGGCGCCATGCTCGGTCCTGCCGCGGTGGTAGGCCACTTCCTCGTCGGACAGCGGGCGGTGGCAAATATCTGCACCGGCCCAGCCCACGACGCCCATGCGGGCGGTACGACGTTCTGCGCGTTCCAGGTGGATCAAGCCGCGCAGCATGGCAATCTCCGCGGCATAGGCGGTGCCGACCTCGACGGTCTGCGGCGGCGTCGGCAAAAACGTTTTGCAGTCAAAGCGCGGATTGTCGAAGACCACCCGGAACCTGCCATCGTTGGTACGGCTGATGCTCGCGCGGCTGAAGTCTATATGGTGAATTTCCGCTTCCTCGCGCAGGGCGAGCAGGTTGTCATTGTTCATAGGCATGGAACACCTCCAGGGGTTACGCCTGTGCAGCAGCCAGCGCTGCGGTCAGGGCATCAAGTTCGTTTTGGCGAGCACGGGTTTCGCGGTCGCCACTCTTCAGCCGGGCCAGTTCATCCTGCGCGCGGCGCAGTTCGGCCTCGGCGTTGAGCCTGATGCGGCACAGCTCCTGCTCGGCTTGGCGCGCTTCGCCGAGCGCGGCGCGGGCGCGGGCAACTTCTGCGCGGGCTTCGTCAATGGTCATTGCTGGACACCTCCGGTTGGGCCAAGGATGGAGCGCAGCCGGTCGAGGTCGCGCCGGTTGCCGTTGCTCAGGTAGGGCAGCATCGCCATGCGCACAGCGATGCGGCTCTTTTTCGAAACATCGCCAAGGGCATCGCGCTTGGCGTCGTCGTCCAGGGACTGATAAGCCGGCGAGCCGATCAAGCGTTGAGCGCCACGGCGGGTCAGCTCGCCGGCCAACTGCCGATAGTCGTGGTAGTCGGCATCGTTCAACCGGTGCTTCTGTCCGCTGATGGTGATGTCGCGGCCAGGAATGACAGGGCTGAAGCCCAGGCGGCCAGCCTCGCGCAGGACTGGATCTTGAGTTTCCGGCGACACGGCCAAGGGCGATGCGATGCTGAACAGGCCACCTGGATAAGCACGGTCGGGCATCGGCCGGCCCCAGGCATCCAGGCGTTCGGGCAGTTGCTCGCGCAGGCCTGGCACGCGATACCTGATCGCGTCGGGAATGCTGTTGGTCTCGCGGGCGTAGGGATCGCGCTCGGCAGCGATGTTGCTGATCGCCGTCACCGGCTGGGCCAGGGTGCCGAGCACCTGCCGGCCGTACCACTGGGCATTGCGTTTCGGATCACTGAGGAACTCGGCGAAGTTCGACAAGCCCTGCATGAAGGTCTTGTTGATCAGGTTGTTCGACAGGCTGCCGATCAAACTCGCCACCAAGTCGCCAGCGCCTTTGTGTGCATAGTCTTTGGTCGCGAAGTCGGCAGCTAAACCCAGCCATGAGGCGAAGGGGTCGAGGCGGTTGTACTCAACGTAGCGGTCGCCGATCTTGATGCTGTAGGGACGCCAGCCGGTGGCCATGAGCGCCGCGCGCTCTTTCTTGTCCTCGGGGCCGGCGCCAGTGATATAGCCCGCCTGCGCCAACATGCCTGCGCCCATCAGCACAGAACTGCCCCATATCATTCGGGCAATGGCGCGTTCCTGCCTGGCGCCGCCGGCCTTGATGTCCTCGCGCACGTCGGCGAAGAACGGAGCGGCGGGAGTGCGCTTCAGGCTGAACTTGACGATGTTCGCTGGCGTCCTCACGAAGGGCACGATGAGGTTAAGCCAGGGGGCTTTTGCCTTGGCGCTCATAACGGCTGCGGCGAAGGTGCCGGCCTTCTGGTTGAAGGTCTGCCGGCGCGCATGCTCGCCTGCCTGTTCGATCATGCTGGGCGTGGGGTCCTGCAGCAGTTGATCGACGCGCTGACTGAGTCCTATGTTTTTCGGCAACTGGCCGGCCTTGGCTTCCTGAACTGCCTGCTGCCGAGCCAGGGCGCGCAGTTCGCCCTCATAGTTCAAGGTGGCGAAGAATGCGTCCTCTGCACCGAGGGCGCGGAATGGCAGGCCGGCGACACGCTCGGCCGTGCCTTGCGATGGGCGTAGGCCTAAGCCGGTCTCTGCCTTGGCGCCGCCGAGCATGGGCGAATCTCCAGTGCGGAAGGCGTTGTAACCTGCGGCACCGGCTTTGGTGATGCCTTGGATGTTGCCGATCAGCAGAGCCAGGGGTTCGCTGAATACCGTTTGCCCCTTGAGGCCGACCGCGCGTTTAGCTGCACCGATACCACTGGCGACACTACGTTCGATCACCTCATTCGCCAGGGTCAGGGTGTTGGAAACGATGTTCACCGCGTGAGTTCGTGGGCCGGAAAGCAGTGCGGCGCGATAGTAGAAGTCGAGCAGGCCTGGCTTGCCGTTGATGACCTTGGCCGCATTGCCGATACCGCCAGCCTGCACCGCTTTGCCGATGGCCGTGGCCAGGTCGTCGGCGCCTTGAACACCGCCAATCCCGTCGAGGATCTGCCGTGCCTGCTGGATGTCGTATACCTGCCTGCGCTGGGCGGCGAGGGCGCGGCCAGCTTCCGCGCGGGCGCCCATCAGGTTGCCGAACGATTGCTTGAGGTCGGCCACGTCCTGCACGAACTGCGCTTTGGTCAGGTCATCGGCCTGGCCGTTGGAGATGGACTGTTGCTGCTCCAGCACAGACTGCAGGCGTCCTTGTACCGCGCGCGTGGTGGCGATGACTTCTTCCGCGTTCATCGCCTGCCCGATCTTCCGCGTGAAGGCGGGAATCTCTTTTCCTTTCACGCCGATCAGTTCGGCCAAACGTTTCTGCTCGGCGATGGGAAGGACGCCACGGCGCTGCGCTTCGACGCTGGATTCGGCCGGGCGCAGCAGATCCAGCGTTTTCGTGCGGGCCTCGCCTTGTACGCCGAGGTTATCCAGCAGAGGCGCCACGTCCTGACTGCCTGCAAACGGCGTCGGCGTGTGCTGCGGGGTGGGCACAGAGGGGGATGGTGTGGCCGCTTGCTGCTGGGCAGGGTTGAGGTAGTCGCGGACTGCGCCAGGAACGGCCTGCCGCGCTGCTGCGATACGTGGATCAACCGCCGCGGGCTGCGGCTCAATATTGATATCCGCGGGCTGCTGCGCAGCTGGGGTATCTGGCCGACGAATGCCGGCAACACCGCCCATGGCACCGCCGACGATGCCGCCGAGCACAGCCTGCTGCCCCACACCTTCCAAGGGGCTACGACCGGTCGCGAGATTGGTCAGCACCTGCTGTTGCGTGCCTTGGCTAAGTTCTTCCAGGGACTCGATACCGGCGCCAGTGAGTACCCGATTGACCAGACCTTTAGCCACGTCGGCGCCATGGGCACCAGCTAGTTGACTGTCGATATCCGCGACACCGAGGGCACGGCCGATGCGGCTGCCAGCGATGCCCAGCAGGCCCGTGGCGACACCGCTGCCGACCGCCAGGGCAGTCTGCCCAGGGCTAAGCGTGCCGGTAGCCTGGCGCGTCTGCTCGGCCTGCTGGCCGGCGCCAATGACGCCCTCGCCGACACCCGCGGCAACTGCGCCGCCGACACGCGGGGCCAGGGCCAGGACGCCTCGGCCGATACCGCCACCCGCGAGCAAGGCGGGGATGGATTCGACGACGGCGTGGGGGACGATGCTCGGGTTGGCTGCGATGGCCTGTAGGGTGTCAGCAACGCCCTGGGCCTGATTGAGTTGCTGCTGCACCTGTTGCCGCTGCGGAGTGTCGCGGCGAGTGATGTCCTGGCGGATCTCGGGGAAGTTCACGCCGGCATTCTGCAGGGCGTTTCCAGCTGAACCGCCAGACAAAATGTTCGCGATACCGGTCAGGCCTTCGCCCAGACCAACAGTGCCGCGTACAAGGTCGCGACCATAGTCGCCAAGGGCGGTCGGCCCCTGCTGCTGGATGGGATCAGGCAGCCCGATACGGCGCGTAGCCGGCGAGCTGGGCAGGCCGGCAATGACGTCGGCAATGCCCGAATGGCGCGTGGCCGGGTAGGCAGATTGCGGCACCGTAGACACCGGCTTGGATTCCGCGGCGGCAGCATCCGGCACCAGATCGGCGAACGGGTCAGCACCGCTGGCAGCCGTGTTGGCGCGAGGCTTTGCCTTTGGTTTGAGCGGTGCGGGGACCAGATCGGCGAACGGGTCGTTGGCCATGACGGATCACCTCAAAGGCCCAGTTGCGCCGGGTTGATGCCCATGGCCTGGAGCCGCTGCGCTACCGCCCTCGGGTCGGCGCCCCGTTGGATGGCTTGCTGGGCCTGCTGCAGGATGGCAGCGGCCTGGCCAGCACCTTGCCCACCCTGGCCAGCACCGAGCAGCGCCATGCCGGTTTTAGGTGCGTAGCTCTGGAGCCCACCGGTTCCAATCTGCGACAACGGTTGCCCACCAACAGCGGGCGCTGGCTGCGTGGACGGTTGCACAGCGGTTTGGCCGCCGCCGACAATCTGGTCAACGATGCCGCCGAGCTTGTCAGGTTGAGCACCAGGTTGAGCACCAGGTTGAGCACCGGGGTTGCCTCGCTGCGCATGTGGGTTGAAGGGGGAGCCGAAGTTTTCGTATTGCCCCGTCTGCGGGTTGAGCTGTTGACGCTGCATCAGGCCGCCATCCATTGGACGGTCAACGAACTGGCGCATGGCGCCCATATGCGAGCCGCCGGCACCGGGCTGGCTGGCGCGGGCGTCGAGGCGATCCTGCGCACGGTCTTGCAGCTGGAGCTGTTGTTGTCGGTAGTCGTTGAGCAGTTCGCTACGTTGCGCACCCAGCACGTCGTCGATCCCGAACGCGCCGCTACTGGCCATCGCTTTTGCGGCAGGGCTCAACTGGTCGAGAAAGTTGGGCTGCTGCATGACCTGGCGTTGCTGGCCCAGTAAGGCGTCCGCTTGCTGCTGGCGCTGGAGCACAGCTTGCTGCTGTTTCAACAGCGCGTCACGGTAGGCCTGAATGGAGGCCTGATGCTGCTGTTGCGCGATGGCGCCGCCAGCGGCAAGACCTGCCTGACCGAGCGTTTGGGAAATGCCGCCTTGCTTGCCGCCGCGCGACATCAGCTGCAGGCCAAGCTGGGTGTAGGGGTTCTGCAGGATTCCGCCGAGACCACCACCACCAGGGGCCGCGTGCTCTGCAAAGTTGGTGGCCATCGAACTGCCGATGCCGCTCAAAAAATCCATGATGCCGGCCATGTCAGAGGCCCTCCACGTTCGCGACGTCGTTGCTGTTGGGGCTGCGGATGGGCAGCAGTTCGGCACCGCCATCGGGTAGCGGCTTGGCCCGGTAGAAGTCGCCCTTGTGGGGCTTGTTGCGCTTGGCTGCTGCACGGCGTTCGCGGGCCAGGAAAATGAACCCAAGGCGTAGCCGGCACTCGGCTTCGGTCAGGCCAGCCGTGAGTTGCAGCGCCAGTTCGGCGAGGTGTTCCAGGTCAAAGGTGTTCGCCGGACGTCCAAGGGCACCGGGCTGCGTTGCCGTGGGCGGGATAAGGTCGCGGTGGCGGTGCAGGAAGGCGGGTTGACAGCCGGCCAGCTCGCACAGTTGGCGGGTGGTCGGGGCGGGGGAGTCGTTGGGTTGGTTGGGTTCCATGAGCTGGCCCTCGGGCCGATTGGATCATGGATATTCATCATAAACCTGAAAGCTATTTATGAATATATATTATTGGAAATATTTAGTTATTTATGATATGTGATTTGAGCCTTGCAGTTATAACTTAGCGTTTGCGTTGTATGCAGTTATGCAAACGCTACGGAATTAGCACAGGTTGATTTGGGGGCGGTTTGGAGTGGTTTGGAGTGCCCCGGGGAGTCGGGGTTTAGCGTTTGTGCTTAGCGTTTGCACAGGGGCGCGAGGCTGGAGGTAGAGTGGTTTCGGGGGCTTAGCGTTTGCGGGGAATTGCACAAACGCTATGGAGTTGTTTGCAGATTTTTGGGAAAAATTTTCCAAACGCTAAGGATTGCGGTCTGCGGGCTCGGGGTTTCACGGGTGGTATTACGTGTGAGTGACGAGCGAAAGGACGATACCCCCAGGGGGCGGTCCCTTTTCCCGGCCGGGGGACATTTCCCTGGCGGCCTGGCATTTCGCGGCCACCTCGCCAGTCGCGGTCGTGAAGGGTGGCGACAATGGGGCAGGAAGGCCCTAGATTTGCGCAAGGCTGCGCGATCTATGCCTACCCTGCATGTCGGGGCGGGCAAAGTTGATCGTGCAGCACAGCGCAAATTTGAGGCCTTGCTGCGGAGCCAGGGGTGGCGTAGGGTTGGACTACCGATCACTCCCCTACCCCGCTAACCGCGCGGCCTGGGGGTATGATTGGGGGTATCCGCTTGGGGCTAGTCCATGGTCTCCGAGCGGAACCGCTCAGTTTCGGTATTCTTAAACCAAACGTCGGAAAATTCACATTTAAAGCACCCATCGCCTGTGCGAGTCTCCCGGCATCGTCCCCCACGCAGCCACCCATGCACCTTCTGCAACAGCACTTCGCCGCCGCCAGCGCCTCCGCCTCCCAGGCCGAGCCCCTG
>Ga0180219_1001515_pt1 | contig 14918 bp, 17 predicted proteins | sample eDN3rd30CBELigMG_FD_151338 | JGI IMG/M metagenome (GOLD analysis project Ga0180219, IMG submission 151338) | Enriched Miracle-Growth compost microbial communities from Emeryville, California, USA - eDNA 3rd pass 30_C BE-Lig MG (version 2)... ...
TTCAAGCCCTGATCGACCGTGCCCAGAACCAGCGTCACATCCCGGTCGCCGACCTGCTTCTCGATCGCGCCGATCCCCTCCGGGGTGGCCAGGATGCAGATCGCCGTGACGTCCTGGGCACCGCGGGCGAACAGGAAGTCGATCGCCGCGCCCAGTGAGCCGCCGGTGGCGAGCATCGGGTCGAGCACGAAGCACTGCCGGTCGCTGAGGTCCGCGGGCAGTCGCTCCGCGTAGGTCACCGGCTGGAAGGTCTCTTCGTCACGGGCCATTCCCAGGAAGCCCACCTCGGCGGTCGGCAGCAGCTTGACCATGCCCTCGAGCATCCCGAGACCCGCGCGCAGGATCGGCACGACCAGCGGCCGAGGCTCGCTGATCTTGAGCCCCGTCGTCGCCGTGACCGGGGTGCGGATCTCGATCTTCTCGACCCGCACGTTGCGCGTCGCCTCGTAGGCGAGCAGGGTCACCAGCTCCTCGGTCAGCTGACGGAAGACCGGCGATGGGGTGCGCTCGTCGCGCAGCACCGTCAGCTTGTGGGTGATGAGGGGGTGGTCGGCCACGTGCACGCGCATGGGCACCAGCCTACGCGGGCGTAGGCTGGCGCCGTGAGTCTGCCGGCCAGGGATACCGATGTCGCCGCGATGGCGCGGGCGCTCGAACTGGCCGACGAGGCCGCTGCACACGGCGATGTGCCGGTCGGCGCGGTCGTCACAGACCTCTCCGGCGCGGTGATCGGCGAGGGCCGAAATCTCCGCGAGCTGACCCACGATCCGCTCGCGCACGCCGAGGTGGTTGCGCTGCGCGAAGCCGCCTCGGCGCTCGACTCGTGGAACCTCGAGCACTGCACGCTCGTGGTCACCCTCGAGCCGTGCATCATGTGCGCCGGCGCGATCCTCCAGGCGCGCGTCGGGCGCGTCGTGTTCGGCGCGTGGGATGCCAAGGCCGGTGCCGCCGGGTCGACCTACGATCTGCTGCGCGACCGCCGACTTCCGCACCGTGTCGAAGTCGTCGCCGGCGTGCGGGCCGACGATGCCGAGGCCCGGCTCAGCGCCTTCTTCGAGGCGCGTCGCCGTCCGTGACCCGTCGTCGCCGATCCGCGGTCGCGACAGCGCACGACGACGGGCTCAGTCCGACGAGCTGATGATGATCGCCTCGGTGGGCGGGGCAGGGGATGCCGGGTCGCCGATGTATCCGATCACCGAGAGCAGCGCCCGGCGGAACACTGCGGGACGCTCGAGATGGGCGGAGTGACCGACGCCCTCCAGTTCGATCTCGACGGCTGTGCCGCCGGCCGCGCGATACGCGTCCAGCACGTCGCGCGTCTGCGACACCATCGCCTGCGCGGGCGCCGCGTCGGCACCGGGCCAGCCCGGGATCACGCCCACGGCGCCGAGGTGATTGATGTCGAAGAAAGAGGCATCCGAGACGATGGCATCCGCCGACCCGTGGATCCACAGGATCGGCGGCTTGACCGCCAGGTCGACGATCCCGGACGTGTTGAAGTACTTCGGCGCCATCGTGTTCAGCACGCCGATCGTCCCGACGGCGAAGCCGGGCCAGTTCTCGCTGTCGACGCTGTCGCCCGGGTAGTTGCCCTCGGCGGTCGATGTCGTCAGCATCGAGGCGACCCAGACGTCCTCGTGCTCGCTCGTGTAGTCGGCGGCGACGTACCCGGAGCGGAAGACGCTGCGCGGTGAGGTCGGTGCCTCGTCGGTCGTGTCGCCGGCGGCCAGGCGTGCGACGAAGTCGGGATTGGCGCCGCCGCCACCGCAGCCGGCGTCGTCGTCGGTGAGGCGTGAGCCGTCGCGACGGGTACCGCCGAACCCGTAGGGCGAGACCGGCGACTGCAGCGTAAGGCTCAGCACCGGGTGGTCCAGGGCGTACTGCATGACGACGCCGCCGCCCATCGACCACCCCACCAGATGTGCGGTCGGAATGCTGAGCGCCGCGAGCGTGGCATGCACGTCGTCGCTGAAGTCGCGCACGCCACGCGTGGCGTCCACCGGAAGGCCGTCGGTGTCACCGAACCCGCGCAAGTCGATCGCAATCACGCGCAGATCGCTCGGGAGGTCCTGCATGAGTTCCTGCCAGAACAGGCTGGAGGAGACGTTGCCGTGCACGAGCACCACGGTGCGCTCGGGTGGTGTGGAGGCGTCGTCGCCTGTGCGCTCGAGGATGCTGACGCTCAAGCGGTCCGTGTCGACGATGCGGGACGTGATGCCGTCGAAGAGGGTCATGACCCGACTATAGCCGGGGCGTTCGGACGGTCGGCCGGGACTATCCGGGGTGATGCGAGGATGGTGGGCATGGCTGATGACACGCTTCCGTCGATCGCAATCCTGGGTGCCGGTTCGATGGGCGGTGCGATCCTGCAGGGGCTCGTCCGCTCGGGTCAGGCGCCGCTCGTGACGGTGACCAATCGGACCGCAGCGAAGGCTGCTGCGCTCGACGGGATGCCGGGTGTGACGAGCCTGGCACTCGAGCACGATCCGGATGCGAACGCCCGTGCCACGGCGTCGGCCGACGTTGTGCTGGTCGGCGTCAAGCCGGCCATGGTGCCCGATCTGCTCCGGGAGCTCGCGCCGTCCCTGCGGCCGGGCGCGATTGTGGTGAGCGTCGCCGCCGGCGTGACGATCGCGACCTTCGAGTCGATCCTGGGGGAGGGGATGCCGGTGATCCGCACGATGCCGAACACCCCCGCCGTCGTCGGCAAGGCCGTGACCGGACTGGCGGCCGGCTCCGCGGCATCCCCCTCGGATGTCGAGGTCGTGCGGCGTCTGTTCTCCACCTGCGGCGCGGTCATCGAGCTGCCCGAGTCGCAGATCGATGCGCTCGGCACGATCTCGGGCTCAGGACCTGCGTACGTGTTCCTGCTGATCGAGAAGCTGGCCGCCGCCGCGCGCGGCAAGGGATTCTCCGACGCCGACGCGCGGCTGATGGCGGAGCAGACCTTCATCGGCGCCGCCGCGCTGCTCGACGCGACGGGCGAGGACCCCGCCGAGCTGCGCCGCCGCGTGACGAGCCCGAACGGCACCACGGAGCGCGCGATCGCGGTGCTGCAGGACGCCCGCCTCGACGACGTGTTCGTCGAGGCCACCGACGCGGCCCTGGCCCGCTCGCACGAGCTCGCCGCCGGCGCGTAGCCCGCGCCCTCAGCGCGACCTACCGGTCCAGGCCGGCGAAGCGCTCGATGTCGCTGTTGGTGCCCGACACGATGATCAGGTCGTGGTTGGTGACGACGGTGTTCGCCTCGGCATAGCGGAACGGCTTACCGGGGCTCTTCACACCGACGACTGTGACGTTGTACCGGGTACGCACCCCCGACTCGTTCAGCCCGACGCCGCGGATGAACTTCGGCGGGTACATCTTCGCGAGCACGAAGTCGTCGTCGAACCGGATGAAGTCGAGCATGCGGCCCGACACGAGGTGCGCGACGCGCTCGCCGGCCTCGCGCTCCGGGTAGATGACGTGGTTCGCGCCGACGCGGGCGAGGATCTTGCCGTGCGACTGGGTCACGGCCTTCGCCCAGATCTGCGGCACCTTCAGGTCGACGAGGTTCGCCGTGATCAGCACCGACGCCTCGATCGACGAGCCGACCGCGACGACGGCGACCTGGAAGTCCTGAGCGCCGATCTGCGTGAGCGCGTCGATGTTGCGGGCATCGGCCTGCACCGTGTGCGTGACCCGCTCCGACCACTTCTGCACGAGCTCGAGGCTCTCGTCGATCGCGAGCACCTCGCGGTCGAGCCGGTCCAGTTCGCCCGCGCACGCGGCGCCGAACCGGCCCAGTCCGATCACGAGGACGGGGGCATCGCTGCGCAGCTGCTCAACCAACGATCGGCCTTTCCACGGGCAGCGCGTAGTGCTGCGAACGGGTCGTCGCGGCCACGGCCGCGGCGAGAGTCACTGTACCAACGCGCCCCATGAACATGGTCGCCGCCAGCACGTACACGGCGGCGTCGGGCAGGTCGGAGGTCAGCCCGGTCGACAGGCCCACCGTCGCGAACCCGGAGATCACGTCGAACAGCACGTTGGAGACCGGCGCCTGGGTGATCTGCGCGATCGTGATGGTCGACAGCGCCACGATCGTCGAGCCCCACGCCACGACCGACAGGGCGACCCGCTGCACATCGCTGGGGATGCGCCGGCCGAACGCCTGCACGCTCGGGCGCCCCTTCGCCTCGGACCACACCGCGAGGGCGAGCACGGCCAGAGTGGTGACCTTGATGCCACCGGCCGTCGACGCCGAGCCGCCGCCGACGAACATGAGCATCGAGCCGGCGATGAGCGACGAGCCGTGCAGCTCTCCGATGTCGATGATGGAGAAGCCGCCCGAGCGCGTCATCGCGGACAGGAAGAACGCCTGGAAGGTCGTATCCCACGCCTCCATCGAGCCGAACGTCTTCGCGTTGTCGTACTCCAGCAGCAGGAAGACCACCGCACCGGCGAAGAACAGGATGACGGTCGTCACGATCGTGAGCTTCGCGTGCAGCGACCAGCGACGCACGTGCCAGCGCTGGCGCCACAGGGTGAAGATGACCGGGAATCCGATCGACCCGAGGAACACGCCCGCCATCAGCACGGTCAGCATGAAGTAGTCGTGCGCGAACGGCTCCAGGCCGCCGGCGTTCGGGGTGAAGCCGGTGTTCGTGAACGCCATCGCCGCGTAGAACGGCGCCTCCCACAGCGCGGTGAGGGCGTCGACGCCGTTGAGCAGCAGCGACGGGTAGAGCAGCACCGCCAGAGCCGCCTCGATGACCAAGGTGGACAGTGCGACGGTGGCCAGCAGCTGGCCGACCTCGCCGAGGCGCACGGTCTGCCCCTCGTTGACGACGCCGCCGTGCGCCCGCAGCGGGTTGGAATCGCCGGCGGCCATGAGCTTGGCGCGCAACCCGAGGCGCTTGGAGATGACGAGACCGAGGATGGATGCCAGGGTCAGCACGCCCAGCGCGCCGACGTTCACGCCGACGAAGACGAACACGTGGCCCAGCGGCGACCAGTGCGTGCCCATGTCGACCGTCGACAGGCCGGTGACGCAGATCGTCGAGACCGCGGTGAACAGGGCGTCGGCCAGCGGCGTCGGCCTGCCGTCGGCCGCGGCGGCCGGCAGCGAGAACAGCGCAGTGAAGACCAGGATCAGCGAACTGAACACCAGGACGGCGAATCGTGAGGGGGATGCCGTGGTCAGCAGCCGCAGTCGGTGCCACGTCTGCTGAGGCGCTCCGGTGAGGACGCGTCGCACGCGGGCACCGACGGTGTCGCCCGCCATGTCGCGCCCCTCTCTCCCGAAGAATCGTTGTCATGGTACTCCGACGCGGGCGCGGGCTAACCTTAGGTCATGGCGGACATCTTCGACGTGATCGCCGACGGCACCCGTCGGGAGATCCTGCAGCTGCTGCGCGAGCGCGCGGCATCCGGTCAGCACGGAACGAGCGTGTCGCAGATCGTCACCGAACTCGGGGTGAGTCAGCCGACGGTGTCCAAGCACCTCAAGGTGCTGCGCGAAGCCGACCTGGTGTCGGTGCGCGAAGAGGGACAGCACCGCTACTACAGCCTGACCCCCGAGCCGCTGGATGACGTCGACGACTGGCTCGTGCCGTTCCTCGACCTGGCCGATGCCGTCGACGCCGGCCCGTCGACGCTGCCCGAGTCCGCCGTGCACGCCGCCGATCTGGTCGGGCGCGCCGCGGCATCCACGAAGCACGCGTTGGACAGCGTGCTGCGCAAGATCCCGGGACGCTGAGCGCAGTCACATCCGTCCCACAGGTTTACATGTGTCGCACGCAGACCCTAGTGTTGTTCACCAGGTGTACATGTGAATTCGGGGGGATCGATGTCGGAGTTGTCTGACGTGCGCTTTCTGACCGTCGCTGAGGTGGCGGAGCTCATGCGCGTGTCCAAGATGACTGTGTACCGTCTGGTGCACGCCGGCGACCTTCCCGCCGTGCGCTTCGGGCGCAGTTATCGTGTGCCCGAATCGGCCGTGACGCAGGCGTTGCAACGGCCGATCGCCGACGTCGGCTAGACTGATCTGAGGCATTTTTTCGTCTTGCCTGTTCCCGGGCGCGCTCGCACCGCGTCCAGACCCCTGACATAGTGAGGTTTTCCGTGGGTTCTGTCATCAAGAAGCGCCGCAAGCGCATGGCGAAGAAGAAGCACCGCAAGCTGCTTCGCAAGACTCGCCACCAGCGCCGCAACAAGAAGTAAGCGGCACCGCACACAAGCGCCTGTTCCTGCGGGGACGGGCGCTTCGTGTTCGGTGGAAAGATGGAAGCGTGACGACGATCACCCTCCTGTCCAAGCCCGGCTGCCACCTGTGCGACGTCGCCCGCGATGTCGTGGATGCCGTCGTGGCCGACCTCGACGACGACATCGACGTCGAGGAGTCCTCGATCCTGGACGATCCCGCGCTGTACGAGCAGTGGTGGGAGAAGATCCCCGTCGTCCTCATCGATGGGCAGCCGCACACTCACTGGCGGGTGTCCGCCGATCGCCTGCGGGCGGCTCTGACCGAGAAGGAGAACCGATGACCATCCGTCACGTCGTCGCATGGAAGCTGGCCGCAGAGGATGCCGGCACTCGTGCGGAACAGGCCGCCGAGGTCGCCCGGCTGCTGCAGGGGCTCGTCGGTGTGGTGCCGTCGATCCGTGCCCTCTCGGCGGGACCGAACGTCGCCTACCCCGACGGCAACGCCGACGTCGCGCTCGTCATGGAAGTCGACGACCTGGCCGGGCTCGAGGCGTACCAGACGCACCCCGCGCACCAGGAGGTCGCGGGATACATCCGCAGCGTCACCGCGAGTCGTCTCGCCGTCGACTTCGAGCTCTGAGCTCAGACCAGGCTCACGCCGTGAGTCGTTCCCGCAGAGCAACCAGATCGTCGTCGGCGAGGCCGGCCGCGCGCAGGTAGCCCGTGGCGCCGCCGTGCTCGTCGTCCAGCCAGGCCAGCGCCGCCCGCAGCGCCGCCGCCGGTGTCTCGGTGACCAGCTCGACCAGCGCCGGAGTCAGCGGCACGCCGAGGCGCTGAACGCCGGCGAGCATGCCGTCGGCCCAGGGGCCGGCCAACTGTGCGGCGCCGGATGCGTAGTCGGCGACCACGGCCTCGCGATCGGCGCCCACCGCCTCCAGCAGCAGCGCCGTCGCGACTCCGGTGCGGTCTTTGCCCGCGGTGCAGTGCACGAGCACCGCGGTCGGCGACGCGTCGGTCGAGGTGGCGACCAGTCTGGCGACCTCGGTGAACGCGTGGGCGCCGTGCTGCAGCATGCCCACGTAGAGCTCGTCGAGCGTGGGGAGCTGCGCCATGGCCCGCGCGATCAGTGCGGGGTCGGCGCCGCCGGCGCGCATGAGGTCCTGAGCCAGTGAGGCCATGGCGCCCTCGAGGATGGACAGCTCGACGACTCGGATATCCCGGGTCTGTGGCAGCAGATCCGGTGCCAGCGTCCGTTCCGCCGGTGTGCGGAAGTCGACGACCACCCCGATGGGGCTGTCGCCGAGTGCGCGCACGCCGGCATCCGTCAACCCGCTCAGCGCATCAGATCGGAACAGCACGCCGGGACGCGTCGTGCCGCCCGAGGCCAGCGGCGTTCCGCCGGTGTCACGGAAGTTGTGCGTGCCCTCGAGCGCGAGTACTTACGGGGCCAGACGAGTCGGACCGCGGAACAGGTAGGTGACCTCGCGGATCGAGTCCTGCCCGAGCAGGAGCATCAGCACGCGCGCGAGGCCCATGCCGAAGCCGCCGTGCGGGGGCACGCCGTAGCGGAAGAAGTCGAGATAGTGCGCGAGGCCCTCGAGCGACAAGCCCTTCTCCAGCGCCTGTGCCTCGAGTACGTCGATGCGGTGCTCGCGCTGCGCGCCCGTCGTGATCTCGGTGCCCCGGAACAGCAGGTCGTAGCTGTTCGTGAGCCCGGTCTCGGCGTTGCGCATGTGGTAGAACGGCCGGATCTCGGGGTGGTAGTCGGTGATGAACACGAACTGGTGCCCGTAGTTCTCCAGCACGTGGGCGGAGATCTGACGCTCGCCCTCCGGGTCGAGGTCGCCGTCGGTGCGGGGGATCTCGTAGCCCCGCGCCTTCACGATCTCGCGCGCCTCGGCCAGCGGAATGCGCGGGAAGGGGAGCGTCGGCACGACGACGTCGATGTCGAAGAGCTCCTTGATCTCGGCTCCGTGCTTCTCAGCGACGGCCGCGAACGCGACGGCGAGCAGTTCCTCCTGCATCGCCGCGACGTCTTCGTAGGAGTCGATCCAGCTGATCTCGGCGTCGACCGAGGTGAACTCGGTGGCGTGGCGGCTCGTGAAGCTCGGGTCGGCGCGGAACACGTCGCCGATCTCGAAGATCTTGCCGAAGCCGGCGGCCTGCGCCATCTGCTTGTAGTGCTGCGGGCTCTGCGCGAGGTAGGCGGTCTGGTCGCCGAAGTACTCGAGGGCGAACAGCTCGGCGTTGCCCTCGGCGGGTGTGTCCATGAGCTTCGGGGTGTGCAGCTCGATGTAGTCGCGCTCGACCCAGTAGGTGCGCATCGCGTGCTCGAGCGTCGTCGAGATGCGGAAGATGAGGGCGTTGCGGCGCTGACGCAGGTCGATGAAGCGCCAGTCCATGCGCTTGTCCAGGCCGCTGTCGGCGGCGATCGGGGTCTCCGGCAGGGCGGAAGCCGCAACCTCGAGCGCGCCGATCTTGATCTCGACGCCGCCGAGCTTGACACGCTCGTCGTGCTTGAGCACGCCGGTGACGGTCAGGAACGTGCCGGTGGACAGCTCGGAGATGAGCGCCGTCAGCGCGAGCGCGCCGGCATCCTGCTCCGCTTCGGTGCCCGAGCTTGTCGCAGGGTCGATCGGGCGGGTGGCCGGATTGACCAGTTGAACGGCGCCCGTCTCGTCCCGCAGGATGACGAACTGCACCTTCTTCTGATCACGGACGGTCTCGACCCATCCGGAGACCGAGACGGGACCGTCTTCACGGGACTGCAGCTGGCTGACGAGAACGCGTTCACTCACGAGGAGCCAGTCTACGGGGCGCCGCCTGTGCCGCGGCTCCGGGGTTCTGTCCAGGTTCCGGCCACCTTCGCTCCGTACCGTGGAGGGCATGACGACATCCGACGGCTCCTGGCTGAGCACCCTCGTCGATGCGATCGTCTCTCTGATGGATGTCGTCGGGGCTCCCGGGGCCGGTGTCGCGATCGCGCTGGAGAATCTGTTCCCGCCGCTGCCGAGCGAAGCGATCCTGCCGATGGCGGGACTGGCCGCCAGCCGCGGCTCGTTCACTCTCGCCGAGGCGCTGCTGTGGACGACGGCCGGATCGGTGGTCGGCGCCTTCCTGCTCTACGGGATCGGCGCATGGCTGGGTCTGGCCCGGCTCCGCCGCATCGCGGCGAGGCTTCCGCTGGTGCACGTGGCCGACGTGGACCGCACGGTGGCCTGGTTCGCGCGGCACGGCGGCAAGGCGGTCTTCTTCGGGCGGATGATCCCGATCTTCCGCAGTCTGATCTCGATTCCCGCGGGGGTGACGAAGATGCCGCTGTGGCGATTCGGTCTCGCGACCCTCGCCGGCTCGCTGGTGTGGAACACCGTGTTCGTGCTCTCCGGGTTCTTCCTCGGTGAGTCGTGGCACGTCGTCGAGGCGTACGCGGATGTGCTGCAGCACGTGGTGGTGGTCGCTGTCGCCGGCGCTGCGGCCTGGTTCGTCGTGGCGCGCGTGCGCGCACTGCGCGCCGAGCGCACCGACCTCGACGCCGCGTGATCCCTGAGCCTGTGGTTCGACAGGCTCACCAACCGGGGGAGGTCGACAGGCTCACCCACCGGGGGAGGTCGGCTGGCTCGCCCCGGAAGCACGGCGTTCAGCGCGCCCACAGACCGCGCCACCGTAGACTTGGCGGGTGCCCGCGAATCGCCTCCATCTCGTGCGCCACGGGGAAGTACACAACCCCCAGCGCGTGCTGTACGGACGACTCCCGGAGTTCCGGCTGAGCGAGGCGGGTCGCGGCATGGCCCGCGCGGCGGCCGAGCACGTCCGCAGTCTCGGACGTCCCGTCACCGCGCTGTACGCGTCACCGCTGCAACGCACCCGCGAGTCGGCCGAGCCGTTCACCGAGGTCTTCGGGGTGGAGACGATCATCGATGAGCGGGTCATCGAGCCCACGAACGTCTTCGAGGGCAAGCGCATGCGCCGCGCGCTGCTGAACCCCCTGAACTGGCGTCACCTGCGCGCACCGTCACGCCCCAGTTGGGGCGAGCCGTACACGCAGGTCGTCCAGCGGATGGATGCCGCGATGCGCGATGCCTGGGCGGATGCCGACACCGGCGACGTCGTGATCGTGTCGCACCAGCTGCCGATCTGGATCACCCATCTCGCGGTCGCGGGCGAGCCGTTGCGTCACAACCCGACGCAGCGCAGATGCGCCCTGTCCAGCGTGACGAGCTTCGAGCTCGACGGCGATCGCTGGCGCGAGGTGGCCTACGCGGCGCCGGCATCCACCACCGGTGCTGTCGATGTGGGGGCGGTCTGATGGCGACTCCGATGCGCCGTGCGACGGCATCCCTTCTCGCGCTCGGTCTCGCCGTGGCGCTCGCCGCGTGCACGGGCGCGAACGACGACCTCGCGAACACGTACAAGGCGGGCACGAACCAGGGCTACATCTCCGGCGACGGCCGGTTCGAGGAGATCCCCGCCGACGAGCGTGACGACGCGGTCGAGTTCACCGGGACCACGATCGACGGGGCGACGGTCTCGAGTGCCGACTATGCCGGGCAGGTGCTGGTCCTGAACTTCTGGTACGCCGGCTGTGGTCCGTGTCGCGCCGAGGCGCCGGTCCTCGAGGAGACCTACAACGCCACCAAGGACGCGGGTGCCGTGTTCCTCGGCGTCAACATCTACGACGGGGCCGAGCAGGCGACCGCGTTCGAGAACACGTACGGCATCACGTACCCGTCCCTGCTCGCCGCAGACGACGCCGAGCTCAAGCTCGCCTTCGCGAGCTGGACATCGCTGCAGGCCACCCCGACGACGCTCGTGCTCGACAAGCAGGGCCGCGTCGCCGCCCGATTCATCGGATCGGTGAAGACGACCGGGTCGATCCTGGAGACTCTCGTGAACGACGCGATCGCGGAGCAGCTGTGAACGCGGGCGCGATCGTCTTCGACGGCGCGCTGTGGCTGGCGATCCCGATTGCACTGCTGGCGGGGCTCGTCTCCTTCCTCTCGCCGTGCGTCCTGCCGCTCGTGCCGGGCTATCTCGGCTTCCTCGGCGGCACCGTGACCTCGCGCCGCGGACGGTCGTCAGGTCGTGGGCGCCTGATCGGCGGCGTGCTGCTGTTCATCGCCGGATTCACGCTCGTGTTCGTCGCGATGGGCGTGCTGGCGGGCAGCTTGGGCCGTTTCTTCCTCGAGTACCAGGACGCCATCACCCGCGTGCTGGGCGTCGTCGTGATCGTGCTCGGCCTCGTGTTCGTCGGCGTGTTCGGCTTCGCGCAGCGCACGTTCAAGCCACAGGTGCGGCAGGGGCTCGGCCTCATCGGAGCGCCGCTGCTCGGCATCGCGATGGGCGTCGGCTGGGCCCCGTGCATCGGTCCCACGTACACGGCGATCCTGTCGATCTCGCTGACTCAGGCCGATCCCTGGCGCGCCGTGCTGCTCGCGATCGTGTACTCGCTGGGTCTCGGCATCCCCTTCCTGCTCATCGCGCTCGGCGTCGGCTGGGCGTCGCGCTCGGTCGGCTTCTTCCGCCGCCACATCCGGGTCGTCAACATCGTCGGCGGCATCCTGCTCATCGCGCTCGGCGTGCTCATGGTCACCGGCGTGTGGACGACGCTGATGTCGTCGCTGACGGGGGTGATCGGCAGTGTCGAGCTCCCGCTCTAGTTCTGCTCCCGTCGAAGGGACGCTGCGCCCCGCCGACCATGCCGATTCCGCCGCGCCCGAGCCCGGCGACGACCGCATCACACAGCCGCAGCTCGGCGTGATCGGCTGGATTCGCTGGGGATGGCGACAGCTGACCAGCATGCGCACGGCGCTCGTGCTGCTGCTGCTGCTCGCGGTCGCGGCCGTTCCCGGCTCGATCGTGCCGCAGCGCTCCGCCGATCCGAACGGCGTCTCGCAGTATCGCGTCGACAACCCCGACCTGTTCCCGGTCCTCGACAGCCTGCAGCTGTTCGACGTGTACACGTCGGCCTGGTTCTCGGCGATCTACATTCTGCTGTTCATCTCGCTGATCGGCTGCGTGATCCCGCGCACCAAGCACCACTGGAAGGCGCTGCGAGCGCGTCCGCCCCGCACGCCCGCGCGACTGTCGCGTCTCGACGATCACGTCGAGACCGTGGTTGCGCTCGGCGAGGGTGAGGATGCCGGCGTCGCCGCGGCCGCCGCGATCGATCTCGCGCAGGTGCAACTGCGCAAGGCCGGCTACCGCGTGGAGCGCTATGACGGCCGCGGCGCGGTTTCTGTCTCCGCCGAGCGCGGATATCTGCGGGAGACCGGAAACCTGGTCTTCCATGCCTCCCTCGTCGGCGTGCTGCTGGCTGTCGGGATCGGTGGCGGACTCACCTACACGGGGCAGACGGTCATCGTGGAGGGGGACAGCTTCGCGAACTCGCTGGGCCTGGGCTACACCTCGTTCAACCCGGGACGGTTCGTCGACACCGAGGCGCTGTCGCCGTACGCGCTCACCCTGGACAGCTTCGACGTCACCTACACGCCGGTCGGCGAGGCCGGGCAGGGCCAGGCGGGATCGTTCGCCGCCAACCTGACGGTGCGCGAGCCCGGGCAGGAGGCGCGCGCCGGTGTCGTGCGCGTCAATCACCCGCTGGAGATCGGCGGCGATCGCGTCTACCTGATGGGCAACGGCTATGCGCCCACTGTCACCGTGCGCGACCCCGACGGCAACGTCGTCTTCCGCGAGGACGTCGAGTTCCTGCCGTCGGACACCACCATGACGTCGCAGGGCGTCATCAAGGTCACCGACGGGCTGAGCGATCAGCTGGGCCTCGTCGGCTTCTTCTATCCGACCGCCGCGGACCTGCCCAGCGGGGCGCTGACCTCGGTCTTTCCCGACCTGATGAACCCGGTGATGACCCTGCGGGTCTACGCCGGCGACCTCGGCATCGACGACGGAACGCCGCGGAACGTGTACGCGCTCGACCCGACCGGGATGACGCAGATCGCCGGCCCGGACGCCGAGTCTCCGTCGCTGGAGCTGGAGCCGGGGCAGACGGTCGACCTGCCGAACGGCATGGGCACCATCACGTTCGAGGATGCCACCGAGTCGGGCGCGGATGAGGTCGTCAAGCGGTACGTGTCGCTGTCGGTCCACCGCGATGTCGGTGCGCCATGGGTGCTCACGTTCGCTGTGCTGGCGCTGGGCGGGCTGCTGGCCGCACTGTTCGTGCCGCGCCGGCGGCTGTGGGTCAAGGCGGTGCCTGTCGATGACAACGCGGCAGGCGGAGCGGGCGGCCGAGCGGGCGCACTGCGGATCGAGTACGCGGGCCTGGCCCGGGGCGAAGACCCGGCGATCGCGGTCGCCGTCGCCGACCTCGCGCGGGACCACGGCGCCGCGATGGGCCGGAACGCGGCGACGGGGCAGAACGCGACGACGGGGCAGAACGCGACGAACACCACGAAAGTAGACTGATCGGCATGCTCGACACCGGTATGGATCTCGACGACATCTCACGCCTCCTGGTCTGGACGGCCGTCGCGATCTACGCGCTCGCCTTCATCGCGTACGCGATCGACCTCGGGCGGCGATCGGATCTGGCCGTGCAGGGCAAGGATGCCGCGGTGAAGCGCGAGGCGGTTGCCGTCGGGGTGAGTGCCGGCGCGGCTTCGGCTGGTCATGCCACGCCCGTCGGCGGCATCGATGAGGTGCGCGCGCAGGAGGCTGCGGCCCAGGCAGATCTCGAGGCTCCGCTGGGCGCGCGCAAGCGCTACCTGTGGGCGCGAATCGGCACGTCGCTGACCTGGCTCGGCTTCCTCTTCCACGTCGGCGGAGACGTGCTGCGTGGCATCGCAGCCGGCCGGGTGCCGTGGTCGAACATGTACGAGTTCGCCCTGACCGGCACGATGCTGATCGTGGCCGTGTACCTCGTCGTGCTCTTCCGGTACGACCTGCGGTTCCTCGGCACGTTCATCACCGGCCTCGTTGTGGTACTGCTGGGCGGCACCGTGATCTGGTTCTACACCGCAGTGCTGCCGCTGGCCGACCCGCTGAAGAGCGTGTGGCTCGTCATCCACGTGTTCGTCGCGTCACTGTCCACGGCGCTGTTCGCCCTCGCGTTCGCGCTGTCGGTGCTGCAGCTCATGCAGTCGCGGCGCGAGCACTTCGCGATCGCGGCGGTCGGTGCCGGCGCGGCTGGCTCCGGAGCCGGCTCAGAGCGTCGGGGGCTGCGCTTCCTCCGCACCCTGCCCTCGGCCGATGTGCTCGAATCGCTGGCCTACCGGTTCACCATCATCGGCTTCATCTTCTGGACGTTCACGCTCATCGCCGGCTCGATCTGGGCCAACGACGCGTGGGGCCGCTATTGGGGCTTCGACACCAAGGAAGTGTGGACCTTCGTCATCTGGGTGCTCTACGCCGGCTACATCCACGCCCGCGCGACGCGCGGCTGGCGCGGCACCCGGTCGGCGTGGCTGTCCATCGTGGGCTTCGCCGCCGTCATGTTCAACTTCACGATCGTGAACATGTTCTTCAAGGGCCTGCACGTCTACAGCGGCCTGGAGTGAGCGCCGGGGGCGTCCCAGCGCACTAGCGCAGCGGCGCGGCGCGGCGCGGCGCGGCGCAGCGCCGTGAGCTGCAGCGCCGAGACAGTCTCCTGCTGCCGAGACCACCCCTTGCTGCGCGGCAACGACGGGTGGTCTCGGCAGTAGAGGGTGGTCTCGGTGGTGGGGATGCGCGGGGATGCCGCGAGAGCGGTCTCCGGCATCCTCGCTTGCCCGCCCGCC
>Ga0180219_1001523_pt1 | contig 14887 bp, 17 predicted proteins | sample eDN3rd30CBELigMG_FD_151338 | JGI IMG/M metagenome (GOLD analysis project Ga0180219, IMG submission 151338) | Enriched Miracle-Growth compost microbial communities from Emeryville, California, USA - eDNA 3rd pass 30_C BE-Lig MG (version 2)... ...
CCTCGGCCCAAAAGGCTAGGTGGCCACGATCCGACAGCCGACTATCCTGCTCCGGGCTGCTACCCGGAGCAGGACATTCCTCACGGAATATTCAAACTCTAGCAGAGATCGCTGTTACAAGGTGGCCCTTGCGCAGCAAGGGTCGGATGAGGGCGGACGCATCCATCTCTGTCATCCGCCCCAAGCGAGCCTTTGCGCATAGGCTTGCACGTCGGGCGGCCAGCCTTCCGCCCACTGCGAGAAACGCACCGCGTCGCCCGCGAACAGCGCGCGCGTGGCTTCCTCGAAACCGGGAAGATCGCCGGCAAGCCCTGAGAGAAAGCGATAAGCCCTCTCCTGCGCCGCGCGGGATGCCGCCTCGCCGCCGTCGTTGCGGCGCGCCTCGTCGATAAGCCTGCGCAGCGCATGAGACGCGCCGCCGCGCTGCTGCGCCAGCCAGTCCCAATGCCGCGGCAGCAAGGTGACCTCGCGGGCGACGACGCCGAGTTTCGGGCGACCGCGCCCGCGCGGCCCCTCCTCGCTGGCCGGCTCTGCTGCGGCGAGACGCGCCGCGATGTCCGTTCGGTCACCACGCAGGTCGAGGTCGATCACCTTGCCGGTGGCGTCATCGAAGGTGAGGACCGAGGCTGCCGGGTTCTTCGCCAGGGCGGCCTTCACCGCGAGCGCGACATCGATCAGGGCACCGCTCGCGATAAGCCGGAAGCCGTCAAAGGCGGTGCTGGGTCTGGATGTGGTTTCAGTCACGGTTGCTCCTGTCATGAGTAATATTTACCCGGATAAAATACTTGCGTCAATATTACCCGGATGATATTAGGCCCCAACAGCGATCGACGAGACCCGGACATGAACACCACCGACAGAAAGGCGGCCATCGCCGCCTATAAGGAGCGCAAGACTGCGATCGGCATCTATGCCGTTCGCTGCCTTCCCACAGGCCAGGTCTGGTGTGGCCGCGCGTTTGATCTTGGCGCCATCCAGAACCGCATCTGGTTCATGTTGCGCCAGAACAATTGCCGCCATGCAAGTTTGCAGGCGGCCTGGAACGAGCACGGTGCGGACGGCTTCGTGCTGGAAGAGATCGAATGTCTCGATGACGAGACTTTGGCCTATGTCCGCGATCGCGTGCTGAAGGAACGTCTTGCCTATTGGTGTGCGGTGCGCAACGCGGAAGTGATCTGAAGCTTGAGCGCGATGCGCCGCGACACAAAGAAAGTGCCTGTGGCGCAGTACAAATCGCGATTCTATGTCGGTCCTGCAGCAATACCGCACTGCGTATAACAACCTTCATACTTTGGTCTAAAACAGTTCACTTTTAGACTATTCGCTTATCGACACACGCTTACGCCGGCCACGCTTATCGCCTAGCCTTCTCTCCAGCGGCACAGACCGCATCCCGCAACCGGCGATAAGACCGGCGTGCACCCCGGAGAGAGCAAGATGATTTCCAAGGGCATCGCATCCACCACATCTGACAGCACGCGCCGCAAATTCCTCAAAGGCGTCGCCTTTGCCGGCGCAACAGCGCCCATCGCCATGCCGAACATCGTCAAGGCGCAGGGCGTCACCAGCATGCGCTGGCAGAGCACCTGGCCGGCAAAAGACATCTTCCATGAATTCGCCCTCGATTACGCCAAGAAGGTCAATGACATGACCGGCGGCGACCTGAAGATCGAGGTTCTGCCTGCGGGCGCTGTCGTACCAGCCTTCGGCCTGCTCGACGCGGTCTCGAAAGGCACGCTCGACGGCGGCCACGGCGTCCTCGTCTATCACTACGGCAAGAGCACCGCGCTGGCGCTCTGGGGTTCTGGCCCGGCCTTCGGCATGGACGCCAACATGCTGCTTGCCTGGCACAAATACGGCGGCGGCAAGGAATTGCTCGCCAAGCTCTATAACTCGGTCGGCGCCAATGTCGTCTCGTTCCCCTATGGGCCGATGCCGACGCAGCCGCTCGGCTGGTTCAAAAAGCCGATCACCAAGGCCGACGATTTCAAGGGCGTCAAATACCGCACCGTCGGCATTTCCATCGACGTGTTCACCGGCATGGGCGCGGCGGTGAACGCGCTTCCCGGCGGCGAAATCGTTTCCGCCATGGATCGCGGCCTGCTCGATGCGGCGGAGTTCAACAACGCTTCCTCCGATCGTGTCCTCGGTTTTCCCGACGTCTCGAAGGTCTGCATGCTGCAGAGCTATCACCAGAACGCCGAGCAGTTCGAGATCATGTTCAACAAGACCAAGTACGACGCGCTGCCCGAGAAGATAAAGGCGATCATCGCCCATGCGGCGGATGCGGCGGGACAGGACATGGCCTGGAAGGCAATCGACCGCTATTCGCAGGACTATGTGGAAATGCAGAGCAAGGACAAGGTGCGCTTTTTTAAGACACCGGATTCGGTTCTGCAGAAGCAGCTTGAAGTCTACGACCAGGTCATCGCCCAGAAGGCCGCCGCGGACCCGCTGTTCAAGGAGATCCTGGACTCGCAGCTCGCCTTCGCCCGCCGCGCCACGCGCTGGGAGCAGGACACGGTGGTGAACCGGCGCATGGCCTACAACCATTACTTCGGCCCCAACGCTCCGGCACGCAAGTTCTGATCCCGTGCCGACTGTATGACCTGCCATCCGCGGCCCCACTGCGGATGGCGCTTCCGTCTCCAGCCGCGCGCCAAGGTTGATTTCATGACCACCACGCAACGCCTGCTCTACCGGATCGACGGCATCAGTACCTGGGCCGGCAAGGCCATGGCCTGGCTCATCATCGCGCTGATGCTGCTGGTCTGCGCCGAAGTGTTCAAGCGCTACATCCTTAACATGCCGACGGCCTGGATCTTCGACGCCAGCAACATGCTCTACGGCACGCTGTTCATGATGTGCGGCGCCTATACGCTGGCGCAGAACGGCCACGTGCGCGGCGACTTTCTCTACAGTTCCATGCGGCCGCGGACCCAGGCGGCGCTCGACCTGGCGCTCTACATCCTGTTCTTCCTGCCCGGCATCGCCGCGCTGCTCTATGCCGGCTGGGACTATGCGGGCGACTCCTGGCGCATCCACGAACATTCCAACATCACCGCCAACGGGCCGCCGGTCTATCACTTCAAGACCGTCATCCCCATCGCCGGCGCGCTCATCCTCCTGCAAGGCTTTGCCGAGATCATCCGCAGCATCGTCTGCCTCAGGACCGGCGTCTGGCCGGACCGGCTGAAGGACGTCACCGAGATCGACGTGATCGAGGAACAGCTCGCCGGCAGCACCTATGTCGACGAGGACTCGCGCCGCCAGGCGATCGAACAGGCGCAATCCATCGACGAAGTTGCGCGCCAGCGCGGCATGGGCGGCAACACAGACGGCATTCCGGGTGGAGACAACAGGCGATGAGCGATCCGGCACTTGGACTTTTGATGCTCGGCCTCATCGTCATCGTCATTCTGATGGGCTTCCCCACCGCCTTCACCCTCATGGGTCTGGGCATGTTCTTCGGCTATTTCGCCTTCTACGATCCGACGCAGTCTTGGGCCGACAACCGGGTCTTCGATCTCATGGTCCAGCGCACCTATGGCGCGATGACCAATGACGTGCTCATCTCCATCCCGCTGTTCGTGCTGATGGGCTATGTGATGGAGCGCGGCGCGCTCGTCGACAAGATGTTCTACAGCATCCAGCTCGCCTTCCGGCGCATGCCGGCTTCGCTCGCCGTCGCCACGCTGATCGTCTGCACCTTCTGGGGCATCGCCAGCGGCCTTGTCGGCGCGGTCGTCGTGCTGATGGGCGTCATCGCCTTCAAGCCGATGCTGAAGGCCGGCTATGACGTGCGGCTGGCCTCGGGCGTCATCACCGCCGGCGGCACGCTCGGCATTCTCATTCCGCCGTCCGTGATGATCATCGTCTATGCGGCCGTGGCCGGCCAGTCGGTCGTCAAGCTCTATGCGGCGGCGATGTTTCCAGGCTTCTTCCTGGCCTTCCTCTATCTCGTCTACATCATGGGCTGGGCGCTCGTGAACCCGAGGATCGCGCCGAAACTGCCGGAGAGCGAGACGCAGGTGCCGGTGCGGCCCTGGATCGCGCAATTGCAGCAGGCCTACGGACGCAGAATGCTCCCCGCTCTGCTAACAGCCAGCGTCAGCCCCGGCAAGGCGCTTGCGATCGAAGCGGATGGCGCGCGCGTGCGCTACGCCAACCTGCTCACAAGTCTCGCCCTCGCGCTCGTGCCGCTCATCCTTGCCGCCGGCACCATGTGGGCGACGTGGTGGTATGTGGTCATCCACCAGCAGCCGGAGGTTCTCACCCAGGTCGAAATCTCCGCCTCGCAGCGCCAGCAGGCAGCGCCAACCGCGCCCGCTGCGAGCGAAGAGGAAATGCCGCAGGAGCTCGGCGCCGCCGACCGGAGCGAGCGCACGCCGAGCGGGAACGAGCCGGAAGTCCTGCAGCAGATGGGCGATCCCGAACTGCAGAAAACCGGCCCCTCCCAGGCTGAACTTGGCCCGCCATCGCAATTCTATACATGGTTCGCGATCGCCTGCGCCGGCTTCGCGCTATTGCTGCTCTATTACTACTGGCGGATGGAGGCCGAGCAGTTCGAAGTGCTGCGCCTGCTTGTCTCCTCCGTCATGCCGCTCGGCATCCTCACCGTCGTCGTCCTCGCCGTCATCCTGCTCGGCATCACCACGGCGACGGAATCCGCGGCTGTCGGCGCGGCGGGCGCCTTCCTCCTCGCCTTCCAGGCGCGCACGCTCGACTGGAAGCGCACCAAGGAGGCGGTGTTCCTCACCGCCAAGACCACCTCCATGGTGTGCTGGCTGTTTGTCGGCTCGGCGCTGTTCTCGGCGGTCTTCGCGCTCCTCGGCGGCCAGGCCCTGCTCGAGCAATGGGTGCTGTCGCTCAACCTGACGCCGGTGCAGTTCATGATCCTGTCCCAGGCGATCATCTTCCTGCTCGGCTGGCCGCTGGAATGGACCGAGATCATCGTCATCTTTGTGCCGATCTTCCTGCCCATGCTGAAACACTTCAACATCGACCCGGTGCTCTGGGGCACGCTGGTCTTCGTCAACCTGCAGGCCGCCTTCCTGTCGCCGCCGGTCGCCATGTCCGCCTTCTATCTGAAAGGCGTGTCGCCGCCGCACGTCACCTTGAACCAGATCTTCGCCGGCATGATGCCTTATATGCTGATCGTCGTCGTCTGCATGGTGATCATGTATCTCTGGCCCGGCCTGACCTTGTGGCTGCCCAATTATCTTTATGGGAATTGAGCCACTGCCTCTTCCTTCTCCCGCGCGCGGGAGAAGGTGGCCCTTGCACAGCAAGGGTCGGATGAGGGTTGCAGATGAACTCCAGCGGCGTAACATGCGCCTCCCAAGGAGAAACGTGGGAGGGACTGCAATGTCAGTCGTCGTCAATCCATTGCATCCGGTCTTTGCCGCCGAAGTGATCGGACTCGATCTGAAACAGCCGACGCCCGCGCTGCGCGACAAAGTCGATGCGATCATGAATCAATATGCGGTGTCGTGCATCCGTGATCAGTTCATTAATGACGAACAGCAGGTCGCCTTCTCGCGCCTGTTCGGCGATCTCGAATTGCAGCCAGCGACGCGCGGCAACAAGGCGAGAAGCCCGTTTCCGGAAATCTTCAACGTCACCAATCTCGACGCCGGCGGCGGCTTCCAGAAGGAGGGCGATCTGGCGCGCCAGTACCGGCTCGGCAATCACCTCTGGCACACGGATTCCTCGTTTCGCAAAGTCTCAGGCGTCTATTCCCTGCTCTCGGCCCGCACCATTCCGCCGGTCGGCGCCGACACCGAATTCGTCGATACCCGCGCCGCCTACGACGCCCTGCCCGAGACGATGAAACGCCGGCTCGAAGGCCTCGTCGCCGAACATTCGATCTTCTATTCGCGCGCACTGAACGGCGGCTATACGCCGTCGGCGGAAGAACTGAAGGCTCGCCCGCCGGCGCAGCACCCGCTCGTGCGCCTGCATCCCGGCTCGAAGCGCAAAGCGCTCTACCTCGCCGCGCACATCTCCCACATCGTCGGCTGGCCGCATGACGAGAGCCGCGCCCTGATCGACGAACTGATGGACTTCGCCACCCGGCCGCGCTTCATCTACGCGCACAAATGGCGCGATGGTGACATGGTCATCTGGGATAACCGCTGCACCATGCACCGCGCCACGCCCTTCGAGGACAATGTGCATGTCCGCGACCTGCGCAGGACGACTGTGCGGGAAAAGCGGCCGCCCCCGCATAGGCGCCCTGTGCCGCCTCCGCTGGCCGCAGCCTGAAAACTGTGCTTTATCCCGCCTCGGGGGGTCTTCCGAAGAATCACGAGGTATGATTGTGACGCGTAGCGTCGAGTATTTGTCTGAGAATTCAGAGGCTTCGGTTGCCGAAGCTGCGGATCGGCCAACCTCAGGTGCGAAAACCTTAACGCCGAAATTCTGGGCCATCGTCGTCTGGAGCCTGTATCTCGTTTCCTTCCTGAGCTTCATCCATGGCGCATTCTGGTTCGGGTCCGTTTTCGGGCTGATCATCGCCTATATCAAGCGCGAGGAACTGGACGAAACGCTGTTCGAATCCCATGCGACCTCAGCCATCTGGACGTTCTGGCTCTACGTCGGCGGCAGCTTTTTCGGCATGGTGATCTTTCTGCTTCTCTCCGACAAGATCGTCCTGGGGATCGACATCCTGCTGGGTATCTGGAAGCTGATGCGCTCGCTGCGCGGGCTCTACTTCGCCATCAACAACCGCGATATCGCCGACCCCACCAGTTGGCTGTTGTGACGTTGCGGGCACTGCCCGTCAGTCCGGCAGCCTGACGCCATCCCATATGCTGCGGAAGAGCGGCTGCATGGTATCGGCATCCCGCACCCGCGCGACGCAGCTCAGGTACGCATAGGTCGAGTTCGTCTGCGCGTGATACATGAAGATCACATTGCCGGCGTCCTCTCCCTGCGTCGGTGTCCACCGCGACAGCATGACGAAGCGGCCATTGGCTTCCACGATCGTTGACGGCGGATCCTGAGCGCCCTGCGCCTGCATATGCGCGTCAACGGTCGCCTTCAGATAAGATGACGTCACCTTGTCGCCGTATCTCGGCGCAACCGAAAATGTGAGCGCGCAAAGAATGCCGCGCTCGCCGACGGCGGGAATCCGATTGGCCATGGTGGGCGCGGCACTGAAGTCCCATTCGGGTATCTCGGTGCCTGCCGTTACGACAATTCCGTCAGGCGGCTCGATCATCGCGCCGCTGGCCTGATCGGTGACGGTGTTGGGACCGGCCGTAGCGCTGAGGCAGCACGCCGAGAGCGCGGCTGCAAACGTCAGCCCGGCAATACCTCCACGATAGCTGCATGAAGACATAAGTGCCTCAATCTGAGCAGACCAGCTCGTCGCAAGACCTCACCGCCGCGACCATTTTTTTCATCGCCTTCGGACCCGGATATCCCAGCACGCCAACACCGTTCAGCATGAACGATGGCGTGGCGCTGAAGCCGAGATTTTCGGCAAGGCTGATGTGACGTTTCAGGATCGCGCCCATGTCGGCCTCGTCCGCCACGGCCTCGATCTTCGCCACATCGAACCCCAGCTTGCCGACGGCTTTCAGCGCGCTCACGCCGCTGACGGTGCCACGCTGCGCCAGCAGGTCGTTGTGGAGGGCATAGGCAGCCTGCGGCCCCTGCATCTTGAGCACGGCGAGGCTGACCCGTGCGGCCTGAAACGACTCCAGCCCCAGAATGGCGTTCTGCACGAAGCCGATCCGGAAGTCCTTGTCCTTCGCGCGCATGGCATCGAGATCGCGCGCCGCCTTGCGGCAGAACGGGCAGTTGTAGTCGAAGAACTCGACCAGGATGACATCGGGCGATTCAGACGGCGTCCACAGCACGCCCGGCAATCCATCCGTCGTCAACGTCGACGTCAGCCGGTAGTTCACCACCGGCTTTCCCTGGTCATCCTTCAGCGGATAGAGATTGTTATCGGAAGGCTCGGCGCTTGGGGCGTTCTGCGACGGGTTGTCATCATCCGCAGACGCCACGGTTTTGGCGAGAGAGGCCGTTGCCAGGCTGGTCAGGGATGCGGCGAGAAGCGCACGGCGATCAAGTTGCATATTGGCTTTCGGGGATGCTGAAGAAAGGCCGCTCTCTACATCAAGCAAACATGTCGAATGTAGGTCGCCGCAATCGCCGCCCTCATCCGACCCTTGCGCAGCAAGGATCGGATGAGGGTGATACCCTTCATCCCTTGGCCAACCGCGCCGCTTTCAACCTGGCGAAGTCCTCGCCCGCATGATGCGATGAACGCGTCAACGGCGTCGCCGAGACGAGCAGGAAGCCCTTGGCGGTGGCGATCGTGTCGTAGGACTTGAACTCGTCGGGTGTGACGAAGGAAACCACGCGATGGTGCTTGCGCGTCGGCTGCAGGTACTGGCCGATGGTGAGGAAGTCGACGTCAGCCGAGCGCAGGTCATCCATGAGCTGCAGCACTTCGTGGCGCTCTTCGCCGAGGCCCACCATGATGCCGGATTTAGTGAAGATCGTCGGGTCGAGTTCCTTCACCCGCTGCAGCAGGCGGATCGAGTGGAAGTAGCGCGCGCCGGGCCGCACCGAGAGATATTTCGACGGCACGGTTTCGAGATTGTGGTTGAAAACGTCGGGTCGCGCCGCGACGACCACTTCCAGCGCGCCGGGCTTGCGCAGGAAATCCGGCGTCAGAATTTCGATGGTGGTGTTGGGCGCACGCGCACGGATGGCGTTGATCGTCTCCGCGAAATGCTGCGCGCCGCCGTCGGCGAGATCGTCACGGTCGACCGAGGTGATGACCACATGGCTCAAGCCGAGCTTGGCGACGGAATCGGCGATATGCTGCGGCTCGAGCGGATCGAGCGCATTGGGCATGCCGGTCTTGACGTTGCAGAAGGCGCAGGCCCGCGTGCAGGTGTCCCCCATGATCATGAACGTGGCGTGCTTCTTTTCCCAGCACTCGCCGATATTGGGGCAGCCGGCCTCCTCGCAGACGGTGACCAGGCCATGTTCCTTCACGATGGCGCGGGTCTCCGCGAAGGCGCGCGATCCCGGCGCCTTAACCCTGATCCAGTCCGGTTTGCGCATCACCTCCTGATCGGGCCGGTGGGCCTTCTCGGGGTGGCGCAACTGGCCCGCGCCCTCATGTACCTTGCGGCGGGGATCCTTGTTCAGAAGGTCGAGAACGACGGCCATTTCAAGCTCCGGGCGCCGGATCGAGGCCGATCCGGGCGAACCCCTCATTTAAGCGAGGAAAGCGGCCGCGCCAAGGCGCTTGCAAGACATGGAAGCTATCCGCAAAGGCAGGCGTCGGCCGCAGATTGGAGCCCTTTAAAGGGAAAAAGTCTATATTTTATCAATCGGCGTGCGGCCGGGGCCGGCCGGACCAGGACCGGCATTGCCGCGATTGCGCAAAGCCCCCCACACCCACAGTAGGATCACAGCGCCCACGGCAGCGGCGATCAGGTGCTCGATGAAGCCGTTGACCGGGATACCGCCGAGTTCCGCCAGCCGCGTGCCGACGAAAGAGCCGGCGATGCCGACGAGGATATTGGTCAGAATGCCGTGGTTGGAGCTGGTGATCTTCTCAGCGATCCATCCGGCGATCGCACCGATGACGAGCATGGTGAAAAAGCCCACGCCCGGCGTGCCGAGAACGGGATACACTTGTTCGTTCATACATGCCTCCTGCAATCGGCGCAGAAACGTCGCCTTGGCCGAAACTAGTCATCGGATAAGGGCATGACAAGACAGCGACGCCGGCTGCCCCCATGAACATCCTCACTGCGCCGGTGGCAATGCCGCCGCTTTGGCCTCGGCGATGATCTCCGGCGAACTCGCGTGCATGCGCGCCACCGCCGCCTGAACCGCCCCGCCCTCCATCGGCTGCACGTCCTGCTTCATCCGCGCCGCCTCTTCCAGGGTGACGGGATCGGACAGCGCATCCATGAACGCCTTGCGCAGGGCCGCCACCCGCTCTGCCGGCACTTCCGGCGCGACGATGAACGGCCGCCCGAAGGCGAGCGGCGTGATGATCAGCTCCAGCACCTTTCGCTGTTCTTCGGTTTTCGCCAGCGACAGAAGGTTCGGCACGCCCATCTTGTCGAGATCGGCGCTCCTGTCCGGCGTGCCGTACACCGGAATGGTCACCATCTTGTCGCGGATCCATTGCGGCCGGCCGACGATGATGGACGACCATCCGGCGCCGCAGATGCCCTGCACCTCGTTCTTCTCCACCGCCATGGAGATTTCGGTACTGCCGGGATAGCCGTTGACCATCTTGAAGCGCGCCCCGAGCACGTTCATCAGCAGCGCGGGAAACTCGCGCGTCGAACCGCCGGCCGCACTTGCGCCGAGGATGAGCCCACGGGTGCGGAAATCCTCGAAATCCTTGATGTTGAGATCGCTGCGCACGGCGCACACATAGATTTCGCTATTGGCGCTGCCGATGAAGTTCAGCTTCGTCGGATCGTAGCGCAGCTTGCTGCGATCGCCGTACAACGGCTCGGTGACGATGCTGGGATAGACCGCGCCGATCACCGTGCCGTCCTTCAGCGCCGCATTGGCGATGTGCTGTGTCAGCACGATCGATGCCGCACCCGACATGTTGGAGGCGATCACCGTCGGCTGGCCTGGAATATGCCGGCCAATATTACGCGCCACCAACCGGCCGTAGAGATCATAACCGCCGCCGGCCGATGTGCCGATGATGACGTTGACGGTCTTGCCGCGATAGAAATCGGTGACGTCTCTTTGGGCGAAAGCCGGATATGCGCCCGCCAGCGCAACGGTCATGAAAACGGCATGCAGCCTTCGCCGCCTTGTGGCAGTCGTCATGGTTTCCTCCTCTCTCGCCGGCCCGGATCTTTGCCGCAGCCTGACTTTCGGACAGTGTACGACATGATCCCGATGTGTGGCAAAGCACCGATACCGAAGGCCTTCCGGCCGCAACGTTCGCGGACGGAAATTGAATGGAACAGAACATGACGCCTGTAAGAATGATCGTCCCGGCACTTGCGCTTGCCGCCTGTGTCGCCGCCGTACCGGCCTCCGCCAAACCAATCTCTGTTCTCGGCGCATGGACAATCGTCTCATCGACGCCTGCGCCGTGGGTGAAGCCGGGCGAGCCACCGCTGCCGTCGGACGAGAAGGAGTTGATCGGTCATCAAATCGTCTTCTCCAAGAATGCGGTCACCGCCCCCTCTCCGCCGCTGAACGCACGATGCAGAAAGCCGAACTACGAATACAAGAACTATGACTTCGGCTGGCTGTTCGAAGGCAACCTTCCTGAGCCGCAGGACAAGGCCGCCGCCGCGCTTGGGTTCAAGGAGAAATTTGCGCAGGGCGTCTCGACCGGCTGCGAAGGCGTCAGCGATTTCGGCTTTCTCGACGACAACACGGCACTCTTCGGCCTCAACAACCGCATCTATCGCATCGAGCGCAAAAAGCAGTGATGGTCCGCCTCTGTTTTTGTTGACTAGGAAACAATCTTGATTTAGTTTCCTAGTCAACAAACGAGGCATCCATGCGTTCCAACCAACCTCTCTCGCCGCTCACCGCCCATCTCGGGTACTGGATGCGGCTGGTCTCCAACCATGTCTCGCACGGCTTCGCACGCAAGCTTGCCGAGCGTGATGTCACGGTTGCCGAATGGGTGATGCTGCGCCAGCTCTATGACGAGGACGCCCTCGCCCCGAGCCGCCTTGCCGAGCGCATGGGCATGACCCGCGGCGCTATCACCAAGCTCGCCGACCGGCTGATCGCCAAAGCCCTGGTCGTGCGCATCGATCACCCCGACGATGGCCGTGCTCAAACACTGGCATTGACGAAACAAGGCCGACGCCTCGTTCCCACCCTCGCAGCCCTGGCCGACGAGAACGACGCCGCTTTCTTCGGGCATTTCACGCCGGAGGAGCGCAGCCGGATCGAACAGTTTCTGAAAGCCATCGTCGATCGGCATGGCCTGACCGACGTGCCCGTCAGTTAAACGACTGCCACCCACACCGCTCGCAAAGGAGAACGCATATGGACGTGCGATTGCAGACGATTGCCCGGAATTGCCTCGATGGCGCCTACGGCAACACGATGGACTTTCCCGACATCGTCGGAACGCTGATGGCGGTGGGTTTCGAAGGCTATAACGTCGATTACCGACGCGGCACTTCGATCTATTATCTGCCCGATGGCGACAGCGTCGAACTCACCAATGCGAAGACCGAAGGTCATGTCGCGGCTGCCTTCAACCAGCCTGCCATTGAAGCGGCCATCCGCGATGCACAGACCAAGGCAGCCGGATATACCTACAAAGGCTTCTGCGAGACCGTGAAGGCTGCCGGCTGTGCCGGCTATCTGGTGTCTTTCTCCGGCCGCCGTGTCGTCTACTTCGGCCGCACTGCGGAGGTCCACGTCGAGCACTTCCCAAGTTAGGCGCGCTACTTCATCATCTCGGCAATGCCGCGCAAGAACAACAGGAAGCCGCCGAGAAACACCATCGCCTCGATCAGGAAGTCATGCACGCGAACCGAAAGCTGTTCGGTCAGCCAGCGCGCCACGAAGGCGCCGGGAACAGCGATGGCGCCGATGACGAGCGCCATGGCCCAGGAAGCCGGCGATAGCGCACCGGTCGACTGGAACATGGCGGTCTTGCCGAGGCCGAGGACGAAGGAGATTGTCGCGTCGGTCGCAACCACGGCGCGGCCGCTGAGACCCGCCGCCATCAGGATCGACAGCAGCACGATGCCGGACCCCGCCGTGCCGCCGGCCAGAAGGCCGAAGCCCGTGCTCGCCGCCCCAAGCGACAGGCCTGAGAGTTTTGCGCCGGACCGTCGCAACAGCCGCTTGGCCGGCACCAGCAGCATCAGCACGAGACCGATGAGCGTCGTCGCCAGCGGCCCGGACAGATGCGAGTAGCCGTAGGCCCCGATCAGGCAGGCGGGCGTCGCCACCGCCATGACGACGAAGGCCTTCTGCCAGTCGATGGCGCTACGAAAGGCCGTCAGCCGGCTGAAGTTGTTGAGGATGGAGGCGACGCCGATGACCGGCACCGTCGCTTCCGCGCCGATGACCGGCACCAGCACCAGCGGTAGGATGAGCCCGGTACCGTAGCCCGAGACGCCGCCCAGAATGGCTGCCAGCCCGCCTACACCCGCCACCAGCAAGAGCTGAAACAAGGTCACGCCGAACAGCGGCAATTCGGGATTGGGCACGGGCGAATCCTCCAACAGGAGATGCGCCGTTCCTAGTCCTACACGTCAGAAAGTTGAAGCCGCCTGACACCTGATGCCGAGTGTCAGTCTCGAAGCACAACGGCGGCTACCGAATTGTGACGCTAATTCTGCTGTTCTATGACAGAATCTTCCGATACGGACATGCCCCGAAACAAACCGGTAAGCGCACTGCCTTCGCGGCAACGCGCTGGATTTTGGATTGCTAAATTGAACCAGGCAAAGGTCGATCAGCAGATTCAGACTGGCGAAGCCGCTTATGGCTCCGGCCGCAGACGATACGACATGCTCGACGTAGCACTCGTACTTGTCTCTTTTGTGAAGTACTTCGTCATTCTCCCGGTCGTGGCGTTCATTCTGCTGCGCCTTCTTTGGGGCATCTGGCGGGAACCCGCGCCCGAAGGCGTCAGGAGCCGATCGCCGATCTAGTCCCGGAACACCGCCGGCGTCGGGATACCCCACAGGTTCGAGGTGAACGGTCCCGGCTGCCAGACTTTCGGCCGCTGCGGATTGTCCTCATGCCAGGGCCTGGGATCGAAAGCACCGCTAGCCTCATCGCTCATCTGATCGAGTTCTGCATAAAGCTCAACGATCTGGCCGTCCGGGTTATTGTGATAGGTGAAGAGATTGTGGCCGACGGGATGGCGTCCGGGGCCCCATAGCAGCGGGATCTTGCGCAGGCCGAGCAGGTCGCTGGCGTCCTTCAGATGGTTCCAGTCGCGCGCCTCGAAAGCCATGTGATGCATCTTCGGCCGGCTGCCATGCAGGAAGTTCAAGGTGTGATGATCGGGTCCGCAACGCAGGAAGGCGAAGAAATCGCCGAGCCAGTCCGACACCCGGAAGCCCAGGACGTTGACGAAGAAATCCACCGTCGCCTGAACGTTCTCGACGTTGAAGGCCACATGCCCGAGCTTGCGCGGGCCAATGCCATCACCGGTCGCGAGCGCAGGCACCGTATCCTCGCCGGCCGGCCGCTCGTGGGTAAGATCGATCTGCAATCCCTCGGGCGCGTCGACCGATAGCAGTTCGCGCGTCTCGGGCGCCGCATCGCTCTTCAGGCGGCTGCCGACTCCCTTGCCGGTCAGCTCCTTCGCCGCGTCGGCAAAGCTGAGCGTGCCGGGCACTTCCAGCGAGATTGCCAGGCAACGTGTCGTGCTGCCCTGACGCAGGACCACCGAAATGGCGTCGGACTCGCAGGCAAAGAACGCTTCCGGCCCGGCTTTGGCGAGCAGGCGCAACCCCAGCACGTTGCTGAAATAGGCGGCCTGTTTGGCGAGGTCCGGCGTTTCGAGAGTCAGATAGCCAATCTTGGTGACGTTCATTGCCTGCTCCGTCGACACCTTCGTCCTACGTGTGGATCACACGCCCATACGCATCCAGCACGCTCTCATGCATCATCTCGGACAGCGTCGGATGCGGAAACACCGAGTGCATCAATTCTTCCTCGGTTGTCTCGCAATTCATCGCGATGACGAAGCCCTGGATCAGTTCCGTCACTTCCGCGCCGATGAGATGCGCGCCGAGCAGCTTGCCGGTCTTGGCGTCGAAGATCGTCTTGACGAGACCTTCCGGCTCGCCGAGCGCGATCGCCTTGCCGTTGGCGATGAACGGGAAGCGGCCGACCTTGACCTGGAACCCCTGCTCCTTCGCCTTGGCTTCCG